>MDSZ01047888.1_pt1 | contig 32347 bp, 51 predicted proteins | sample 811201 | NCBI WGS metagenome assembly MDSZ01 (sample SAMN05326647, study PRJNA326480) | marine metagenome | isolation source: seawater | place: Indian Ocean: North | collected 2010 | reverse complement strand
CGTAATTCACCATTTTTCCAAGTATGGTCGATTCCAGCTTTGTCTAATTTTTGAGATACTTTTGACTCATATCCTTCGTCAACGGGTTGCTGACCAGGTGTCATTTGTTTACAATGATCAGAGTACTCATCGGTACCCATCTCATATACTTCTTTAAAACTCTTCATTTTGTTGCCCCTTCGTATTCTTTAAAAGTTTTTGTTGCTCCTTCCAGCGGTTCTATTTGATCGAGCCACATTCTGAACTTTCCGTTTGTGTTTTCAATTAAAACATAATTACTACCTAGTTGTAATACATTGCCTATTTCATTAGTTTCTTTAATGACAATAAGATCACCCTCTTCATATAAGCTTCCTTCAACATATAGTTCCCTTTCATCGGAAACCTTTTCGAGTTCTATGTGTTGACGAAATTTATAAGACTCTTTAAGATTCATACCTTTTCGTACATCGTTAAAAAGCTTTTGACCTTCTTTAAATCCAGAAGGTAATCCTTTACTAAAGGTTTGAAAATCGTTATCTCCAGCCGCAGCTCTCATTTTTGAAGCTGACATGCCAGTTGCACCCTCTGCATCGGGATCTCTTACCCCAGCAGAAACTACATTAATTCCTCCGTCAAAGTTATAAAAGCCATGACGACCTTTTACTTTGTTATACTTATTTGCAAGTGTTTCGTATTCTGTTACCCTATCACTGCCTGCAACGATCGTAACTTTGTTAAAACCCTGGCTATAAAGAGTAGACATTAATTCCATAATAGTTTTAATCTTCTTATCAATCATAACGTTACGAGAATGCTTTGGAAACATTTTTCTCATATACTTTATCTTATCTTTATAAGGCAAAGGGTTCTTTTTAGGATCTGCTGATTGAGAAGCGTATATACGATATGTAGAGCCGCGAGCTGTTTTAGCGACTGAATTAAGAAGCTTTTCATGACCTATTGTTGGAGGATTAAACCTACCCCAAGCTATGGTTACGTCCTTAGTAGCTTCCGTTACGTATTGTGAAAATGATTTGAATTTATTTTGCATTACTCTGTCCGGCAGATTTGGGTTTTATCTTTTCCCTATCTTTTTTGCGGACTTTAGGTAGCAATTTCTTGGCTAGTCTATCAATGGCCCCAGCTTTACGCTTGAGGATTTTTTCGTAAGACTGCCTTGCAGAATAAGATAAATCTGATTTATCCTTGTTCTTAAGAAGCTTTTTAAGAAAAATGTTCCTGGCTTGTTTTTTGGAACGATTCTTCAAAACTTCTGGCGATGCGATTTTACGCATTGCTCTTTTTCGACCAAGCTGAATCTTTGCCTTATTCCTGCGAAGTGCCTGTTTCAGTTTAACACGCTGTTGAATAGTTAATGCTTCATCAACTTCTTCAGTAGTATACCAATCTTTAAAATTTAACATAGCTCTTCTTTCCGCAATTTCCATTAGGATCGGGACACTGTGTCCCAGCCTTTTATAACATCAGGGCTAAAGTTGTTTGAAGAAAACTCCAGCCGATCAACTAATTTAACTGCACCTCCCTTAAGTTTATCAATGGCAACATAACCTTCTTCACCGGTTACTTCAAATCCATTTCTTGTCTTAATGAAAGTTTTCATATTTGCAAGTTTGTTTAGTTTATTTATAATCTTTAGTTTCCCATCGACTATAGCATTTTGCAAATCAAATATCATTTTTAGGTTTGATTTGTTTTTAGGTGAAAAGAAGGACAACATTGCGTCCCTATCCTTCGCCTGTTTATCTTTTCCAGCCGGTGTAGACCTTTTATCAATTTCTTTTTGATATTTGTCATTAATAAACTTAATGAGACTGTCTACATGTCTGGTTGTATTAGTTACTTTCTGTCCTGCTCTTACGTACTTATTATTGTGCGTTTCAATAGTCTTTGCAAGATTTTCATTTCGCTCAATTTCACGTAAAGTCGTCGAAGCAATCTTCTTAAATATCTTGCCCGCAATCGATAAAGCTTTAGTGACTTCCTTTGTGTCTTTGGCGGTGAATATCGCAGATCCAGATACGTCGCGAACACGTGCATCATCGGCCCATAATCCTTTCTTATTCTTTAAATTGTCAACATTCACGTCATATGATGCTTTCATGGTTTCAAAAGTATCACCATTATAAGCAGTATGAAACACGATGCCAACGTTAGAAGATAATATTTTTTTAGCAAGCTTTGACTTTGAAGGAACTGCATACACAATCGTATTAGGGTGAAACGTTATATATGATTCACCTGCAATAGTTTCCTTCTTAAGTTCTGACTTTGTAAACATAATATCACCTTGTATTACATTTTTAATACCAGCGTCCTTTAATGCATCAAAAGCAGCTTTTAATTTATCTGATAAGTCTCCGCTGGTATCAGCATCGATATCTGCATGGCTTTTATAAACCTTTGGAGACTTATTAAATATTCCCTTTTTAGCAACAAAGAATTGTCCGTCCATAGGATCTCTTCCTGCAAAAACGGCAGGTGCACCGTCCCATTTAACAGTGACATCACTTGATTTACTAGCATTTCCAGCCAACATATCTCGTAAAGATCTTAATGCAAGTATTGCATCCCTTGCACCTCTTACACCGCCGTAAATCACACGGTCCTCAATATGAGTCATGTGTGTATTTTTCTCTTCCTTGAGATATTGGTTGAAACCTTTAATCATCTAATTTAACAAGCTCCCTATTCTTCAAGTGTTCTTCGGCAATGTCCTCTTTCGACTGACCGTGATACCTAACAGCATGGTGGTTATCAACTAAGAGTTGATTAATATTATGCTCTCCTCCATACCAGATTTCTCCAAGTATTCTACCGAATTTACCCCTTTCATCATCCTTATGGGTTTTTAGAGTTAAATCACCTGAATTAGTCCATTTAGTTAAGAAGGCTGTTGCAGCCTTTCCATATTTCTTTTCTTCTTCATCTGATGTTCTTGATTCCGGGGTATCAATTCCATACATTCTTATTCTTTGATTTTGTAGCCATACGTCAAAGCCTAAATCAATATCAACATCGATAGTGTCTCCATCAACTACTTTAACTAAGCGACATTTATACTCGTACATATATTATCCTTCCTTTACAACAATGTGAATACAAGCATCTTCTGAGGTTGATGCTGCGTAATTTACGATACCATTAATCAATGCATTAGCTTTACTACCTTTATTCGTATGAATAAGGTAAGCTGCATGAACTGCGGCGTATTTTGCAGTCAACCAAATCTTATCTTTTTTAGCCACTTCAGCTTCAAAATTATTACCAGCTGATCTATCTACTTTAACAGCCATCTTCTTAAAATTAGATACAGCCTTACTATCACCCTTGGCCAATAATAGACCCTGTGATTTAACAAAGCTATAGTTTGGAACATTTTCACCCATATATCTTTTTGCGAAATCCATGAATACTGTCCAACCAGCTCCTCCCGCTCTTGCCTTCTTAGACATGATTTCAAACTTAGAAGCAGCTAATGGAGCATTAGCTCTAATATCCATTGTTCCATTAGGATCAAAATGAATAGTTGCAGATTTACTTGAAAAGAAATTACCTCTATTGCTTTGAAGTAAAACTTTCCTAAATTTATATTGAGGTGAATCAGATCCTGCTGGAGTCTGTGTAATTATTTTTGCTTTCTTTGCAACCTTTTTAAGTGATATTGGAACTAATTTTCTTGAATCCATAAGGTTCTTAATTGAAAGATTTAATGCTGATACTGAAGTTATATCGAGTTCTGCTTTTAAATTCAATCCTTTTTCAATAGCCCATATATCACCTGGGTTCCATTTATCATCTTTTAATTTAGACAATCCGCTATTTTTAAAAGCAACATCTTTTGCTTTATAGATGTATTGCATTTCAGGCGAATCTCTATGAAACACATGCTTATTGTTAATATATCCTTGCTTTATGAGTATCTGAGCAGATAAGAAAGCCGAAACGCCCCAAGAGGCATCTACCTTTTCTAATATTTGTTCTAAAGTAGTTTTTCCAATTGATACTTTATCCTTGTATTTTTCTAATACTTCAGGTGTAAAGAATTCAATAGGCTGTCCTTTATTTTTAAGTACTGCTGCATTCCAATAGCATTGTTGTGATTCTACGTACGCGGTATTTTCTGTTCCTCCACCAGATCCTTTACCTCCTCCAAACACTGGAGACTTAGCAATCTTTGAAGATGAGATTGTACCGCCATCTGTTTTATATAGAGTAAAGGCTTTACCTGGGTTATCCTCAAAGTCTTGTATAGAACCAAAGTTACGTTCATCATTAGCCAGTTTAATAGTTTCGTTATCTATTGTAACAATGTCTGATTTATCACGAATTAGTTTTTTGAGGATATTAATACGAGGTTCATTTGTCTGCGAATTAGGTTTATCCCATTCCGCAGGAGTTAATGGTCTCATGCCTTCCTCCAAGTATATTTTAAATTCCATGTTTCCAACTGCTGTGTTGATTACTATAAGAGTATTTATACTTTTCGAACATTGATTCCTGTAACTTATATGCCTCTATCTCAAACGGTCTTTCGAGATAAGGTAAACTAAAATCCATATATTCACCTCGTTCAGATTGTCTAACGTGAACCATTTCATGAAATAATGAAGTAATAATATTTTCTGCAGCCATGCCACGTCTCAACTCAATCTCATGAAATCCTTTATCAACCATCACTTGGTTTCCCTCATGTTCAGGTAGATTTTTAATATAGATTTCAACCTCAAGATTTCGTTTACGAGGCATAAGGTGCTTTAACGCAAACCAAAAAGCATCTTCAGCAAGACGCTTTTCTTTTCTAGTTCCACCTATGATTTCTAAAGCAATCAATATATTCTCTGATTTGATCTACGTCTGTAAACATAAGCGTCATACCTAACAGCATCAGGTAACCTAATAGAACCAGCATGACGACCGTATTCTCCACCATAAGTGTACTTATGATAGTTAGGGTTATTTTTACCAAGACGACCTTGGCATTTAACATAGAACTGATAGTCCATATTAGCTCGTCTCAAATCCTTATTTAGATTTGAAACCATTTTCCTAAGATTGTCAAGTAGTTTCATATCTTCGGGATCATTTTTATAAAATGTTCCGAGTTTATTAGTGTAATGTCTATAGTCCATTATTGTCATTGGCATTATGCTTCTCCTTCAAATATATGCTCATTATAAAAATTCTTTGACACTATGCAATCTATACCGTATGCCCAATGTCCGTTCTCAAAATCAAAGACACATCTGTCTTTGTCTGCTTCAAAGACTTCCTTCATAGGAATGCCTTCTTTTTGACCAACCTTTTCACAAAGTTCAATTTTTGTGATTTTAGATTCGCCACGATTTCCAATCATGTATTGACCTACTTTAATCATTACATATTTCCTAAGTAATAGATTAATCCCCACCATGTATAGTGTTGACTGTTTTCAATACCAAACAACCACAATGTGTCAATCCAACCCATTGCGAATATAAACAAAACTAATCCACCTAGGATATCGTCTTTAGTCATTGATCTCAATATAGCTATCATTATCTAACTCCTTGTTCTATAGCAGCTTCCTGCATTATTTGAGTCATTACAGGTTCAAGCATTCTTTCATATCTTTTGAATTGATCTGAACTTATGTCGGAAGGCCTTCCATAAGGAGCCCAACCAAAGAATGATTTAAATTGACCTTTACGATTCATAAGGCCGTTATTGAAAAGATCATACACTAAGTTGCTAGCAACTCTGTATGTTTCAAGAGCTTTATTATAAGATCTTGAACCTTCACATTTTCCTTCAAAAGGAACAAAACAATCAAGCTGTTCTTGAAGATTTTTGAAACCTTCATGAACTGACCAAGAACAACCAAAAAGATTTCCTTGTCTATCATCTAGGTGAGCATATTCTCCACCTATTTCAACCATGTAAGTTTTTATTTGTTTAACGTTCATTATATAGCCTCCCTAAGTTTAGCTGTTCCATCTTTAAAGCAAACCCATCGTCTCTGATGAACTTCTCTCAATTCATTTTTTTCATCATCATAGACTTTTTCATCTACGATATCTGAAGTAACACCTTTACACTGAAGGATATCACTTTCAAGATCTAAAGCTTTTTCCCAAGCTTCTTCATCATTGTAAGCTGTAACGTATACTGGATCAAGATAAAGATAAGTTTCTCTTGATCGTAGCTCTACTTGGTAGAGTTTTTTTCCGTTAAATTTCTTATTTGTTATCACTAAATTCTCCATCATTTTTTATCTTATAATTCAGTATACCACACTATTTTAGTAATGTAAAGGAAAAAATGCACTTTTTCGAAAAAAAATGCATTTTTATTGAAACTGTGACAAAAATGTAACAGTTATTGGTGGAGCGTGACGGGATCGAACCGACGACCTTCTGGTTGCAAACCAGATGCTCTCCCAGCTGAGCTAACGCCCCTAAACGTTAAAATCTGAAAAGTCTTTCATAGCTTCTCCTGTTTTAGTATTATCAAACACCGGATTATCGTTTACTAAGGTTTGAGCATTTGCTTCAACATCATATAATTTCATTCTAGATCTATCAACTCCTATAATAAACCTTCTATAATTAGTAGGGTCGTTATATCTGTTCTTTAATTGTTTAACCATCATTTGACCAAGTTTATCTAAATCCTCGGTTGAAACTAAAGCAAACATTAAGTCTGCCGTTGCGGGTAATCCAAAAGACTCGGACGTATCTTCAAGCCCAACATCTGAGTTAGAAAAACCTGAACGCGTCGTCTGCGTTGCAGAGAAGATCGGAAGGTTGAATTCAACTGCGAGTCCCCTGAGTTCTTCTGCAATAGCTTTAATATAAGAGTACGTATTAATTGCACCACCTAATCCTTTCATTCTAGCTGATGAACATATATTCAAATAATCTATAAAAATAATGTCTGGTTCAAAATTTCTTTTAAGTTTTAATTCATTTAATAATGCCCTAAAATGTCCTGAATGAGCAGCACCGGTTGGGTATTCTTTAATGATTAGTTTTCCTATATTCTTTTGCGCAATCTTTGAAATCTTATCTTCAAACATTGTTTTAGACAAAGACTGTAATTGGTCAATAGGAATATTCATTAGGTTAGCATCAATACGTTCTGCTATCCTTTCCTCTGCCATTTCCAAAGTAATATACAAAACGTTCTTACCAAGCGATAACGTTGAAGCCGCGTGGTGACACATAAACAGAGATTTACCAACACCTGTTCCTGCAAGACAGATATTAAGTGTTTTATTAGGTAAACCTTCTTTGGTAATTTTATTAAAATACTCTAAGTCAAAAGGAATCCTATCCTCTATCTTATGATAAAAATCAAATCTTTCGTCTGAGTTATCAATATAATCGTGTCCTACGTTTGCATCGAAGCAAACTCCTAATGCATCTGACAGTAACGAAGGAAGTGCATCCTTTTTAAGAGTTTTATGTTTACCATCAATAATGTTAATAGATTCCATAATAGCAAGATATATGCTTCTATCTTGACACCATTTTTCGGTTTCATCTATTAACCATTCATCATTGACTTCCTTAGGCGTAAATACATTACTCATGACTTCTGATATTCCAGGGCCATCAGTAATATCTGCGCGCGTAAGTTCTATTGACAAAGCTTCCTGAGTTGGAAGTTTGTTGTACCTATTAACAAATTCAACTACTGAATCAAAGACGACTCTATGATTGCTTTCAAAGTATTCTTTTTTGAGGAATGGTATGACTTTTCGAGTAAAGTCTTCATTGCTAATTAGGTTTCTTAGAATTGTCGTTTGTATGTTTGTTTCCATCACCTATCCTATATTTTCCCGATTCAAACGCTTCTGTCATACAGTGCTGTAATACTGCACCAATATAATTACCGAAATCAGGATCATTATCTAATTCCATATCAGTAGGATTTTCAACTATCTGATATTTAAAGTCAAGTTTCGCAATATCATCTGAATTATTTTCAAGTACTGCTTTTACTTTTCCGTACGCGTATATAACATCTTTATAAATGCCAGTTTTAATCCTAATCAAGTGTTGATCAGGATAGTCAGCATTTTCCATAAAGGTATAATCATCAGCTTGGATCGTCATCTCTATAATCTTCCATATTTACAACAGAACCAATTTGATAGCTCTTTTTAATATATTCTTTAAAGTCAGTTTCTGCAAATATCGGTTTCCAAAACTCAGGGTTAAGAGTTTCTTTTTCTCTTACTTTACCTTCTGCTATTTCACCAGTTTTATTATCAATTCTACTATACCAGCCAGGTGATGGTTTGGCAACATAGTTACCAGCCATAGCAACATCAAGCAAACCTGACCAGCGTTGAATGCCACCCTCCCAAGAAACGGAGATAGGGATTTTTGATTTTTCACGTACAAACCTCGATTTTTCTACATTAATGACAAAATGGTAACCTTTTATTTCAGTGCCTTGTTTGTCTTGTTGACGACCGATAATCCAAATATTATCAGCACTGTAATATATTCCTGTTCCACCACCTACAATATCCTTAGGGAATAAACCAATTTCTTTATAAGTATGGTTTACTGCAAGAAGAGGAATATTTTTCATAGTAAGATAAGGTGTCACCATTCTAAATAATCCCTTAAGTGCTTTTGCTCGGGACATATCAGCAACTGACTTTTCGTTTAAAGCATCTTCGAGTTCTTTCTTCGATGCGAGGTTTCCGATTGAGTCTATTACTATAATAACCTTATCATCTCTATTTATTTCTTCTAGTTGAGACACTAAATCAAACTTTAATTTTTCAACATCAGTAATAGGTGTGTGTAGTACCCTATTAACGTCAATTCCAAAAGTTTCAAAGTAAGCTTGTGGTGACCCAAATTCTGAGTCATAAAATAACATAATAGCATCACTATGTTTTTTCATATATGCACTCGCCATCATTAAAGCAAATGATGTTTTAAAGTGTTTTGAAGGACCAGCTAAAACCGTTAAGCCTGAAGTCAATCCACCGTCTACGTCTCCTGATAAGGCAACGTTTATCATAGGGACATCCGTTGTAACATAATCTTTATCCCTAAAGAATTGCGAATCACTGAGGACTGCAGTCTCCTTGATCTTAGAGTTCTTTTTCAATTTATCCATTATTGACATTAATATATTCCTCCTGGTATTAAGTGAATATCTATAAGAGCTGCTGTTAATCCTAGCATCAACCCAATTAAAACTGTATTATATAATTTTTTCATAACTATATTATACCATAAATTGATCGAGTTGTACAACACTTTTTTCATATTCTTTAGTCTGTGTTTTATTATCTTGAATCATATAAGGTGTTTCGATTAAACTATTATCTAGACGACCGTCTATAAATTTTAAAACATGTTTTGCCATGTCTGTCGCAGTTCCAACCGGAACATTTTGACATATGTGATTTAAATTTTTCTTTCCACCTTGTAAGATAAAATCTTCGGGTAAACCCATTATAGAAAGACATTCGCGAATAGTCAAGTATCTATCTTCATCTGGGTGAGTAAGTGAATTTGGGTAGTGACCAACAAATGCCCCAATCTTATTCTTTGGAATTTCTGGTCCTCTCCTCATTATGTTTCCACCACCTAGTAGTTTATTATGCATAACCTCACAGCGAGTAGCTTCCTTTTCATACCCATTCTTTCGCATCCAATTAGATACCTTATCATAAGATATTTTTGCAACATCTTCGATGTAATGAAGAGGATTGGTAGATTTTTCTATTTTGTCTTGAAATTGACTATGTGTTATACCGCCCTCAATCTCGTTGAGAACGAATTTATAGTATGCGTTTTCACTAGGAGTATGAGGATTTGCTAGCACTGACATCGGATCATTAGGATCCCGTTTCACGGAACGAATCGTTTGCTCAATTTTTTCATGCTCCCTTTTTATATATTCAAATTGAGGTACCTTTTTACCTTTCCAGAAAAAATAAAATGTTCTATCTCTTACTTGCGAGAGTCCATGAAGGAGGCTTTTTGTCTTATATATGCTGAAAGAGTATCCAAACTCTTCCCCGATTCTTCTAAGATCTCTGACGACCACTTCTCCCATTTTCGAAGCGAGGCGCGGTGCATTTTCGCCCCAGAATACTTTAGGTGAGAGTGTACCCAGGACATGACGAGCTGAGGTACGCATCCAATCGTTAACAGCAGCATCAGAGCTGCTTGTAGTGCTAAGACTAGAAAGCCCTGCGCAAGGACAAACAGTGTTAATAACATCGACATTAGGTACATTAGGTAACCTATCGTCTTTAATAACATGGTAGGGAACTTCTTTATTGTAGTATTCAACAAGGTGGTTATCATTATTCTCAAATCCTTCATATGATAAAATGTATTCGGGTCTTTTGCCGAATACGTGTTGCATGGCAATTGTTTCTCCTCCAATTAACGGGACTATACTTGCATAATTATTCATAGCTTACATTCTGCTCTTTTTCGCGATCATCTTTTTCATAATCAACTCTATACTCATTATTCTTTTCTATAACATGATCTAATACAGAAAAAGTTTCAGCGAAATTTGCAAAAGCGGAAGTATCTTTAGGGAAACAAGCTCCGCCGTAACCTCGCTTACCATCGAATCCAGGGACTCTAGTATGAGATTGGCCGATGCGTGGATCCTCTCCGATTGCGTTAACGATACGACCAAAGTTACCTCCTTTATTTTGAACTACATCATAGAATTGATTAAACCATAGAACTTTAGAAGCAAGAAAACAGTTAATGCCATATTTAACAAAGCTTGCATCCTCAGCTGACATATGATAAACTTGACAAGGTCTACATAAACTATAATCATTGTATATTCTTTCAAGTGACTTTGTAGCTCTTTTAGCTCCTCCAAATACATGCATTCGAGGATTAATAAAATCCTCGTTAGCATTCTTTTCGGTAAGAAACTCTGGGTTGTATATTATTCTATCACCAACAAATGAATCTTTAACTAATTTTTTAACTACACTAGGAACTACTGTCGACTTAATAACAATAATACCACACATCATCTGTTTAAGTTTCATTACAGTTTTAATTACAATACTTGCATCTATTTTACCGTCCTTACCCATAGGTGTAGGAACACAGACAAAAGTTACGTCTGCATCGAGATCAGTATTTTCTAGAGTAGTATTATAATTAGGGTCTATAATAGTTTTATTAACACTGTGATCATTAAATCCATAGTCAACGGCTTTGCCGACAAATCCATGGCCGACAATACATAATTTTAATTTTTTCATTAGTTCACCTTATAATATTCTTTGTACCAATCGACAAAATGCTTCACTCCTTCTTCAATAGGAGTAGTGGGTTTATAACCTAAAGCTTGAAGCTTAGTTGTATCAGACCATGTTTCTGGAACATCGGCTGGATGTTTAGGCATTTTTCTATACATTGGTTCTCTGCCAAATTCTGTTGAAATACAATCAACAAAATGCATCAGGTCTACCTGTTCTCCATAACCAATATTATATATCTGATGGTTAGAACCGTCAACTGTTTCTTTACCCAACTTAGAATTATGAACGTTGTTGAGAACTATTTCAACACCATTTACAATATCGTCAACATAAGTGAAGTCTCTTTTCATATTACCATAATTATAAACTTCAAATTCATACTGCTGAACAATAGCATCGGCAAATTTAAATAATGCCATGTCAGGTCTTCCATAAGGTCCATACACTGTAAAGAACCTTAGGCCTGCGGTATTATTAATCTTTGAATGCATAAATTGACATTCATTAGCTCTTTTAGACCAACCGTATGGGTTGTTCTGGTGTGCTGGTCGATCATGCTCATTCCATGGAAGAGGTTGACCGTGCATAACGCATGAACTAGATGCATATACGACGTTACACTTTTCACTTCCAAATTGGACTACTCCGTCAATAAGTCTTTGTGTACCAGAAATATTGGTTTCAATATATTGAGTAGGGTCTTGAAGTGAGTGTCTTGGATTAGCATATGCAGCAAGGTGAAGTACCGCATCTACTCCGTCTAAATGCCAGCTCCAATTAAAATCGCGAAGATCATCTTCGATAGTATCGATATCATAATCATCTCTTAAAATACGAGCTCTTTCTCTTTTAAGTCCTACATCATAGTAGTCATTAAAGTTGTCCATTCCTAAAACGAAATGGCCGTTTTGTTTTAACTGCTTTGCGCAGTGAAAGCCGATCATGCCGGCCTGTCCAGTTATTAAAATTTTCATACAAAAAATTCCTCGAGTCCTTGTGGTTTATCTTTAGTGGAGGTGGCTAACTCAATTATTTCATTAACAACCATTTCTGCATCAGAATGTTGTTTCCAAAATTCAAAAGCCATTTCCCTCCAATCATCTCTCATCGATGGGTCATTTTTAAGTTTGACCATTTGGTCACGGCACTCAAACATATTATTATAGTCAACGCCTAGAGTGCCGGAGTCTTTGCACTGACTAATAGGTTTATCCTGTACAGGATGAATCACATTATCACAGAAGTGTTTATGAAATAAAGGCACTGTTCCTGATGCTATACATTCAGCATGACAGTTTTCAATGTTACTTCCATAAGTTTCTGCTTTAAGGTGATATAAATCAGAACCGAAAGCAGAAAGAGACATTCTTTCCATACAGTCTGAATTTATATATTGTGGATAAAGGTAAGAACCTTTAAAGATTTCTTCTTTACCATACATTTCAGGTTTAAACTTTTCAGTTTCACCATGTTTCTTTTCAGGTCTAAAATAGTTTTGAACTTTCCTACGATCTATAGGTTCCTTTGCTTTATTATCTCTATATAAAACAAGAGGATATTGAATAGAAGCTTCTAATCCTTCAAGAACAGTAATAAATCCACTCTTCATTAAAGCATCTTGATGGAAGTCAATCATTAATGCAGGACCTTTCCACATAGCAGTTCTTCCTATCCAACGAACCATTTCGTGTTGTTGCTGCTCAATGGGTTTCCAATATTTTTCTCTATGGCCATCATAGTCAAAACCTAACCCCATCTTCTTAATAGGAACAGTAATTTTGTTTTTACGAGCAAATTTACAAAAGTCATTTTCCATACTATGAGTCATAATCACATCCATCTTTTCGCATACCTCTTTAAGGTTTGCATTACGTGCGATGGATGCAGATTTGTGATCTACATTAATAAATGCTTTTCTAATTTTAATAGCATCAAGAAGTTTTAAAAAGTTTTCTTGACAGTCTTCAGGGTGAGTCTTTGAAGGGATTGAATATACAATACATAAATCAAATTCATTGACAATGTTTGCCATATTATCCCATTCTTTACCAATGCTCAATTCAACCTGTTCAATATCAAGGCCTTTTGCTCGACCCCACTTTTTATCATTGGCAGATAAGATTGTTGCACCAGTTACTTTCTGCATCTGAATTGCGCATTGGGTTACCCCACATCCTTCAGTGCCGCGTCCTAATACAATTATTGTTTTCATAATTTCTCCTAAAGGGCAATGCCCGGTTTCTTAATCAGGTTCATTTCAATTAAACCTACACCTGAACCCAAGATGCAAGCGTCTAGCCAAGCACCGGTGTGATGCTTATTCATAAATTCTATTAAAGTCCAACTAAATGTTTTAGTATTAACTGATATTACAAATTGCGATTCTAAACCACCTATGTTTGGCAATTGAACTTTTCCTGACATCCATACCATTGGATATTCACCATAGTTCTTCATCAATTCAATTATCTTATGTGATGTATTACATACTACTGGTTTAGTTTTCCAGTCATTACTTTTATCTGAAAACTCTTTAGCAACTTCTGTTGCAGCTGCAGTTGATACCATCATAAATGCAGCTATTGCTATAATTAAATTTTTCATTTTACTCCTCCAAGTATTTTCTACACTCTTCAATAATATTCAATTCAAAATTTTTATCGTTAAGTTTTCGATTGCGTGGACTCGGGTGTGGCATTTTAAAATGTTTTATGTTTATCTTTTTTAAACACAAACTCGCATAATTACCAAGTGCTATAATCTTGTCATAACCTTGAGTGCTTTCTTTAAGCTGTTTAAAGTTTGCTTTTAACTGATTATAATCACCTGCATCATCGATGCAGTTTATAAACGAGTGATATTGGACACCTAATTCGGTGGTCCATTTCTCTAGACGTTTAATTGTCTGAGCTTTTTTAGAACCCTTTGGGTTCGCTTCGGCGGGATTCAACCCTACTATTATTACCTTCTTCTTCATCACGTATAAAGCTGTATTCTACACCAGCCTCTTCAAATAAAACCTTGGTCAACTCCCAAGACTCTTTCCATTTATCAGGTATCTCTTGTTCAGGCATTATGACTCTAGCAACACCAACTTGAATTATTCCAAGTGCACAGTTGGAACATGTTGGAAGACCATAAACATACATTGTTGATCTGTTCAAAGATACTCCGTTATATGATGCATTGAATATAGTATTCATTTCACCATGTACAATATATTTATACTTCGTTTCTCGATCAAAATAACGCTCTTCATGGTCTACTATTCCTCTTGGAAAACCGTTATACCCTTGTGCTAATACCTGTCCCTTGTCTCCAACTGCTACACAGCCGATTTTGCTTGATGGGTCTTTAGACCACTGTGAAATGTTTTTCGCGAGATTTAAATATCTCACATCCCATTTATGCTGAAACAAGGTGAAAATGCCTCTCATAAAGATGAAGGTTTTGAACTTGCCATAACATAAAACCAGGTTTAATGTGCAAGTCTGGATCTTCTAGTTTATTATAACCTTCACAAATTTGATCCATTACGTAACGTTGCCATGCGTAATCATTTTTATAACCATATATGATATCGTTACTTCTCATTTGTACTACAGCCTGCAACTCTTCGTTTCTTATATAATAAGTTACTGCATTAGTACATATAAAATCATTCTTACCATTTTCATTATATTCTGCCCAAATGCTAGGTCTGTTATAAACTATGCATGCTCTACGGCTTGAACGATTTTCAGATAATTCCCATATTACCTTTTCCATTTGATTATGATACTTGTCACTCCAAATCAAATGGCCATAATTCGAATTTATTTCACCGTGAACATTTGCAGCAAGTTGCCAAGCTTTTGGAGGTTCACCTTTACCGTCATCAATATCGTTAATGTTAGTTGATGCACTCTCATACCATGCAATTTCAGCGTTAATATAATCTTGATTAGGAGTACCAAATATTGCAGGTTCATCAGCTATAAAACTTGCAGCTAGCATTTCTACCATTTTCATACCTGATCTATCTATTTGATAAATGCCTTCTTCACCGTCACGAGCATCTCCTAGCTCATTACAGAAATAGTCACGAATATCTTTAACACTTCTTTCTAACATCATTTTTCTTCCAGTTTTGCTTCAATATTTTTCTTGACTTGTTCGATACGTTCATTCAAAACACTTATTGCAGTATGGATATGTCCGGTATCATGAGGCTGAAGTTTAGATTTTAATATAGAAACCTCTTCTAGTAATACTTGAAGTCTATCAACACAGCTTACCATTACTTTATCCTCTTATTAAACATGTCTTTATTAGGATCTTGGCCGTCCATTTTACCACGCATATATGATACTGCAAATGAAGCATAATTTATCATATCTTTGTAAGTATCTTCGAGTGATTCGAAGTTTGGATTATTACCAGCTTCAAGCAAAGATGTTGCTCTCATCAATTTACCGATAATAATATCATGAATTGTATCTACACCTCTGCGATAATGCATTGCTTGTAATACACTAGACTCATCACTTTGATAGTCTTTAGATTTTTTAAGTTGTAGTTCAATGCATTCGTCTAATACTTGAACTGACTCTTTTCTATCAATTGTAACCATTAAGGCAATCTCCCTATTTTATCACGGATATACCAAAACACATATGCTATAGCCGCACCTATGATTATTCCTAATATAATATATTCCATTTTTACTCCTTATGCTTCTATTATACCACAATTTTTAATAATTGTACACCATTTTTTTACCGTACCGGATCTTTATTATTTATGATTTCACTCTGAGCGACTCTAACTCTCAGGTCAGAGGTACTAAACCTATGATCACGTTTGTTGTAATATAGCTCTATACCGCGTGATGCACAGATCTTTCTACCGGTAAATTCTCTGTCTTTATATTCTACTCCAAGAATTCTCACATCAATATGATACATGCTTAAAATATCTTCTAGATCCTTTTCGGTAGAATAAGGTATTATCTCATCTACATATCCAATTGCTTTCAGTTGAGTATATCTTTCAACAACTGTTTGAATTGGTGCATTTTTTTCTGCTCTATCAATACTTGGATCAAACTGTAATCCACACATTAAATAGTCACATTGGTCTTTAGCGTCACGTAACATCTGCACGTGACCCGCGTGCAGGAGATCAAATGTGCTACATGTAAATCCTACTTTCATTCTAGTCCTTTTTTAATATCTTCTATCGAAATAACTTCATATTCTTCCATAGGCTGATGTATCCAAGGTGAATCTTCATAATACTCAACATAAAAATCAGGAATATATGTTGAAACGCCTTTTACCCATAAACAACCTGTTTTAATTTCTTCTATAAAAAATCCATGATAGTGCTGTAACCATTTTACACATTTTTCCATTGTTACACCGCTGTCACATAAATCATCTAACAATAAAACTTTACTACCTAAATTAGGAGAAGTTTTTGCAAGTGAATTGCCAAATACAATTTGGCCTTGTTTGTTTTTTGCTCCATCACCATGATAGGATTCAACTGACATTATTGCTAATGGTACATCAAATATTCTTTGTATGATATCACCTACACGTAAACCACCTTTAGCAATACATACTATTTGATTAAAGTCGTATTTATCATCTGCAATTTTTACTGCTAATTTTTCTATATCGGACATATACTTGTCCCATGTTATAAATGCATCACTCATTCCATATACCCCATACACCAATTTTCAGCTGCATCTTCAGCATATCGTTCACTATGAATTACCTCGCCAAGAAGACCTTCATTAGTTATCATTTTACGAGTTTTAATAACCTTTTCCATTTCAATAAAATCTACTTCATAGTAAGTATTTTTGACTAGATAAACTTTTGCTTCTCTACCATTATCATCACCATAAAAAGTGTGTAAGTGAACCCCTTTTACCATTCCCACCTCCAAGGCAGCATAGATACTCCTAATAGATTAAGCCATAATTCAACTAAGTATATTCCTATTACAAACATACACATTTCAAATATAAATTTATACGGCTGAGGCAGTTTATTCTTCCAAGTAACAAACCTACTGGTTTTTACCTTTTCTTCCATATTTGTTTTGTCCATTATTTTACCGGCCCACCAATTAGGGTCCAAAATATTTTTTAGCATTATTAATGGCCAAAAGATTAATCTAATCAATTTCATTATATACTCCTATAAACGAATTCAATCGCCCTTTCAGCTTCTTTTTCAAGCGGGCGATTATCATACCAATTACCTGTCTGCGCGTCTAAGTCCTTACACAAGGTAGCTATTTCTGCAGGTGTTATTGGGTATTCTCTTCTTATTGCGTTTGCTGCTATTGAAACCATTATCCTATACATAGTGTGGTACCAACCAGTTCCACTTATAGACATATATTCAGAAACGAGTTCCTTATTAACCAATGGACAGTCAGCATATCCAGTCCATTGAATATCTTTAGATTGAGCTTTAGATTTTCTATGCTCTACTATCTGATCTTGAATTTCTTTTGGAAGTCTATCAAAAAACGAAGTACCCTTTGGTTCTACAAAAGGGTGTTTGGCCATGAGATCGACAGGATTAATAAAAGTCCCGTTACAATTACTGAATATAAAGTTAAAAGAATTATTGTACCGCCCTGGCACATAATACATGCGCGATAGATCTTTAGTTTGTCTATCGGCAAGTTCACCCAACTCGTTGTTGAGTGCGTGCCAGAATTTTGGGATTTCGCTGCATCCAACTTCACTTGTAAGTGGGAAGATAAGTCTGAACTTAGGCCGACCAACCCGTGAACTGGCAGTAGAATAACACACAAAATAATAATTAGCAAAACGCTTAAGTAAATCATCTTTTAAATCTCCTTCTGGAATATATTCATCAACATCTACAGCACACCAACTAGACCATTTGATAACATTCGCGTTAGAACGTGTTGTGCCTTCTTTATAAACGGCTGGTGATATTAAGGTTGCTGATAATTTATCTTTTTTCTCAACCTCTGATAACGCATAAAGCGCCTGCTCAAACTTAAGAAAGTTTTCCAAGCGCGTTACGTTTTTAGTTTGATTATCCCATACACTTTTAAAGTGCGTTATTGAACATTCCATGGTTTCCTTCGTGAGAAGGGTTTTCCCAATTATTAGGTTTAATTAAATCTGGTAAACCTAATGGATTCGGTCTTCCTTCTTTCACTCCAACTTCTTTCATCATATTAGCATTATAAATCTCATCCCATGCTTTATGTGCATCTACACCAAAGGCATCGAGAGTTCCAATAGCAAAAACACAAATATCAATTAAACCGTCCACGATTTCTTCAGGATCTTTATTTTTAATTGCTTCATTTGTTTCATCAACTTCTTCCTGAACCATTTTCATTCTAAATTCAAGAAGTTTAGCAAGTCTATGCTCATTATCATCGACCCACTTATGTACACCAAATTTTTGATGCATATCATTTATGTCTTTTACCCAATCTTTACTCATAGTATATTATACCTCATTTTTGTTTAATTGTACACCATTTTTTTCAATAATTTGTAAGTTTCTTTCCAATCTTTAACCGGAATACACTGTGCGTCTTCCTTGTCTTCAAGTTGAACTTTAAGGGGATAATCATTTCCTCCTGGTTGCATATTATCACCAAAGAAAACTATAGGGTATGAAATATAGTCTGCAACTTGAGCTTTATCTTTTCCAACAGGCATGATGTCTAAACCTGTTTCCCCTGCCACTTGTGCTATTACTCCTTTTTCAACAAATAATTCATTGAATTCGATAGCAATATTATTTCTTTCATTTTCATCATTGTCATATTTAGTATACATCTTTCTTTCACCAAGAGTACAATTCCTTCCTATGACGCTGAAATTAACTAACCCAGGTCTTTCCTCAACATGATTTCCAGACCTAAAAGGAAACTTACTATTAGTTAATTTATCAATTAGAAATTTTTTCATTTCACGTGGTAGTAACCAAGTTGATGTATATATCTCTTCACCTTTTTGCCAAATGCTGTTTCCAGAACAGTTATAACAAAACTCAACGGATTCACATACATCTTTACCAACTTGTTCAACTGTTTTCGGATAATCAGAACCTGTTACCAGATAAACTTTATGATTAGAAATAACTGCATTCATAAAGAAATCTTTAAATTCAGTATCCATTAAACCTCGACTAGGTGTGAGTGTCCCGTCGACGTCGAAAACGTAAGCTGTATCAGTCATATCCTAACACCGCTACATGATCGTATCTTTGACCATCAAATATGCAAACAAAGTAACAACCTCTGTCTCCTGCTCTTACTCTATGAAATGCTCCGTCTGGTATTAATACGGTATCACCTTTCATAACTTGAAATTCATGACTGTCTAATTCCATCCATCCGTCACCGTCTAAAAACATATATACTTCTTCTTGACCCGCGTGCGCGTGCCCGTTAGTAGATTTGTTAGGACGAAGATCTGTGGAACTTAAACAGAGATTTTTTAAAATTTTATTATCTCTAACAGTGTAGGTGTCATTGTCGTGTATTATTTCACCTTCTATATTATGAGATTTTACGTGATATTGACTCATGCAAAAAATGCCTCCAATGTTGCTCTTTCTTCAGCTTCCCATCCTATAGATTCCAATATAGGAGTGATAGCGTCTAAGAAAGTTTTTTCGAATTGTAACTTCTTATTAACATATTTATGAAGTTGTAATTCCTCAGGTAGATAATCAGTGAACGAAATTACATTTTCTTTAATGTGATTAGGCATCTTTAAATAACAAAACTTGATTTTATCACCGTTATTAATCTGAGGGTATTTTTTATCTAAACCATTCTTTTTAATGTAATGGTTATGAAGAATAGCTCCTCTTACGTGTATCGGAGTTCCTTTAATATAAATGTCTCGTCTATGAGACCATTTATCAACATCTGATACACTTCTTGGAAAAGCTACTTCTTCAGGAGGAAGTGACATAAAGTAAGATTTAAATTCAGCTATAGCTTTTTGAGTTTCTGTTTCAGATCCCGAAACTATAACTTTAAACATTTCTTTAAGTGCCTTCCTACATGCAGAAGGTGTGCTAGACTTAATTGCCTCAATACCCATAATCTTTAGTTTAGGTTCTGCGTATCTTACACCCTCATTATCATGTACGTTAAGTATATATCGTTTTTTAGCAGTCCATATTCCAATGTCTGCGATTGCTTCCCTACCCATTTCCATACGATTATCAAAACAATTAAGGAGCTCATGGAATTCTTTGTAGGATTTAGCAATCGCAGGTTCGAAATATTCTTGGCATATTTTTTGAAGATAGTCAACCGGATTACCGGGTTTAAATTTTTCAATAAGTGGACCAAAGTTAACATAAAGAGAATCGGTGTCAATTGCAACAACGTAATCTTCATCTGTATTTAAGATTTTATTAAGTGTTTTATTAACGTCTCTTTCGGCCCAACGAATACATGTCTGACCAGTCAAAGTAATAGCTTCTGCCATTCGTAAATCAAAATATTTGAAATATTGATTACCTAATGCACCATAAAGACTGTTCATCATAATTTTAATAGCCATCTGCTGGTTTTCAAACCTAGCAATATCTCTTTCAATTTTATACACACCTTGCTTATCTGTCTTATCAGCCTTTTCAATATCTTGCTTAGCTTTAAGCATTTTCTTTTTGATTTCAGCACGTTCAGCGTAGTATTCAACAATCAAACTTGGAATAATACCCCTATGTGTATTAGTGAATCGAACGCCGTTTCCTGACAAGCAATAATCGCCAGGTGGTTCAACACCATGTTCTAATATTCTATTAGGATGTATGTTGGGTGTTATTTCATTTAAAATAGTTTCAGGTGACATATTCCACTGAACAATAATATTAGGATAAAGTGAATTCAAGTCAAAAGAAGCAACCCAATTATGCATACCGACTTGTGGTTCTTTAACATACCCACCGGCAAATGCCGATCTTTTTCCACCACCACTTTTTTGGCCACTCTTGGAATCAGTATTATGAGTTGTTTGTTTCTTATGATAATCCTCGTTGGGCATAAAACTAGGATCACCTGGAATACGATCAATAGGTGGAATCACAAGTGTTTTTGCACCCATTAGCTTACGATAGATAATAGTGTCCCACATGGAAGTAGTACCAAACGTATCAGAATAGTTAATACCTGCTTTATAAGCAATAGTCATAACTAAAGTAATTAGACCCATTTTATCTTCAATACGATCAACCAGTTCAACGTCTCGGATATTATAGTCAATGAATTTTTGATAATCATTTAAATAAAGAGTATGAAGAGAACTATGTTCTTCGTAGGATAATTTCTTTTCGCCTAATACAACATTAGCAATATTATTAAGTGAATATGATTCTTGAGGTCCGTAAGCATATCCAAACTTTTGGAACATATCCATATAATCAAGACTTACGATACCATATATTTCATAGGTAGTTTGTTCTCTACCTCTAAAGTCTCGTGTCTGAGCCTGAACATTTTTCCAAGGAGAAAGAAGTTTTTCTTGTCCTTCACCCATAACGTTTTTAATACGATGCACAAGATAAGGAATATCGAAGAATCGTGTATTCCAACCCGTCATAACATCGGGTGTATTCCTATTCCAAAAAGTTATGAACTTACTTAGGAGATCTATTTCATTTGTGCACTTGACATATACAACTCTGTTTTCTTGCATATATCCAGCTGAACGATCATAATCACCCATTCCCCAAACGTAATAGGTGTTATCAATATTGTTTTTAGTTGTAATTGAGATAATTGGTTGAGCTGCTTGGTCAGGATGTGGGAACCCATCATCTGAAGCAACCTCAATGTCAATCGTAGTAACGTTGACTTTGTCCCTATCGAAATCAATTTCATTAGGAAATTTTTCAGTAAGAAACTGATTTATATAGTTGGTGTTTCCGTAGAGTTGAGTTCCTCCAGGAAGCTTTTGCAGGTTAATAAAATCCCTGCAATCCCTCATGCTTTGAAAAGATTTAGGCCTTAAATGTTTACCATCGATACTAACTACTCCAGTATGAGTAGGTGAAGGTTCATAAATCGTAGGTTCAAAGGGGATTTTGTATTGAACAGCTTGACCATCTTTATAACCTCTATAAAGAAGATTATTACCAAACCGTTGAACACATGTATAAAATTCCAATTGTCTTACCTCCATAATTTAATAGTATTATACCACACTTGAAGACAAATGTAAATAAAAAAATGAGCTGTCACTAAAAAAAGATTAAGTATATTATACCACTTACGACAATGATATCTGCACAAATGCTCCAGAGAATATATCCTCTAAATAACCATTTTCCTAGTGCTTGTACTAAAGGGTTCTTCATCTTGACCCTCCAATATTTCTATAATCATATCAATTCCTTCCTATGTAACAGCTCACTTCCTTTTAGATCCAATAACGTATCTTATAGTTCTCTGTATTCAGAGGACGTCTTAATTCCTTCATTCGACGTTCTAAATCTGCCGTATCAGAAGCTTGAGATAAGTATCTCTCTGCATCAGACATTTTAGCCCATCGATATTGTGATTTAAGAAGATTCGTTAAGTAGTTGAGCGCTGCTGTCATTTTTTTCCTCGTTTTGACCAATGTTGATTTTACGAGGACGCTTCTCTTCAGGTAGAATTACTTCAATAGTGACAGTAAGTATTCCATCCTTCATATCAGCTCCAGTGACGTCTGCATACTCTGAAAGTCGAAAGGACTTTTTAAATTTACGACCAGAAATGCCTCTATGGACATATGAATCTTGATCCCTACGAGGTCCACGCTCACCGTGAATAGTTAAAACGTGTTCCTTGAGCTCAATGGAAATATCTTCCTTTGAGAAACCAGCAACTGCTAATTCGATATCGTATTTCATATCGCCGTCTTTGACAACGTTATGAGGTGGGTATCCGTCATTTGCGTGGTTTGTGATTCTTTCGAGTTCATCGAAAATATGGTCGAAACCTAAAAAAGCGTTCCTTGGGAACATAAAAGTACCAGTCATGTTTTCCTCCTATAACTAGCAAGGGTTAATATGGACCCGCACCATGCGGCATCCAAGTTTATTTATACAAGTCTACTTCTTCTTTTTACGCTTATTGCGATTTTTTCTCTTAGTAGACCCTATTTTTCGTCTGCCCTTTGGCGGACGATTCTTATGCGGCCACGGCATAAAGCACTCCTCTCATAATATAAAGTATCACATTCAAGAAGCTTTACCGTTTCCTATGTTATACTTTGGGCATAAGTTCCATTGATCTTTATCTTTAAAAGATATAATTTTAATCTGTCTCAATGGTGCTTTATCTGCTGCTTGCTTCTCATCTATAAAGGATATAAGTCCCCAATCTGATAGAAGTGTTGCAACTGTGTTTCTTCGCTGAACATCGTTCAACGTAAGATTAGACGGTTTACCATCTAATAGGAATAATTCTTTAAAGTGTGTGATAAAATATCGACCCTGCTTGTGTAGTATATGGCACGACTGGTAAAGAGTATTGTCTTTACGTGATGCTACACCGATGCGAGTCAGTGTTTCCCTAACTTTTAAAAAATCGTCTGGTGTGTTTAGTTGAACTTCCAACATCATGGCTGGAGTCCACTCACAACTCTCGTTATTTTCTTGTTCCACCTTTATAAACCTTTGCTTTTAACTGTTCAATTTGTTCATCGTTTAGTATTGTCAAAGCTTGGCGGGCTTTTTCATTGCTGTAACCATAATACTCTTTGACAACCTTAATGGCTTCTTCTTCGTTAGCTTTCATCCATTTGCTAAATCTTTTCTTTTTTCTAATTGTATTTATAAAAAAGTCAAACTGAAGGCGATTATCAAGGTGAGCTCTTTGGTTCATCTCATTGGCAAGTAACACAGTATCGTAAAAATAGGATAAGCCACGATTAACCATAAAAGCGTTGTATTGCTTTTCAGATATATCGTCGACCAGAATATCCTGTTTCGTGTAGTTAACAGCATTTAATACATTAAATGGGTTCATTTTACTATTTCTTCTATATGTATATCTTCACTATTATTTGGAGAATGAGAACTATGTGTGTTTATTAATATTATATCTGAAAATTCGTTTAGTAATTCTTTACACTTATTCATTTCACTACGTCTCATATCTAAAAACGGTTCATCTAATAATATTAGTTTTTTATCTAAATACTTCGCTCGCGCGGCTGCGCGCGCGACAGCTATTTTTTGTTCTCTTTTCCTAAGCAAAGATTCTGTATCAATTCCTAAATGGTTTATAGTATATTGTATAAAAGTTCTTATTTCTTCAGTCATTTCAATACTTGTACTTATACCAGCTGCAATATTCATATAAGGATCTAATTTAGGAAATAAATTTTCTTGTTGAAATGTCAACGTTAAAGGAAGTTTGCTGGCAGGTATACCTATTAGTTCTTTATCATTATATGTAACAGAACCAGACATAGGAAATAAGAATGCACCAATGCATTGCAGTAATATAGATTTACCACTATAAGACTCTCCTCTAATCATATAAGTCTTTCCAGATTTAAATTCATAATTGAAAGTAAACTTAGGAAGTTCAGGAATTTCCTGATAAACTAAATCTTTAACTACCAGCATTAAAAAATCCTATTGTGAATTTAACACCTTGTTCGAAAACAGTGGTATCATTAACTTCCCAAAATAAAAAAGTAATTATTAAGATAAGCCATGCAGCTCTTATAATAAAATTACCCATTATTTCCACTCCGATCCAGCCATGATTTCAGTCATACATGCGACAACATTCAACTCATGATCTGCAACAAAAGCATTCTTATATTGATAATCAGCAAGGATAAGAACTACTTGAGGCACTGACTTAGGTTGTAGGTGATCAGTCATATTATCATATATTGTTCTGAATATTACTGAAGGTTCTACATCTATATTATCAACTACCCACTTTCGCATTTCCTTGAAGTTTTTTTCTTTAAGGGAAAGCATTAAAGAGTTAAAACTCTCATTTGACAAATTAACTAGAATTCCAGTATCAATCTGACCTGATACCGAATACCTTTGAAGTTCATTAATGACACGACGAAAGTCTGGTCTGTACTTCATTATAAGTTCAGCCAGTACATTTTTATCGTATGTAATGTTTTCTTTATTAAGCATAGAGCTCATATTGTCCATGAACTCTGCAAGGATTTCAGCCTGTTCACCTGAAGCTATAGTAAAATCATATATACTACACCTTGAATGTAAAGGCTCAATAATCCTATTTTTAAAATTGCAGGTGAGGATAAACCTACAGTTGCTTGAGAATTCTTCGATAAATCCACGAAGAGCAGGCTGTGTAGACTGCGCATTTAAATAGTCGGCTTCGTCAAGTATTACTACTTTATAACCACCCTGAAGGGAAACGGTTGATGCAAACTGCTTAATCTTCGTTCTTAGTGTATCGATATTTCCTTCTTCAGAACCATTCACCATAATGTAGTCAAGTTCAAGTTCATTACAAAGGGCTTTAGCAACTGTGGTCTTTCCAACACCTGCACTCCCAGTGAACAGCATGTTCTGCAATTCACCAGATTCCAAAATACTTTTGAATGTGTTTTTCATCCGTTTTGGAAGAACACATTCTTTAATTGTTTGAGGACGATATTTTTCAACCCATAAAAAATCGGTCATTCACTTTCTCCATAATATAAAAATAAAATTACTTTTGAAATCTTACTCGGTATTCTCTACCGTTCATTCTCCAAGTAATGGTTGAATGAGAATAGAACGTTTGTTCTTTTTCTCTGTATTTAGTTTCAATTTGACATACTCTATGAGTTCCTGCCTGTGCATTACTCTCATTATGTCCAATAACACCGCCAAATAGTGCTCCCATTTTAGCGCCTTCGTCACTTCCGGTTAGTACTTTTCCTAGGATACCTCCTAAGATTGCACCACCTAGTGTGTCACCGGTTTTATCACCGGATGTCGTTTTATCTCTACAAACTTTAACTTTATAAGGTTCTTGTATAAAGTGTCGTTCGTAGTGATGGTGTATCTGTGCATTAAGTCTTACGTTATCTTGCGCGTACGCGGGTACGGCCGCAAAAAGTAAACCTAATGCAATTAGTCGTCTCATCCTTCAGACTCCATGAAGTACTTGTCTAACATTTCAATACGATCATTAGCTACTGCCATAGTATCTAATTCTTTTTGAATTGCTTCAACAATATCGCTGTGTTCACCAATACCAACTGATTGTTGCATGTAAACCATTACGTTTGTTTTAGCTCGTTCTAGCTCGCCTTCTGCGTGCATTCTAGCGGCTTTGACGAGTTGATCTTTAATAATCATTTCGACGATACCTCTTCGTTGTTTTCTGGTAATGGTAGAGGAAGTTCAGCTTGTGTGCCATCAGCAGTCGATGGGCTTTCCGGTGCCGAAGCTTCCTCTGCCATAGTAGCTTTATTAGCAGCTACAAAACTATTTATACGATTTCGAACACTACCGACAGGTTCTAATTCATCTCCTTTAAATGCGCCTCTTTGAGAACATGCATCGATGATTTGAACACATGCTTCTAGGTCAGCCATACCTATTTGAGGTTTTTCCTCTTCTGCCATTCTATCCTCCGTATGTAGAATTTTTTTCAACAGCAATCCAATATTCAATTGGTCGTGTTGTGTGTTTAAAGTGGGAAATTAGCTTTTCAGATAATGATATATCATAATCTCCAGGGATTATCTTGAGATTAGGAATAGACAATACAAACTTAAAAGGTTCAACGGTGTCTCTTGTTGAGTCTTCCTTAGCTATTTCCATTTCGAATGCATTAGATGTTTGGTTATCAACATCCGTAACATTAATTAATATTCCTCCTGAGGGTGATGGTGTCATCACCAGGTCAGATACTCCAAGAGCAGAAGCAGCTTTTCTTATTGAAGCTATATTATCTGCGCTTAGAGAAAACTGGACCTCAGTGCTAGGCATTACGACAGGTTTTGATGGAGAAGTAAGTGTCGTAATGTCTGACAAAAAATACTTCACAGAACGATTACTTTGTTTGATGGAGACAGAAAGATTATCGTCTGAAAAGATCAGTTCAGGATCGTCAAACATGCTCATAGCACTGAGGAACTCGTTCAGGTCATAAAGACCGAATTCTGTATTGAAATTTTCGGGTATTGTTGCGGTAGCTAAAAGATTTTTGGTTTCAGCCATCGTAGAAATTGTAGATCCAGGTCGTACAACTAGGTTTGCGTTAATAGATGAGAAGTTTTTAAGTATCTCACTTGTTTCATGATTTAGTTTCACGTATCACTCCATTTAAATAAATATTTATTTATACCTGATAGAAAAGTCACTTTCAGGTCTTTCAGGAAAATCCTTTTCCTTTTGATTTAAGTCATGCTGATGCATTGCAATTATTGCATAATGTAAAATCTTCATCAGATCTTTTCGATTTGCACCGTCTTTCTTACCATAACGCTGTGCATATTTTAAAACGTTACCTAATGCAAAACCCATACCGTGGCCACAGTCAATAATGAATTCAGTTGACTGAAATTTATTTTTTGAATAGTGACCATCATAGGTAGCATCAACATATTCTTGGAGCTCTTCAATGAGAGCTCCTTCATTGAATTTATAATTAGGCATTGTCTAATGCCTCATCTAATATTTCATCTATCTGAGGATCGTTCTCAGTAGGTTCAACGGTCTCTTGATGAACCGAAATATCTACTTTAGAGTAGAGATCAAGGAAAGCTTCCTTGGTATCGGCATCAAACCTGTTAACACAAAGCTCAATGGCTTTCATTCTATCTTTAAAGATAGCGAAGGTTTGAGTTATGTGGCAAAGCCTACGAGTTGAAATCAAATCTTCGATTCCATCGTCTTCGTAAGTTTTTCTGATTGTTTCAGACCACTGAGATAATAATTCAGCAAAGTCTGTGTCAACCGCACCAAATTTATCCATGTGTTTAAGCACAATCTTTTTCTCTATTGAAAGAGAAGGATAAGGCTGTTCAACCGTAATAGTGAACCTTTCAAGAAAGGCTTCATCAATGATTGTAGCGGCAATGAATCGACCATCGTCAGATCCTTTACCTTTTGTATTCGCTGTAGCGATTACGTTGAACCCTTTTGCAGGTTCTACAATCTCACCAGTTTTTTTGATGAGAATTGGTTTACCTTCAAGGACACCTTGAAGACACATGATTTTATTTGAACCTCTATCGAGTTCATCGATAAGAAGGATAGAACCAGCTTTCATAGCTTTGATAACAGGTCCTTCAGCGAAAACAGTTTCACCGTTAACTAAACGGAAACCACCGATAAGATCGTCTTCATCAGTTTCAGGTGTAATCTGAACCCTGATATATTCTCTTTTGGCTCGAGCGCAAGCTTGCTCAACCATCATAGTTTTTCCGTTTCCGGAAAGACCAGTAATATATACTGGATAAAACATAGTAGAACGTACAATGTTCTCAATGTCCTTGTAGTTTCCCCAAGGAACGTAGTACTCATCCTTCGCAGGAATGAATATTTCACTGTTTCGGATTGATTGTACGGAAGTAGGCACTGATTTTTCTACCTGGGTTTCAGTTTCAGGTTGAGCCCTGAATGGGATCACAACACTTTCAAAGTTGTAGACACCGCGCCTAACTTTAGGCATTTTGTCTATAATGTTATATGCCTCTCTGCGAGGAATATTGTTAGCATCAGCTAAAGCAGTAAGATGCTTAGGATAGAATTCTGTTTTACCAGGGTATTCTGAAACTAAGTTCTGTACTAAAGCTTTCTGAGCATAATTTAAATCCATAATATAATTCTCCATCAATTTTTATTTTATGTATACATTCTACCACACTTTGAGCGGATTGTACACCTTTTTTTTCACTTTTATGCATTTTTTTGCATTTTTCCATCAAAGTGTAACATATTTGTCACAGTTAAGCTACCGCTTCTGCGAACTTGGTTGCTAAAACCCTGTTAGCTTTCTTTTGTTTATTGAACTTCTTAAAAGCTCGAGCTATTTCTCCTTTTTTAGCTACGGCACTAACTGTAAAACCTTCGTTGTTAGTATCAAGGGATTTTTTATCATTTCTTAATACGAAATAGTCACCGTATCCAGCAGTGTTTTTTGCATGTAAGAATTTGTCTTTTAGAAACTTCTTTCTTAAAGCTTGCTCTTCTGAATAAGAAGGCTTTTCTAGCATTTGTCTAGCAGCATAACTAAATTCCCAACTGCTAGCATTTGAAAGGAAGTAACCTACAGTATTATCGCAATAATTTTTTAAGTTTTTGAGAAGACCTTCGGTTGTGTTATCGTTAACCAATCTGTTGTTAATTATTACGTGCTTAACTCGTCTACTATAGCTTGAGTTTTGAGATTGTAGCTGACTAGAACATCCATCTGTTAATGCCATAAACATAACTTTTTGAATGTTGTTTTCACTTCTGAATTTATTAAGAGCTTTTGGCAAATAAGTTAAAACTGCATCTAAAGGAGTTCCTCCAAGATCTTCAGATTTTGTAAATACTTCTCTAGAACCATAACCACCTTTGTTAGTTAAACACCAAGCCATTTTATGGAAAGCTCTTACAGCAGTTTGATATTCAACTTTGCTCATTCTGCTACTTAACATTTCTATCAATTTTACTTCTCCGTGATCAACATGATCAGAAGAAGGAGCACTCATCTTATTCTCATTTCTAGTTGTAGTAAAACTAATCACTTCAAATGGGATATTTACTTTTTTACAGAAAGCTGTAAGGTTTAAAACTTGTTTAATTACTGAACCTAAGCAGCTCCACATAGAACCTGACCAATCAACTAGCATGTAAAGACCATGATCTTTAGCATTAGGAAGATGAGTTATTTTCTTGAAAATATCATCGTTATATTTGTAGCTGTAAAGTTTATTTACGTCTAAGGTTCCAGATCTAGCTGTTTGAGCTCTCTTTGATCTCCAAGCAGCTTTTTTCATTTCAAATTCTTTTGCCATTACTTGGACAAATCTTTTAGTTTGAATTTCAAAATCTCCAAAAGCTTGTTCTTCTTCTTTAGCCCAAGGACCAAAGAATCCTGAATTTTCAAGTCTTTCAGTTGCAATTTCTTTATGTGTAATTATACAATCATTCCACTGATCATCAGTCATTCCGTAGATAACTCCTGCTGGAAGACCGTTTTCATCTTTTTCAACTAATTCGCTTTTAGCGTTATCTACAGCATCTTGGGTTTTTGACTCAAAATGGTCGCCACCTTCTTTACCGCCTAATACCGGTACTTCTCTAGTGCCTTCCACGTCATCCTTTTCTTCCTCTCCTGTTCCGCTCGAAGCTCCTTTTGTTTCTTCGCTTTTGCTATCACTCTGTCCGTTCTCATCAGAAGAAGCCTGATCTGTAGACTCCGAATTTTCTCCTTCAGAAGTTTCACTGGATCCGTCACTATTTGCTTGGGATTCCATAGGATTGCCCTGATCTTCCTGACTATCTGTTTCATCTTCCCCTTCATTTTGTTCTTCTGATTCACCACCAGCTGCTGCCATAGGCATCATCATAGCATCAATCATTGGTGGATCTTCAGGTTGTGGTTCCTGTTCAGCATTTTCAACTAGCTTTTTGCAAACTTCTAAAACATCTTCCCATGTTTCAACTGCAAAAGCTTCATTTACTAGAGCTTCTTCAGCTTTAGTAAAAGTTACTTTAACTAAACCTCTTAGTTTAGCTTTAATATTTATTCTATCAATGAGTCTAAAATTTCCATTATCAACCATTTGTATTTGACCAAGTTGAAAGAAATCTCTCGAATTCATTTCAGTATAACCTTTTTTGAAGGAGATAGCAAGACCAGGATATTTTCTTTGAATTAATTTTTCAATTCTAATATCTTCAATAATATTAACAAATGTTTTAGGTAGACCATCAATTGCATCATCCCAACCGTCAGCCGGTGTGAATAAAGCATGTCCGACTTCATGACCAACTAATAAGTCATAAAGGTTATCCATGTCTTTCCAAAGAGGAAGACCCAAAACTCTACTTTTTACATCAAAAAAGGCAGTTTCAAAAGAACCGTGTTGTACGGTAATTCCTTCTTTTGCCAATAATTTAGCTAGAGTATTTTTTGCTGTTATATTAATCAATTGCTTTCTCCATCATTTAATATATACATTCTACCACAGAAATTCACCATTGTACACCATAAAATGCACTTTTATGCATTTTTTTGCATTTTTATTGAATACTGTGACAAAAATGTAACAGCTGCTTACCCCGGGTCAAAAATAGCGCTATATTTCTTATTTAGAGGGAATACCTCTGCTATCACATCACCACACATGTCAGCAATTTGCATATGCTCCTTCTGTGTGCCATTAGCACTTCTCAGTTCAACATAATGTATCCAACTTCGAAGTGTTCCATTCACGTATAATCTACTGATAGTTAAACCTTCGGGTAAAACTGCTCGAGCCTGTTCTTTGGCTATTCCATTTTCAACAGCCCACTTATAACATTCCTTCGCTTGATTGATAATTCCATGTTGTCTTCTTTGCCAATCCGTAATTAGTTGTTGCTTATGTAAGTCTAACTGTATAGACGGATCTTTTTCAATTTCAATGCTATTTTGTCTATTTTTTTCATCTTGTAATCTGCATTCTCTAGTTACAAATTCTAAATCTTCTGTAGGATCTGCATATCTTTGACTAAATTCCTGAAAGCTAAAGCTCCTGTGACGTAGGAATTGGCGTGCAATATCCCTTGTCGTCTCTACTTCTAAACATACAGAAACCATTTCAAAAGGAGACCAATGCTTATGCTTAATCAGATATTCGAGTAATTTAGTAGAAGTTTTTTTATTATTTTGATTTGCTGGGTTACTTACGCGTGCACAGTACGCGACTAATTCCTGAGCATTTGCTAGGTCAATATCTGCGGACTTGGGTGGTTGCGAGTAACTAATTAATTTTACTTTCATATACTCTGGAAAAGTTCCTTTCTTTAACGAACTCGATCTTTGATCTAAATTTTCCATCTAGTAAGTCTCCTTTATGTGAAATAACAAACACGTTAGACCCTTCTT
>MDSZ01046776.1_pt1 | contig 32351 bp, 36 predicted proteins | sample 811201 | NCBI WGS metagenome assembly MDSZ01 (sample SAMN05326647, study PRJNA326480) | marine metagenome | isolation source: seawater | place: Indian Ocean: North | collected 2010 | reverse complement strand
TAGAAAATTATATAAGAAATTAATTATTAAATAGTTAAAGTATTATTCCTTAATTTTAATTTTCTTCTTGCTTACATTTCTAAAAATTATGTTAATATACTCTACACCTAGTGTAAAAAATAAAGCAAAATATATATATCCCTTTGGTATGCTGTAATGAGCTGCTTCTACAATTAAATTAAATCCTATAAGTATTAAAAATGATAGTGCTAGAATTTCTAGTGAAGGGTATCTTTCGATAATATTACTAATTTTCGATGCATAAACCATCATTACAATTATTGATATCACTACTGCTATAATCATAAGCAAAACTTGTTCAGTAAGTCCTATTGCTGTAAGAATAGAATCTACAGAAAAAATAAAATCTATAGCAACGATTTGCCAAACAACAGTATATAATGATGATACTGATAATGATTTTGAGGTATTGGTATCAAAATTACTATCAATTTTATGGGTAATTTCCATTGAACTTTTTAGAATGAGAAATATTCCGCCAGCAGCAAGAATAATATCTTTCCAACTTACACTTAAATTTATTCCTGTATCAAATACGTTTGTTGTTTCAAATATTGGTTCAGTTAATCCAATAAACCATGTTAACCCAAGTAACATAATTATTCTTAAAATCATTGCTAAAAATAAACCGATAGTTCTAATCCTTTGTCTAAATTCCTTGTCAACTTTATTTGAAACTATAGAAATAAAAATAATATTATCGACTCCTAATACAATTTCAAGAAATGTAAGTGTAATTAGTGCAATATAAGTTTCTAATTCAAAAAATATTTCCACAATTAAATGTCTTTTAAAGGATATAAAAATATTAAATTTGATGAAATTTTATAGATTTAATATTAAATATTTTATTTAGAATCAATGAAAAAAATAATTAGTGTATCTAAAATATCAAGACATTTTCAAGTAGGAAAGCAAGTCGTTAAAGCATTAAAATCTATTTCAATTTCTATAAATCAAAATGAGTATGTTTCATTTATGGGTCCATCGGGTTCAGGAAAATCAACCTTAATGAATATTGTTGGATGTTTAGATACTCCAACTGGGGGTGAATATGTTTTAAATGATAAAAATGTTAGTTCAATGTCTGAAAGTGAATTAGCAGATGTTAGGAATAAAGAAATAGGTTTTGTTTTTCAAACTTTTAATTTATTACCAAGAGCTTCTGCGCTTGATAATGTTGCGTTACCTCTAGTGTATGCAGGATACAAAAAAGAAATTAGAGATACCATGGCAATGAAAGCACTTAAAAGCGTTGATTTAACTAATAGAGCTACGCATAAACCAAATGAACTATCTGGAGGACAAAGACAAAGGGTTGCTATAGCCAGAGCTCTTGTAAATAAACCTAGTATTATTTTAGCTGATGAACCAACAGGTAATTTAGATAGCAAAACTTCAGAGGGAATTATGGATTTATTTTCTAAACTTCATGATGCTGGAAATACTATAATTATGGTTACTCATGAAAATGATATTGCTGCATATTCGAAAAGAATTGTAAGACTAATGGATGGGAATATTGAATCGGATAAAAAAAATCTAAAATAGCTTTAATGAAGATAGATTTTATCCATAAGAAAAAATCAGATATTGATAAAGTAGATTTTTCAGATATAAAATTTGGAGCATTTCATTCTGATCACATGTTTGAAGCGGAGTTTTTTGAAGGTTCATGGAAAAAATTTAAAATTTTACCATTTGATAATATAACTATTTCGCCAGCTTGTACCACCTTACACTATGGTCAAACAATTTTTGAAGGACTGAAAGCATATAAAAATAAATTAGGTGAAATTTTGATTTTTAGGATGGATAAAAATGCTAAAAGATTCAATAAAAGTGCTGAAAGAATGTGCATGCCTAGTTTTCCAGAAAAATATTTTACTAAAGCAATATCCGAATTATTAATGTTAGATAAAAAATGGATTCCTAACAAAAAAAATACTTCATTATATATCCGACCTTTGATGATTGCTTTAGATCCATTTATTGGTATTAAACCTGCTGAAAATTTCAAATTTTTCATATTTACTTGCCCAGCTGGAAATTATTATTCTGAACCAGTAAGAGTGAAAATTGAAACAGAATTTACAAGGGCAATAAAAGGAGGTGTTGGATATTCAAAAACAGCTGCAAATTATGCTGCTTCTTTATATCCATCGGTTTTGGCTCAAGAACAAAATTATGATCAACTTATTTGGACTGATGGAAAAACTCATAATTATTTAGAAGAGTCTGGTACAATGAATCTTTTTTTTGTTATAGAAAATACTTTACTAACTGCTCCTTTAGGAGATACTGTTTTGGATGGAGTTACAAGAGATAGCATTTTAGCATTAGCTGAAGATTTGCATATTAAAACTGAAGTTAGAAACATTTCAGTTGATGAAGTGATAAGTTCTATTAATAATAACACATTACAAGAAGCTTTTGGTGCTGGAACTGCAGCTACAATTGCACCGATTAAAACTATTGGATATAAAAATAAAGATTACGATTTACCTAAAAATGATTCTTCTTCACTATCAAGCAAGTTTTTAAATTTACTTGATGGGATAAAGTATGGATCAATTGATGATAATCATAATTGGATAACTAAATTATAGATATGAATTCAGATCAAATAAAAGATTTAAAAGCAAGAGTTGATGCTTTGAGGAGGTATCTTTGACTATGATAATAGATTAAAAATTATCAAAGAATACGAGTTAAACACTACTAATCCAAATTTTTGGGAGGACAAAAAAAATGCTGAAGTTATTCTAAAAAAAATTAATCAAAATAAAATTTGGACTGATTCTTATTCTGAAATTCAAAACATGTATGATGATTTAGTTACATTAAATGAGTTTTATATAACTGGAGAAGCTGATAAACAGGAAATAGAAAAAGAATCTAATAAATTATTAAAAAAACTGGAACGCATAGAATTTCAAAAAATGCTTTCATCAGATGAAGATCAGCTAAATGCAATAATTGAAATAAATCCAGGAGCTGGTGGAACAGAAAGTCAAGACTGGGCTGAAATTTTAATGAGAATGTATGTTATGTGGGCTGAATCTCATAAGTTTAATATAAAAAAAATTAATATTCAACAAGGAGAAACTGCAGGTTTAAAATCTGCAATACTAGGTATAGAAGGTTCTTTTGCGTATGGATATTTAAAATCTGAAATTGGAGTACATAGGCTCGTTAGAATATCTCCATTTGATTCAGGAGCAAGAAGGCATACTTCTTTTGCCTCAGTTTTTGTATATCCTGAAGTAGATGAAACCATTGAAATTGTTGTTAATCCATCTGATATTGAATGGCAAACTTTTAGATCAAGTGGAGCGGGTGGTCAAAGTGTAAATAAAATTGAGTCTGCAGTCAGATTAAAGCATGATCCTTCTGGTATCATTATTGAATGTCAACAAGAGAGGAGCCAATTACGAAATAAAGATAAAGCTATGAATATGCTAAAATCCAAACTTTATCAATTAGAAATAGAAAAAAAAAGAAAATCAAGAGAATCTATTGAAAGTACGAAGCTACAAATTGATTTTGGATCTCAAATTAGAAATTATATTTTACATCCATACAAGCTCGTCAAAGATATAAGAACGAATATTGAAAGAAGTGATGTTTCAAATGTACTAGATGGAGATATTGATGATTTTATTAAAGCATATCTTTTGCAAAAAGAAAATTAAATCCATAAAATTACATTTCTTTTATTAATTATAAATTTTCTATGTTTCAATCTAAAAATTCAAACAATTTTACTGCTAATACGCAGATGAAAATGTCTCCTTTTTTTGAAAGAACAAGTAAATTAAATATGTCTCAAGAGTGGAAAAGGTGGGGTGGATACCTGTCTGCTACCAAATATGATCTTAATCATGATAATGAATATTTTGCAATTAGAACTAAAGCAGGTCTACTAGATATTTCTCCTCTTTATAAGTATAGAATAAGTGGAAAAGATTCGAGTTTATTTTTAAATAGATTGGTAACAAGAGATATTAAAATTTGTAAAATAGGACAAGTAATGTATTCAACATGGTGTGATGAAAATGGTAAAGTAATTGATGATGGTACTATTCAAAGATTGGCTGAAAATGATTTTAGACTTACAAGTGCTGAACCTAACCTATCATGGTTGGAATTAAATTCTTATGGGATGGATATTAAGATATATGATGAATCAAATAAAATTGCTGCTTTGGCCCTTCAAGGCCCAAACTCTAGAGATATTATTAATTCTATTTCTTCAAAATCTATAAATAGTTTAAAGTTTTTTGAAATCATTGATACAAAATTAAAAGATATTAATGTTTCTATTTCTCGTACAGGTTATACTGGTGATTTGGGATATGAAATTTGGATTAATCCAGATGATTCTTTAAAGGTTTGGGATATTTTGATTGAGTTTGGTAAAAACTATGGAATAACCCCAGTAGGGTTAGATGCTCTTGATATATCTAGAATCGAAGCCTCTCTCATTTTATTAGATGTAGATTATATTTCTTCTAGAAATGCATTAATTGAAGATAGAAAATCATCTCCATTTGAACTAGGTTTGGGTTGGACAGTAAAATTAAATGATGAAAGTTTTATTGGATCTCAAGCTCTTAGAATAGAAAAAAAAAATCCATCAGAATGGAGATTTGTTGGTATTGAAATCTTGTGGGATAACCTTGAGAAATTATATAAAAATGTTGGACTTCCTCCTGAGCTTCCTCATAGTGCTTGGAGGGATAGTGTCCCTCTATATAACAAAAAAAATCAAGTAGGTTATGCATCTAGTGGTTGTTGGTCTCCTATATTAAAAAAATATATTGCGCTTGCTCATGTTAATTCTAAATATTCTAGTTTAGATACTATTCTTGATTTTGAAGTTAAGGTTGAACATTTTAGATATTTAACTCCGGCTAAAATTGTGAAAACTCCTTTTTATAATCCTAAAAGAAAAATATCATGTCCAAAATAGATAAATATGATGTTATAATTATAGGTGGAGGTCATAATGGATTGACGGCAGCAGCATATTTGTCAAAAGCTGGTAAAAAAGTTTTAGTATTAGAAAGAAGACATGTATTGGGTGGTGCAGCTGTTACTGAAGAAGTTTTTCCTGGTTTTAAATTTTCTGTTTGTTCATATGTAGTAAGCTTATTAAAAGCTAATGTAATAAGGGAATTAATGTTACCTCGTTTTGGTCTTGAAATTTTACCTCTTGAAAGTACTTTTACTCCACTTGATAATGATTATTTATTTAGAACATCAGATTATGATCAAACTTATAAGGAAATTTATAGACATTCTCCAAAAGATGCGGAAAATTATATGAGATTTGGTCCATTGATGGGACAGGTTGGTATGGCTGTTAGGCCAATTTTGGAGACTATTGCTCCAAATGCTATAAGGCCAAGTTTTAATGATTTAATGTCTTTAAAAAGCATATTTAATCATGTTCAAGGACTTAATAATGAGACTTTTGAATATTTATGTAAACTTATGACCATGAGTTCTGCAGACTTTCTTGATGAATGGTTTGAGTTTGAACCTTTAAAGGCTACCATGTCAGCTAGTGGAATTATTGGTACATTTATGGGGCCTCGATCACCTGGTTCAGCATATGTTATGTTACATCATTATATGGGTGATATAGATGGTTCGTTTCGTGCTTGGGGATTTCAAAGAGGAGGAACTGGAGAGTTAAGTATGACAATAGCTCGTTCTGCAATGCATTTTGGGACAAAAATTTTAACTGAAGCAGCCGTTGATAAAGTAATAGTTAAAAATGGAAGTGCTATTGGAGTCGCTTTAGAAAATGGTGATGAATACAAATCAGATATAGTAATATCAGGATTGGATCCTAAGCTTACATTTTTAAAAATGTTAGATGAAAGTGATTTGCCAGAAGATTTTGTTAACGATATAAAAAAGTTTAGAATTAGAGGTTCATCTGGTAAAGTGAATCTAGCTTTAGATGGACTTCCAAATTTTACTTCTTTACCAGGCAATGGTCCTCATTTAAGAGGAGCTATTTCAATTAGTCCAAGTTATGATCATCTTGAAAAAGCATACGATGATGCTAAATATGGGAACTTTTCTAAAGAACCATATATGGATATTATTTTACCTTCAGTCATAGATCCTGAAATGGCACCTCCTGGTAAACATGTTATGTCTTGTTTTGTTCAATACGCTCCATATAATATTAATGGAGGATGGGATGATACTAAAAGAGAAGCTTTTGGTGATGCCGTGATCAATACCCTCGCCAGATTTGCTCCAAACATCAGAGATTTAATTTTGCACCGTCAAGTTTTAACACCTAAAGATTTAGAAAAGACTTTTGGGTTAACTGAAGGAAATATCTTTCACGGTGAGCTTACATTACAACAACTTTTTTCGTTTAGACCTGCTGTTAAGTGGGCGGATTATACTACCCCTATAAAGAATTATTTTCAGTGTGGTTCTGGAACTCATCCAGGAGGAGGAGTAACTGGATCACCTGGAGAAATGGCAGCTAAAAAAATTCTTAAAATATGGTAAATAAGAAATATGATTATATTGTTATTGGAGGAGGATTAAACTCATTAATTGCCGCTGCTCTTTTGGCTAAAAAAAATAATTCTGTAATATTATTCGAATCTAATAATTCATTAGGAGGTATGGCATCTACTTCTGAATTTTCATCTGGTTTTCGATGCAATTTAGTTTATGATTATATAAAATGGTTAGATGAAAGAGTTTTGAAGGAATTAAATATTAAAAATGATGAACTTGAAATTATAAACAATGATATATACAGGATTTCTTTAGATTTAGAAGGTAAACATATTTTTTTTCATAGAAATAATAAAAAAACAATTGAATCTATTTCCAAAATTTCAAAATCTGATGCAGACAAATGGAATGACTTTACTGCATTTATATCAAAAGTTTCTTCTTTTTTGAAACCTCTTTATAAAATAACTCCTCCTAATATTCAAAAAATAGGCTTAAGTGATGCTATTTCTATGAAAAATTTACTTAATCCAATTTTAAGCCACGGAACTAGAGGTATAGCTGATATTTTGAGAACATTACCAATGATGATGCCAGAGTTATTAGATGAGTGGTTTGAATCTAAATTATTAAGAGGAACTCTTGCTGCTGGTGGAATTCATCATTTAAATCAAGGCCCGTATTCTGCTGCTACAGTTCTAAATTTTTTACATCAAAACATATATTCAGGTACAAATATTTTAGATGCAAAATTTATTAAAGGAGGGACTAATTTACTTCCACGTATTTTAATAAAAAAAGCAAAGGATTATGGAGTTGTTATTAAAAATAATTCTGAGGTTAAAAAAATAAATTGTAATAATGGAAAATGTGATGGAGTTAGTTTAGCAGATGGTCAATTATTCTTTTCTAAAAATATTATTTCAGGATTAGATCAAGAAAACACCTGCATTAAATTGTTAGGAAATGAAAATTTATATCCTAATGTAAGAACACAGCTAAATAATATTAAATACAGAGGGAGTACTGCAAGATTACATTTTGCTTTGAAAAAATTACCAAAAATTAAAGGTATTAATGATGATCAGTTGCAAACTGTATTTTCAATTTCTCCTTCAGTCAATTATTTAGAGAAAGCATATGATAAAGTTAAATACGGAAGCTTTTCATCTTCGCCATATATTGAATTTTGTATTTCCAGTATAACTAACCCATCTTTTGCAAAAAACAATAATCATATTCTTTCTGCTTCAATTCAATATATTCCTTATACTTTAAAAAATAATAAATGGTCTGATAAATTAAAAAAAGATATAATTAAGAATGTCACTGGAATATTAGATAAATATATTACAAACTTTTCTAACAATATCATTGATTCTTCTCTTTCTACACCCCTTGATTTCGAGTCGACTTTAAATAATACTGAGGGTAGTTTTAATCATGGTGAAATGACTCTTGATCAATTTTTATTTATGAGACCAACAATTTCTTCATCACAATATAGAACTCACATTAAAAACCTATTTATTTGTAGCCCATCTACTCACCCAGGAGGTGGGCTACACGGAGCAAATGCTATTAACATGATCAATGAAATAACCAAATAAGATAATTATTTATTAATTTCTAATTCTAGATGTTTTAAATACCATTTTTTTAATTTATCTAAGCCGATCTCCATTTTTGACAATGGTCCGGGTTCATATTTAGAAGATAAAACTCCTTTTTGATTATTTTCTATTATTCTTTTGTCTGCTTTTGTTGTTTCATCCCACATCCAAGTTATTTCATTTATATCATAATCAATTCCTTCGACAGCTCTCTCATTAACTAACCACATTAATTCAACTTCTGTTTCAGATGGACTTTTAGGAATAAATGTAAATAAAGTTGCAAAATCATTTGTCATAATAATACTATTAAATGGAGATGGTCCTATCGTTGTATATCCACCATCAAATTCATTAAAGTCACCCATCAAAATAGAAGCAGGTTTTCCTGATTTTGTTTCAGATAGTTTTCCATTACTAAAAGGTGTTCTTTCTGCACTTCTAAAAAATTTTGAAAATTTTTTTTCTGAAAACTCACCGGTCAAGTAACCCATTTTTTTTACTTTTTTATTCCAATTTTCTAATTTTTTATTGAATTCTTTTGATTCTGGACCAGTATTGCTTCCAGCACCATATGCTTGAATATAGTCTTTACTATGAACATGACAATATTCTGGATGCGAGGGTTGACAATGATAACATTCATGAAAATTGTCTAATGTAAGTTTCCAGTTTCCTTTTGTAGGATATATTTTTCTTGCTGCTATTTTGGCTTTACCTAATCCATGTAGTTTAATAAAATCTTTAATTGGATTAATGAAATTTTGAAAATCAGAAGCATTTTCTGATAGATTTATAAAAATCAATCCTTCAAAAACTATACAATTACATTTTTTTAAACTCCAATTTTTAGGTTTGAAATTATCATCCATCATTCTTGCTTTCGAAAGCTTTCCAGACAAATCATAATTCCATGCATGATAAGGACAAATAAATTTTCTTACTCTTCCTTCTTCTTCTAAACAAATGTGTGAGCCTCTATGTCTGCATACATTATAGAATGCATTAATTTTATTTTCATTTTCCCTAATTAATATAATTGATTCTTCACCAATTGAAAACAAAAAGTAATCTCCTTTATTCTTGATTCTTGATATGTGTCCAACAAAAACCCACTGATTAAAAAAAAATGTTTTAAGATCCATTTCAAAGATACTTTTACTGGTATAAAAAGATTGATCCAGACTAAAATTATCTTTTTGTGATTTAATTAAATCTAATAAGTAAGAGTTATTTTTTTTCATACTATTATTTTAATAGCTATTATAGTTTTATTTAATCAAGTTTTCCAGTTTTTTTTAATAAATATTATTAATTTGATTCATGAAAGAAAATAAATTAAGAACCCCTACTTTTTTTGAATCTATATTTCCCATACTTTTTTTAATTATTTTTTTATCAATTAATGTTTTTATTTTTAAAGATTCTTCTTTAGATGGAAGTAATCAAATAGTATTAATTGTCTCTGCTTCTGTAGCATCAGCAATTGCTTTAAACATTGGTTTTAAGTGGAGTGAATTACAAAAAGGTATAGTAAATAGTATTAGTTCTGCAATACCATCAATACTTATTTTATTTCTTGTTGGATCATTGGCTGGTTCATGGATGTTAAGTGGAATAGTTCCTGCAATGATTTATTATGGAATTCAATTGCTTAATCCAAAAATATTTTTAATTGCTTCATGTCTCATTTGTATTATTGTTTCTGTAGCTACTGGAAGTTCTTGGACAACATCTGCTACTATTGGAATTGCATTGATTGGAATAGGAAAAGCATTGGGTATTTCTGAAGGTTTAATAGCAGGATCAATTTTGAGTGGAGCATATTTTGGAGATAAAATGTCTCCATTGTCAGATACAACTAATTTATCTCCTGCAGTAGCTGGAAGTGATCTTTTTTCTCATATTAGATATTTATCATATACAGCTTTTCCTTCAATATTGATTTGTTTAGTATTATTTTTATTTTTAGGACTAAGTAATTATAGTAATATTAATCAAACTAATTCTACTTTAATTTCTAACGCAATTTCTGAAAAATTTTATTTGTCTCCAATATTATTTTTAGTTCCATTATTTGTGATTTTTTTAATTTATAAAAAAACAAAAGCTCTTCCATCCTTATTTTGTGGGACGCTTTTAGGTGTAATTTTCGCACTTATTTTTCAACCTGATCTTGTTAAAGAAGTGTCTGGTATTAATGATTCTAATTTTAAAAGTCTTTTTGTTGGAATTATGAAATCATTATATGGAACTATTTCTATTTCTACTTCCAATGAAATTGTCAATGAATTGTTAACATCAGGAGGAATGTTTGGAATGTTAAGTACTATATGGTTGATTTTTTCGGCTATGATTTTTGGTGGAGTTATGGAGGTTTCTGGATTTTTAAAAAAAATTGTAAATTCGATTTTAACCTCTGTTAAATCAACAGGATCTTTAGTTTCATCTACTGTGGGAACATGTGTCTTTTTTAATCTTACAGCTTCAGATCAATACCTTTCAATAGTAGTTCCTGGAAGAATGTTTTCTGAAACCTACAGAAAAAGTGGTTTAGATCCTGTGAATCTAAGTAGAACTCTTGAAGATGGTGGTACAGTTACTTCAGTTCTTGTACCGTGGAATACATGTGGTGCTTACCACGCTACTGTTTTAAACGTAAGCACATTAACTTATCTGCCGTATTGTTTTTTTAGTATAATAAGTCCTTTAATGACTATACTATTTGCATATCTGAAAATAAAAATAAAAAAATTAAAATAATATTATCCTTTATTAATAGTCTTTAATCATAGATAAATAATTGTTATATCTTCTTTTCCAAATTGATTTATCTATTTCTTTTTTTATTTGACAATTTGGTTCATTTATATGTAAACAATTATTAAACTTACATTTTTCATTAATTTCTATAAACTCTGGAAAATAATTTTTGATTTGATTTTTTTTCATATCAAACAATTCAAAAGTTTTAATTCCAGGAGTATCTATGATTTTTGTTTTATTATCAATATCAAAAATTTGAGAGAAAGTTGTCCTATGCTTTCCTTTATTGCTTTTATTTGAAATTTCAGAAATTTTTTGATTTGCTTCATTACTTAATTTATTAATTAAAGTTGATTTTCCTACTCCAGAATTTCCCATAAATAATGATACTTTATTTTTTAATATAGATTTTAATACTTTCAATTCTTTATCAAACTTAGCTGAGATTGATAAAGAATTGAATCCAATTTTATTATAATAATCAATTTCCTGATTAAGTTTGATTTTTTCTTTATTACTTAATAAATCTTCTTTATTATAAACTACTAGCGCAGGGATTCTATAAGCAAAACATGAAATTAAAAATCTATCAATAAATCCAGATTTAGTAAAGGGTTTTTTTAGTGATGATATTATTATTGCTTGATTAATATTTGATGCTATTATATGCCCATTATTTTTTTTTTTGATGGACTTTCTTATTAAATAATTTTTTCTAGGTAAAATTTTATTTATTATATAGCTATCCGAATTATTTTTATCTTCATCAAATTCAACTTTATCTCCTGTTGCAAGTGGATTGGATAATTTATAATTACTTAATTTAAATTTTCCTCTTAATCTAGAATTAAAAATTTCTCCTTTATTATTTCTTATTAGATACCATGAACCAGTTGATTTAACAATATTTCCAATCATTTTATCAATTTAATTAATGATTTATAAATAATTTTTGTTGCACCAACATTATTTAAAACATATTTTTTAGTTCCAAAAGTGTTTTTATTAATAAGCAATAATTTCTTTATTTTTTTTTCATACTCAATAGTTGAGCTAATTGGAAATGATAGTTTTAATTTTTCCATATTATTTATTTCATAAAATTTTTTATTGTTTTTATGTTTTCCATACAATATAGGTATATCCCATATTGCTGCTTCTAAGCTATTATGTAAAGTTCCTTCAAAACCGCCTCCAATGTAAGCTATATTTCCATAGCGATATATTGATGATAGCATTCCTATATTATCAATTATCAAAATATTTTTATCATAATAATTGTTAAGATCCAAATCAGAATATTTAATTGTATTATTAGGAAAAGAATTTTCAATAAAAATAATTTCATCTTTATTTACATTATGTGGAGCAATAATAAATTTTAATTTATCATTTTTTAATATTCCTTCTTTCAAAATTTTTATATCTGATTTCCAAGAACTCCCAATAATTAATGTTTGATTTTTTGTAAGAAACTTTTCAATCTTTGGATAATTTTTTGATTTTTTATAAATATCATATACTCTATCAAATCTAGTATCTCCAACTACTTTTACATTTGTTATATCTATTGAATTTAATAAAGATCTTGACTTCTCATTTTGGACATAGAAATAAGTTATACTTTTTAAAATTTTTGAAAAAAAATTAAACTGATTAAAATAAATTTGATTTTCTCTAAAAATTGATGAAATGGAAACTATTGGTACATTCATTTTCTTTCCTTCATTTATCAAATAATACCAAAACTCATATTTTATTATTAATAAAATTTTTGGATTGATTTTTTTATATAGATATGAAATTTTATCTTTTGAATCTTCAGGTAAATAACAAGAGTAATCTACTAATTTGAAATTTTTAATCACTTTTTCTGCTGATGGAGAAAAAAAAGTAACAAAAATTTTAAGTTTTAATTTTTTTTTAAATTGATAAATTATTGATTTAGCTTGTTCAAATTCTCCAACAGATGAAACGTGAATCCATATTTTTTCTTCATTTGTAATTTTTATAGTTTTTAAATACTTTTTTATTTTTTTTCTTCCATTATGTAATTGATTTAATTTTTTTGAAAAAAAAGATCCAATAAATATTAGGATAGAAGATAAATAAACAATTATATTATACAGATATATCATTATTTTAATATTGAATTGTTTATTTCTGATACATAAGTCAAAATTCTTTTTCTACCTATTTTTTTTTTAGATGATGTAATAAATATTTTCGGTAATTCTTTCCACTTTTTTAGAAGCTCTTTTTTATATAAATCAATATTTTTTTCAACTATATTTTTTTTTATTTTATCAATTTTAGTGAATATAATACTTAAAGGAATTTTATTTATTCCTAAAAAAAGTGTAAAATCGATATCAGAACTTTGTGGTTCAATTCTTGAATCAATTAGTTGGAAAACTAAAGACAATTTCGAACTTTTTCTCAAGTATGATTTTGTCATTTTTAACCATTTTTCTCTATCACTTTTACTCGATTTTGCCCAACCATAACCCGGTAGATCAACTAAAAAAAATTTTTGATTTATCATGAAATGATTAATTAGTTTTGTTTTACCAGGTTTTGAAGAGGTTTTTGATAGTTTTTTATTATTAACTAACATATTTAGAAGTGAAGATTTTCCCACATTTGATCTTCCTATAAATGCATATTCAGGTATAGGGTTTTTTGGGCAATCTTTATAATTACTACTACTCTTTATAAATTCAGATTTAAAAACTTCCATTAATATATTAAAAAAACTAATTGATCGATATTAACTTTATTATGCAATTTATATTCATTTTAATAGTTATCATATTATATTTTTATCATTATAATGAAAAATAATTTAATTGTATTATTATTTATTTTGATTTTCTCAGGTAATTTAAAATCTCAGAATATTTTGATGTCAAAGAATTCTGCAATTAATTTACCTAATTATGATGAAGCATGGATTCATTTTGGGTTTCTTATTGGCCTTCATTCGTCTTATTACAGGATTAATTATTCAGAAAAATATGCTTCTCCTGAGTTTTCCAATTTACACTCGATTGTTCCACTATCTAAACCTGGATTTAAATTAGGTTTTATTTCAGATATTAATATTATTTATCCATTTGATTTAAGAACATTATTACAAGTTTCTTTTTATGAATTTTCTTTAGAATATAAGTATTTAAGCGGTGATGTTTTTTTTGATACTAGGGCAGCAACTTTAGTAGAATTACCTATTTTAGTTAAATATAAATCTCAAAGAAGAAAAAATTTAAGAATGTATATTATTTCTGGATTAAAACCTGGAATTGAAGTAGGTGCTAAAAATAAAGATGAGGCTGGAAAAGATATACTTGGTTTAAAAGCATATGATATTTCTTTTGAATTAGGATTTGGTGCTGATATTTTTTTTGAATTATTTAAACTATCACCCGAAATTAGATATTCAAGAGGTTTAATTAATATGATCAAAAAATCTGAAAATGGAGTTCCAAACATTTATTCTGATCCAATTGAAAAAATAATACCTCATAATTTATCAATTTTCTTTACCTTCGAGGGAGGACCAAATTAAATTATTATGAAAAAAATAGCTTTTATAACAGGTGCAACATCTGGGATTGGTTATTCTGTATCAAAAATACTTGCAAAAGATTATGCTCTTATTTTATGTGGAAGACGAGAATCAAGATTAAAAAAAATAAAAGATGAATTATCAAAAATTACTCAAGTATACACATTGTGCTATGATATTAGAGATAATGAAAGTTTAAATAAAAGCTTTGACTCTTTACCAACTGAATGGAAAGAGGTTTATATATTAATCAATAATGCTGGAAATGCTCATGGAATGGACTTAATTCATGAAGGAAGAATTAATGACTGGGATGCTATGATTGATATAAATGTAAAAGGGTTACTTTATGTCAGCAAATTGATTATCCCAATTATGATTAAATTTAATAGAGGGATAATAATTAATTTGGGATCAATTGCAGGAAAAGAGGTTTATCCTAAAGGAAATGTTTATTGTGCTTCAAAGTATGCTGTAGATGCAATAACAAAAGGAATGCAAGTAGATTTAAATAATTATAATATAAAAGTTTGTTCTGTGAATCCAGGTTTAGTTGAAACAGAATTTGCATTAGTAAGGTTTAAGGGAGATAAAGAAAAAGCAAATTTAGTTTATGATAAAATCAAGCCATTAACACCAGATGATGTTGCTGAGGTAATATATTTTATAATTAACAGGCCAGATAATGTAAATATTAGTGATATTACTATTTTTCCAAAGAATCAAGCATCATCTACAGTTATTAATAGAGAATAATTTTAATGAAAAATATTTTAATTTTAGGTGCAGGGAAATCATCTACAGTATTAATTAAGTATTTGTCAAATTTATCTGAAAAGTTTAATTTAAAAATAAAGGTTGCAGCGCTTGATGTATCCTATTTTTTTAGCAATCCACTTAATAATGTATTACCAATAGAGCTTGATATTAATAATTTGGATCAGTTAAAAAGAAACATGATGGATGCTTCTTTAGTTGTAAGTATGCTTCCAAATTTTATGCATTTTAAAATTGCAAAAATTTGTTCAAATATTGGCAAAAATCTTATAACGGCATCTTATTTAACTTCTGAAATAAAAAAACTTCATACTGATTTTTTTAAAAAAAATGCATTTTTACTAATGGAAATGGGATTAGATCCAGGTATTGATCATATGTCCGCAATGAAAATTATTCATAAATTAGGAAGAGATTATAATCTTAAAAGCTTTGAATCTTATACTGGAGGTTTATTAACACCAAATTCTAAATTATATAATCCCTGGAATTATAAATTTACTTGGAACTCTAAAAATGTAGTTTTAGCTGGATCGCAAGGTGCTATATATCTTGAAAATAAAAAAAAAGTAAAGCTTTCTTATGATGAAATATTTAACAAAATAAATTTAATTGAAATACCACAATTAGGTGTTTTTGAAGGTTATGCTAATAGAGATTCAATAAAATACCTGGATATATATAATCTTAAAAATATAGATACATTATTTAGAGGGACATTAAGAAATAGAGGGTTTTCTTCTGCCTGGAATTTATTGGTTAAACTTGGATTAACTGATGATAAAACATCTGTTAATCAATCATTAAATATGACTTATAATAATTTTTTGAGATCTAAAGTTTTTAAAAATAAAAATGAGGATATATATAAATTAATATCATCAAAATTTAATATTAAAAAAAATTCATTAGAAGTACAGTGTTTAGATTGGTTGGAATTATTTTCCAATAAATTAATTGAAATTAAAAATGGAACATATGCAGATATTTTGGAACACATTTTATCTAAAAAATGGAATATGAAAAAAAATGAGACAGATAGAGTAATTATGGCTCATAGATTTAAATATTTTAAAAATAAAAAGTTAAGAAATCTAGTGTCTTATTTCCATATAGATGGAAAAAATCAAATCGAAACAGCTATGGCTCAAACAGTTGGTCTTCCAATTGGGATTTTTATAAAATTATTTTTAATGAATAAAATAAATTTAAAGGGCATTCATCTACCAGTTAAAGAAGAAATTTATAATCCGATCTTAAAAGAATTAAAGACTTTTGGAATAAACTTTAAAGAAGTTAATTATTAAATTGACTTGAAATCATAATCATCTAGAAATTTAGTTGTAAAATTTCCTTCACAAAAGGATTTGTCATTCATTAATTTAAGCTGTAATGGAATTGTTGTCTTAATACCTTCTATTACAAACTCTTCAAGTGCTCTTTTCATTCTTACAATAGCTTCATCTCTTGATTGATGTGTTGTAATTATTTTAGCTATCATTGAATCATAATTTGGTGGAATTGTATATCCAGCATAAACATGAGTGTCGACTCTTACACCATGACCTCCTGGAACATGAAGATTGGTTATTTTGCCAGGTGAAGGAATAAAATTTCTTTTTGGATCCTCAGCATTGATTCTACATTCTATGGCATGAAGGTTTGGATAATAATTTTTTCCAGATACTTTTACTCCATCAGTTACTTTTATTTGTTCTTTAATTAAATCAAAATCAGTAACCTCCTCGGTAACTCCATGTTCAACTTGAATTCTAGTATTCATTTCCATAAAGTAAAAGTTTTTATCTTTATCAACAATAAATTCTATTGTGCCAGCGCCTTCATAATTAATGGCTTTACCTGCTTTTATAGCTGTTTGACCCATTTTTTCTCTTAAATTATCATCAACAAATGGAGAAGGTGTTTCCTCAATAAGTTTCTGATGTCTTCTTTGTATTGAACAATCTCTTTCAGATAAATGACTTACATTTCCATATTTATCTCCAACAATTTGTATTTCTATATGTCTTGGTTCTTCGATATATTTTTCAATATATAAACCTGAATTTCCAAAAGCTGCACTTGATTCATTAGTTGCTTCTTCCCATGATTTTTTAAAATCTTTCTCCTCATTTACAATTCGCATACCTTTTCCACCTCCACCAGCTGTAGCTTTTAGAATAATTGGATATCCAATTTTTTTTGCTAATTTTTTTCCCTCAGATATTGATTCTATTAAATCTTTGGATCCAGGAACAGTAGGAATTCCTGCTTTTTCCATTGTTTTTTTTGCAGTTATTTTGTCACCCATTTTTTCTATCATATGATGGGTTGGCCCTATAAATTTAATTTTGCTTTCAGAACAAATTTTAGAAAATTCCGAATTTTCAGCTAAAAATCCATAACCTGGATGTATAGCTTCCGAATTTGTAATTTCAGCTGCCGCAATTATTTTTGGAATATTTAAATATGAATCCTTAGAATTTGGTGGTCCAATGCATACTGCTTCATCTGCAAATTTTACATGTAAACTTTCTTTATCAATTGTTGAATAAACAGCTACTGTACTTATACCCATTTCTTTACAGCTTCTAATTATTCTAAGGGCAATTTCGCCTCTATTTGCAATTAATATTTTATTTATCATTTTAATTTTATGAAAGGATCATTTTGGATCTATCACAAATAAATCTTGATCATATTCAACTGGTGAAGCATCATCTATAAGAATTTTAATCACTTTTCCTGATACTTCAGATTCAATTTCATTAAATAACTTCATTGCTTCAATTATACAAATAGTTTGTCCTTCTGAAATAACATCACCCTCCTTAATAAAAGGATCACTTTTTGGATTAGAAGCTCTATAAAAAGTTCCAATCATTGGAGATTTTATTATTAAATGATTATTTGATTCATTAGTCTCTTTTCTTTTATCTTGTTTTAGTTCAGGTTTTTGGATATCACTAGTAGTTTCTATTATTTCTTCTACTACTTTTTTAGGTTGAGTTGTATTTTTATTTTGATTTTTTTTAACTCTTATTTTATAATTCTCTGTTTCAATGCTAACGTCATCTAGATCAGATTTTTTTATAAAATTAATTAAATCTTGAATTTCTTTATTTTTCATTTAGTGCAAATTTACAATAAAATTATTTTACTCTTTCAACGTACTTTTTCAGTTTAATATCAACTTTTATTTTATCATTTTCATTTATAAAAAGAGGTACTTGAATTTCAATGTCATTTTCAATTTTAGCAGTTTTTGTTGCATTTGTTGCAGTGTCTCCTTTTACGCCAGGTTCGGATGATATTACAATTGATTCTATATGAGACGGTAATTCACAATTTATAATTTCATTTTTTTCTGTATGAATTGATATTTCAACATTTTTTCCTTCAATTAGAAATTCCGGAAAATCAATTTGATTTTTATTTAAAGTTATTTGCTCAAAAGAAGTATTATCCATAAAAAAATATTCATCAGAATTTTTATACAAAAATTGATGACTTCTTTTTTCAACTCTTGCAGTAGTAATTTTGTGACCCGAAGGAAATGTATTATCTATAACCTTTCCAGTTTTTACATTTTTAAGTTTTGTTCTAACAAATGCTGGTCCTTTTCCAGGTTTAACATGTTGAAACTCAACTACATAAAAAAGGTTTCCATTTAATTCTATACATATCCCATTTTTTATATCAGTAGTTGTTGCCATTTTATTAAGAATTATAAGACCATTTTAAGTAGATAGAACCCCACGTAAATCCTCCTCCAAAAGCAGATAAAATTAAATTATCTCCTTTTTTAAGTTTTTTTTCAAAATCCCATAAACATAATGGAATAGTTCCAGCAGTTGTGTTACCATATTTTTCAATATTCATTAAAACTTTTTTATCTCCTATTCCCATTTTTTTTGCAGTAGCATCAATTATTCTTTTATTTGCTTGATGAGGAACAAGATAGGATATGTCATTTGATTTTAGATTATTTTTTAACATAATTTCTTCTGATACATTTGCCATATTTGTTACAGCAAATTTAAATACTCTTTTACCTTCTTGATAAATAAAGTGATCTTTATTATTAATTGTTTCTAAAGAAGCTGGATATTTACTTCCTCCGCCTTTTATACAAAGATACGAACCTCCAGAGCCATCGCTTTTTAATATATGATCAATAATACCATTTTCGTCTAATGATGGTTCAAGTAGAACCGCACCTCCGCCATCTCCAAATAAAACACAATTATTTCTATCCTCAAAATCAACAATTGAAGACATCTTATCAGCTCCAACAACAACTACCTTTTTATGAGTTCCTGATTCTATGAATTGAGAGCCAGTTACAAGTGAATATAAAAAACCAGAACATGCAGCTGACATATCAAAACTATACGCATTTTTTGTTCCAACATTATTAGAGATAATGTTAGCTGTCGAAGGAAAAAACATATCCGGCGTAACGGTAGCACATATTAGTAAATCAATATCTTTTGGATTGGTATTAGTTTTTTTCAGTAAACCCTTTACACATTCAGTACCAATTATTGAAGTTCCTTTTCCTTCTCCTTTTAAAATTCTTCTTTCTTTAATACCTGTTCTTGTCGTAATCCATTCATCAGAAGTATCAACTAGCTTTTCTAGCTCTGCATTTGATAAAATATATTCAGGAACATAACCATGAATTCCTTTGATACAAGACTTTATAATTTTTGAATTCATTATATTACTTAATGCTTAAATAAATTAAGCTAATACTTCTTTTTCAAGTACAACTTTTCCTTTGTAATATAATTTTCCTTCATACCAATGTGCTCTATGCGGAAGATGTGCTTCTCCAGTTGTAGGACAAACAATTAAGTTTTTTGAATTAAGTTTAATATGAGTCCTTCTTTTATTTCTTCGTGTTTTAGATATTTTTCTTTTAGGATGTGCCATAATGTATTTTTTTAATTATAATTTTTTTAACTTTTCAAATCTTGGATCTATATTGTTTTCTTTTTTTTTCTTAGTTGAAAACACAAAATTATCAATATTATTTTCATTTACTACACTTGGATGAATTCTTTTTAATGGAATAGAAAGTAAGAAAAATTCATAAATAAACTTAGAAACATTAATTACATCAGTGTTTTGTTTTATAAAAACAATTTCATCGTTAATTTCTTCATCTATTTTTTCAAATTTTATTATAATTTTTTTTTTCTTATTTATTTTAAAATTAAATTCTTTCAATGATCTATCACAGTTTAAATTTACATTCCCTTTAATATTAAAATACATTTCAATTAATCCATCTCTCTTATTTATTTGAATACCACATGTTCCATTAGGGTTTTTTAAATCATTTTCTTTATCATAATGAAGAAATAATTCACTAGAGAAGTCAAAAGAAAAATCATCTTTTTCTGAAAGACTTTTTAAATTTATATTATACTGATTGATGAATTTTTTACCCATTTTTTTCAATGATTTTTAAATTTAATAAAATTGCTTTATCTAAAGAGATATTGTTTGCTTGATTTTTTCCAGAAATATCATAAGCGGTTCCATGATCTGGAGATGTTCTTATAAATTTTAATCCAGCTGTAAAATTAACTCCATCAGAAAAAGAAATCATTTTAAATGGAATGAGACCTTGATCGTGATATAATGAAAAAGTTGCATCATATTTTTTATATAATTTATTTCCGAAATAACTATCGCTTGAGAATGGACCATATACATTTTTGTTTTTATGATTTAATTTTTTAATAACTGGTTTAATTATTTTATCTTCTTCATTTCCAAGCATATTATCTTCACCTGCATGAGGGTTAAGTGATAAAACGCCAATTTTTGGATTATTTATTTTAAAATTATTTTTTAATGAATCCATTAAAATATTTATTTTTTTTATCAATTCTAATTTTGATAATTTTTTAGATATAAATTTAAATGGTATATGTCCTGTTAAAACACCCACTTTGAGTTTTTCAGATACCATCATCATTAGAAAATCTTTAGAATTTGTTTTTTTAGCAAAATATTCAGAGTGACCGGGGAATTTGAATTTTTCAGATTGAATATTTTTTTTGTTGATTGGTAATGTGACTATTCCATCGATTTTTTTTTTTATTAAATCATTCGTTGATAGTTCTAGGGATTTGAATGAGTAAATACCTGCTTCTTTTTTAATTTTTCCAGGATTAACATTAATTCTTTTATTAGTTATCGGGATTAAATTTATTTTATTTGGTTTTATTTTATTTAAAGAGTCAATTTTTTCATACACTAATTTTTTTTTTAAAATTTTAGAATAAAAATCAATAATTTCAAAGTTGCAATATATTAATGGAGTAAAAAGTTTTGTTAAATTATGGTTGGATAGTGATTTTATAAGTATTTCTGGGCCGATACCATTTATATCCCCAATACTAAATCCAATAATCGGTTTCTTCTTATTTAGTTTTTTCATTAATTTGAAGAATTAACTAAAATCAAGTGAATATAATTAAATCTAAGAAAAAATTTGGTCAACATTTTTTAAAAGATTTATCAGTTGCAAAAATTATTGTAAAAGAATTTCAAAAAAAAAAAAATATTCTTGAAATAGGGCCGGGAGATGGAGTTTTAACAAATTTTTTAGTTGATCAAAAATTTATTAAAATAGTTGCAATTGATATTGACCATAGATCAATTGAGTATTTAAGAGGTAAAAAAAAATATAGAAAAATTCATTTAATTAATGATGATATTTTAAAAATTGATTTTTCTAATTTATTCAGAGATAAATTTTCAATTATTGGAAATCTACCTTATAATATATCTAGTCAAATATTATTCAAGATTCTAGAATATAGGAATAAAATTGGACTCGTTGTTATCATGCTTCAAAAAGAAGTTGCAGATAGAATAATTTCTACTAATAATTCAAAAAAATACGGTATTTTATCAGTTTTACTTCAGACTTTTTTTAAAGTTAGAAAGATTATTGATGTTGATTCTAAATCATTTGATCCACAACCTAAAGTACAATCCACTGTAATAAAACTAATTAGAAACGATGTGATAAATCTTGGAATTGAATTTTCTTTTTTCAAGAAAGTTGTGAAGTCAAGCTTTCAAAGGAGAAGAAAAATGTTGAGAAATGCTTTAAAAAATCTAAATTTACAGAACAAATTAGATCATGATATTTTTTCTAAAAGAGCTGAAGAACTAACTACAGATGATTTTATTTGGCTTTCAAAATATTTAAAAAATTAATTTAATGAAGTTTTCACTCACTAATAAGTTTAAAGAAAGGTTTTATGATGCTATTAAATTAAAAGATGAAAAATTTATATTTAATTCTTTATATGAAATAAGTCCTGCAGATATAACTATTCTTCTTAATGAATTTAATTCCGCTGATTCAAAATATGTCTTAGATATAATTGATTTATCAATTTCATCAAAAATAATAAGTGAATTGGATCAGGATACAAGAATCAGTTTTTTAAAAGTTTTTTCTGCTGAAGAAATTGCTAGATATATTGAAAAAATGGATTCTGATGATGGCGCAGATATCCTGTCTGAATTAGATTTAGAATTTAGAAATTTAGTTATTAAATACATAAAAGATAAAGAAAAGTCATCAAATCTTAAAGATTTAATTAGATATGATGATAATGTTGCTGGTGGATTGATGGCTAAGGAATTGGTAAGATGTAATATAAATTGGAATATTGTTCAATGCATTAACCAAATTAGAAAACAAGCTGAGGAAGTATCAAAGCTATATAGTGTTTATGTAACTGATAATTATGGTAAATTAATTGGAAAAGTTTCTCTTAAAAAAATAATTATTTCAAAAGATAAAACTAAGGTTAAGGAAATATATGATGATTATGTTATTTCTGTAGATACATCAACTAAAGCTGAAGAAGTTGTAATTATCATGCAAAAATATGATTTGGATGCTCTACCAGTAGTCAATAAAAGGGGAAAATTGGTTGGAAGAATAACTATTGATGATGTTGTTGATTATATAACAGAATCGGCTGATGAAGAAAGACAAATTATGTCTGGTATTTCATCAGATGTTGAAGAAGATGATTCAATTTGGAAATTATCTAGTGCAAGATTACCATGGTTAATTATTGGTATTCTTGGAGGTTTTTTTGGAGCTTTTTTTTTAGAATCATTTGAAAATAGTTTTATAGATAATAATAAGTTTTTTATTTCTTTATCTTTTTTTATACCATTAATTATGGCAACTGGAGGAAATGTAGGGATTCAATCTTCATCATTGGTAATTCAATCTCTATCAAACCCTAACGTATTTCAAGATTCGGTTTTTATTCGTTTATTTAAAGTATCTATTATTGCAGTTATAAATGGATTGGTTTTAGCTTCTATTGTTTATTTTGGTATAAATTTTATTATTCCAGATAATAACAAAATTTCATTTATTGTTTCATTTTCATTGTTTACGGTTGTAATTATTTCATCATTAATGGGAACACTAACACCCATAATACTAGATAAATTAGGATTTAATCCAGCATTAGCCTCAGGACCATTTATAACTACTTCGATTGATATATTAGGGTTGGCAATATATTTCTTGGTAGCAATTTTTCTAAATAATTATTAATTACTTTAATTATATTTGTTATTAATGATCAAATAAAAGAATAATTTGTAATGTCTAAGATTTCTTATTTTACAGAAGAAGGACTATCTAAGTTAAAAGATGAACTTCGTTTACTCAAAACATCTGGTAGGAAAAAAATTGCACAGCAAATTGCCGATGCTAGAGATAAAGGTGATTTAAGTGAAAATGCTGAATATGATGCTGCAAAAGAAGCACAAGGATTGCACGAACTTAAAATTTCAAAATTAGAATCAACATTAAGTAATGCAAAAATCATAGATAAAAAAAATATAGATGCATCTAAAGTATCTATTTTATCCAAGGTTGATATAAAAAATTTACAAAATGATATGAAATTCACATATCAACTTGTTGCTGAAGAGGAATCAGATTTAAAATCAGGTAAATTATCTGTAAAATCTCCTATAGGGAATAGCTTATTAGGTAAAAGAAAAGGCGATAAAGTTATAATTAATACCCCTTCAGGAAATATCAAATTTCAAATTTTAAATATTTCACTGTAGATATGAGCTCAATTTTTTCTAAAATTATTAATAGGGAGATTCCGTCATATATTGTAGCTGAAAATGAAAAATTTTTAGCATTTCTTGATATTTACCCTCTAACAAAGGGTCATACCTTAGTAATACCTAAATTAGAAATTGACTATTATTTTGACATTCAGGATGAACTATTTAATGAAATGAATATTTTTTCTAAAAAAGTAGCAATTGGAATTGAAAAAGCGATTACATGTAAAAGAATTGGAGTTTCGGTAATTGGTTTAGAAGTCCCCCATGCACATATTCATTTAATTCCTATCAATTCTATTTCTGATATGAATTTTTTAAATCCTAAATTAGAGCTAACGGAAAAAGAGTTTTTAGCAATTGAACAAGAAATTAAGAAAGAAATTAGTTTATAATTCTTATTTTATTTTTTGATATAAATTTTTTCCAAGAGGAAGATTCTTGATTTTTTAAATTTGATTGAAAGTGATGACATAATGCAGCACCTAAAGCATCAGTGGCATCAAACTTATTCTTTGATTCATGTTTGAATTTAAGGAAATTCATCAGGAATTTTGCAAGTTGTTCTTTAGAAGCATTTCCATTTCCAGTAATCGATTTTTTAATTTTTTTGGGAGCATATTCAAATATTGGTATATTCTTTTGAAGTCCTGCTGCCATAGCAACTCCTTGTGCTCTTCCAAGTTTTAACATTGATTGAACATTTTTTCCAAAAAATGGTGATTCAATAGCAATTTCATCAGGTTTATAATCTCCAATTAGTTCAGTAACTCTTGTAAAAATTTTTTTTAACTTCATTTCGTGATTAGACTCTTTTGATAAAGAAATTATTCCATATTGGAGTAGTTTTATATCAGATTTAATACATTTAATTAACCCAAATCCCATAATATTTGTTCCGGGATCAATGCCTAATATAATTTTGTCAATCATATTGTAATTTAATTAAAATTCAAAATTTTTCTTTTTCTTCAGTTTAAACTCTTTTAATAATTTCTAAATTTGATACTATAACAATAATTTGAATGAACTTTATTGATACACATGCTCATATATATTTTAATCAATTTGAAGAAGATATTGATTCGGTTATAAATAATTCATTGGAAAATCAAGTTAACAAAATATTGATGCCAAACATAAACTCATCTTCAGTAAATAAATTATATCGAATTTCAGATTTTTACAGAAATATTTGTTATCCAATGCTAGGTCTACATCCTTGTTATGTAAATGAAGACTATAAAAATGAACTTAAAAAAATTAAAAATTATTTTAATAAAAAAATTATTGCTATTGGTGAAATAGGCATTGATTTATATAGAGAAAAAAAATTTTTCAAACAACAATTAGATGCTTTTGAAATTCAATGCTATTGGGCTTTAGAAAATGGTTTACCTGTTGTAATTCATACTAGAAATTCATTAAAGGAAACAATTAAAATTGTTAGTCAACCAGAATTTAAAGATTTGAAAGGAATTTTTCATTGTTTTGATGGGAGTTACAAAGATGCAATAAAATTGGTAGACTTGGGGTTTTTGCTTGGAATAGGGGGGATATTAACTTTCAAGAATTCCAATCTGCGTAATACTATAGTTAAAATTGGAATAGAAAAATTAGTTTTAGAAACTGATAGTCCATATTTATCTCCAGAACCTTATAGAGGAAAGAGGAATGAACCTTCAAATATTTTATATATAGCAGAAATGCTTGAAAAAATCACTACAATTCCTCTAAAAAAGATTTCTGAAGTTACCACAAAAAATGCTATTGAATTATTTGACTTATAAATTAATTTTTTTGTTTAATTGTATTAATATTATTTTTAAAGAGAGGTGGCCGAGTGGTCGAAGGCGCGCGCTTGGAAAGCGTGTATACGGATTAATCTTCGTATCGAGGGTTCGAATCCCTTCCTCTCTGCTAAGTAATTCTTTATAATAGGTTTATGAAAAGACATGATGAAGAAAATTCTTTCCATAGAAAGTACACAAAAACTTTAATGATAATAAGTGCTGTATTTTTAGCTGTTAATGGATTTGTATTTTCTTTTTTTCCTAATGAAATTTCTGTTTTACTTGCCAATAATAATAATCATTTTTTTATTTTAATTCTTCAGATTTTAGGGGCCCTATATTTGGGTTTTAGTTATATAAATTGGATGTCAAAAAATAGTTTAATTGGTGGAATTTATAACAAACCTCTTCTCATAGGAAATATACTTCACTTCTTAACTGCTTCATTGGCTATGATAAAATTAGTTTTCAAATTTGAAAATAATCTTCACCTAATTATATCTTACACTATAATTTACTCTCTTTTTACATTGTTTTTTGTATATATTTTCTTTTCTAATCCATTTTCAAATAAATCATAGTTAATTTTTTTTTATATTAAAATATGGAAATTGAAAAATTAGTAAATGCAATTAATAAAGTTACCCCAGAAACTAAACCAAATTGGGGAAAAATGAATTCTTCTCAAATGCTTTGGCATTGTAAAAAATTTATCATTTTTTATCAGAATGAAAAAAACTATTCTCCAAATTTTATAACAAAAACACTTGGATATTTTCATATGTTTTTTCTTAGATATATCATAAAGTGGGATTATGATAAATATCCAAAAAATACTCCTACTTTAAAGTTTTTTAAACCAAATAGGATAAATAATATAGATTTTAATAAAGAAAAGAGAGAATTGATTCAAAGATTAAAATGGGCAAATGATTATAATAAAAAATTTATAATAAATCCAATGCATGGTAAAATTAGTAAGAATACATTTAAAGAGGTTATTAGTGGTCATACTTCTTTTCATTTGAAGCAGTTTGGAGTTCTTTGAAAAAAAATTGATAATATTTTTATATTACTCTTATTAATTATATTTTTGACAAATTTGAATCAAATAAAACTTAACTAAATAATCAAAAATTACTATGAAAAAATTATTATCATTAATCCTTTTTTTATCTTTTCTCACACTCGGAAACAACACATTTGCACAAGATGAAGTAATTCAAGATTCAGTTGAATCTGTTTCTGATACATCTGCAGTTGTTGAAGAAAATTTAACTTCAGAAGTTGTTGAAACTACCGAAGAAGAAGAAGAAATTATTTTTGAAGAAGAGGAATCAAAAGGTTTCCATCAAGCAATTAAAGAACAATTTATTCAAGGTGGATGGCAATTTATGGGTATTGTACTTTTATGTCTTATATTAGGATTAGCAGTGTCTATTGAAAGAATTATTACTTTAAATTTAGCGACTACAGATACCAAAAAGTTATTATCAGATGTTGATGATGCTTTAAAAAATAAAGGTGGTGTAAATGCAGCAAAAGAAATTTGTAAAAATACCAGAGGTCCTGTTGCTTCAATTTTTACTCAAGGCTTAATGAGAGCTTCTGAGGGAATAGAAATGGTAGAAAAATCAATTATTTCTTATGGTTCTGTTGAAATGGGAAAACTTGAAAAAGGAATGGTTTGGATTTCACTTTTTATCTCATTGGCACCTATGCTAGGTTTCATGGGAACTGTAATTGGTATGATTGGTGCATTTGATGCTATTGCTGAAGCAGGTGATGTTTCTCCTTCGCTAGTAGCGGGAGGTATTAAAATAGCTTTATTGACAACAGTGGGTGGTCTAATTGTTGCTGTTATACTTCAGTTATTCTATAATTATCTTGTATCAAAAATAGACTCTCTTGTTAACAACATGGAGGACGCATCAATATCTTTAGTTGATATTTTAGTAAAAAATAAACTTTCTAAGTAAATGTTATTTTTAGATATAATCGATATTGCATTATTTTCTGCATATGGATTGGTAGTAATTGGCGCATTATTAGCAATTGGCTTCCCGATTTATATATCCTCAAAGAATCCAGCTAGCTTAAAAAATTCTGGTATTGCTTTTGGAGGATTACTTATTATGTTTTTGGTTGGTTATTTGATTTCTGGGAATGAAGTATTACCATCATATATTGAATTTGGAGTAGACGCAGGATTGTCTAAGTTTATTGGAGGAATGATAATTCTTGTTTATCTATTGGCTGGCATAGCTATAGGTGGTATTATTTATTCTGAGATTTCTAAAAGTTTCAAAAATGGCTAGAAAAAATAGACCTACAGCAGAAATTCCAAATGGATCAATGGCTGATATTGCTTTTCTACTATTAATTTTCTTTTTGGTTACTACAACTATAGCAAATGATAAAGGTATTGCAATGTTATTACCACCAAAACCTGATCCAAATCAACCACCTCCTGAAGTAACAAAAAATGATAGAAATATTTTTAAGATTTTGGCAAACTCTCAGGATAAATTGCTTGTTGAAGATGAACCATTAACTGACGTACTTGAATTAAAAGAAATGGTCAAAAGTTTTGTATTAAATTTTGGAAATCCTGGTGAAGAAGGTGTTGCTATTTATAATAGTCTTCCCTCCACAATGAAATCATATATTTCTTTGAATGGTAGGAGAGTTGATTATTCTGATGATCCAACAGAAGCGGTTGTTTCTTTTAAAGCAGATAGGGGAACATCCTATGAACTTTTTGTTCAAGTTTTAGATCAAATTAATGGAGCTTATAATGATATTTATGGTTCTAGAGTTGGCATTTCTGCTTCTGATTTTTTGCAGCTTGATAGAGATGATCCAATTCAGAAAAGAAAATATAATAATGCAAGAGAAGGCATTCCAAGAGCAATATCAATTGCAGAACCAAATAAAATAGGAGGTTAATAGTATGGCAAAATTTGGAAAAAAATCAAATACCTCTCAAGACATACCAACTGCTGCGTTGCCGGATATTATTTTTATGTTATTATTTTTCTTTATGGTTACAACAGTTCTTAGGGAAACTGATATTTTAGTTAAACAACAATTACCTAGAGCTGTTCAGCTTACAAAATTAGAAAGAAAATCTCTTGTAAGTTATATTTATATTGGAGAGCCAAAACAAACTAATTTATATGGTAAAGAACCTAAAATTCAAGTTAATGATGTTTTTGTAGAAGTTTCTGATATTGTTCTATTTGTTAATCAGGAAAAAGATAAATTAAATGAAGCTGAGAGGGACCAAATAACCATGTCAATGAAAGTTGATGTAGATTCAAAAATGGGTATTGTTTCAGATGTGCAACAGGAGCTTAGAGAAGCAAATGCAAGAAAAATTCTTTACAGTTCCATTAAGTCTGTTGATTTATAAATTAAAAAAAAATAGTTTTTTTTAATTTATAAATTTGATTATGCAAAATAATAGAATCATCAATGCCTGGTGCATGTATGATTGGGCTAATTCGGTATACTCATTAGTAATAACTACTGCTATTTTCCCAATATATTATAATGCAGTTACAACTTCTTCTTCTGGTTCAGATATAGTCAGTTTTTTTGGAATAGAAATTGTAAATTCAGTATTATATTCTTATTCATTATCTTTTTCTTTTTTAATTCTTACTTTTTTTCAACCTATTTTATCTGGAATAGCTGATTTTTCTGGAAATAAAAAATTGTTTTTGAGATTATTTATGTATTTGGGTTCATTTTCTTGTATGGCCTTATATTTTTTTGATGGAGATAATGTTGAATTTGGAATAATATGTTCAGTGGTTGCTAGTATTGGTTTTACCGGAAGTTTAGTGTTTTATAATGCGTTTTTACCAGAAATAGCATCAGCTAGAGATTTTGATAGAATAAGTGCTAGAGGATATACTTTTGGGTATATTGGAAGTGTAATTTTATTAATTATTTGTTTGATTTTAATTCAAATGTTTGATTCATTTGGTTTTAAAGATTCAAAATCAGCAACAAAATTTACTTTTCTATTAGTAGGAGTATGGTGGATCATTTTTTCTCAGATAACCTTATATTTTTTACCACAAAATGTTAAAAAAATAAAAGTAAACTTTGAAATACTATCACATGGTATAAGGGAGTTATTCAAAGTCTGGAATTATATTAAAAATGTTAGAAACCTTAGACTTTATTTATTTTCTTATTTTTTCTATAGTATGGGTGTTCAAACAATAATGTTAGTAGCATCTTATTTTGGAAGTAAAGAATTAAATTTAGATCAAGACAAACTGATATTTACAATTCTAATAATTCAGATTATTGCAATTTTTGGAGCATATTTTTTTGCTTATATATCTAAAATTAAGGGAAACAAGTTTTCTTTAGTTGTAATGAATATCGCATGGATTTTCATTTGTTTATCAGCTTATTTTACAACCAATGAAAATCAATTTTATTTTTTAGCTGCCGCAGTTGGTATTTTAATGGGAGGTATTCAATCTCTTTCAAGATCTACTTTTTCAAAATTAATACCTTCAGAAATTAATGATAATGCATCTTTTTTTAACTTTTATGCTATATCTTATAATATTTCAGTGGTTGTAGGGACATTTTCTTATGGTTATATTGAACAAATAACAGGAAGCATGAGAAGTAGTATTCTAGCTTTAATGACCTTCTTTATTGTTGGATTATTTATCTTGTTCTTCACAAGAATCAAAAGGTAATTTTTTAATGTTTAAACTTAATTTACCAGCTTTTAGTTTTAAATTAATAAATAAAAACTCAAAAAAATTTATTTTTGATATTATTCGAAAAAAATATTTTGTTTTAACACCAGAAGAGTGGGTTAGACAAAATTTAATACATTACCTAGTATTCAATTTAAAATATCCTAAATCTTTTATAAAAGTCGAAGCAAAATTAAATTATAATAACTTGACTAAAAGAGCAGATCTTTTAGTATATGATCATAATTTCTCAATTAAATTATTAATTGAGTGTAAATCATTCAAGATAAATCTAAATAAATCAGCTTTTGATCAAGCCTCTGTTTATAATAAGGTTTTTAAAAGTGAATATTTAATCGTTTCAAATGGAATTAATCACTTTTGCTGCAAATATGATTGGAAGAAAAAAAAAATAATTTATGAAGATTCTTTTCCAAATTATGAAAAGCTAAATAAAACTTGATACTTCTTTAAAGTTTAAATTAAATGCATCCGAAACTTCTTTATAAACTACATGACCTGAAATTATATTTAGTCCATTTTTTAGTTCCATATTTTCTTTGCAAGCTTTTTTCCATCCTTTTTCTGCTATCTCAATTATATAAGGCAGCGTATTATTTGTTAGAGCTAGGGTAGATGTATATGGTACAGCTCCAGGCATATTTGCTACACAATAATGAAGAATATCATCAACTACGTAAGTAGGATTTTGATGGGTAGTGGGTTTGGAAGTTTCAAAACATCCACCTTGATCAATTGCTATATCAACCAAAACACAACCTTTTTTTAAATCTTTTAACATTGTTTTTGTGATTAATTTTGGTGCCTTTCCTCCAGTTACTAGTACCGCTCCTATAATAAGATCACTTTGAATTGCACATTTATATAATGTTTTTTTGTTGGATAAAATAGCTTTAACATTTTTAGGCATTACTTTGTTTAATTCTTCGATTTTGGTTTCATTGGTATCTAATATTGTTACATTTGCTTGTAGACCAGAACACATCTTTGCAGCTTCCGTTCCAGAAATACCACCACCAATTATCAAAACTTTAGCGGGTGCTACATTTTCGACTCCACCCAATAATATACCTCTTCCTCCCATAGGTTTTTCTAGATATTTTGCTCCCTCTTGAGCTGCCATTCTCCCCGCAACTTCTGACATTGGTTTTAATAATGGGAGTGTTTTATCCACCTTTTCAACTGTTTCATAAGCTATGCATATACTTTTATTATTTACCATAGCTTGAGTAAGTTTTTCATTTGATGCAAAATGAAAATATGTAAAAACAATTTGATTTTTTTTTATTTTATTATATTCCTCTTCAATAGGTTCTTTTACTTTCAGAATCATTTCTGAATTATTATAAACATCATTAGGTGTTTCGTATATAATTGCTCCTGATTCCAAATATTCTTTATCTGAAAAATTACT
>MDSZ01242484.1_pt1 | contig 32363 bp, 23 predicted proteins | sample 811201 | NCBI WGS metagenome assembly MDSZ01 (sample SAMN05326647, study PRJNA326480) | marine metagenome | isolation source: seawater | place: Indian Ocean: North | collected 2010 | reverse complement strand
TTGACTGAGATTTGAACGCGTCAGACATATCCGTCACCAGTGACACGTCCCAATTGGGCATAGTGCCATACCCAGACTCTGACCCGTATACCGTGCATATACCAGTATCCGCGGCCTCAGCTAAGCATGCCGAGATCGCGTCCGAGAATGTTGCGTCCGTTAGTTGCACTGCGCCCTGGACTTCATTTGTCCTCCCCAGTTGGAGGAGAAAGCAATAAATAACGTAAACTATCGCTAGTTTATTTCTCGCGTGCGAGAACATTTTCTGCAGATACGAGTAAATCGGCGTCAGTTTGAGAATTATTTTTTTCGATTGAATAAAAGAGCCGCGGACAGAATTAGATATAAAAATTTATTACGTGAATGAGGCTCTCAGCGAAGCAGGATAGAAATGACAAAATGAAATAAGCGTCGTGTCTGCTTTTGCAGAGCGACGTTGCATCGTCACTTCGTCATTCCATCTTCCCTCGACTGTCTCAATCGCGTCTGGGCCGAAATATCGTTCTCGTTCATGATGCCGCCATGATGCGATCGAAAAAAACAATCTCATCGGTGCAGGTCTCGAGTCGAGTTCTTCTAGTTCAGGTTTGCCGTAGGTAAACTATAGGATACGATAATTATTCGGAGGAGACGATAACGTACCGCGTAACCTTGGTAAATTCTGGATTTACTGTTTTGGTTCAGAACTAGTATAGCGCGGTGAGCGTCAAAAATAATGACGATGGAAGAAAGAGACCACACCTTACCATACTTAATAAGAATAACTCACTCACTCGTTTTATTCATTTTTTCATTTTTAACACGCGCAGGGTGCAGGGTGCAGGGGGGAAATTTTGAGTAAGAAATGAGTAAAAATGAAGTGATAAAAATGTGATAAAAATGAAATTAAAAAAGTGATTTTTTTCGTCAAACGTCAAACGTCAAAGCCTTAAAAAAAGAACTCCTCGCGACTTTCATTTTGTATCGCACAAGACAAAAACACAACACAACAGTACTAAACTACTTTGCCGCGCAAAGTGTATCGTTGTATAACTATAATGAGAGCGACAAGGAGCAGCTTTGCGACGACTTCGTACTATCGCTCTGGAACGACCAATATTAATAATCTCGCGGAGAAGAAGTTGATGCTGCATAGTAATACCGCGAGAGGAAGTAAGAAGAACACGAAAGCCGGGGTGCGAGCAACATCGTCAGACGACGAAACAAAAGATAAAAAGGTTGTCATTCTCGGAGGTGGTTTACAAGGCTTAGCTTCGGCGTATTTTTTGTGCTGCAAGAGAGGATGCACGAATGTGACGTTGGTGGAACGGTGCGACAAAGTCGCGCCGGCGGCTTCCGGTAAAGCTGGCGGTTTCTTAGCCGGCGGTTGGGGAGACGAAAGAACAAGAGAGCTGCACACGAAGAGTTTTCAACTCCACGAACAGTTGGCGGAAGAGTTGGACGTGACGTCTTTTCGGAAAATTCGAACTTTATCGGTACAGGCAGGCGAGAGCGGTTTAGCGGATCCGTTGGTAGAGTGGTTAGATGGCGATATTCAGCAAAACTCGGTTTTAGACGAGAACACGGCGCAAGTGACTCCGGCGGAGCTTTCGAGTAAATTGCACGAGTATGCGGCGAAAAACGGTTTAAAGAGTTTATTTAGCACTGAGTGTATAGGTATTTCTTTTGAAGACGAAGCGCAGACCGTTGTGAATGGCGTACACGTGAAGAGTAAAAACGGCAACAAATCCAGTACTCTCGAATGCGATGTCGTTGTTGTCGCGATGGGTCCGTGGACGACGAGAGCTTCGAGTTGGTTTCCTCATGCCAACTTCCCCATGACGGGCATTAAATCCACCAGTATCGTTTTTGAGGCTTCAGAAGCGGTCAAAAGCGACCCCGCGGCGTTGTTTTGCGCCGAAGACCCCCGATTTCAAACACACTTGGAAGTTTACCCCAGAGTTGATGGATCGGTGTATTTGTGCGGGATTGGCGGGAGCGATTACGTGGATGAGGAGAGATTAGCGCCCGGCGGCGATTGCGAATCCGCGGATCTCATCGACGCAGATCCCAGTCGCGTGCAAGCGGCATGGGATTCGTTTAAATCCATGTCACCATCCATTGGTTCCTCGCCTCCAATTTTAACACAAGCGTGTATGCGTCCGTGCGCTCCAGACGCGTTACCTCTTCTTGGTAAGTTGCCAAACGTCGAGAACGCGATCGTGGCGAGTGCACACAACTGTTGGGGAATTCTTTGGGCACCGATTACCGGTCAAATCGTTTCTGAATTGATAATGGATGGCGAATCGAGTTGCAATCTCGAACATTTTAGCCCGGGGAGATTTGCGAGACCGGCTTCTGGAGGACGTGGCCGAAAGAAGGGCATACTCTCGGTAGGCGAGCAATGGTAACAACCATTCTCCAAATACAGTTTTACTTACAATTATTTGTTTAAATTTATGCGTTTTGAAACATGAGATGTTCTTGTATTTCCTTCACCTTCCCATTCGTAAGCGCTTTGAACTCCATCGCAATTTCCTTATTTATTCCTTGCGAACATTTTCCAACTTCCTCATAGTGTTTCAATAAAGCGTGCGTTTCGGATACGTTAAACTTTGGAATCTCAAAATCAAAAACGTTTTCGTCCTTGCTCTTGAAAACCGGATTCGAACTTCCAACATCCGTGGTGCTATCGCATGCGATATATCTGCCACCATTTGCCGTTGGAACACACGAACGCAACTTTAACGCCAATCGTAACCTATCGGTGTGTATATTCTTCCTCGACCGCGGGCCTTTCACTTCATGCATATCCGAAGGCCCGTACAATGCATTCTGTTCGTCAAAAGCGAAAACGACTCGAACGTCTTTTTGCTTCACCAACTCATCGATGATGTCGATTGCAATCTGCGTGACGTGCTGATCGCCTTTCTCTAATCCTGATTTCACAACATCGAGTAAACTTTGTTTATCACCGCTCGTTTTTATCTTTCTCAAGTGCATTTCGTTCGGCTTCGCCGCGACGGCGTGTAGAAACACTCGGGCGGCGTCTGGCGTATCCCAAAGATCCTCTTGCGCTCCTTCTCCGTGTTTCTGGTACGAACTTCTCGTCACCAAATGCGATGTGCGAGGTAAATATACAACTAAAGATCCTAAAGCGCGTTCGCGCAGTACGAGTATCGCGAGGGAGACAGATTTACCACATCCTCGGTATCCTCGCAAATGCACTCGCTCGTGACGAGCTACTATTTCTCGAAGCGCATCGTCGCACTTTCTATACAGCAAACCATTCGATCCCGTAAACGCAAACTCTCTCTCGATTGCTTTACACTGATCTAAACGAAGTTGCGATTTGCTTACTGTTATGTATTTCCTGACAGAATTGCCATTTAGTTTCGCAAAATCTGTCGTTACATCTTCTTCTTCTTCTTCTTCTTCTTCTTTTTGACTGTTGCTCTTCTTTTCTGAAGTCGATGTTGTTGTCGTTTCTTCTTCTTCTCCTTCTTTTTCAACTTCTACTTCATCGGAAGATTTCGCCGCGAAGCCTCGCGTCGAAATCAACGTCGTCTCTATTCTTCTCGTTCTTCGTTTGATTGCGTTGCATTCCTCCGCCTTCTTTCCCTCTTTGCTGCTAAAACTTCTTCTTCTTCTTCTTCTTCTATTACTCAAATTGCGCTGCGCCGAAAAAGATGCTGATTGTGTGTGCGTCGATGACGAGACGAAAGGAGCATCGGCAACACCGCGCGCAAAGCTCAACAAAACCTTATCTTGGTTTTCTCTTCTCAACGCCGATGCCAACAGATTCCTCATCATCGTTTTTGTTTTCGTTTTCGTTTTCGTCTCGTTCTCGACGACGCCTTTACTACGAACACGTTGTTTTGTAGGGCGACGACGAGAAAAAAACGACAGCGCACTCAAAAAAAAGGAGGTCTCAGTCGTACGTACTCTCTCCCTCTTTTTTGAAAAAGGACAAAAGACAAAGGAATTTTCAAAAGGCCAAAAAAAAATGAAAAAAAGAGTTCTACCAAACCTTCTCTCTCTCTCTCTCTCTCTCTCTCTCTCGTGGTCCCTCTCGCTTTTTCTCGATTGAAGAAGTCGAAGACGCCAAAGGAAATAGCGTGTGCTTGAGCGCGCTCGGGCTTTCTCTTTCCTTCTTTTTAGATACACACGGACGCGCATAGAGAGAGAGAGAGAGAAGAGAGACGGAGAAGAAGAGGCGTTCTTTTTCTTCTCGTGGTGGTCTCCGGTGGTGTCTGTGGTGTCAAGTTCTCTCTCTCTCTCTTTTTGTGATCGAAGAAAAAGGGAGAGAGAGAGAGAGAGAGAGAGAGGAAAGAGATTAGATAGGAGGAGGAAGAGCAGACGGCAATACGAGAATAAATAATGACCTCCTCTCAATTGAACCGAAATAGTGGTACGGGCAACGGGAATGACCTCATTCAGTGTCCTTTGCCGTTCCCAGAGCGCTTCTACGCGGCTATCGCTTTTGCGACCGATCCGCCACCATCATCACGTCAAGTCTCCGAAGAAACCAGATTATTATTGTACGCTTTGTACCAACAAGTGATGGTTGGACCGAATTACGAACCGAAACCGTGGGGATGGTCGAGTTTAGAGCTGGCAAAATGGAACGCGTGGTCCAGTTTAGGCGAAATGGATGCAAAGGAAGCGATGACGCTGTACGTGCACACGATGGAGGAAGAGAATGAAAACTGGTGGCAGCTTTCCACAAACGATGGGGATCCGGAAGATACGCAAGTTACGATAGAAAACGCGAGAAGATGGACGATGGAGATGGGATGGGGTGCCGATCGAAGTTTGTTGAGTCCGGCGTCGATGTCGAGTCAACGCGGAGGCGGAGGCGGAGTGGGAGGGAACGGCGCAGATATTACGCCGCCCTTATCTCCACCGATGCCGGGACGCGTCATGGGTGGTAGAAACGGATACACCACATCGAATAACAACACGAACAACATGAACACGAACGCTAATAGGGATATGGACAACAATAACGAAAATGCGATGCTTTCCGCGTCGACTTCCCAAATATTCCAACAGCAGCAGCAGCAACAGCGCGACGGAAGAGGTACTAACGGAGGAGGAGGAGGAGGGAGTGGCGGTTTGAACAACATACAAGAGAATAAGCAACAGTTGCAAATGTACGGAGGAGGTGGAGGTTTAGTAGTAGCAGGAGTAGATGGAGATACTTGCCCGTGGTATATGCAAACGAAAGAGGCGCACGAGAGCATATCAACCGCTCGAGAAGATGGGAATTGGACGTCTTTAGGAACTTCGACTTTAGGCTCAGCGCTAACGCCGCGGTCGTCGAGATCTCATGCGAGACACGGCCATGCGGCTTGTGCAATTGGGAATAAGATGATCGTTATCGGGGGTAATACCGCAGGTACGGTACGTTCAGACATCATAGCTTTAGACTGCAAAACCTTGCAATGGGAACAGGTGGAGTGTATTTGCGTCCAGCCCGGCGCGAGCTTTACGCCTCGGCATGGGCACGCCGTGTGTGCTATCGACGAATATGGGGAGAACCAAACCGAGGTACTCGTTTGTGGAGGCTTCACGAAAAATATGCCGACGAAAGCTGCTAGAAAAAACGGAATGGTAAAACCTGCAGAGTTTGAAATGTGGATATTAGACTTATCCAACTCATTTCAAACGGGCATTTCGCAAAACCTTTCGCAAAATTCAAACTTAGGAAGATGGACGAAAATAACCACGAACGGGAAAGGACCATGCGCTAGAGGTGGACATACGGCATCGCGATGCGGTGAGAACATAGTCATTTTCGGTGGCGAAACGCCGAGCGGTCAGTGTTTGGGCGATTGTTGGCTGTATCACGTGAGCTCGCGGACTTGGACGGAACTTCGATGCAAAGGGTGGACGTATCCGTCGCCCCGTCGAGGTCACTGCGCGACGGCGTATATAAACAGCGCAGGTGCGCATTTTGTGTACGTTTTTGGCGGGAGTACCTCGTCAGGTTGCGTGAACTCGGAAGTGTACGCTTTAGACGTGAAAGCCTGTCGATGGCGAAAGGCCAATCCTGAGGGTGGATTTATGCCGCAACCTCGATCTGGTGCGGCGTCTGCGCGTCTTGGCGATACCTGGTACGTTGTCGGTGGCGGTAATAGCGAAGGAGGGTGTGTAGATACGGTGGCTCTTACTTTGAGAGATCCTCTTTCAGCGGAACCGGCGTGGGCGGAGACGTGTAGAGCGGCGCCGGCTTCGGCGGTGGCCTCTGAGAGCGGCACGTGCATAGCTATCCCTGAAATTGCAGCTTTAGTTTCGTTTGGAGGATACGATGGTGTCCGAGATCGTGGAGACTGTAGCATTTCGAGACATCCTCAGTTTCTGATCGAAAGAAGCGGATCGAAAGACCATTTGTTGGGCACTGGCAAACCACCCGTGGTGCCTACGCGGAACGCATCGAATAACAACAACAATACAAGTAACAATTCGAATAGCAACTTGCAACATGCAGCTTCCGTGCAGCGCTTCAATCAGCTAAACGATTCGAGTCAAATGCAAACGAGAGAAAACAGTAGCAATTCGGTTATGAATGATGAACTCGCGGCGTTGAGAAGGCAATTGCAAAGAGCGAAACGAGTAGAAGAACAACTCAGAGTTGAGCTCGAAGACGAACGGTCGATGCGAATGCAGTTAGAGGATGAGTTGGAGAGGCAAAGCGCGCGTGATAGTAGAGGAATGGGTAGGCGTGGTAGCTCATTGAATTTAGGGCGCCAAGGGTCGTCTCATGGTTCGATTTGGAATTTTATAGCTCCGGATCCGTACTCGAACGATTGGCGATGATTTTGATGTGCTAAACAAAATAGAACGACGAGAATGAAAGAAGTTTCTTTGCGCTGTAATAAAATGCTCACGTTAAACTTGCAAATATTCTTAACTTTCTATCTCTATGTCGCTCATGTTATATGTTATCGTTTGTATTAAATAAACTCGCATTATTTACGCTTTGCCCAATTCGACCATCATTTTATGCATCGCCTCACCCATTTTTGCTGGACTCCGAACCACATTCACAGAAGCCTGCTCCAAAGCTTCAATCTTACCAATCGCTGTTCCAGCCTTACCTTGAGTAATTGCTCCAGCGTGACCCATTCGCCGACCCGGAGGTGCTGTCAAACCGGCAATAAATCCAACCACAGGTTTATTCGTTCCAGAAGCTTTGATGAACTCCGCCGCTTCTTCCTCCGCCGTTCCGCCGATTTCTCCAATCATGATAACCCCTTCCGTTTCATCATCTTCAACGAATCGTTCCAGGCAGTCCACAAAATTCGTCCCGTTAAAAGGATCGCCACCAATTCCAACGACCGTTGATTGTCCTAATCCATACTCTGTGGTTTGAAACACCGCTTCGTAAGTAAGCGTCCCGGAACGCGAGACTATGCCGATTTTTCCCGGCTTGTGAATATATCCCGGCATGATACCAATCTTACACTCGCCCGGTTTGATAATCCCGGGACAATTCGGACCGATCAATCGCGATTTACTCTGTGACATTAACGCATCTTTTACCCGGATCATATCGTGTTGAGGCACGCCTTCTGTAATGCACACGATTAAGTCCAACTCAGCCTCTAAGGCTTCCAAAATCGCACTCGCGGCAAACGGAGGAGGGACATATATACTCGTCGCATTCGCGCCCGTTTGCTCTTTTGCCTCTCTCACCGTGTTAAATACGGGTAGATTTAAGTGCATAGTTCCACCTTTCCTCGGCGTCACGCCCCCGACTATCTTTGTTCCGTATTTAATAGCCTGTTCCGAGTGAAATGTTCCGTTTTTCCCCGTGAATCCTTGACAAACGACTTTAGTGTTTTTATCAACGAAGACTTTTGGATTTGATTTTGTTATTGTTGACATTGATTTTGCCAACAACACCGCGGTCGCACTCGCATTGGAATAACTAGAAGAAGAAGAAGAAGAAGAAGCCGAGGTGGAGCACGTCGCGGCGACGCGCTGCGCCGATCTTCGTAAAAACATACTCTTCTCTTCTTTTGAAATGTGTGTGGATTTTTGGAAATTCGGTTGGAAAAAAACGAGAAAAAAAAGTCAAAAATAATGTCGGTCACCGAACGACCGATCGATCGATCGATCGGTCGTCCCGTCGATTTTTTTTGCCTTTTTTTTCTCGTTTTTTTCCCTCTCGTGTCTCTGCTTTTGGAGTACTCGTACTTCGATCCGCGCAATTATTTTATTTCTCGTCATACTTTTGACCGAGAGAAGAGAGAGAGGGAAGAGAGAAGAGAGAAGGGAGAAGAGAGAGAAGATGGCAGCGTCAGTCTCTTGGTCGCAACGATGGCTCAGACCAGAGGTACGAAAGATTGTTTTGTTTTGAGTCTATTCATTTTGAAGAAGAGGAACGTTTACCCTCTCTTCTCTCGTTTGTTTTATCATCTCTCACCAAATCGTTCTCTCTTTTATACATAAAATAATAATAAAACAGGTCTACCCAATCTTCGCCGCGTTAGGTTCTGCCGTCGGGTTGTGCACCTTTTTCTGCACCAGACAGTTGACCACTTCTCCGGGCTTTACCGCGAGCAAAGCGAAGAGAGCGACGGCGATTCCGGAAACCTCGCAGGACGTCAAAGAGGGTGAAAAGTTTAGAAACCACTTCATCCGTCGCACTCTTTCAGGCAGGCGACCGGAAATTATGCCCGGGTTGAACTCGAGCATGACGAAAATGAACTAGTTTTGTCCGTAACGAGGGCGACAATGTGCGCGTGTGTATATATAAAAGAACGGTATTAGAGAGAGAGAGATCTTGCAACAGAGGGAGAGAGAGAGAGAGAGAGAGAGAGAGAGAAGAAGGAAAGAGGGTCACAACGCGCGAAAGCGGGTATAGACCCGCTCACACTCCTCTCTCTAGTCTCTCTGCGATGATACATTCTATTTGTAATGAAACTTGCACGTTCCCCTACTCGCACTTTGTGTAAATGAGATTTCCCAACCGCTATGTTTGTATTGGTTTATATTCGCGTCTTCATCTTTCTCATAATATTTCGAGAGTATTTTCATGTTTTTGTATCTCTTCAACAACTTAAAAAATACACGCACGCGCACCGAACAACAACATATCTCTCCCTCTCCCTCTTTTATACATTCACTGATAAAAAGAATGCTCTCATCGTCTGGCGATGCTCGTCGCTCGGTGAGCTTTGAGAGCGATTTAGAGCGTTTGCTCAGGGAGGAGGAAGATGAAGATATTGAAGAAGAAGAAGAAAGAGAAGAAGAAAGAGAAGAAGAAAGAGAAGTCTCCGGTGCGCGAGAAACTAAGCTGACTTCACCGATAATCAAAGGACAATTTCGTCGATTGATTCCGCGAAAAAAAAGTCTCTTCGCCGCATCGGATGCCGATGATCGAAGACAGGAAGAACAAGAGGAAGAAGAGGAAGAAGAAGAAGAAGGACGAAGAAGAGAAATGTGGGAAAGTTTGGATTACGCGAAGATTGACTCCATGTGGAGTCGCTTAAACTTTAAAAAGACTAAAACTGGCGTGCTCACTTTAGAGAGATGGTCAAACTCGACGTTCATTGGAGTCATCGTCGGATCTGTGGCATTCGCGTTGATGAGATTGATCGATATATTGTATATGTGGCGCGTCGATACGGTTCTTTCAAACGCGCCATATTCTTTCGTAGTTCGCGCCGTTCTCTTTTGCGTCATGAGCACCTTCTTTGCTTTCTCGAGCGCTCTCGTAACTTTAATTGAACCGACGGCAGCTGGAGCGGGAGTTTCGTACGTCGTCGCCGAGTTAAATGGCGTCTCTTCTCCTAAAGCCATTTCTCTTAAAAGTGGCATCGTAAAGACCATCGGGACAATATTTTCTGTATCGAGTGGTATCGCAGTAGGACCTGAAGGTCCGTTAGTACACGTCGGTTCGATTATCGGTTCCGCTTTCGCCAGAGGTGGCTCAGGAAGACGTCAGTGGAGAGTGATGGGAGACTCAGACTTTCGAGACATTGTGAGCGCGGGTGCCGCTGCAGGTTTAGCAAGCGCGTTTGGGGCTCCGATTGGTGGTGTGTTGTTTTCAAGCGAAGAAGCGAGTTCATTTTGGTCTCACGATACGACGAAAAGAGCGCTTTTATGCTCAACGTTAGCCGTTTTTGTCTTAACGACTTTAAATGGATCGATTGGGAAACCATTCGGTCTGCTTCACCTCGATTTTGCCGAGGAGGAGAAACACTGGGAACTCTTCGAGCTCGGAGCTTTTCTTTTATTGGGTATCTTGTCCGGAATATTAGGCGCGATCATCACCGTGGTCGTTTCTAAACTCGCGCGGTATCGTCGCAATTCCAAGATTGGGCGCGTTGGTGAAGCGGCTTCAGTTGCGCTTATGATTGCATTGGCGCAAATACTTCTATCCATGTTACTTGGTGGATGCGTTCAATATGACGACGACTCCGTGAGTACTCGCAAAACGTTTCCCACATCCATCGGTGTAGCGTTAAGTTGCAAAACAAAAAACTCGTACAACGACTTGGCGAGTCTATTAATTGGGTCACGGGACGACAATTTAAAGTATCTCTTGTCGGGAAGAGCGAAAGATGCTACGCCCGTTTTGACTTTGATTTACTCATTCGTTTTTCAGATCATTGCTATTGTCTTTTCAGCAGAATGCGCCTTACCAGCTGGATTGTTTTTGCCGACTCTTACGTGGGGCGCAGCGATGGGGAACATCTTTTGCAAACTATCGGAAACACTTTTAAAAAGAAAGCTCTCCGCAGGTGCATATGCGCTCGTCGGAGCAACGTGCGCTTTAGCCGGGGTCTTTCGTGGTTCGATATCGCTTGTGGTTATTATCTTGGAAGGGACGGGCCAATTGAACTTTCTGCTTCCGTTACTTCTTTGCGTGTTCTTGGCGAATAAGTTTGCTTCCTTTATCTCTATTTCTTTCTATGAGAGTCAGTTGGAAAGAAATGGTATTCCATATCTGCACGCAGCGCCACCAGAAGAGGCGTGCGTGGACGCTGAAACAGAAGCTACTCAGAAATTTTTAACAGCGAGTGATATTTGTGCGGCCCCTGCCATATCTTTCCGAGAAATTGAGAGAGTGAGTAATATCGAAGAAATTTTAAAAACTACGACTCATAACGGCTTTCCAATCATAAAAGACGTCGGAAATGATGAAAAACGGTTGATTGGTCTGATTCTTCGATCGCAGTTGCTAACTTTGCTCTCACGACGTGCCTTCATCGAAAACATAATCTTTTACGAACAAGAGGGTGACCATGAAAGCGCGATGTCTTCGCAGGCCCTGCGCTCGAGTTCGTCGAAGCTGGACGTCTCAACTTCGAGCGACGTCCCGTCAGAGTTAAGGTTCAAGTCTTCGCAGCAACGCGAAGCGTTTGAAAACCTTGAAATCGCCATGCGCACATTTCATCAGAGAAAATTGTTCACCGAGCGCTCCGCATTAGGTGGTGTAAAATATATCGAATCCATTGGCTTATCTGAAAACGAAAGAAACTCACACGTGATTTTGAGCGATTTCATGATGTTAGCACCCATAAGTGTTCCAGAACGAAGTAGTTTCGAGAGGGTTTGGGAGATATTTCGTCAATTGGGATTGCGACACTTGTGCGTTGTGGATTCCAAGAACAACATCAAAGGCATGATTACGAGAGAAAATCTCTACAAACTTCAACACCCAGAAGTTTCTTGAATACCACATAAACACAGTCAAGCATTTTGAATTACATGTACGTTTACCGCGTTTTACAAAGCCAAATTTCTAATTATTAAATCGCCTTTTCCTCGCCACTAAAATCTTCGATCAATTTATCCAAATTGCTTCGAATGTTCCCAACCACCGAGCTCGACATTCGATCGTGAAACAAAACACCGTCCAAGTGATCGTATTCGTGTTGAAAGACTCGAGCTTCGAAGCCTTCCAAAGTCATCTTGAACTTTTTTCCTTCGACATCTTGCGCTTCAATCTTAACGCCCATTGGTCTCTGTAGTAAATATTTTTATATGAAACAGGGAAATGAGAAATTTAAGTGAGCGAGAACTGTAACGAAACAGCAGAAAAGTCTTTGAAAATTAAGGAGATACTGGATGAAAAGAAAAGCCTCGCGTATTTGCTCACATTTCTCCGCACAGCCTCTTGTTAAAAGAAACTCGGATTAGCGTATATTCATGTTTTGATCGCTCATCGGCATTCTTTGTTTTCCAAATATACATGCAGCTCTTGTGCGCAAACGCAAACACGAAAAGAAGGAAATGAATAGATAGAAAAGACGAAAATATCATCAATCGCACCTCAACTTCCGCGTAAATCTTCGGAAACGATAAGCATCCTTCCTCGAAGAAATCTTTTTGTTTGCTGAATTTGCTAATCTTCGGATTTACCAGCACGACTTCTTTTCCTTCACCTGGCGCTCCGGCTTCGTTGTACACCATGAGACGATAATTTACGCCCACTTGTGGTGCCGCTAACCCACACCCGACGGTTTCGTACATAATTTTGAACATTTCTTTCGATAACTCTTTCAAATTGTCGTCAAACACTGTCACCGGTTCGTTCTTGGCTCGTAAACACTTCGAAGGATACAGTTTGATGGAAAGAGGCAAAGTAAACTTCACCGGTTCCGCAGGTTTCGCGTCTCTCCGAATGTCATCCATCTCACTGTTGAAGAGCATGCCTTTTCGAGCGTTGGCGACAACTTTTGATGATTTCTTATTGTTGCCGTTATAATAATTGTTTTTCACGGGAGAAGAAGAAGAAGAAGAAGAATAAGTTGATGTTGCTGATGTTGCCGATGCTGACGACGACGGGGTGAATGCGTACGTTCGCACCGACGTCTTACTCCTTCCTCTAGAAGCAACACCAGGAGACGTCGAACTCGATGTCGAAGTAGACGTTGTCGCGTACGAAGTAGACGCTCTCCTCGCCGCGAAAACGAACGTGAGATGACTCGTGTATGCGCGCATTATTTTACTATTTTGTGTCTCTTTTTCTCCCGCAAACGTCCAAATTTCTTTTTTTTTATTTTTTGCTCCCAAACGCCAAATGCCAAAGAGGCGTCCGTCATCGTCGTCGTTGTCGTCATCGTCGTCATAAATTAGCAGAGGGGCGCGTGTTAAAACATATACACGAGCAACATGTTTTCTCTCTCCGCATCTTCCTTCGTTGGAACTTCTGTTTCGGCTTCGTTCAAAGGTACGGGCGATGCGTTCGTCGCGATGGTCGCTCGGAGAAGCTTTTCGAGGCGGCGTTTTTTTTTGTGCGCGAAATGTGGAAAGTGCGGTCGGAGGAAGGAGTAAAATTTGAGGAAATCCACGCGCGCTGTTTTCGTTTACGCGCGAACACGGAGAGACGATAGAAACGATAGTATTTCGAGTGTTGATGTTTGCTGCATTCGAATTCGTTTCTGGTTGGTTCTCGTGTTTTGGACGATGCTTCGAGTACACGTTCGCGCGCGTTCGGGAATTTTCTCTCACAAAAAAACCTACGCTGGATAAAACCTCTCCTCCTATCCATTTGGAGAGAATTTGATTTGTCTTCGAGTCGTTCGTTTATCGTGCCTTTGTTCTCCGTCGCTCACCTCTTCCTTCTGTCTCTCTCTGTATGGCGTAAACTCAGGCCGACAACACCACCACCAACAACCGCAACAACAGCGTGGTGCGTTGCAAATCCGTGCCGCGCGTGTAGCTGGCGTTGAAATCCCGAACAACAAAAGAACGGAGACGGCGTTGACGTACATCTTTGGCATAGGAAACACCACCGCGAAGGCTGTCATGGCGGCGACTGGATTAGAGAACAAGAGAGTGCGCGAGTTATCCGAAGAAGAATTAACCATTTTGCGTGAAGAAGTTGACAAGTACAAAAACGAAGGACAGTTGAGATCGATGATTTCCTTGAACATCAAGAGATTAAAAGAGATTCAGTGCTATCGAGGGAAGAGACATATCAACAACTTGCCGTGCAGAGGTCAACGATCAAAGACGAACGCGAGAACGAGAAAGGGTAAAGTGAAGACCGTTGCTGGCAGGAATAAATAATTTTGATGGCGTAAGCTTTTCATAAATCCTCGATTGAGACTAGAGAAAAGGATTTATTTATAGATACGACGACATTACGAGGATGCGTCTTTTAGCCGAATTTGTTACAAATACAATCTACTAGTTTTTTTTACATTACGACAGCTCTTTTCTCTCGAAATCTCTGTAAGCATCCTTCATCAAATCAAAAACTTTATCCGCGATAAAGCGCTGCGAGGCACCGCCTCCTTTCTGAGCGACTTTATCGGGATGGATGATAACTAATGCTCTGTGATACGATTTTTTCACCTTTATCGGTTCCATTAAATCCATCATCGAAGGGACTTTGTACGTGTGATCTTCCCAAAGAACTTCGCTGAGATTCGCAAGCATTGTGCGAACGTTGCCGCCATATTTTTTACCCCACTCGTCGATATCAGTTCCTATGAGATCTTGCAACGTCTGTCGTTCTGCTCTTTCCTCTATAGCTTGTCGTTCGCGAGCGCGTTTTTCTTCGAGTGCTTGTTCAATCCGAGCACGATTGCGTTCATGTCTCTGTTTTCGCAATCGCATGCGCTCTTCGGTGTCACCGTCCTGTTCCTCGTCCGATTCGGGATTATACTCAAAAGCGCCTTCATTTTTGGTTGCCGAGCTACTGCTGACACCGCCACCAACGGGCGTTCCGAAAAAGTCATCGGCTGCCGGAGGAGGAGCGCCGTTTGATTTCGGCATGCTCTTGTTGTTGTTACTGCTATTGAACATCGACTCCAAGTCAATGTGACTATTTGAGGTACTGCTATCAACGCTATGTGCTCCCGCCGAGCTAAAAAAAGCGTCCATGTCTGAAGAAGAAAGGTCATTTTGCCTCTTGTTTGATTTGTTCTGATGTCTCTCGTCCGTGTCGTTGCTGCTCATTTTTGTTCTCGTCTCCTCCATCGTTACTTTCACGGTAGACTCGAATTTTTCTGCTAGCATTGCCTCATCATCTAAATTCTTCGATGATTCATCTTTCGGTACGATCGTTTCATTTTTTTTCGTGACGTCTCGAGTTTCGCTTCGACCGTCCTTTTGAAGAGCCTCTTGAAACTCTGGCGCAGATTGTTCCAGAGGCGCGCGTGGAAAATGAACAACCTGTGGACCGATAGCGCGACGAATTCCAGCCTTGAAAAATCCAGCCACGGAATCAATCCCAGTTTTCAAAGATTCTAACTTCACCGAAGATGCCGATTTCTGAGCGCACTGTTGCGACGACATTCGAGACGCCGGTGATGCAGACAAGGTCGCACTTTTTTCAAAGTTCGCCCTTCTGTCCTCGCTATCACCAGTATTCGTTGCTGGTTTTCTATTACCCTCGTTCATCACATCAATACTATTTTCCATAATTTTGCTTCTTTGTGGGTTGTTGCGTTCCCGCGCTTCTTCATTGCTTAATTGCTGACGACTCAGTGTGGGTTCGTCCTGATGCGTAGGCTGAGTCTCCATCGTCATCTGCGTCTTCCTGTGCTCTGTTTCCACCGGCGAAGAACTTTGTGCGTCGCTGCTCATACCAAACAAATCATCTATGGAGCTATTCGTCGTTGCAGAAGCCGAGGACGCTGCCATATTTTTCACTTCTGAAGCGTCCGCGCGCTTGTGCACGAAGATAGAGGTGGAGGAAGAGGGCGGTGCCGGAGTGCTCGTGAAAGCGGCGAGCTCGTCCATGAAAGTGTCGTTTTGATGAACACCATTTTTTGTACTAGTTGTATGCTGTTGGTATTGTCTCGTTGTTGTTTGTGTTTGTGTATGTGTTTGCCTCGTCGTCGTCGTCGTCGTCGTCGTCGAAAAGAACGCGTCGAGATCACCCGCTTGCATCGTCGAGGAGGAAGAAGCGCAACCATCGAGGCCGTTGTTGCCTCCTCCTCCTTCTGCTCCGTCAAATGTAGAAGAAGGAGATTTCTGGATTTGTCGAGACGATTTCATATCTCTCATGCTCGTTTGCTTCCTCGTTTGCGCGAGTAAGTTATCCGTGGACAGAAGATCATCCATGAAGTCACCACCGTCTCGTTTACCACCCCTCGGTCTGCTCATCTTTCTTCTTCTTCTTCAGTCCGTGTGAGTGTTTTTTGTGTGGTTTCGGAGTACCAGGTACCTATTATTTTCACTACGAGTACTTTTTTAGTTGTCGAAAGAAATATGAAATGAAGACCAGACAAAGAAAAATTTGCTCGCATGTTACACGCATTCAAGCGAAAGAATGTGTAAGTAGGTACACTATTATATTAAATGTTCTTGCGCGTAATAATAGATAGAGAAGAACGTATCTTCCCCAGAGCCTATCTAAAAAAAGCTTCGTAGAGGTTTTGCGCCGCTGAACGTCCGATTTTCCTCTCTTTCGGTTGGATTTGTGCAATCAAATCGACGCATCGACTCTCGTCCCAATCCAATTGCTCGAACGTTTCGTAGACAGAGGTTGGAGTTGGGTAGAGATTTGCAATGGCTTCGGCTGCGTCTGGACCCATCCCTCTCACTTGAGCGAGCATAACCCCCCAAGTATTTTGAACCGTACTTTCGCTTGCCACAAATTTTTTCATATTTTCATTAAACGCATTGAACGTAGGAAGACAGTTGGAGAAGAAAGTTCGCTGCGCACTTTTGTCTTTTCCAACTCTCGGATTGTATAAATCTTGTATCGATCTCGTGAGATCGACGTATAGCTTCTTCGTTTTCTCCAGCGATTCTGTTCGAAGCATGTATATATCGTCATGGATGTCTGTTTCAATCAACGCCGATTTTACTGCTAATTTCTGGCGTTCTTCCAAGTGATAATCACGCTCGATATTTCCTTCGACTAAATACATTACCTTCTCTAAACCACACTTATCTAAGCGATACTTTTGACGAATATATCGACCTGACGTGATCGAACAACTTAAATCTGCCACAGATTTTCTTTCTATGATATAATCGAGGCAAAAGCGTTCTTTGCTCTTTTTATCTTCGGCTACCCAAAGTGCGTCTCCAATCGGAATAAAGCACTGCTCGGCGCGAAGATTCACGTTTTCAAAATACTTCACTAAATGCTCTGGTCTGAAATCTTTATCATACTGCTCGCGGTTATCGAACAAGAAAACTACATCGTACACGTCTTGAAATTTCTCGCCTGGTTTTAACGTTGGCAAGCGTATCTCGAGCTCAGTCGCGCTATTCCAGTCATTCTCCTCGGCAGCGGTGCCATGCCAATTTCGTGCAACATTCAGCTTCTTCTTGTTTGCATCGAGCTGCCGTTCATTCGATGCGTTACAGTTGAAGCAATCTTCATCGCTATCTGAAAGTAGCGATACCACGTTCACTTCGTGATTTTCTTGTTTGGCGGATCTTCTTGCCGCTAAAGTGGTTTTATCTTGAACGCGTCTCTCCACAATCTTCGTTTTCAAAACACTGGATGGATCGTTCGTGCTCTCCGTATTAATGAGACCACACGTACAATCGCCATGGATTTCAGCCTCGCGGTGACATTTTTCCGCTACAATCGTGCCTTCGTCCGTTAAGCGAATGATCATCGGGTTACTCCACGTAAAAACCATCGGCGCTTCGTGACCTGTCGGTGCGTTTTTCAAGTACTTATTGAAGCAACTCCATCCGGAATATTGGCTAGACATATCTCTTCCTTGAAAAGATGCTTGTTCTCTCGAGAAAGCTTCCACTCTAGGTCGTATTGACATGTTTGATAAACCAGAGGCATCGGTGGCGTTGATTAGCTCGTCTTTTGTGCATTGCTTCTTGCCTTCGAGCATGAGTTTATGCAACGTCGCCAAAAGCGCAAAAGGAGCCGTCTTGTATTTCGGGTGCCACTTTTTCGATGAATTCGTTTTTCTCTGTTTCTGTTGCAGCATTGATCGACTCGGTTGCTCCTGACTAAAAGCTCTGCATAACTCTATTTGTTCTTCATTGTCTTCTTTATTCCCTCCTGCGCCGTTTTCTTCTCGTCCACGCTTTTTGTTGTTGTTTTTCATCGTCATCGTGCCCACATTTTTCTTCGCTCTCTCCTGTTTCCTTCTTATTTTCTCGCGCTCTTTCACCAGCAGTAACAGGCGTTCTTTCTCCAACTGTTTCTCTTTGTTTTGTAAGGGAGGATACAGACGGAAAAATGTATCGAAATACTTCAACATTTTGGGACCAACGCCGGTTAAACTATTCGCGGTTTCGCAATCTTTTATTTGTATTTCGCACTTGCGAATGGATTCTTGCACTTTTCCTACGACCGAATGCTGATGTGAGTTGTTGTTGTTGTTGTGACGAGATTGTCCTCCTCCTCCTCCTCCTCCTCCTCCGTGATTCGTATTAATTTTCATCGTCTGCTCGCGCAACTCGGCAAAAAAGTGATAGAGTTTCACGTTTCCTTCGCATTTTGGTCGTTTATGCGTCGGCAGAGAGAGGTAAAACTCAGCCTCTTTTTCTTCGGTCGTTTTTTTGTTGTTGTCCACATCATCACCATCATCGTTTTTTGAAAAACACGAGCTGCACTTCTCGTGTGCGACGCGCGCGCACTCTTCAATCTGCGTTTGCTTCAACCACATGTTGACGATGATTATGTATATGAACTTCGTGCGTATGGTTATAGCTCTGCCTCTCACTCACACAACTGCTCGGTGCTTTCATCACGCGTAAAAGACGTGAAGACTTTTCAACGAAAACGAATTCTCTTTTTTTTTTTCTCTCTCTGTCTCTCTGTCTCTCTCTTTCTCTTTGTTTGCCATTTTTTTAAATGCGAATTTTTCTGTCTTCTTATATACATCTTGCTCCTCCGAAAATAATAGAAAGAAAAAAAGATGCAACGATTCGAAATTCGCAAATCGACATAAAAAAGAAGAACACAATAATAGAAGAGAAAAATGTCAAACTCTCCCGGCGAATGGTACGCTTCGTTACCCCCCGTCTGTAAAGTCTGGGGATCAGCCTGCGTCTTGATCACGTTCGGAACCCAATTTGGTTTACCGTTACCGGTCAATCTGTATTTAGATTACAAACTGATTTGGGAAAGGTTCCAAATTTGGAGACTGATTGGAAATTTCTGTTTTATCGGCGGATTTGGTTTTCCGTTCGTCTTTCGAACGTTAATGATTGCCAGATATGGAGTTCATCTGGAACAGAAAACGTTTGAAAACAGAACTCCAGATTTTGTGTGGATGTTAATGATAAACATGATGATTTTGTTACCTTTGAAATTCATCGTGCCTTCGGTGTCGCAACCATTTTACTCCTCGTCGTTAATATTCGCCATGCTGTACTTATGGTCCAGAGAAAATCCAACGCAAAACACGTCCATCATGGGAATGATTCGGATGCCCGCATTTTATTTGCCGTGGGGGATGATGGCGTTGACCGTGTTGATGGGAGGCGACCCGGTGCCGGATTTTCTTGGCGTTCTCTCTGGGCACGTGTACTACTTTTTCTCCGTGTTGTATCCTCGTCAAAGCGGCGTGCACTTGATAAAGACGCCACAGTGGGTGGAAGCTGCAGTTGCGAGTATCTTTGGGAATCCAATCATCCGCGCGGCGAGTAACGTGACACAACCGAACGAGGCGAGACGGTTCGTCGGGAGAGGTCGGAGATTAGCAGATTAGATGTACTTTTAAGCAAGCTACAATTTTTTACATTTTTCGCCGTTCGCGTGTGCGGACCGCGCGTTCGTGTCGTTTTTCCTCTTGTAATTGCTCTCGAATCATTTCGCTAAATGCTACGTTTATGAGTTCCGCATCCGCGTTACCAAACTCTTTCAAAGCCAGCGCGATTGACTCCGCGGTGGACAGAGCATCTCGAAACGGTTGCTTTCGAATCGGCTCGTACATGCTCTCTTTCTTGATATTCTGTAGCGAGATGCAAGGTAAATCTTTCAACCATGGAATTCTGTTGTACATTCGTTTCGCCTTGTACCAGGTACTATCGAGGACAATTATATGCGTCTTCTTATTTACGTTTCGCTTCTTGTATGCTTCAATCGACTTCGCTTGGCCATTTTCGCTTGGCCACAACAAAACCATTTCGTATTCCTTATTCTCGTCCTCCGTCACCGCCACAGATGTTCGAGGAACTTCTAGTCTCGGAACAGACAACGCGTTTGGCCACGAGCAATCGCGCCAAACCACGTCGCAATTTTCTACGATGTTTCTCGCGATGTGAGCAGACCCGAGTTTCCTCCTAAATTCGTCTCTATCCTGTAAAATTGAAACGTGTAAGTCATCTTTAAGAACAATTTTCTCTTTAGAATGCGTGTTTTCCAATAAAACTCTTTCGCACAATCTGCATATGCAGAGATTCTCCTTCCTAAAGCACGAATAACACATCGTTCTGTGTTCTTCTTTAACCTCTTGTTCTTTTACTGCTATTTCTACTTCTTTTGTCGTCGCTCGTTGTTTTGCCGCCGTTTTCGTTTTCATTCTTCTCTTTAGAGTGGTCGTCATTGACGGCGTCGTCGATGACATCATCATCGTCATGCTCTCGTTCTCTCGACTTCTTTCTTCGTCTCTGTCTCTCTGTTTCTCACGATGCGTGTGTGTGTGTGTGTGTTCGTGTGGCGTGTAAGGAAGGAATAACAAACAAACACCGAAAAAGTGACTGACGAAAGATGAAATCGATCTTTCCAATTTCGTGGTCCAAAAAAAAAGGAAAAAGAAAAAAGCAAAAAACTCAACAAAAACTTGACGCACACTTTAATCATCGCAACCAATCAACCGCGTGGTGTTGCATGCTTCTGCGGACGGTGTCGATACGGACGACAACGACTGCAACAGCATCAGTTTCACCACCGACGACCACGCGTGTGCTCCTTTTGAGTCGATTCGCATTTTTCAACAAGAAAACTTGGACATCGACATTTGGATTATCGACGTCGACGTCGACGACGACGACGACGACGACGTGTACTTTTTTAACAAAAAGTTATCAACCGTTTTTAGCACTGCAGTCACCGAGCGGCGGCAGGTTCGTACGAAAAAGAACTTTAACGACGGCCGCATCAACCACGTTCGTCGCCGTTTCTGTCAAAACTGATAATATCATCAATATCAACGACAAAAAGAAGGAAAATAGAACAATGGTGCATCCAGACCGTTGTAAGCTCATAAACGACCAGCCTATTCTTCGTGAAGGAAACGGACCTATAGTCTACTGGATGAGTCGAGATCAACGCGTGAACGATAATTGGGCGATGCTATACGCCATCGAATTAGCAAACAAAGAGAAGAAACCGCTAGTTGTCGTGTTTAATGTTGTTACTAAGTTTCTAGACGATGGCGCTCGACAGTCTGGGTTTATGCTCAGAGGTTTGCGCGAAGTCGAGAGCACATTAGAGGAACAGGGTATTCCGTTCAAACTGTTGAGAGGAGGAGACGAGCCAAAAGTGGAGATTGAGAAATTTTGCAACGAAGTAAACGCGAGCGCGGTGGTGACGGACTTCTCTCCTTTGCGATCAGTTTTGAAGTGGCGCGACGATTTTGCGAAGGAAACGAAGCGTTCCGTGAGAACCGTGGATGCCCACAATATCGTGCCGTGCTGGGTGGCCTCACCGAAACTTGAAGTTGGGGCACGAACGTTGCGCGGAAAGCTGGCAAAATTGTACAACGAGTTTATGGTTCCGTTTCCCGATAGTTTACCGAGGGTTGAAAGTAAAGATACCGCGTTACACGCGAAAATAAAAAGCGTGAAAACGGATTGGGACGACGTGTTAGAACAAGCATTAGAACGCGGGAAAAATGTTCCAGAGGTGACGTGGGCCATTCCCGGCGAAAAAGCCGCGATGGCTGTTTTAGATAACTTTTTGACCAAGCGCATGAATTTATACGGTTTAAGAAACGATCCAGCAAAGCCTCAAGCGCTTTCCGGGCTCTCGCCATACTTGCACTTTGGACAAATTTCCGGACAAAGGTGCGCAATGAAAGCGCTCGAGGCCAAGAAAGGATCCAACGGGAAAGCAGTGGACATTTTCTTTGAAGAACTCGTTGTTCGACGCGAACTTGCAGATAACTTTTGCTATTATTCTCCCGAATACGACACGATTGAAGGCCAGAAATACGACTGGGCAAAAGATACTTTACGAGCGCACGCGGGAGATAAAAGAGAATATACATACACGTACGAAGAATTTGAGCAAGCTCAAACGCACGACAATTTATGGAACGCTGCGCAACGCGAGCTCGTTTACGGTGGTAAAATGCACGGATTCATGCGCATGTATTGGGCAAAGAAAATCTTGGAATGGTCCGATACTCCCGAAAACGCTTTGAAATACGCCATCGCTTTGAACGATCGCTGGTCGCTCGACGGAAGAGATCCGAGCGGTTACGTTGGATGCATGTGGTCCATCGTCGGCGTGCACGACCAAGGGTGGAAAGAGCGCGACGTGTTCGGAAAAATTCGGTACATGACATACAGCGGTTGCGAGAAGAAATTTAAAATCTCTGAATACATCAAAAGAGTTGATGCGCTCGTCGAGGCGGTTCAGAAGAATGAAGTTTCGTATAAGTCTAATCCTGGGGCGTGGGAGATTGGAAGGGATGACGTGTTGCCGAAAGTCGTGAAGAGCAAGGACGACAACGTCGACGACGAGAGGAAGAGCAAAAAGCAGAAGAAATAAACGTATAAACATAGATCTCTAGAGAATACACGCACACACACACACACACACACACGCGCGCGATAAATACAGTCTTCTTTTATCACGTTGGTACTGGGGCACCTCCTACGCTTCCCTGTTCCTCCTCTTTGCCCTTTGGTTGCACAGCTTCATCTATTTCTTCGTCTCGAATAGGCGGCGGCGATCTACCTTTTGCGACATCGTAGCCTTTTCGTCGATCTCTTGGTACGGGACCAACGCTAATCAAGCTAAACGTTTGATTCAATACAGAAACTTTCGAGCTCGTTAACATTCTGTTCATTACGCATGCTGCAGATAATCGTTTCGTGAAACCGTCAAATTTGTCCCCAGGTTCCATGTCTACGTCTTGCATGCGAACATCGAAAGCGTTATCGACCAATGTCAACATAGCATCTCCGTAAACAACCGCGCAAGGACCGTTCCCTCGCAAATCGCCGACGCGAATAATGGTATACGTCCATTTTACTTCCAACGGATTACCTTTTGGTGAAGTCGCTTTTATCAATTCCTCAGCGTCTGACCACCTATCTAATATAGCGCCTCCTCGAAATAATTTTCTGTTCATCATTTTATATGGATCTTGATCTCGTCGATCGATGCCAATGTGCGACAAGCCCACTACGCGCTTCAACTTTGGAAGCTTATTTTCTTTAATCAATGCGACGACGCCCTCCGTCGATTTTAACATGTTCGGCGCAAACTCATCCGCGATAATCACTGCCGTCACGTTCGGAAGCACTTCTTGATACTCTTTCGATTCGTCACTCACAACCTCCACGTACTCGAAATCGTTCATCGCGTCGATGGTTTTTTGATTCGGGTACACCAACTCCTTTGCCATGGCATCCAGTGGGTTTTTTATTCCTTCAAACGCTTTCGCTGGAAAGACGGAAACAACGCGAACGCCTTGAGACTTTTCATTCATAGATAACTGCTCGGCGCTGCACTGCGCCGTGCGATCTAAACATCCGAACACTAAAACAACGTCTCTTTTCGTGTCTATACTGGCGATAGTAACACACGTGCCTTTCCTCCCGCCGCTGGCTTTTCGTATCGTCGTCCTCTTCGTCGAAAACTTTGGTGTAAAATCACTTCTCCCGCCGCGGTTTCTTCCCCTAAAAAACGTCGTTGTATTATTGTTGTGCACGACGGAAGACTGTAAAAATGACGCAGAAGATGACATAACTGTAAATACGTTGTATGTGTGTGTGTGTGTGTGTGTGTGTATATATATATATACTCTTCCTCTCTCTCTCTCTCTCTCTCTCTTCAGCTCGCGTGCACGGCTTCTCTTGAGAGTGTTGAAAAATGCGTCTCTGGAAAGGAAGAAAGGAAGATGGAAAAAGAACACGTGGAAGATCTCTTCTTTTTCGAGATTTTTTTTCTCTTTCCACCACGAAAACACCCCCCCCCTCTCCTTGCCCTTCATTTTTACCCGGGAAAACAAGGGAGATAAAACAACACGAACGAACTATGTCTCTCTCCCTCGCGTCCTGGTACGTTTGTTCTGTTGGACAGCGCAACATCTCTGTTCATGCACTCGTACTCTCTTTCTCTCACCCTCTCTTTTTCTGTGTCGCGCGCTTTCTTTTTGATTGTTCGCGAGCGTGTTGTGTGCGCGCGTGTAACGCACATCATCCATATCCCATCGTATTATTCGCTCTTTCACGTGCGAGAGAACAAATAAAACATGACGATGGTTGATGATGACTTGTGGACTGACGGAGCGGATAACAACTACTCATTTACACCATCTTATAAACAAATAGGAGCCAGAGCGCCGCGTCGGTACAAAACAAGAAGAGAGCGACGGCCCCCCTTCGTCGTAAAAGCGTGACAACGAAAGTATCCGCAGCTCCTTCAAAGACTACCACTGCCAGCGCAAACGTCGAGTTCGAGGTTCCGAATCAGTACGGATACTTTCCCTCCGTAATCGAGAAAGCAAAAATGAAGAGAGAACAAAACGCGGACGGTTTCGACAAGGACGTGTACATGTCCAAAGCGGAACAAACAGAACGGTTTTCGAAGCTGTGCGCGTCGCACCCGGAATTGAAAAAATGTCAAAAGGATTATAAATCACCGTTACGAATGAAACCGAGCACGACATCCACAATCAACGGTTCCGTCATTCGTTCTGATGGGATCATTTTAGTCCCAGGGAATAAGGAAGATCTTATCACGTGGGTTTTAGATCCGGCCATGTCGGCGGATACGATCGGCATCTTGTTGCCGACGCTGTTTGTGATTCTCGGCGCGCAACTCAAGAAATCAGCGAACGTTCCGGAATGGGTTTCAGGGGGTGTAGGGATTACAACGAAGATCATCGCAACGTGCTTGATTGCGTTGTACTGGATCCCAAATTTCATGAATGATTAATTCTACTACACTCTAATTTTCCTTCTTCATACTATTGTTGTTGCTACTACTATTTAAGATGTTGTTTTTAGCGCTCGTTCTATCTGCGTCTCGGTGCTGGCGCTTCCTTTCGTCTCTTTCGTCTTCTCGAACGCCACGCACAATGAAGAGTGATGCCTCCATAAATAGACAGCAAATTGCGCCAACCGTTCCGCACACAAAGTGTATTTCCCACCCAAGGTCTGGGAATACGTGTGCGCCGGTGATGAAACCTCCTATGAAACACGCTGCCATGAGCGTCATCACGTGCACTGCTAATCCTAAATCATGTTTAATCAAATATCCAATCGACGAAGTTCTCCATTCTCGAGCACTCTTCTCTGACACACCCGTTGCCTTTGTCACGTCCGCAACCATCGCTTCGTACTTTTGCTCCTCAAGTCTCTCGCGAATGCGGTCCAACTTTCTCGCAAACTCCGGTGTTTTCGGTGTGCGCCTTTTTGGCGCTTTGAACATAACCTCAGACCCGCGCAACAGGTTGTGTATCATGTACTTCTCTTTCTCTTCTCCGTTTGCTGATTTAGCAGCAATTTGAACGCATTTGGAGCTCAAAGCTTTGACAAACTCGTACGGAATTACCGTTGCGTGTTGATACAGTTTACACTTTTCAAGAAATTCTTCTTCTTCTTCTTCTTCTTCTTCTTCTTCTTCTTGTCCCGCAATAACAGATGATGCGGACGAAGATGAAGCCACGAGATGTACGGCGCGTCGAAGCCGTTCCGTAGTCCTGAAGCCGTCCATTTTCTATCTGACATATAGCAATGTGCAAAAAACGTCGAACAATAAAGATACGAGAGAGAGAGAGAGAGGAGAGGAAAAGAAAGAGAGGAAGGGCGAAGAGAGAAAGGTGGAAATCGTAAAAAAAAAAAAACAAAATTCACGCGAACTTGAGTCAAGGAAGTGTCAAGTGATGATGTGCACATTACCTTCCTTATTAAAAAGGCACAAAAATATGTCCCACCCACTACTCCGCACACGCATATAGCCACGAGGACACAAAACGAGGCATTGATGCGCGCTTAATGCGATGAAAACGTAGTATTATTGATTTTAGTATTGCATACCGATACAGAAAAGGGGGATTTTCGAAACGAAGCAAAATTTACCTCGTGGTGGCATGAAGTTTGGAGACCGCACCGCCTTGGTCATACTCACGTTTTGTGCATCATCGACTTTGGCTACTCTGCTCATTACGTACGAATTTAAAGCGAACAGGAAAGCGCAACAACAACTTCAACTGCAGCAGCAACACGAACTAAAACAAAAGACAAAATAGAATTCTTCACGCAAACGATATCGAACAAAGGAAGTTTTTTGTCGAGGGGGCATCATAACTGTGGTGGCTACGACGATAAATCTATTCTTCTCTTCCTATCAAAAATAGCTAAAGTTTCTATGCAATGTAGGGATCCAGGATAATATATGTAACCTTTAGCTTTTCGTAATCTCCATTTCCCCTCGCCTTGAACGAGGATTTTGTAATCTCTCGCAAAAGTTTTAAAGTTGCAAGAAACGTACACGAGAATAGATGGACCTAAATCACCACTACTATCGTTATTAAGCGCTTCCAGAACCTCTTCGCCGCATCCTTTTCGAGGCGGGTTCACGATGACGACGTCACAATCCTTTGTTTGAATAAATGTTTTGGCGTTTGCTTCGGCTGGCGCAACTGTTAAACGCAATTCCATTTTTTCTCGGTTTCCAAAATCTGAACAATCCATGATTTTTTTCTTCGTAAATTCCCAATTCTCAACGACATCTGGAGAAATCTCCACGAACTCGATGGATTGAACAGGCGTTTTCAAATGTTTCGCCAAGTAAAATCCAATAGCGCCAGAACCTGAAAATAAATCAACTATGTTCAAAGTTTCCTCACGCTCATCGAGTTCTGTGGCGATATCCCTAAGCGTTTCGAGATGCATTTCTAGGTTCCCTTGCATAAAAGAACCTGGACCATACGCGACATCGTTTGCTAAAATAAATCCGTCTGTTCCAGCAACGAGTTCGAACGCGTTTCGTTGAAATATCGTATTATTGCGAGAAACGTTCAAGTTGACAAAAACACTCGGTGGAGGATAATCTGTAAATAGGGATGCACACGTCGCGTGGAATTTCTCGCACACTTCCAAGCAAAATTTCGTTAACCTTATCTCGTTCCAAACTAGCGTTACTTGAACATTTGATATCTTCTTGGAAAATTCAGGCGCAACAAACTGCACGTAACGCAAATCTCCAGTGAAAGTCTTCTCGTCGTATGGTTTCACTTTCAACTCTCTCAACACGGCTATCAAAACCTTTGAATATAAATTAATCGATGGGTGATGAATGGCACAGTTAGGTATTGGGACCATATCGTGACTGTTCCTCTTGAACAATCCAAGATCGATTTCTCCTGTTTTCTCGTCTTTTCTGCATACGAGTTTCGCCTTGTTCCGATAATTTTCTGTTTTTCCCAACGAAACGTGAAACTCTTCTTCTTGTAAAAGTTCACCCCTGAAAAACGCTCTCGCTTGAGCAACAACTGGATTGTTCTCGAGTAAATTGTCTACATGTGCGCATCCCGAGCACTCTGGGAAGTGCTCGCATTCGATCCTTGCTTCTTCTTTATTTGCTGTCGTCGTTCTTGTTTTTGAGGTACTTGCAGTCGTTACGAAAATTCTTCGTTTACATCGCACGCTGCGCAAAGTCAACAACGATGATGATGATAACGTCGAAGAAGAAGTCGATGTTATTGAAGAGGATGTTATTCTCATCGTCGTCGTCATTACGTCATTATCATCATAACCGACACCAGTTTTGCGTTGAAGACGTGTGTGGGTCCATCATTTTTTTGTGGTAGTACCTGGTAAGTCTAGTCGATAGTGTGTGTGTGTGTTAAAAATGTGTGTGTTTTGGAAAAAGTGCCATGAAGAAAAACGAGAAGAAGAAAAACAGCAAAACACAAAAAACAAGGGCTGCTGCTGCTGCGCTTAATATAGCATCGGAAGAGGTTAAGAAAAAAGAACATCACGACAGCGACAACATGAAGCGAGGCAGAGAGGAAGAGAATAACATCAACGGTACCACTGCGCGAAAAAATACGCTCGCCGCGACGAAGAATAATAACGAAGAAGAGAGAAGACGTTTTGAGTTTGAAAGACAGATGAAAGAGTTGAACGAAAAGTTTCTCGAGGCGTTCGCTCGGTCGGTGAGAGAACACCCGCGCGCAATAAAAAACAATCTCATGCGTCAGTACTTACAATTCGTAAAGAAACTCGCGATGGAATACGCCGACGTTATCGCTTCTTCTAAAGAAGAAGCACAACAAAAAGGAGGTTTACTTTGGATTTTTGGTTCCAACGGAGACTCTGGGCAATTCGGCTTTGGCTCCAACGCAAGCACGGGAGAACTCATCGACGAACTCCTACGACCACGATTGCTACAAAAAGGCAGTATTTTAGGTAATGCGAATACGAAAGTGGTTAAAATCGCCTGCGGCGGTCAACAAACGTTTGCCATTTTAGAAACAGGACGAGTTTTGTCATGGGGCGCAAACGACTCGGGCGCGTTGGGACGACCTACATCTGCACCAGAGAACGAAGATGAAGACGATGAATCTTGGTTACCAGGGTACGTCAATCTTGACCACAGTGTTAAAGCTGTATCTGTGTGTGCGGGAGATACACACGCTTTAGTCATTGCGAGCGACGGGACCGTATATGGATGGGGTCAGTGGCGGCATCAAAACGGTCAGTGGCGAGGGTTGAACATGCTGAAAGTTTCAGACACTCAGACGTTTTACAATCCGGTTGAAATTTTGAACAAAAAACAAAAAGCGAAATGCATTCAAAGTGGCGAAAATCACGCGTGCATTTTGACGGAAAATGGCGAGGTGTACACCATGGGATGCTCGGAAAAAGGCCGTCTCGGACGAATTGAGAAAACTGGTGCCGGAGCGGCGTACGCGGATGACAATCAAAAAGCGGACAGGGAGAACAACGAATCGTACGTTAAGAATCTCTTAACCCCGGGGCGCGTTTTGGTAAACAATAGGAAAGATTTGAAAGTCAAGGCAATTGCTACCGGCGAATTACACGGACACTTAATAATGGAAAACGGCGAAGTGTATAGCATCGGTTTGTCCTCTTTCGGACAGGGTGGTTTTTTTGACAATGGGGTGATTGAAAGCGAACAAGTCGCGTGGTTACCCCGACAAATCCCATCGCTTTCAGATAAAAACATTATCGCTGGATCAGGAGGTGGGTTTCATTCTTTATTTCTCACGAAAACCGGGAAAATATATGCCATTGGAAAACGACACGATGGTCGTTTAGGCGCGTTGGGGAGAGAGCAGTGCAACGACGACCCGCATCCAAATCCTTTGGAAATTTCCTCCTCGTTTTTTGGTAAAGATTCCGTAAAAATGGTATACGCCGGTTCAAACTCGTCTGGGGCGATTACAAAATCCGGCGAGTTATACACGTGGGGTTCAAATCTAGGCGCGCTTGGTCAAGGTCCCGATAACGAGGACGTCTACCAACCGACAAAAGTACCCAGAGTTAGGAGTGCTCCCTCTCAAATTACGTTTACAGATATGTCTATTGGGGCGAGTCACGCTGGAGTTATTGGTGTGAATAAGATGGAAGAAAGCACTCCGCCCGCGAGGGACAAGAAGAAGCGCAGATATTAGAGTGAATACCGGTACAATTATATATTATTATTATTATTATTACACAAAGCGATCATTATGCGAACATTGAATCGAACGTTCTATGCACGTATCTTGTAAACGCATGCGCTAGTAAACCTAGGGGACCAAACATGCAACACAATAATATCGAGTGTCTGCACGGCGTCCCCCATTCCATGGCATCTAAAAACACGCCTCTCGCTAAAAACACGTCCAAAGAAATCAAGTGGAGCCAAGACGCGCATGCAGTTTCCGGAGTTGACATGAAATTTGAAAAGAGCGTCAAACACCGCGAGATGAAAGGCTCGGCACTGGCCCCTGAAGCGGCGGCAGTGGCAATACCAGAACGACTCACGCTACCCATACCAACAACCGGTCGATGCGTGAATGCGTTGAGTATAGCTCGAACGACATCTTCGCTATTTAAACTCAAATACGCCGCGGCGATATATAAAATCCCTAAAATCAACCACAAGAGTTTACTCTCCATCAAATTTCGAGTTATTCGACTGTTTGGCTTTGAAATCATGAGCGCATAAAACGGCATCACCATCACCGTACCAGTCGTGAATAACACGTCAGTAAGAGCTAACGATGCGTGGCAGTTTACCATTCGTCCTCTCGTCGTCGTTCCTTTATTCGTTCTTGTTCTTCCGGCGTCCTCAATACTCCATCTTCTCGCAATACAAAAATCCCCTACTCGTCGTGTACGTGCAATTTGCATACTTTTTGAGGACGATGTTGCGATGACATCCACGCTATCGACACGAACGGCAGCGGGAGATGCCCACCCTTTCCTTCTCGTTCTTCTTCTTGTTGCATTTGATGTTGTTATCGTTGACGTACTCGCGAGAGAAAGCATGGCGGAAATATGTATAAAAAGATGTACATTCTCAAAACTCACACAAAAAAAGTTTATTATTATTCTTTTTAAAGCCTCAGTCTCAGCACTCAGTATAGTAGTCGTCAGTCGTCAGCAAAGGTCAGTGTGTAAAGTTGCCAAAAAAAGTAACGAACAACTGTCTGTTGCAAAAGACGCGGGGTCGATCCTTCGTGTCAAAATCTCGGCACCAGCTAGCATGATGTCTAAAACGGAGTGACTCGCCGATTCGTCTTGTCCGGACAGTTTCTTTCCCAACCAACACGCTAAAGAAGAGATGAGCGGGAAAAGAAAGCTCGTCGTCGTATTCGGCGCGAATGGATACGTCGGTCGAGCCATCGCGAAAGAGTTTGTAAAAAGAGGTACGGTTGACCTCACCGCAATATCGCGTTCGGGCGTTCCTCCCGAGGAAAAATCCCCTTCTTCTCCATCGTGGACAGAAAAAGTTCATTGGGTCGCTGCGGATAGTACAAAACCGGATACGTACGCCGAATATTTACGGGGGGGTGTGAGCTGTGTGGTGACGTCTATTGGCGTGTTGCCTTTTGGAATATCTGAAGAGGAGTGCTTCAATGGAAATGCACAGACGAATATCGTTCCTGCTAAAACAGCTCAACATTTGCATGTTAATCGTTTCGTTGCAGTGGGTGCATCGTTAGGGTTCGCCGGCGCACTTCCAGGAGTGAAGCCGTACGTCGAAGGTAAGATCGCGGTGGAAAATTTTGCCAAGAACGAGTTTGTGCGCGTTGGAAGTAGTGAATCGAGTGGAAACACACCGGGGCGGGCACCACTCGCGGTGATTGTGAAACCAGGAGGCGTATCAGGAACGAAAAGTTTGGGAGCTGGGAAAATGAACATACCGCTCTGGATGCTGATGGACCCGGTAACATTCATAATGAAACGACTTGGGAAACTTGGGTTGGAAAACTCACCCGTACGAGTTGAACGCGTCGCCAAAGCAGTTGTAAACGCGGCGCTTTCAGATGACGAAGCGCGGTTTTTGAACGGAGGCTACGTTGAAATTTCAAACGAAGAGTTACTCACAAATCCAAAATACGATTTTTAATAGACATGTGCATAGAAATATTTTCTAACTTCCAACTTTAAACGCGTCGATGAATAAACCATAAAACACACCAATTTTGAACGCGTTGAGGAATATTGGAACAGATTCTCCATATTTTGCCCAGCTTAGAAATCCCCCTTGATTCTTTTCGCTGTATAAAATAGAACTCAAAAACTCTCCCAAAGTTACGATTGTGAACGTAATGAAAGCGTCTCCGGGCGATTCAGGGTGTGGAAAGAAAGCCGTTAAGGAAATACCAACTAACAGCGCGATGAGCGCGATCGGTATTCTATTGAAGTTTCGTTTTACTCGTTTCGACGCTGCTTTGTATATAGAGCCAAGAGCTCTGCCTAACCGCGTAGTCGTCGCAGATAGTGACGGGAGTTGCTCGTCTGCATCGGTTCCTCCGGAGCTGTCGCTGTTAAAAACTCGAACTTTTGTCGTTGCGCAACGCCTTTTCGGCTTTCTTCCCAGCATCAGGCCGAACGGGACAAACTCGTGTTGTCGGCTTCTTCGTAATCTTTTCCTTATTGATGGCATGTTCGTACTTTCGAAAACAAAATTCATTCCTATTGCTTCTGGTTTTCCTTTTCTTTTGCTTTTCCTTCCATCCTCTATTTCTCCATCTAATGTTGTTGTTGTTGTTGTTGTTGTTGTTGTTGTTGTTGTTGTTGTTGTTGTTGTTGTTGTTGTTGTTGCGCTCCTCCTA
>MDSZ01158845.1_pt1 | contig 32363 bp, 19 predicted proteins | sample 811201 | NCBI WGS metagenome assembly MDSZ01 (sample SAMN05326647, study PRJNA326480) | marine metagenome | isolation source: seawater | place: Indian Ocean: North | collected 2010 | reverse complement strand
GCAACACTGCTCCACTCCTTCTCGCGTTACGTTCTGCGGCACATCGAACCGCGTGTGTGTTCTCTCTCTCTCTCTCTCTCGAGAGAGAGAGAGAGAGGGGATTCGACTCATCCGGAACGCAGTGCTTGCGTTTCCCCATTTATAGAGTGGTCGCGACGAGTCGAGTTTTTGCAAAATCGCGGACGCGTTCGTCCAATTGAATCATCGACCACCGCCGCTTTACTCATGAGAGAGACGCGTAAAGCGAGCTTTATTTATGTAGTCGCGCGACGGTGAGAGACGGGACGAACGCGACATCAAAATTCCTTTTCTCTTTTTTTTTTTCTCGAATCGAAATCGAATCGAAAATCGAGACTCCTCGACCGTTTTTGTGCAAAGAAGAAGAAGAAGGCGAAAACACGCGACAGTTTCAAAAATATCATCCGATGCTCTTTACTCAAGTGTCTCTCTTTCCGTGCAGAGAAAAAGGATGGCTAACTCGACGATGGTGCAGAGAAGATAGGAGGACGAAATGCCTGCCGCTGCACCGACGAAGCGCGTATTTGTCGTGTGCGGCCGCGGCGCGGAATCGACCGCGCTGGAACGGTATTTTTCCAACGCGTTTGGACCGGTGACGAAGGTGAAAAGCGACGCGCAGAAAGGTATCGCTTGGGTGACGTTTTCGAACGAGTCGGATGCGCAGAAAGCGGTGACGGCGTTCCAAGAGGAGAAGTATTTGACGACGGCGACGGAGACGACGACGAAGGGTACCGAAGGCGATGGCGTCGAAAAGCAGGATTTGGCGTCGGCGTCGTCCTCGCTGGTTGATTTGAACGACGGGTTCCCTAAGAGGCATTTTACGGTGGTGTTTTCAGAAGAGATGAGAAAACGCGAACGCCATCAACAACAACCGTCTGCAACTACCGTGACGACGACGACCTTGACGACGACGACAACCACGACGACGACGACTTCGTCTATGCAGTTTACCAATAACAATCAAATGAACGAGTTGCCGGAAGGATCGCGGTTGTTTCTCGTCACTCCTAAAGACTGCACGGATGATGTATTGAACAAAGCGGTTCTAAGCGTATTGAAAAACGAGGAGTTCAAGTTAGAACCGGAAGATTTGGTGAAAATGAAGATTCTTGGCATCGCCTCCGGCGGTGAAGACGAAGAGGAAGAAGAGCAAAGCGAAGAAGTACAAAACGAATCGAAAAATGGCAAGAATACCGCTGCACTGGAATATGCTCGCGTTGGTAAAGGCAACAAAGGCGTCGCGTTCGTTAAATTCACGACAAAATCTGCGGCCGAGAAGTTTGCAAAGTTTGTTCACGTCAAGTTACACAACGTCCTCGGAGATATGAAGGTGAAAATTATGACCGCGGAGAAGAAAAAGTACACCAAAAATAGCAGTCAGTATCATCAACAACAGCATAACAACACAAACTCAAAGAATTCTTTGAACACGTTCAGTGGAGGAGGCGTTGGTGGGGCACTCTCCTCTGGCGTCTTTTCTGAAAACGGGAATAACGAACAAGGAGAAATCTCCTCCCAGCATCGAAGAGGATATTTGCCAAAGAGTAACGCGGTGGGAGAAGGAGGAAACGTCGTCGTCATCGGCGAAGCGACCGTCGGTGAAGTCAAAGGTACTTTGGTGTTTCATCCTAAAGTTGGAGTCTCGGATGCAATTCAGCGCCGATTCCCGACACCGCCGCCTCTCCCCAAAGGGTTGCCGCCACCGCAACAGCGCATGCAACAGATGAATATAGAAAGTAGTAACACCGCGGGTATGGCGATGCGAAGACCACGAGAGTATGGTGATGAAGAAACCAAAGCGAGAAGTAAAGGTACGAAAGTTTCGAAAGTTGAACCGAAGACACCGTGCGATCAGAATCAACTCATCGACGAGGACGATAGAAATGAAACGAAAGACGAGCACATCAACGAGACTGATAATATCGCCGCGGAAGCGGCAGTTACGGCGATGGGATTAGTAACTATCAAAGATGGTGAGAATACGAGCACCATGGGTTCTTTTGCATCCGTGGGTACGAAGGCCTCTGTTCATCTCAACGAAGCTACAGCAAAAAGAAAAAGCACTGTTCTGTACTTCGAGACCAAGTTACCGTTACCGGTATACGTGTTGTCGCACGCGCTGAAATCGCGTGGATTGGAAAACAACAATGTATCGTCGCGAATTGTGCCACAATTTGAGGTCAAAGCGACGTCTGCGTTGAGTGGCATCGTTGAAGAAGTGGTATCGACATCTTCATCGCCCTCTTTTTCTTCGAAGACGTTCTTTGATAAGTTTAAAGGTACCTTTGATATCTGCGGCGTAGAGTGTTGCGTATACGAGAAAGACGCCGTCGAAACGGCGAAGGAGCAAGTCCAAGAAGAGAAAACCGACGTCGTTCGGCCAGCTGTGGACGAGTCCATCACAGAGCACGAGCGCAAGCGTTCTCGCGTAGAAACTAGATGAGTACGAGATACTAGACGGAGACAAAAACAAAACCAGAAGTGTACAAACAGAATGCAATTGTAATACTACTAGTATATATATATAGGAGTTAGTTAATATAAACGTACATTCGATAAAAACAATACGATGGATCTTTTTAAGGCTAACAGTTCAACGCATCGATCGAACGCATCGTTAAGACGATAAGATGATGTTGTTAATTGGTATGCTGCGTCAAAAGAAAAAAAGAAACACCCGTCAGTAAGTACTTCGCGCGAGCGTCGTCGAATCGCATCGCCACGCGACAGGGGAAAAAAGACCCGTAATCTGTGTATTCAATCTCGTCCAAAAATGAATATTGATGAGATTGTTGATTCAACGTAAAAAGCGACCGCAACGACACACTCACAAGACCAGTTTCACGAAGAACCCGACGAACCCAAACATGATAAACCCTGTCGTCGCGTTTTGAAGGAGGTGGAGAGAGAACGTTTTTTGGTGAGACCCAAAGCGAGACAACGTCGCGATATATATATATGTATTTGATTTCCCCCAAAAAATCGAGAGACATGGGAAAAAAAAGAGAGCGATGATGATGATGATGATGATGTTGATCGAGAGGACGCACCGAACGCCGTCTTGCTCGCGATGAGCGTAAACTCTCGTCGGTCTGGTTTCGTGCATTTTTTCACCAGTCGCGCGGAGTCTCGCACGAACTCCTTCAGAGGCGCGATGGCGATGTCGGCGACTTCCATTATTTGATGGTGGTGGTGGTGTTTGTTGGCGCGCGTTTCTTTTTGTGTGGAGAGAGAGAGAGAGAATTGGACTCTCTTTCCAAATTTGGACGACTTTGTTATTAAAGGACCCATCGAAAACGCATCGTAAAAAATCATCCAAAATCATCCAATGCATAACTCGATAATAAACGTCGTCGACACTTTGAGTCTCGGACAACAAAGTCCCACACAAAACCGACGAAGAACACAAGAAGACGGACGCGATGAGGAAAGTCTCGAGAAAACGCATTAGAGTCCTGTTCGTACGACGCGTCGCGTTGGTGTTGCTGCTGCTCTTCGTTTTGTGTGCGACTTTGACGTTTCGCGTCAATGGGGAAGCTTTAAAGGCGACGACGTACTTTTCGGAGACCTTCGATGGTGCGACACTTTACGCGCGGCGCTCTTTTTCTTCGTTCTTTGTTTGCGACGCGCGCGAATAGTATCGAGCGCGGACCCTAATTAACTTTCTCGCGGCGGCGCGCTGACGTCTCCATCTCTCACCATCGATCGCGGGGCGCGAACGTGCACGTTTTTGCAACAGATGAAGATGCGGCGTCTCGATGGCACAAATCCACCTTCAAAGAAGACGAAAATATGGCTGGCGAATTCGTGGTGACCGCGGCTATTCACGAAGGCAAGAAAGCGGTTCTCAACGTGAACAAAGGGTTCAAAACGCGAACGGACGGGAGATTTTTTGCCTATTACTCGTCCGCGAGTGAACCGTTCGATAACGACGGTAAGGATCTCGTGGTTCAGTATTCGGTGAAACACGAACAGAACATCGACTGCGGCGGCGCGTACGTGAAAATTTTACCGGAATCGAGCGAGATGGAAAGTTTTGGAGGCTCGACGCCATATAACATCATGTTTGGACCGGATATTTGCGGGAAAGGGATTAAGAAAGTGCATTTCATATTGGCCAAACACGATGAGCACGGGAACGAGAAGCAATACCAGATGAAGACGACGGTGAAAGCGAAAACGGACGAGTTGACGCACGTGTATACTTTGGTGATTCATCCGAACGATGATTTTGAGATTTTAATCGACGGTAAATCGGAAATAAAGAAAAATATCGAAGATGAGTTTGATATTTTAGAGCCAAAGGAAATTCCAGACCCGTCGGCGACGAAACCAGAGGATTGGGACGATCGTAAAATGATTGAGGACGAAGATGCGGAAAAACCAGAAGGCTACGACGACATCCCAGAAAACATTGCCGATCCTGACCAACCGAAACCGGATGATTGGGACGACGACATCGACGGCGACTGGGAACCTGAAATGATTCCAAACCCGGAATATAAAGGACCGTGGAGACCACCGATGATTGAAAATCCAAAATATTCCGGAGGACCATGGGAAGCGCCGATGATAAAAAATCCAAAATACGTCCCGAAATCCGAACCGTTAGCATTGATGCACAATTTAAAATACGTAGGGTTCGATTTGTGGCAAGTCAAAGCCGGTTCGTTCTTCGATAACATCATCATTACGGATTCGTTGGAAGAAGCGAAAGCGTTCGGTAAGAAACATTTTGGCAAGAAATCCCGCAAGAGGGAGAAGCGGATGCAAGAAGACTTCGAAGAAGCCGATCGGAAAAAAAAAGACGAGGAGGCGGACGAGTGGGCGAGAGAGACTAGAAAGAACGTCGAAGACCCGGACGCGCTCTTCCCGCCTGGTATGGAACCACCCGGGGATTATGACCCAGACGATCCCGAACACGATGAACTTTAACCTAAAAAAATGAATAGGTAGAACGTAGAACGTAGCCTTGCTCGCGCAAGAAGAAAGTTCTCTCGTCGTCTCTTCATTTATGACCTGTATTGGATCTATCGATTGTGATTTTAAAATATGCGTTTGTTTATAAAGTATAATCCGACTACTGAATTTCAAAACTAATCGTCTTCTAAGTATCTCCTCTTGTAATACGCCTCCCATCTATTCGGCGACATCGCGGTGTTCGTCAGCCTTCGCTTCCTCTGTTCAACGACAAGAGTCGTGTTAGGTGATTTCCTCTTCTTCTTAATGCTACTCCTCTTCGTGCACGCGGACGCCGCCGCATCGTTCCGAGGCGTGTTCTTCGTGCCAGTGGGCGTTCTCTCGCTGTCGTTCTTCCCGCTCGTTCCCGCGTGCACGCGCGTCGACCTCTCGATTCGTTCGCGCCTCTGTTCCCTCTCTTCTTTCTCTCGCTTGAGCTTTTCCAATTTCTCCATTTTACCTTCTCGCGTCTTTCTCACGCACAGGCGCGCGTCGTCGGCTAATTTTTTCACCGCGGACGTCGACATCGCTCGCGTGGTGGTGGTGGTCACCACCACGCGAGGGGTGTTTTGGGTCGTCGTCTTGCTTTTCAGTCTCACCTTCATTTCTCACCACGCATATCGATTTTCGAAAATTCTGAAGCAATTTTCCTCGGGAAAAAAAGGAGAAAAATCGTCACACACGAGAGAGAAGCGACGATGACGCGAAGACGACGAAAGAAGTAACGGCAGAGAGCCGCGATGCGCGACGCGTCGTCGTCCGTCGAAAAGAGAAGGAAACTCGTCTCGCAACAACAGGCGAAAAGGGCAGAAAACCCAGGAGGAGGAGCAGCAGACGATGACGACGACGGCGACGACGCGACGACGGGGAAAGGGATGGATAGGTGTTTACAAACGTCGACGGTTGAAGTGTACTTGAGAGAGGATATTTCGTGCGGATTTCCAGGATGCCTCTCGTGCAAAGGTAACGCGCGCGCGGGAACGCCGTTGAACAACTCGCGGGAGTTTTTTACCCTTCCGTCGTCTGCGAAAGTCATAGAACTGTTCGGAGCACAGTTTTGGGAAGAATGCGCGAGAGATGTGATTTTGTGCAAATCAGTTGAGACGCGAGCGAGGGAGAAGTTCAATTCGAATCCAAGGCTGATGCGAGCGATGAGAGGTGTGTACGAAGACGCGAGGAAAGATGGTTTTTTGTTCGACGATGTGCACTGTCGGAAAGTACGAGAGATTCGGAAGAGGAGAGGATGTAGTTTGGTTGAGGCGACAGCGACGTTTTACGGCGAGAAATTCAAAACGCTGGGATTGACGAAACCGAAGATTGTTGTGCTCACGACGAAGACGAGGACGAAGACAAATCGTTTGGGAGAAAAGAATGACTTAGTCATGGAAATGCACGCTTTCGAGTACATTCAACGATATCACCCTGAGGACGAAGCTTTAATGTTGAAAGTACAAGCTGCGCTGGAAGAGAAAGAGGAGGAAGATACCGACGCCACATTTACCGAGTACATTCCACAAGTGGACGTGGACGAAGGTGTTGCAAATAGTACCATTATAGTTGGGCAAATGCGCGTAGATAGCTCCAGGACGTCTGCAGTTGTCAACAATTCTATTCGCATCGACTCAAAAGTCAAAATGAATAGAGCTTTACATCTCGATACGGTCGCGGTTGACGTGAACACCAACGCAGTCGTTCATGTCGTGTCGCGAAAGCAAATGGTGTTCACGTGTGTGCTCGATGAAAAAGACGCAGACGATTCTCGGTTGGCACAACGAAACAGCGTTCTCGTTGTTCCTAGGGAATCGAGTAAATTGCCTCGATTCAAAATGTTAAAAAATGCTCCGGACGCGCTCCGAGGAAAACTATTCTCAGTTCGATTTTCTTCCTGGTCGAGAGGGAAAACGTTCCCGGACGCGCATTTTTTAAACATTATAGGTGACGTTGGAAGTTTCCAAGGCGAAGTCGATGCCGTGTTGGCGAGTTGTATGATTCGAAAGGAACCGTTCGGGGTAAAAGCGAACTCAGAGTTACCTCAATCGGATTGGGGGATACCGCAGAATGAATTCGATACTCGTAGAGATTTCAGAAAGGATCCGGCGACGCTAATTTTTTCAGTCGACCCACCTGGATGCGTGGACGTTGACGATGCAATGAGTGTAAGGAAGCTAAAGAGTGGTTACGAAATTGGTGTGCACATCGCAGACGTTTCGTTCTTTGTTCGAGAGAAAACGGCACTAGATGCGGAAGGCAAGGCGAGGGGCACGACCGTCTATCTTCCAAACGAGCGCATCGACATGTTACCCGAAATACTTTCCGCAAATCTTTGTTCGTTACTCGAAGGTCAAGATAGATTAGCAGTTTCGTGTGTTTGGAACGTCGATGAGAACTTGAACAATGAAGGAAAGCCGTGGTTTGGTCGTTCAATCATTCGAAACCGCAAAGCGATCGATTATTATTCGGCGCAAGCTTTGTTAGACGAAGGCGTTGCTGGATGCGCAAACAACATGCGCGATTTCTATGACGCTTTGCGTATATTGACAAATTTTGCGAACAAAAAAAGACGCGTGCGAGAAATGAATGGCGCGTTAGAGTTGGCAAGCGCCGAGCTGCGGTTTGAAACGCACGCCGATGCTGGTGACCATGAAGAACTCTCGACTACTGCGGTTGCGGAGAAACGAGATGTATCTACCATGAAAACGGTTGCAGAACTAATGATTTCGGCGAATTGCGCGTGCGCGGAACGCATATACACAAAGTTTCTCGAGGCTTCGTTCGTTCGCCGACACCGAATGCCAACCGCCGACGCCTTCGACGATATGAAAAAATATTGCAGCGAGTTTTTAAATTTTGCCGCGTTTGATAGTTCGAGCGGCCTTGCGTTAAATGAATCGCTCTCAAAGGCTATCCGCTTATCGAGAGGTTCCCGAGCTTCTGCTCAAGCTTTCTTTCGAGGCAGCGCGGCGCAAAAGATGCAAGAAGCCGAGTACTGCGTGTGCGATGGAGCAAAATCATCTTTACATTTTGGTTTAGCCGTCGATTTATACACGCACTTCACCTCGCCGATTCGACGATACGCGGATATTATCGCGCATCGACAGTTGTTGTACGCAATCGATGATGCGACGACTACATGCGGCGACAACGTATTCAAAAAATCAAATTTGCACGATCTCGCTGAACATCTCAACGAGCGCACGCGGATGTCAAAAGTTGTGCAAAGGAAAGTTTCGGAAGTCTATCTCGCCTTCTCCATGTTGGACAACGCAAAGACAAAAGTCGCAATGGTTGAAAGTTACGACAAAGACCGAGAAGTTTTAAAAATATTTTTGCCGAGCTGGCATTTAAGAGGCAACATCTTCTTGCGCGACGAATGTGACGTTGAAACGCTCGACCCGTGCGGACTCGGCAGTGTTTCCATCAATAAGGGAGAGCGCGAGTTCCATCCTTTGCACAAGATCTACGTCGAAGTCTCGGCGACGAGTTCCTATAAAAATGGAATTCAGCTAAAATTTACGCTTTCTGAAGCTTCTAAAGTGTCGCCGGACGATGACAAAGATGTAATCGAAACTGGACAAACGCTCGATCGTGAACCATCTGAAAACATGCCGGAGCTCGCGCGAGAGTTTGAGAAATCTGTCACGATTTCCACCACGAAAAGGAAAAAAGCGTTCCTCGAACGTAACGAACAAGATGAACAAACGCACGACGACTGCGTAAACGCTCCTTTTCCGCCGAAGACATTCCGAACGAGAACATTAGATCAACATTCAATTCATCTCTTAACGCTCAAAGCCGCCTTGGAAATGAAGTGCTGGAGAACCAGAGTTTTGGACGAGCAGTCCAAAGCCCGATACGCTCGCCGCCGCGCGCGAGTAGATAGGTTAAACGTAGAGACTTGATTGTAGCGGCATAGATATAGCAATGAAATACACGAACATAACGTAGTAGAAATAATAGCAGACGGCATCGAATCACTTACTCTTCAACGCGCTCGCCAAAATATCTTCCACCGAGTTCTCTTTCCCTCTCACGAGACCGACTATTGCTCTCGTAATCACGTGCGAGACGACCCCTAAGGGTCCGAAGAACAACGTCAACGCCAAGCTGTGCCTCGTCGTAAACTCGTTCTTATACCCGTCCAAATATATATATCTCCCAGCCAATAAGTCCATGGCTATAAAGTGTGCCCATCCAACCGCGACGGTTGCCTCGTGCGAGAATCCTTTCGTCAAACTCGCCAAGTCTTGTTTCGCTCCGCTCGAAAATGCCTCCAAAATATCCGGATCCAGGAAGCTCTGGTAGGCTAAGTATCCGTATATCACTCCGCACGCGACAGAGGTCAAAGGAGACAGCACGACAGCTTTCGTCGTTTCCGATTTCGGAAAGCCAATCATCGCGACCCAAAACGGAAACACGGCGAGATTCTCAAAATTAAACACCTCTTCGACGGTCGGCGCAAACCCCTCCAACGTCAAAGTTCCGAACACCACCGGTAAAACCGCGTTCGCGCGCACACCGTCGCCGCGAGACGACAACAACGACTTTCTCGGTGCGATGATGCGCCGTCGTCCAATAATGATTCCTGCTTTTTGCGTCGCGCGCGTGCAACCATCCTTGGACGCGCGGTGACCATCGACGCGCGCACAAAACGGCGTAATCGACGGCACGGACTGCGGCAACGACATCGCGTCGTCGTCGTCGTCGTCGTCACAAAACCCCTCTCTCTCGTCTTCTCTCTTTGTTTTTGCGGAAGAAGAGATGCAACACCAAAAAATAAGATTTCCCCTACGTACTACGTCGTGGTACCATGGTACTTTAAAACCTATTACCAAAACCCTCTACTTTTGAAAAGAAACCCTAAATAAGACAAGAAAAAACCCCTAATTTTTTTTTTGTGAAAAAAAGAGGAGAAAAAGAGGGAGACACAAAATAACACCCGACGAGGGGGCAGAAAGCGCTTAATTGTGCGTTCGAAGAGAGAAAAAGAGAAAGAGAGAGAAGACACCACCACCAGAAGACGACGAACGACGACCAAGAAGAGAGTGCATAATACCAAAGAGAATACACACGACGCGTAAAAATGCCGAAACGATCCACGATCGCGTACTCCTCGGAAGATTTTCGTCTCAACAACACGAAGAATACTACTGCAAAGGATGGATTGCGCACGCATTACTGCCACGTCTGTTCCAATCCAACGCTCATCACCGACGCGAATCTCGCCGCGCTCCCGAGACGACGCGGAGACCAATCGACGGTCCTCGATAGGACGACGCGCGTGTGTAGACTGCGAGCGAAAAGAAGCGACGAAATTACGGCGATACGAAGGAAAGGGTCGGACGTGGTCGAGAAACAGACGCGGTATTATTGCGGAGAGTGTAAGGTGCCGGTGTGTTACGAATGCAACGAGGAGAAAGGAACGCTGTACGTGTTCGAAGGCGCGCTGAGAAGTTTCGAAAGAAAAAGAGGAAACAACTCGTCGGGGCGAATGAAGAGGAAGATCGATACGACTGGTACGACATCGGAGGAGGAAGAACAACCGGTACCACCGTGCATTAGGAGAGGGAAAGGAGGGAAGAAAGTCATCGTATCGGTGAGAGTGACCGAAGGGGAAGAGAAGTGCGCGGTGATGGATATATGCGCCGAGAGAATTTTGATATCGGCGACGAAAGAAAACATCAAAGACTGCGAACGAGAAGTGCTTGAATTTTTGAGCGAGGCGTTCAAATGTAGAGTCGCACAGTTATGCGTGTTAGTCAACGAAGAAGAGGAGGACGCGTCCGCGAAAGAAATCGCGTGCGACGCGGAATCGATGTCTCCCGAATCCATTTTCAGAGCGCTCGTAAAGAGTCGCGCGGCGAGCTCGATCTGAAGATAAGAATTCAACACAAAACGAGTGCTCCTCTCGCACGGAACAGCGCGGAAGCACGTCACGGGACCCTTTAGTTCCTAAAACTAAACCCTACTAAACCCTTCATCGAAAAATGACGTCATAAAAGCCACTAAAACGGTTGCGTTCAGGCAAAGATGACGCTATTAAATATATCGGGAAAATCCGTCGCGAGTCGTCATTACAGTCTGACCGTTGGTGTCATCAACAACATTTCCCGCCGGATGCAGTCGACGGCGCCGACCTCCCCAATGCGCCCTACGAATCGTATCGATACAAAAAAGCGCGGCGATTCCATGTCAGCCATGTCGTCGTCATCATCTCACCTAGAACGTAAAGGCAAAAACCGAAGACGAGTGATTCTTTGGCACCGAAACGACCTACGCGTACACGATAACTTGAGTTTACACGAAGCGTTGGAACGATGTGAAAATCAGAACGATGTTGCAGAGCTCGTCCCGACATACATTTTTGATCCTCGTTTTTTTTCACCATATCCAATTGGAGTCGTTGAGAAAAGGAAGAGGTGAGCGGTGGCCGCGTGCAAAATGTTTTAATGCAGGAGATGTGGATGCCCGAATGAATCGCGCACGCATTTAAACTTTCGCAAAGCACATACTTTTGGATCATTTTTCGTTTGATTCCGCGACCATGTACTTACCTTTACGTTCTTCCTTTAAACTATGATATGCAGCCTCACGAACGCGCCAAAGTGTTCGCAACGAAGAGCCGAGTTTCTATTGGAATCCGTTTTAGATTTGAAAGCGCAGTACAAGCGGTTAGGCTCGGATTTGTTGATTAAGATTGGTTCCACGGAAGACGTTTTGGAACAGTTGAACGCGGACATTATCGTTGCCAGTCGAGAGGTATGCGAGGATGAACAAGAGCTGGAACGTAAAGTCAAGCGTCGAGCGAAAGAATTGAAATTGGTTTGGGATAATACCTTATATCACTACGGAGACGTGTTTGAGTCCGGGGAATGTTATCAGAATGGCATAAACGATTTACCGACGCAGTTCACGCAGTTCAGGAATAAAGTTGAGGGAAAGGTGTCCGTGAGAAAACCGACAAACGACTCTGACTTACACGAACGATTGAAGAGAACGTCTCCATCTAATTTCGGCGTGGAAGATATGATGTTCGTTCCAACAATCGAAGACATACCGTTAAGTGACGACGCTCGACAATTTCACAACAGTCTTCCTAAAGACTTTGGCATAAATCCGGTATATACGTTCAAAGGCGGCGAATCGGAGGCGCTTAAAAGAGTCCAGCGGTATCTGTTCGAAACCGACGCTGTCGCGACGTATTTCAACACGAGGAACGGCATGCTCGAAGATTTAGAAAGCACAAAGTTAGCGCCGTTTTTATCTTTAGGATGTATTTCGCCTCGTTTCATCGAGAATGAAATTCGTAAATACGAGAAGGAACGGGTGAAGAACAAATCGACGTATTGGGTGATTTTTGAGTTGACGTGGCGAGATTACTTTCGCTTCTTTGCGTTGAGGCATGGTACGAAAATATTCAAACTCGATGGAATTGGGTCGAACGTGAAAATGCCTCCGTGGACGGCCGAACACGAAGGGAGAGATGAGATATTCGAGAAATGGATCACCGGTACGACGGGATACCCGCTCATAGACGCAAACATGCGCGAATTAAAACTCACCGGATGGATGTCTAATCGTGGCAGACAAAATGTCGCCTCTTGGCTCGCATTAGATGCTAGAATTGACTGGAGAATGGGTGCAGAATGGTTCGAGTTTCTCTTGTTAGATTACGACCCGGCTTCTAACTGGGGTAATTGGGTCTCAGCCGCCGGGTTAGCTCGAGGCCGCGTCAACAAATTCAACATCCCAAAACAAACGAAAGATTATGATCCAGAGATGATATACTGTCGAAAATTCATCCCAGAGTTGGATTCGAAAAACTATCCAAGACCGTTGCAGTTGAAGAAAGCTGTATTCGAAGAAAGAAGAGGCGGTGGTGCTCGAGGCGACAGAAGATTCAAAGGCGGTGGTGTAAAAGAAGGAAGAGGAAGAGGCTCGGGCAAAAAGAACAGACAACCGCCTATCACCGCGTTCTACTCCGACCAAGGCAAGAGCGGGAACGTGTCTAGTTAGATATTCATAAAAACAGAGAATGTAATAATAGTTCTTGTTTATTTGTGCCGGTAATTTTTCAGTCGCAGAGAAGAATTCGATGATGACGATACAGCTTTCTTTCTTTCTTTCTTTCGCGATCTCTTCTTCATTCGCGACGCGTATTCGTCTTTGCTCTTTTCCAATGCACGATTTTCTGGTCGCTTTTTCCTCTTTGAAAATTCAAAATTGCGTTATACACGCGAGATTTGACGCGCGCGCTTGGTGCACAACTTCGGGATGCACACGAGCGACGCGCAGCCAAAACGGCGCGACCCGCCCAGACGTCGGTTCGATGCGGACGTCGTCCTCAATGACGACGACGACGACGACGTCATCGGAGGAGAGGGCGTGGATGGAATGAGAGCTTTGCGCGCGCCAAATAATGCCTTTCCTTCGTCGCGATTCTTCGCAAACGAGACCAACGACGCGAACGACGCGAAGCCGCCGCATCATCGTCGGCGAGAACGACGAGAGCATGACTGGCGAACGACGTCGGGAGGGACGGCGGCGACGGTGGCGGAATCACTCAAAGTTTCCAAACTGGAAATTGAAATCGAACGACTCGCGGCGCAGATACGCGTGATGAAGAAAGACGTGAGAGGTGCAAGAGCAGACGTCGCGCGAGAACAACAAACCGTCGCGCACGAACGAAAGAGATGCGAAGATTTGACGACGTCGAACAATCGAGCGATAAAAGAGAACGAGGAGTTACGAACGATGTTGGAACAGACGGAACGAGAGCGGGACGAGTTGAAACGAGATTTTGTGAATCTAGGGGACCGGGCGACGGTTATCGCGAAGCAGAATGAATATGTAAAACGAGAGTATGAACGGTATAAGAATGAGGCGGAAGAGATGCGGTTTAAGGCGAAAAAGGAGATGAAGGTAGCGAAGGAGTGCGAGAAAAAGTTGAAAACAGCCGAGAAAAGGATCAGCGAGAAGTACGAGGTAGAGAAGGTGCAGATGGAACGTCGAGCGATGAAGTGGCGAGACGAGGTGCTGCGAAAAGCGAGTAAAGCGAAGGCAAGTTTAGAAAAGAGAGAGAAAAGTGTGAAAAGAAAGGAGGAAAGCCAAGAGTCGATCGAACAGAGAGAAAAGGAGAAATACGAAGCAAAAATGCAAAAGATGCGGCTGGAGTTTGAGCAAAAGGCGACAGAGATTGAGCGCGAGGCGAACGAACGAGGCGCGGCGGCGGTTGCTCGATTCGGTGCGAGAGCCTCGGAAACGGAAGTCGCGGCGGTGGCAGAAGCGCAGTTTGCAAAGGACAAAATGGACGAGGCTTTGAAAGAGTGCGCAGTGGCCAAATCGGAAAAGGAAAGTCATGAGAGGAAGTGTAAAGAGGCAGAACGGGCGAGGAAAGATATAGCGGACGCTTTAGAGAAGGAGACGTTGCAGAGATTAAAGTACCAAGCCGAGTTGGATGTGTTCAAGGTGCAAAGTGAGCCGTTGATGAATGAAATTGAAAGTGAGAAAGAGATGAAAGATGATTTTAAGAAACGCTTGGAGATGAGTTTAAGAAGAAACGTGGAGTTGCAAGAGGATCTTGAAGCGCTTTCAACTTCAAAACATGAATTGCTCGATGCCAAAGCGAGCTTGAAAGATGAAAATGTGCGGTTGAACGCGATAATCAAGGAAACTATAGAAAGCTACAAACATAAAATAGAAAATTTGAAAAAGAACGTGAAAATGTCCAGCGAAAATGCCATGAACGCGTGCTTTGACGATGCGAAGAAAGCGGTGGAAACGTGTTACCAAGAGTCCACCGAATTGAAACGTCGCGTTGAAGATTTGACTGAGAAACTCGAGAGCACACAAAACACGTTACAAACTCGCGAGGAGGAACGTGACGCCGCCAGAGAAAGTTTAGAAGCGACCATGCGCGAACTCGAAGCCAAAACGAGCGAAATTGGAGGGTTAGAGGAAAGTTTACAAGGCGCGAAAAATACGACGAATCAAATCAGTTCGAGCATGAAGCAGCTCGTCAACGACTACGACGAGATGCAAAACGATTTAGAAGCGGCAGCTTTGAAAATTAACGAGCTGACGGTTGAGAATATTCGGTTGAGTAGCGCGCCCACAACTACGGATAAAGGCATAAACACATCAACGGGCGGGGGCAACGACGAAACCCATTCAGCGCTCGCGAAACGTATGGAGAAGGAGAAAGAAATCGCCATCTCCATCGAATCTGAACGCGTTCGCGAAAAGTTACAAAATCTTTTCGAAACGAAAACAAAAGTGCTGAACGAACAAAATCAAGGCCTTCTTGAAATCATGAACGTTATGAAATTAAAAGTGGACGCCACGGAGATTAACTTTAAGGAGGAATTCGAAAAGCGTAAAAGTGCCGAAACCGAGATTTTTGCAAAATCTAAAGAGATTGAACGGTTGCAAGCCGAGTTATCCACTTCTTCGCGAAAGCTTCGCGTGTTAGAAGACGCGCTTAGCGTTGTGCCCTCGTCAACAGCATCAAAACAAAAACCATTCTTTGACGCAAAAGACGACGTCGATGATTACAACAACGGTGAAACCTTTTTCACCCCTTCCGTCCCGACCGCCGCCTCCGATATTCGAGCGCTCATCGGTTCGCCAAAACGTCTGTTAACGAAACGGGTCGGATTTAACAAAACGAGTCCTTTGATGCGTCCGAACCCTCCCGTGGCGGGGTCTGCTCAGGGAGAAAAGAAGGCGAGCGGAGAAAGAGGTTTATGGTAGCGTTATTTATTATCACGTGCGTGTATAGTACTGTACCATCATAGAAAACGCGCGACGACCCCTACTTTTTCTCAAAGAGCTCTTTGTCCAAGATCTCCCTTGTAAATTCTCTTTTCAATTTACACCAAAATTTTTACTCTTCACAAGTGCACTGAATCCGCCTAATACTTGCTCATCAAACACGATGATGGCGCGGTAGTGGTGCAAACGCGCGCATCGAAACGTGAGAATGGGAGATGCGAGTGGGATGCCTAGAATCACGCGGGTGCATTCACGTCTCACGAGGCAGAGGAAGAGGAGGAGGAGGAGGACGCGATACTATTCATTGTTTTTGCACCTCTCGATCCTGTTTTTTCTAACCACCGTATCGCGCAGCACCGCGCACAGAGATGATGAAAAGAGAAGACGTGCTTCGACGGCGGCGACGAACCCTCCAGAGGGAGTTTCACCACCGACGTTACCGAGCACCGTTAACCGTGTTTTCAATTACAACAAAACGATAGCGCATAAGATGGAGAAAGTTTTAGAAAAGGAATTCGCGGACGACGACGCAGACGAAGAGAAGTACCACAAGGAGAAAGAGGAAGAGTTGTTAAAGTTGGAACGCGAACACGGAGGCATACGGGAAGGCAGCGAAAGCGTGATGAAAAAAGTGAGGATTAGAGGCGAACAACACAGACATCAAGCAGCAATGAATGAGAGTGATGTAATTTCTAATACCTCGGGCGCGAACGTTGCGCAACGTGCCAGGCGAAAGCAGAAGATGAAAGCGTTAATTTCGCGAACGGAGGATATTTTAGTGAGGATAGACGAGGCGTTGAGTCGAGAGCGAGAGAATAGGGGAGGGGATGAGGAAGGCGAGACGTTAGTGGATAGCGAAGGAAACGAATACGTTTTAGAACGAACGGAGAAAAGAAAGCAGACTTCGATGCAAACGGATTCAAATTTGATGAGAGATATCGTGTGCGTGTTTGTGTTGAGCGTTGTGGTGTCGTTGTTATTTTCGATTGTAGTTACGGGTGGGAACAAGAATAAAAGGATGTTTCAGAGTGCACCATCGTCTGATTTTGTTGGCTTCTTCGCGTGTGGGGCTTTGGTTGGACCGTTCGGATTGCGTTTGGTGGACGAGCCAGTGCAATTGGAAACGTTAGGAGAATTCGGCGTCATTGCGCTTTGTTTTTCGGTCGGTCAGTTGTGCGACGCGAGCGTATTTGAAAAGATTGGGAGTGGTGGTAGAAAAAGTAGTCGTCGTTTTTTTTCGTTCGCGCGTCGAAGTCGAAGCAGCTCTATTGTCATGGCAAACGTCGCCATGAGTTCGTTCATCGGCGCTTTGTTAGGGGTTGCGACGAAAATTGGGATTTTGAAGGGTGTGGTGATCGGCGCGATATCTGTTTTTGATGGATCCAATTCTCTGGTTGTTTTGGGTAAATCATCGACCTTAGCTAGTAGTGCGAATTCATTGGACAGTGATGGTGGGAGCACGGATAGTTTAGCCGGCGGAAGTTCCGGAAATATCTCCTCACTCACCTCACCGCAAGACTCAAAGAGAACGAACGACGAATTGAACGAGAGCAACATCATGCGATGGTGGACTGGCATTGCGTTTGCTATTGTGCGGAATTGGAATACGACGATTTCTTTTTCTCAATCTATGAGGAATATTTTGTACGCGCTCGTCATGTCATCATTCGTGACGTTCGCCATCGCTTTGCGCTTTAGCGGCAGCAATAAGCTAGTTTACGCCGGTGTCAAGAAGAAAGGGAATGCCAATACTACAACGCACGTGAACCAACAGTATGAAACCGAGAAGAAATTGATTTCTATGTGTGCAACGTGCTTGTTCTTCGCACGTCTGACTGAAATGTTCGATTTAGGCTACGAACTTGGTGCTTTTGCGTTTGGGATTGCGTGTCATCACAATCGAAAAGCCGAGGAGAGTTTGGATTGTAATACCGAAGATGACTCAAAGAAGAATCATGAAAATATCAGCGATGAGTATGACGACCTGGAATCACAACACAAGGGTAAGAAGACACCAAATCATATGAAAGCGCTTGGTTCGGACCTTCTAAGAGCAGCGCACGCTTTGGCGTTTACGGCAATTGGCATGAACGTTCGCATGAACTACCTACGCGAAAAAATGATTCCATTGACGCTATCCTCCATTGTTTTTATCGTTCTCGTACGAAAATTGCGAAGTTTGTTGCGCAAAGGTGAAATGGGATTAGTGAAACATTCGGTTGCGTCGCCTTTCGCATCATACACGCTCGGAGAAACGACGGGCGAAAGAAAAGACATTAAGAGTTACAGCGATGTTATCACGTTGCTTTTGTTGAAGCGGTCGCTTTTCGCTGACGGCATTTCTTTGAACGCGTACCATTTCGCTTTCCACACGCAAGTCCTGTGCATATTTTGTATTTGGCCTCTCATGGATTATTTCATTTGGAGAAGGAGTCGTATGCATCATAGACGCATAAAATCGAAGAAGCGCAATTTTAGTTAGTTTCAGTTTGCAATTCTTTTAAAGTCATCCGTTGGGTTCAACAATGTATAGTATTTATTATTGCAATTTTCTAATTAGATTATACAAAGCTATATCGTAGCACACCTATGTCTCCATAGCCTCCTCTGGAGAAGGATCCTCCTTCTTTCCGCCATCCTCTTCGACCTCGTGCTCCCTTTTTGAAGGCACAAAAATGTCCCCTTCACCGCCACCGTGTCTTTCTGGATTCGCCACTGGATCTGCAGGATAATATTCGTAATGCAACTCCCCAACATCCGTCCCGCTCATTTTCGTCCACCCGTCAGGTCCGACGTGATACACGCTCACTGTCCCTCCGGAAAACGCGTCTCGAAACGTCGCGTGGTAAATCGCCCTCCTCCCCAACTCTGCTGCTTCTTTAATACTCAAATCGTGTCGAAATCCTTGATCCAAGACCCCATACGCAAACAATGACCCAGACCCGACTGAAAACCTCTTCCCTTTCAACCTCGTTCCGTCTGAATCCACGTAAAACAACCCGGGTCCGGTAGTATCCCACCCAGCGACCATCGTCCCCATCGACAACCCGCGTCCTCGATACCCGTATAGAGTATTCGCCAACAACTTGGACGCCCCAGTCACAGTAATTCTCTTCCCAGTTTCAAGTTCGTGCAGCCTGCACTGAATTCCTAAATTCCTCTGCCAAAACTGACAATCAGCCGCGCCCCCGGCCATCGTCCCGAGGAGAAAAGGGTTGATCTCGATGACTTTTTTCACCGTTTGGGAACTGATGTACGGCCCTTGCGAGGCTCGAGAATCGACGGCGATGATGATTCCGTGTTCGAATATGAAACCCAACGTCGTCGTGCCGTGCTGCGGTTTGACGTGCTCGACGACGTCTTTTTGGAAGCGAGAGAAGTCTTCGACTTTAGGTAAAGCGAAGTATTGATCGTGCGAATTGATGCCGCACAGAACGTCGTTTTCCAAACTGTTTTTAGTAGATGTCGCGTTTTACAACGAGAGAAGGAGAGAGGATTTCGAATCGTGGTCAGAGCTCCGATCGTCGGTCTCTCGTCGTTCGCATCGGAAAGAAAAACGCGACGTCGTCGAAAAGAGCCTCCTCCTCGCGAGTCGTCGTCGTCGTCGTCGTCCACGCGCATCATCCAAACCACACAAGGCGCGAGATTTCCCCGTTGAGATCGCCCTTAAAAGAAGAGAGACAGAGAGAGAGGGCGCGCGCGAAAGAAAGAAAGCACGACGCGCGCGAAAGAAAGAAAGCACGACGCGCGCAAAAAACACCGAACGTACGTCGACGTCAACTCGTTCGCCTCTTTACGAACCGGACGGTCTAACACGCTAAAGTCTAAGTTCAAAGACGTCATCGATGATGATGATGCGGGACGTGTGTGCTTTTTTCTCCCTTTTAAAAAGGGACGAAAATGTGACGATTCGGACGGAGTAAAAAGAGACAAAAAAGGACTTTGATGAACGTTTTTTTTCGAACGAGTATCACAAACATTTTCTTACGTAGTTCACCGTTCGACAACACGGACAGAAAACGTCCCGACCGAGGGATTTTAAGTGTTTTTCGAAGGTTTTTATGCAGTTTTTATGGAAACGGTGGGAACAACTGAGGAAAGCCACTTTCGTCGCCGCGCGGCTTCGCGCGGTCGAGGAGGAAACGAAGGAAGCGGACGCGAAGCGTCGGGCGCAAATCGAACAGTCTTCGTCTTCGTAGGAAAGTGACTTGGAGATGGTTGCGTTCCAGTCGATGTCTGCATCGCATTCCTCGTCTGAAGACGAAGCCTCCGAGAAATCTTCGTCCACCAGAGTATCCCCTCTCCTTTTCTCGGCGCTTCTCTCGACTCGCTTTCGTAGCGCGCGAAGTTTACCAGCCATCCAGCTCTTTCGGGCGGTCTCGTTCGTCGGTCCGAGTGTATTTCGAACGAGAAATCCTCTGAATGCACTTTGTATCGTCACTGCTGCCTCCGTTACGACCTCCTTTTTCGCCTCGTCTATCCTAACCTTCCTATAACCCCGTCGACAACACGGACATCGACGTTCTTCCGATATCGACGCCAGAAACTGTTCGAAACTTTTCAAGCACGCGTCGTGAAAGCAGTGCGCGCACGAAGTCAGCACTTGCCCTCGACTCGTCGCGTTCGTTTTAAACTCTTCTCGACAAATCGCGCACGCGGCATCCTTCCCGGTCCGCGGTTTCGCGCGGTCTCCGATCTCTCTCCAGGACACACCAAAAGTGTTTCCCGTGTCGTGTTGACCAACGTCGCCACAGGTACGCACCGTCGCGGACGACGACAGAGGATTCGCCTGGAACACGGCCGACGCGATCGCCACGTCGACGACACAAGGAGGGTTTCGCCCGTCTCCTGTCGTCGGTCGAAGATCTCCTCCTCTTCGCCTTCTCAAAGTCGGCATCTTAAAGCCATTGGTCTTCTTCTTCTTCTTCCATCGTCCAAAAAAATGTGTCTTCGTTTCAAAATCGCGCGTATTTTTTCAAGGGAGAGAAAAAAATGGAGCACGTCATATTTAGGGTATCAAATACCCTAAACAAAAGAGAGAGGGTGAAAAAGGAGGGGGAGACATTCGTCTTCACATCATCATCATCATCGTCGCGCTTTGCGTCGCCTTTGGCGTCGACGACGACATCGAAGAGAGGCACTCTCAAGTGGTTTTGGTGGTGGTGGTGAGAAGAAGAAGAAGAAGAAGCGCTTTCGTATAGATTTCTTCGCGCATCGAGAGAGAGAGAGGAGGAAGAGGAAGAAGAAAAGGACGTGCACAAACGAGAAGAGAATCATCATCATCATGCGTCCGTCGCACCTGATGAAACGAGGAGGAGGAGGAGGAGGAGGAGGAGGCGTGTTGAACTTTGACGCTTTGACGATGGTGCGCTCGAAACAACGGGCCAATCTCGCGCTCGGGGTCGCGCTGTTCGTCGTTTTCGTGTTCGTCGCGCGGTCGTTCGTCGTGGATTCGGTCTTCGAGGATAGGAACGAGTCGTCGTCGTTTTCATCGTCGGAAGACGAGGCGAACGGAAGCGTGTCCTCCGCCGCGAGGGAATTGGAAAAACAAACGATGCGACACGACCGGAGAGTGGAAGATGGCATCGTTTGGTTTCGAACGCATTCAGGGGGTGGGAATAGATGCGCGCTGGACGCGAAAGGCGCGTGCGGGAAACACGGGACGTGCGTGAAGAATGTGTGCGTGTGCGCAGTTTTATACGCAGGGAAAAGTTGCGACAGACACATCGATGTACCCGAAGTGTACTACCCGAGCGCAGAAGAGTCGGACGATAAAGAGAAGATGATGCGGTTGTTGAGTCCAGCACAAAAAGAGGCGAGAGAGAAGAGCGCGCAGGCGAGCGGAGGAGGGAAGGTGGACGATTTGACTGAAGGAATTGCTTTTGAAGGCGCGATGACGTTGAATAAAGAGACGTGCGGGAAAGTGGGGACGGCGAGAGTGTCCGCGTTGACGGTGAAAATGGCGTCGAAAAGAAGCGACGACGCGAGCGCGAGCGGGTTGATTGGCGGTTTTTTCGGAAATAAAGACAGGAAGAGTGGTGCTCCAGGGAAAGGTTTTGTGAACGTAGGAACAGTCGAGCAGACGGTGTTAAATAGGTTAGCAGAGACGGACGTCGTGACGCCTAAAGAAGAGCCATGGACGAGCTGCGCGGTGGTAGGTAAATCTGGCGTTTTGTTATCCTATGAGAATGGACCGAATATCGATCAACACCAGGCGGTTATTCGCGTGGACGATTTACCTACACGTGGTTTCGAGCAAAGCGTTGGGTCCAGAACGACGGTGAGAATTTGCGGGGATGCTAAGTTGCCGTTTTGTCAAAAATACGTTCGCGAGGGTGCGGAGGAGACGTTAATTGCGAATATTACCAATGGGAATTCACTGAGAGCGTTTGCCAGGATGCACAGATTGCACGATAACAGTGTTGGAGCAGTCACGAAGAAACGCTTAAAATTAGAAGCTTTCCACCCAGAGTTTATGGAATTCGTGGCGGAGGCTATAGAAGGAATTTCGCCGATGACGACAGAAGCTCAGGCGGTTATGTTTGCGCTTTTGAATTGTGCGAGCGTGGATATTTACGGCATTGGGTTAGGACCGAGCCAAGGGTTCGCGACGAGATACGACAACGACTTAGGAAATATAGGAAATGCGGGAACATTGGTGAGTAGTAACGGTATAACGAGCGAGTTGGATCAAGTTGAAGGCTCGTTTAATTTGCTCAAGACGTTATATAATTACGGGTTAGCGCACGTCGCCGAGAGGTGCATCGTAGAATGTCACTCGTCTGCAGACGCGTGCGTATTGTGCCAAACGGAGTTGTTGCATGCCGTCGAAGATGATTTCTAAGAGTTCATTGTTATAGCAGTACAGCATGGTATTCATAGTATCTACCTATTCATACAAAATCTTTCGTCTGCCTAAAAAAAGTCATCTGTGATACTTTTCACCATGTACGGTCCCTCTAACTTGTAACCTAACTTGCGATAATAATTTCTAGTTCCAACGCCGGAAATAACGGCCATTTTCGTCGATCCGTGTTCATCTCTTGCGATTCTTTCGGCTTCTTTCATTAAAGCCGCGCCATATCCGCGGTGTTGAAACCTCCCAGCCTCTCGCGTCGATACTTTCACGGCGGTACCGTAGACGTGCAATTCGCGCACCATCGAAACCTGTCCTCCTTTCAATTCCACGTTGTTCTTACCAGCGTTCTTGGTCAGTTTACGTAACCGTAACAAACCAACTAAAATGTCTTGTTTCGGATCCTCGTACGATAAAAACGTCTCCCAACCGCCGTTACCGGTATACTCTCTTCTTACTAATTCTACGTCCTTTGGCGATACGCGATTGTGGATGTCTTGCATTCCAACTTCTCGAGCTCGAACATCACGGCATTTCAAACCTAACTCAGCCATGCGTGCCATTGCAAGTTCGCGCAAATTCCCTTTTTCGACGCCAGAAGTCACAAGCGGCATTGGGATATCTCTTTGCACCCTGTACACTCTCGTCCATGGCGGCACGAGCGCTAAAATCCTAGCCACCAAATCAACCAACTTTTCCGGCGAATACGATCGGTAAAACCCATTCCTCCATAGCTCGTACAAACCCGTACCTCGAATAACTAACGTCGGATATAACTTCAATCCATCCATACGAAACTCGGGATTCTCAAACGCCTCTAAAAACGATTCGTAATCTCTCTCCATACCGACGTTTGGTAAATCCGGCATCATGTGTGCGACGACTTTAAACCCAGCATCTTTAGCCTCGCGAAAACATCGATTGACAGCTTTCACTGTGTGCCCTCTGTTCGTATCTCTTGCAACGTCTTCGTATATCGATTGCAAACCAATCTCTAGCCTCGTACAACCGTACTTTAACATTTGCCTCAAGTGCGGTCCTAAACAATAATCCGGCCTAGTTTCGATAGTCATCCCAACGCACCTGTGTTTCCCGTGTTCCGAACTCCTCACAGCTTCATCTACCGACGAACTCGTTGCTCCGCTCAACGCATCGTGCAAATTTCTAATAAAATAGTCCCTATAATCCATTGGCAAACTCATAAACGTCCCTCCCATCAACACGTACTCGACTTTATCCGTCGAATGCCCTAACCTGGCCAATTGATCGACTCTCCCTCTCGCTTGCGCATACGGATCGTACCTCGCTCGAATGGCACGCATACTCGTCGGTTCATATCCTGTGTAGCTTTGCGTAGAATACTCAAAATCTGAATCTGGCCCGCCCGGGCAATACACGCACACGTTCCCGGTAGTCGCAATGTGAGGACACCTATGCGGCTTGGACATGACGGCCACCACTGCCACTCCACTCGCCGTTCGAACTGGTTTCGCTCTCAGCTGCGGCAACAAACTTTTTTTATGTTCTTCTGGTACGGCCGAGATGATCTCGGTCAATCGAACCGTTCCATCTACGCCGTACTTCTTCGACGCTTTATTCTTCGCGTTGTTCAAGTTTAACGTCTGGTTTGCTTTCACGGCCGCAATCATCTGTTCGACGACGTCTTTGACCGTCCGCAACCGCGCTTCATCTTGCGAATATATCACTCGTTTGTGTTTGCCTCGCGAGGAGGTGACGACTGCGCCGACCTCCGCGTCCTTCACGGAAGACGCGGACGTGGTGTTCTGCGTCTCGTTCGTGGTGTTTCGACGCATCGGCGGCGAATCCACCGTCGTCGTCATGGTCTCGCGTTCACTCTCTTTACGGAGCGTTCAAAACCGGCTCTTCGGTGCGAGTGCTCGCGCGGTCACAGAATGAATGCGGGATATCTTTTCTTCTTCTTCTTCTTCTTCTTCTTCTTCTTCTTCTTTCGAGTGGACGTCGTCGTCGCACTCCCCGCGTGCACACAAAGTGACGTCTCGCGTTTGTGTGGCGCCAAAAATGCGTTCGTTTTTTGATTCCATTTTGTTATACCTGTCAGAATTTCGGCGCGCATTCTCGCTCGCACAACACGAGCTCTCGCTTTGGTGCATCGAAAAGAAGACGTTCAAAAAGGCCGCACGCGAATAAAAGAACGAGATGTCGGGCGTGTACTCTTTGGAACCACCGACATCGGGCAAAGTCGTCCTCGAAACCACCTTCGGTGACATCGACATCGAGCTCTTTTCGAAAGAGTGCCCGCTCGCCTGTCGCGTATTCATTCGGTTATGTCTGGATGGTTATTACGATCAGAACCTGTTCCATCGAATACTGAAAGATTTCATGGTACAAACGGGAGATAAGAGCGGGAGTGGGAAAGGTTCGGGCGTCGAGAAGAAGTATAAGGACGAGCTACACAGTCGGATTAAGTTCAACAAGAGAGGCCAGGTGGCCATGGCGAACGAAGGGAGGAGAGATTCAAACGGTACGCATAGCGTGATTAAGCAAAGAGGATGGTTGCTTTGCTTGTTTGTTTTTTATGCTTTGATGATACGCGAGGGATTGATGTTTGGGCGTTTTCCTCGTCTATTTTGAGCTCGTTTCGTACACATTTACTAACCTTTCTTTGCAACATTATAAACAACGCAGGTTCTCAATTCTTCATCACTCTCAACGAATGCCGACACCTGGATCGGAAACATACCATTTTCGGGAAAGTTGTTGGACAAACGTTTTATAACGTGCAAAGAATCGGCGATTGCCAGTGCCAAGGCGAAACGCCAGTTGGGGAGCCGTTGCCGAGAATTTTGAAGGCGCAGGTGGTGTGGAACCCCTTCGACGATATTGTTCCCAAGGTGAAGAAAGAGAAGGAAGAAGTCAAAGCGCCCAAAGAGAAAAAGAAGAAACAGAAAGCAAACGTTGGTCTTTTATCGTTTGGTGACGACGAGGAGGTAGCTGAAGATCAAGACGAGCGCAAAGAGAAAAAAACGAAGAAACAAAAGATTGCATCCGCACACGACGTCGTCGATGAAGGGGCAAATAATACATTCGCCAAAGCCGACGACGACGAGTATAAAAATGTTTTGAAAAAGACAGAAGAGGAAACGATTGAAAATGAAAAGAAAGCCAAAGATTTAGAGGAGAAGATGAAAGCAAAAATGCGCGAAAAAAGAGAAAAAGTATCAGTCAACGGTGCAGAGAAATCTTCCTTGGCGATGTTGTCAGAGATGAACGTACACATTTCCGAGGTTGAGCGCAAACGCATCGAAAAGGTGAAGAAAGCGAGAGACAAGCAAGCAAAGGCGGAGAGAAAACTAGAGCGAGAAAGATACAAGAAAGATAAACTGAAGAAACTCGGGTTAGGAAAAGCATTAGTCACCGAAGACGATAAAGCACTCATGTCCAACCACGAAGTCAAACGTGCAGAGGCGAAACTGCGTAACAGAAGAGTCTTGGACCGCGAGAAAGAAACGCTGGCCAAATTGCAAAAGTTCAACGAAAAGTTACACGAAGGAGGAAGCGCCGCCAATAGCAACGGAATTAAAAGAAGCGAAAAGGAAGCTCGCGATGGGTTCGTCGGAGTCTCTAAGTTCGTCCCGGAAGGCCTGTACTACATGGAAGATATCGACGAAGATGGCAACGAAATACGCAAAGACGACGACGATAATGACGATTGGAGGGTGCACTCCCTAAAATTCGCCAAAAACGACGGTCAAAGCACGGCAGCCTCACAATATTTAGCCTCTGCGGATGATTACGAAGTTTTGGATCCTCGCGAACCGTTGACTGGCGAAATCGGTATGAATCAAGCCAAAAATGGCAATAGACAAAATAGACACTACGTACCTACTATGTAGGTAGAGAGCAAGATTTATAATGAAAACACTAACTAATCCTCATTCTAAACCGCTCTTTCATATGCATACCACCTCCGCCAATGGTCGAAAACAACAACGATGAACCTGCTAAGTCGTTACAGACTACTTCATTCGATGTCATCGTTCTCGGTACAGGTCTTACGGAATCCTTAATCGCCTCATACGCATCGAAAATTGGAAAGAAAACCGTTCTGGTTTTGGACGCTAACGACCACTACGGGAACAGTTTCGGCACTTTAGAAGCTCGCATCATCGCGGACAAGTTTAAAGGATGGACTGTGCCCCGATGTTTGTTACAAACTGAATCGATCTTGGAGATTCGCGATTTGACGACCATCGATGATGATTATGATTCCATACTCTCTTCTCTGTATCGTAAATTCAGTTTAGATATTGCCTTTAAGTTCTCCTTGGGCGACGACCAGTTGATTGAGGAAGTGTGCAACAGCGAAGCGTATAAATACATAGAGTTTAAGACGTTAGAGAAGAGTTTCGTGGCCGTTAAAAGTGATGGGACTAATGGTAACAGAGCGTTTGAGTTTATTCCTGTCCCGGCGTCTCGCTCAGAGATATTCGAAAGTACGCGCCTGTCTCCGGCAGAAAAGAGAGGGTTGATGCGGTTTTTGAAACGGGCCAGGGACGTGGCATTGGAAGGGACGGGTGTGAATTACGGGAGAGGGGACGATGCGAATACACCTATCGGTGCGCCAGGGACAGAGTATAAATTGGACGTGGAGGGAGACGAGAGTGAGAGTATGAAGGAAAAGAAGAACGGCGTGAACGGAGATGGTAACGACAAGGATAGTAGTTTCGCGTATGCTTTCGTGAACAACGATAAGAATAATAACGATAGTAGTAGCGGTGGTAGTGTTAGTAAAGATATGTCCATGAAATCATTCTTGATGGAGTCGCCAAACGAACTCTCCGAGATTACATCGGACGCGGTTGCATATTGCGTAAGTTTCTGCCCAAGTGCAAAAACCGCTCTGCGAGGAAGAGCAGCGGAGATGTTGAAAACGTACATTCGTTCGATGGGGAAGTATGGACCACAAGCTCCTCAAGCTGGTTTGATTCCGTTGTACGGGTGTGGAGAGTTTGCGCAGGCCTTCTGTCGCGTTGCTGCGGTGAGCGGTGCAATCACGGCGTTGCGCCAGTCGATTATGAAAATAGAGAGGAAGCATATACGTAGCGATGATGGAGATAAAGTAGGTGGTATCAACAAATATTGCAATGATGTTGCGTGTGGCAGTGAAAACAATATTGAAGTTATCACGAATGGTGGGCGAGTTTTGACGTGCAAAAAGCTTGTTTTGGGAGATGCGCAAGGCGATATAGAAATGGTTGGTTTCGCGAATGATGAGATGAGTTTGGATCGTAAAACTTCAAAGTTTTGCATCAACCGAGCAGTATTAGTAACGAACGGGTCTATGATTGGTAACTATGATGCGCAACAACGTGTATTTTTCGCGATACCGGCCGCCGCACGTCCCAGAAAACGGTACAATGACGAGGATGAATTCGTCTGCTTCGCGACGCAGCTAGACCACTCGTCAAGGTGTTGTCCGAAAGATACGTTGATTGTTCATCTGTGCCAAAAGTCTCGACAAACGGTACTACTCGAAGATGTGTTCGCAGATATAATCGATAATCTGTTTACTTTTGCGAAGAATGGCAAAGAGAACGGAGAAGAAACGACGGAATCGAAAAAACCAACCATTTTATGGGGCACTTCCTACCGAATGCCCGACGTCGTCGACGACGACGTCAGTTTTTCGAACTCCAACGCCGAAGACTTTGTCAAATTTCCAGGACCAGATTGCAACGCAACTTTCGAACACACCGTTAGTGTCGCGCGAAGCGCTAGTTGTCGTCTTTTTGGCGACATGAACGCCTCTTCTCCTTCATTGGATACTCTTTCGCTCTTCCCGAAAGCGCAGAACTCAAAAGAAAAAGAAGAAGAGCGATCAATCGACGACGAGGGTGACAAAAGAGACGACGACTCCATCGACTTGAACGACGACGAATACGCTTTGCTCAGAGACTTGTAATACCACGAACATTAATAGCGTGAATTTCAATTAGCGTCGTGCGCGCTCTCGCTCGGTGAAAACTATCTCGCGTTCGCGTCTCGACTCATCAACTTTCGCTTTCAAAAAATCTCGCCACAAAAAAACGTCTCAACGCACACACACACGCACACACCACACCACACGCACGCGGACGCGGACAACAACGAGCGAACGAAAACACAACGAGAAGCTATTATGTCTAACATTCTCGCCGGGTGTTGCGGTGGCGTTCGTCCCGGTCACGCCTCGCCCGCTCAGATCTCCAAAGATTTCATCAAGAGTTTATTCCACGCGCAGTCTTCGTTTCTCGATCAGTTCTTCCAAACGTTAGATTTCGAAGAGACGGCAAAGTTTTGCCAAAAGATTTTAGATTGCAAAGGAACGACGTTATTCACGGGAATCGGGAAATCCTCTTACATCGCGAAGAAAGTGTGCCAGACGTTGGTTTCGACCGGAACGCGCGCGATACATTTAGCCCCAGTGGATGCATTACACGGAGATATTGGAAACGTGAACGAAGGCGACATCGTGGTGTTATTTTCCAAGAGCGGAACGACAGAGGAGCTGGTCAACTTGGTTCCGTACGCGAAAGCGAAAGGAGGTTTTTTGGTCGCGGCTACAGCGAATAAGGAGAGTCAGTTGGCGAAGTTGTGCGACATGCACGTGACGATTCCAGCACCCGGAGAGTTGCAGCCGTTTGAGAAAGGTTCGAGTTCGGTTGGGACGAGCGAGAGTCGAGTGTCACCGCCGGTGACGTACACGGCGCTGCAGATGATGTTTGGAGATACGTGTGCGGTGTATATTATGCAGGCGAGAGGGTTAACGCAGGATGAGTACGCAATGAATCATCCGGCTGGGAGAATTGGGAAGAGGTTAGTCTTGAGAGTGCAGGACGTGATGAGGAAGATCGAGAGTTTGCCGACGGTATCTCCCGAGGAGAAAGGTTTGGAGGTTTTAGTGAAAATGGCCGGAGATACGAAAGGATGCGGATGTTTGTTGGTGGTTGATAAAGATATGACGTTATTGGGGACGTTTTCGGATGGAGATTTGAGACGAGCTACGGTGGCGAAAGGCGCCGAGGTGAGTAATTTGTTGGTGAAGGATTTGATGAACTATAACAAAGCGTTTCCGAGATGTTGCGAGGCAGAGCAGATGGCGTACGAGGCGCAAATGAACATGAACTTGAATGGGAAAATGGTGGATTATTTACCGGTTATCAGTGGAGACGGGAAGAAGACGTTGTTGGGTTTAATTACGATTGAATCGTTATCGGAAGCTGGGATGTAAAAAGAGTGAGAGAATAAATTTATAGCGTTGAACGATACGAGCATACCATGTACAATCAAATCTTTTATCAGTATTTAAAATAAACAACACGCTTCTGTTCAGCAAAGTTTTCTTATATTAACAACATTATTCATAACTTATGGCGAAGGTCGTTTGGAGCTTTAGACGATGACAAATTTATGCACCACCCTTCTTCGATCGATCGGCTCTCTTGCCCATCTTCGGGTTCTTCATGATGCGAATGTTCAATGGAGTAATCTCAACTAATTCGTCCGGACCGATGTACTCGACGCAGTCATCCAAGGACATATTTTTTGGTTCGTTCAAAACGACTGTGGCGTCCTTGTTACTTCGAACGTTCGTCGCTGCCTTCTTCTTGGCCACGTTGACTTTCAAGTCGCCCGTGCGTTGGTGAATGCCAACAACCATGCCTTCGTACACTTCCGTTTGTGGCTTGATGAACAAAATACCTCTTTCTTGCGCGGAAAACATGGCGTAAGACGTTGCAGCACCAGTTTCATGGGCAATCAAAGACCCGTTGTCTCTTTGTTGAATCTCACCGGCCCATTCTTTGTACGAATCAAAGTTCGTGTTGAGCACCGCGGTACCTCTCGTCGCAGTCAAAATCGCATTCCTCAAACCTAACAATCCTCTGGTCGGAATCAGATACTTTAACGTCGTTTGACCTTTGTCGTTAGTGACTAAATCGAGCATTTGACCTTTTCTTTGCGAAAGTAAATCGACGCACGACCCGGTGTATTCCTCGCCAACTTCAATTTGAGCCTCTTCGAATGGTTCGCATTTGCGCCCATCAATCTCTTGGTAGATGACTTCTGGCGGACCGATGCAAAACTCAAAGCCTTCTCTTCTCATGGTTTCAATCAAAATGGTAATGTGTAACGCGCCTCTGCCGCAAATGACAAAAGTATCCGCAGTTTCCCCCGGTTCAACTTTCAACGCCAAATTTCTTTCCAACTCGCGGTCCAACCTGTCCTTGATGTTTCTCGAGGTAACAAATTTCCCTTCCTTCCCAGCAAAAGGTGACATATTTACACTCATAGACATTCGAACCGTCGGTTCTTCAACCGAGAGTTTCGGTAATGGTTCCGCGCCATCCACGAAGATGGTTTCGCCAATCATGACGTCCGGTAAACCGGCGATGGCGCAAATGTCACCCGCGCCAACTTTCTCGATGGATGATTTCGCGAAGTTTCTGTACACGAACAACTCGTTAATCTTACCGTTTCTCGTCGGTTCGTCCGGAGTGCCTATCGTAACCTGCTGGTTCTTAGAAATCGTCCCTTGGTTCACGCGACCAAGCGCAATGCGACCTTTAAAGTCGTCGTAATCCAAATTGGTCACCATCATTTGCAACGGCGCTTCCGTGTCAACCTTCGGCGGCGGCACTTCTCTCAGAATAGCCTCAAACAATGGCTCTAACGTATCGCTCATGTCTGTGTAGTCGTCTCCGGCGATACCTTGGAAACCAGACGCGTACACGACTGGGAAATCGCAGGATTCGTCGTCGGCGCCCAATGAGCAGAACAAATCAAACGTAGTGTCGATGACCCAATCCGGTCTGGCCCCATCTCTGTCAATCTTGTTCACCACAACCAACACTTTTAACCCGAGCTCTAAAGCTTTCCTCAACACAAACCTCGTTTGTGGCATTGGTCCTTCTTGCGCGTCCACTAGCAACAAAACGCCGTCGACCATGTTCAAAACGCGTTCGACTTCGCCGCCAAAATCGGCGTGCCCCGGGGTATCCACGATGTTCAACTTCGTCCCTTTGTAATCCACCGAGGTATTCTTACTCAAAATAGTAATTCCTCTCTCTCTTTCCAAATCGTTCGAGTCCATGATTCTTTCCTCGACTTTTTCGTTGTCTCGAAACACCGACGATTGTTTCAACATGGAATCCACCAAAGTGGTCTTTCCGTGGTCGACGTGAGCGATTATGGCAATGTTGCGCAAATCATCTCTCGCCTTCTTCCCGGTACCAGCGGCCGCTTCCGGCTCGGCAACTGCCGCTTCCGGCTCGGCGATTGCAGATTGAATCGTCTTCCTCCTCGTCGTCTTCAAAGCTCTCCTCGCCGTCGTCGTCGCGACGCGCGTCTTTCTGAGTGCCGGCGTCTTTTGGAAAGATGGCGTTTGTGTGGCCGCCGTCGTCGTCATCAAAGCTCTCGCGGAAAACGAAAACGCGTGCGCGCTGCTGCTCATCGTATCAATGCCGCTCCTTCAAAAAGTCTCAAATACTACACGCGTGTTGTCCAGCGCGGTGTGTTTGTGTGTGTGTTTGTGTGTGTAGGTGTGCGTCGTGCGGATAAAGAGTGGAAAAGATTAGTACAGTCTGTCTTGGAAGAAGACCATTTTTTTTTGTTCGCTTTTTGGCTGCTCTTTTTGTATTATCCCTTTAATTTTGGACCGAAAAGTCCACGTGGGAGAGCTCGCAGCCGCAGAATTTTTTTTGGTCGAAAAAGACCAATTTTTAATTCTTTGTCTTTTTGG
>MDSZ01114996.1_pt1 | contig 32400 bp, 27 predicted proteins | sample 811201 | NCBI WGS metagenome assembly MDSZ01 (sample SAMN05326647, study PRJNA326480) | marine metagenome | isolation source: seawater | place: Indian Ocean: North | collected 2010 | reverse complement strand
CTAGGGATAGTGCAACAGAAAAAAAACCGCCATTTTTTGGTAAGGGTGAAAAGGTGGGGTAAGAGCTCACCGCATTTATGGTAACATAGGTGGCATTGTAAACCCCTTTGGGAGCAAGTCCAAAAAAGCTTGATCTTATTTTATAAGATAGGTGATGTTCTGCACCAAGCATGGTAGGACGCTAGAAGTAGTTGGTAACAACTATTCAAGATTAATAGTCATAACCTAAAATAACTTTAGGTACAGAATCCGGCTTATAGACCATCTAGTTTTTTTTTTAGCTTGAAAAGTGTAGAAAAATACCATATTATCCCATATAATCCCATATTGGTGAATATATGAGCATATTTTTATCAACTGTAATAAACAAAATGGACTCTAAATGTAGGGTTTCAGTGCCTTCATCATTTAGAAACTCTTTAAAAGATCAATCATTTAAAGGAATAATTGCTTTTCCATCCTACAATGACAAATCAATTGACGCATGTGGAATTGAGAGAATGGAAAATATTTCAAATAGCTTAGATAGTGACAATTATTCTCAAGATGAATTTGATTTAATTTCTACATATTTTGGTGAAGCTGAAAAATTGCCATTTGATAAAGATGGTAGAGTTACCCTTCCAAAAAAGCTTATTAACCACGCTCAAATTGTGAAAAATGTAATGTTTGTAGGACTTGGTCCAACATTTCAGATGTGGAATCCAGAATCCTATGAAATTAAGAAGAGTAAAATGATTCAAAACGCCAGGGATAAAAAGATTAACCCACGCTTAAAACCAATACCAAAAGGAATGTGATAAGGAGAACAAAATGACACTTCATCTTCAAATGCCATCTCAAGTTAATAACCTTTCCCCAAGAATTCTTGTTGTAGGAGTTGGAGGTGCGGGAGGAAATATAATCAATAGTATGCAAAAGTCAGGAGTTGAGGGTGTTGAATTTTTGAATGTTAATACAGATAGTCAACAACTTAAACACTCAAAAGTTGAACAAACCCTTCAACTGGGCCCGTCTTGTACGATGGGACTTGGAGCAGGTGCAGATCCTGAAATGGGAAAAAAATCTGCTGAAGAAGTCGCCGGAGAAATTGAAGATTATTTAGATGGAGCACATATGGTTTTTCTTACAGCAGGTATGGGTGGAGGAACAGGTACAGGGGCAACACCAGTAGTAGCTAGAATAGCAAAAGATTTGGGTATTTTGACCGTAGGTGTTGTTACAAAACCCTTTGAAATGGAAGGTAAAAGAAAAATAAAAAGAGCTGAAGAAGGAATTATGGAGCTACAAAAATATGTTGATAATCTAATAGTTATTCCAAATCAAAATATTTTCCATCTTGCTAAACCTCAAACCTCCTACACAGATTCTCTCCAATTTGCTGATAATGTTCTTATTGATGGAGTTAAAAGTATTATAGATTTAATGGTTAAACCTGGGGTAATGAATCACGATTTTGCTGATGTTAGAGCAATTATGAGCGAAACTGGGAAAGTACATCTTGGGACAGGGATTTCCGAAGGAGAAAACAGAGTTATGGAGGCAACAGAAATTGCAATTTCAAATCCATTATTAGAAAATAATTCTATGAAAGGTGCCAAAGCTGTTTTAATAAATGTTACGTGTAGTGACGATACTTCACTACATGATATTGACCTAGCAATAAACAGAGTACAAGAGGAATCTGATGAAGATGCAAATATTATTTGGGGAGTTCAAAAAGATGAAAGTCTAAACGGAAAGTTTAAAATTTCAGTTATTTCAACAGGAATTGATTGTGAAAACTATTACAAAGATATTAAAAACGAACAAAACACTAGTAAAATTGACGAATTGAGCAAACATAACGAAAGAAATATTATAATTGATGAAAGTGTTTCTGAAAATAATTTAAATTCTGATGAAATAAAACAAACAAGTTTTTTTGTAGATCTACAACAAACTGCTGAAATAAAAAAACCTATTGTTCAAGAAGAGAAGAAAAATATTGATGAAAATAATAGTGACAAGAAAACTTCGTTTTTTTCAAAAATATTTGGTCTCAATAGAGTTAAAAGAGAAAAAGCTCCAGAAATCGATGAACAAAAACCTTCAATCATCAATGAAGAAAGCACAAGTAGGGAAAATAGTTCTGTGATTGAACAATTTGTTCCAAGCCCTCAGGAGCCTTTAGATCAAACGGAATTAGATGAAGTAGATGAATCTATAAGTTTTGAGGTTCGCAACCAATCTAATAATAACGAGAAAGATGAAGATTTACTTCAAATTCCTGCCTTTTTAAGAAGACAAGCAAATTAAAATGGATTTGGAGCTCAAGCACCATCCAGTAATGGTTGATCAAGTTATATCCTACCTTGACCCAAAAAATTCAGAAATATATGTTGATTGTACATTTGGCCAGGGAGGATATTCACAAAAAATTCTAAAAGATATCAATTGTAAAGTTGTTGCAATAGATCGCGATTCTGAAGTCAAAAAGTACGCGACTATTTTAGAAAGAAAATATTCAAATAATTTTACTCTTAATATTGATAAATTTAGCAATATAGAAAAAATTCTAAAAAAAAATAAAATTGAAAAAATTAACGGAATAATTTTCGATTTAGGTTTATCCAACACACAACTTAATAATCCTGAAAGAGGTTTTTCCTTTCAATTTAACGGGCCACTAGATATGCGTATGGATAAAAAAAATATTGAGTTAAATGCAAAAGAAGTAATAAATGAGTACGATCAAAAACAATTGAGTGATATTTTTTATTATTATGGAAATGAAAAAAATTCGAGAAAAATTGCAAAAAAAATTATAGAGAAAAGAAAAAAGAAAGAAATTGAAACCACATTTGATTTAGTTGAACTTATAAAAACCATCAATTTTCATAAACAAAAACATCCTGCTACAAGAGTATTTCAAGCTCTAAGAATTTTTGTGAACGATGAATTAAATGAATTAGATTATACTCTTAAAAAAAGCTTATCATTTTTAAAAAAGAATTCTAAGATCATTACAGTTGCGTTCCACTCATTAGAAGATTCAATAATCAAAGGTTTTTTCATCAAAAATAAAAGTCTACTGAAAATTTTAACAAAAAAACCTATTAGGCCCTCTAACAAAGAAATTACATTAAACCCAAGATCAAGATCCGCAAAAATGAGAGTTGCTGAAATACTATGAAATTCTTCTTTATTTTAAGCTTATTATTTTTTATTACTTCATCAATAACGTTGAAGTTATTGATTATAAGTCAAGAAAACCAAATCAAAATTCTTAATCAAAAATTAAGTAAACAAAATGAAGAAATAGAGAAACTTGAAACTGACCTAGCATATATTTCCAGTCCCCAAAAACTTAAAGAGTTAAACGAATTAGAGTTTCAATTAAAACCTATCCTTCAAGAAAATATTATTATATTTAAAGAAAATTAATGTTTGAATCAGACAAATATTTTTTTGAGAATGTTATTCCAACGAAACGCAAAGATTTTTCAACAAATTTAAAGTTAAATGATTCAAATGATTTATTAGATAATCAAAAAAAAGCAGAACTATTATTTTTTTCCCGGAAAGTAAATAAAACAATTTTTATGGGAATAATTTTTTTTTTCTTAATCATATTTTTTAAAGTTCAAAAAGTTTTTTTTTATTTTCCAGAGTCAAATTTAACTAACAATTTTTCTCAACAAAATAGAGGAAAAATCTTTGATAGAAATGGAGAATTGATAGCTACAAATATAGATACAAAAGATTTTTATTTAGATACTAGAAAAATACTAGATAAAGAAAAGTTAAAAGAAAAACTTAAAGAAATTTTTCCAAATAAAAAAAAATTCTTTTTTGATGAAATACTTGAAAAAAGGCAATACATAAAAGTTAAATCATATCTTACTGTCAATGAAGAAAACAAACTGAAGAGACTTGGTGACCCAAGTATAATGTTACACAGTTCAATTAAAAGAATTTACCTGCAACACAATCTTTTCTCTCATTTGACTGGTTTCAAATCTTTAGATTTAAAAAGCAAAATAGAAAAAAATTTAGATAGTCAGCTCAAAGAGGGGAAAAATATTAATTTAACATTAGATTTAAGAATCCAACATATGGTTCACGAGGAATTATTGAAAAGTCTAAGATTATATAATGCTAATTCTGCGGTCTCAATAATTATGAATGTTAATAACGGAGAAATTATTTCTCTAGTTTCTCTTCCAGATTTCAATCCAAATCATCCAGAGGATATAAAAGCTTTTACAGAAAATAATTTAGCATTTGAGGCTAGATATGAAATGGGATCAACCTTAAAAATATTTAACGCTGCTCTTGTATATGAAAATAACTTACCATTAGAAAATACCGAGTTTGAGATTGAAGAAGGTTATCAAATCACATCAGCAAAATTAATTAAAGATGATCACATTAAAAAATCAAAAATAAGTTTTGATGAAATCTTTACACAATCTTCGAATGTTGGAAGTATAAAAATTTTAGAAAAAGTGGGAATCAAAAAACAAAAAAACTTATTTAAAAAATTAAATATTGATAATCAAATATCCCTTAATGGCTTAAATGTTGTAAAAAATAAATTACCCAAATACTGGGATTCTGTTGCTTCGAAGTCTATCAGTTATGGTTATGGTCTTTCAATCTCCCCAATAAGTTTAGTTTCAGCTTATTCTTCTTTAGTGAATGGAGGATATAAAATCTCACCAAAAATAAACCTTGAAACAAATTATCATAAAGAAAGAGTATTAAAAGAATCAACATCAAAAAAAATTAATTTTTTATTAAGTGAAGTTGTTAAAAAGGGTACGGGTAAAAAAGCAAAAGTTGAAGGGATTGATGTTGGAGGAAAAACTGGAACTTCAAAAAAATTAGAAAATGGGACATATTCAGAAAAAAAAGTTATTACATCATTCATCGGTGCATTTCCAATAAACAAACCAAAATATCTTGCTTTAGTTCTATTTGATGAGCCCACAAGAAATACCAAAGAATCCTTAGAAAACTTTGGAAGTAATACAGCAGCCCCGACATTTTCAAGGATAATAACAAAAATCTCACCTATTCTTGATAGAAATAATTACATAAAGTTAAATTAGAATGAAACTCAGTGAATTACTAAAAAAATGTAAAACAAAATTTACATGTAATAATTTTAGAGATTTAAAAATTCTTGGAGTACATACTCACTCAAGTCAAATAAAAGAAAATTATATTTTTGGAGCAATACAAGGTGAAAAATTTAATGGCGAGAAATTTGTTAAAAAACTTACAAAATTAGAAAATTTAGTAATTATCATTCCTGAAATATCAAAAATAAAAATAAATTTTACTAAAAATAAAGGTTTTATAATTATTAAAACTGGTAACGTAAGAAAACTAATTTCAGAAATTTCTTATTTTTTTTATCCAAGCTTTTTAAAAGAATTCATTGCTATCACTGGAACTAATGGTAAAACAAGTATTGCCGACTACACAAGACAAATTTGGAACAAAAAAAAAATTGATTGTTTTAGTGTTGGAACCTTAGGGATAATTCATAAAAATAAGAAAATTTATGACTCTGGCCTTACTACCCCAGAATCAGTTGTATTAAATAAAAAAATATATGAACTATCTAAAAAGGGATGTAAAAATGGAGTTATTGAGGCATCCAGTATTGGGCTTCACCAAAATAGACTTTTTCCAATTAAATTTGATAAGTTAATTTTAACTAACTTTTCTATAGACCACCTTGACTATCATAAGACTATTACTGAATATAAAAAATCTAAGGGCATTCTTTTTGAAAATCACGCAAGTAAAAATACAATTGCAGTTTTAAATTCAGAATCAAAATTTATAGAATATTTTACCAATATTTGTAAAAGAAAAAAAATTAGGATTCTTGATTATGGCAAAAAAGCTAATTTTTTGAAAATACATGAAATCAAAAAAATTAAAAGTAAATGTGAATTAACTATTATTATTAAAAAAGACAAGTTTAAAATAATCCTGCATTGTTTAAGTATCTTTGAAATTTACAACAAAATATGTGCATTATTATGTGTTTTTGGAGAAAAGTTAAAAAAAAGCGATTTTAAATATTTAGCTATGTTAAAAAATCCATCAGGAAGACTGGAAAAAGTAAAAAATAAAAAAAAATTAAATATTTTTATTGATTATGCTCACACGCCAGATGCATTAAAGAACGTACTGTCATCTCTAAAAAAAAATTGTGAAGGTAAAATAATTACGATTATTGGGTGTGGAGGAGAAAGAGATAGAACAAAAAGGCCACTTATGACTAAAGAAGCACTAAAATATTCTCACAAAATAATTATAACCAATGATAACCCACGTAATGAAAGCCCTGCAAAAATCAGAGAAGACATGTTAAAAAAAGTAAATAAACAAGAAAAAAAAAGAATAATTGAAATACCTAATAGAAAAAGAGCAATTGAAAATTCAATTAAAATTTTAACTGAGAAAGATTTTCTTATAATTGCCGGAAAAGGTCATGAAAATTACCAAATAATTAAAAACAAAAAATTGTTTTTCAGTGATAAAAAAACAGTACTAGGCTTTATAAAAGAGATTTAAAAATGTCGTGGGAACTTAAAGATATTTATAAAGCATTAAATAAAGATTTAGGGAAGATTAAAAATATAAATTTCAAAAATATTTCTATTGATTCTAGAACTATAAAAAAAAATGACCTTTTTATTCCTATATGTGGCAAAAACTTTGACGGTCATAATTTTATAAATGAAGTTTCAAAAAAGGGTGTAAAAGCCTGTTTAATTGAAAAAAATAAACAGCAGTTAGTACAAAACAAAAACATACACAAAATCATTGTAAATGATACGGTAGAATCTCTTAAAAAGCTTGCAACATATTCAAGAGAAAAAAAAAAAAATCTCACCATGATATGCATTACTGGAAGTACTGGAAAAACATCTCTTAAGGAGTGGTTAGGAAGAGTTTTAGAAAAAAAAATTAAAACATATGTAAGTCCAGGTAATTTTAATAATGAAATTGGTATGCCTTTATCTCTTGTAAATATGCCTGCAGAAACAAAGATTTGTGTTTTAGAGCTTGGAATGAATAATTATGGGGAAATTAAAGAATTAACAAAAATTTCAAAGCCTACTATTTCAATTATAACTAATATTGGTCTGGCTCATATCGGAAATTTTCACAAACCAGAGGAAATTGCGAATGAGAAGTCAGAAATTTTTAGTTATCTTGAAGAAAATTCGTTTGCTTTAATTCCACGTGACTCATTCTACTACAACTTTCTTCTCAAGAGGGCTAAAAGGAAAACAAAAAACATCATAAGTTTCGGAGCCGACGTCACTTCAGATTCTAACTTTAAAAAAATTAATAATTATAGTTTTCTTTTTTCAATTCTTGGCTCAAAAATAATTTTAAAAAAAATGAATAAATTTCTGCATTGGGAAGTAAATGTTTTAATAATCTTATGTGTTTTGAAAATTTTGAAACTAAAAACTCAGGACTTTTTAAAATTTATAGGAAAATTAAAGCCACTCCAAGGAAGAGGACAGTTACTAAAAATAACATTAAAAAAAAAGTCTTTTACCCTAATTGATGAATCATACAATTCAAGTCCACAATCACTCAAAAGTGCTATTTTTAATTCTAAAGAATTGGTAAAAACTAAAAAAAATTTAATTCTGGTGATCGGAGATATGCTTGAGCTCGGAGTTAATTCAAAAAAAATGCATTTAGAAATTTTAGATGTGATAAAAAAAGTTTCTCCATTTATGGTAATAACAGTTGGTAAAATAACAAAAGCTTTAAATGAAAACCTACCAAGAAAAATAAAAAAAGTTCACTATCTTTCGATAAAACATCTTTATGAAAGATTAATTGAAGAAATAAGTGATGGTGATATTGTTATGATAAAGGGTTCAAATTCCATTAATCTCTCAAAAATTTGTGATAAATTAAAGAAGGCTTAACGTAATGTTTTATTATTTTTTCATACCATTTGTTGAACAGTTTAATTTCTTTAACCTTTTTAATTATTTAACTTTCAGGGCTGGAGGAGCTCTTTTTACTGCTTTTATTATATCTTTAATATTGGGACCTAGATTAATAAAAACTTTAAAAAAAATTCAGAAAAATGGACAACCCATAAGGCAAGATGGACCAAAAAGTCATTTAATAAAAAAAGTTGGCACTCCAACTATGGGTGGAATGTTAATATTAATTTCACTTTTTTTTTCAATTATTTTGTGGGGTGATTTAACTAGCAATGTCGTGTGGCTAGTTTTTGGCATTACAATCTTTTTTGGTCTTATTGGAGCTTACGACGACTATAAAAAACTAAAATCTAATTCACCCAAAGGTGTTAATAGCTCTGTTAGACTTGTGCTTGAGTTCATAATTTCATTTCTTTTTATTTTTTTATTGAATAAATTTATCGATAAGAATCTGATGAATATCGTCTATATTCCTTTTACCAAAAGTTATTTTATTGATTTAGGAATTTTTTATTATTTTTTTGGTGCAGTAGTCATTGTTGGTTGTGCAAACTCAGTAAACCTTACAGATGGATTGGATGGTTTAGCAATTGGTCCTATTATGATATCAGCTTTATCATTCGCTTTTATTACATATTTTACTGGAAATCTTATTTATTCTGAATACTTAAAAATTCCTTATATTAGCGACACTGGTGAATTAGTTATAATTTGTGCAGCTCTAATCGGAGCAGGACTAGGTTTTTTATGGTTTAATGCTCCTCCTGCAATGGTTTTTATGGGAGATACTGGTTCATTGTCAATGGGTGGAACAATTGGAGCAATTGCTGTGGCAACCAAACACGAGCTTATTCTAGTAATAATTGGTGGAGTTTTTGTATTAGAGGCACTTTCAGTTTTTGCTCAAGTGATCTCCTTCAAACTCACAGGAAAAAGAATTTTCAAAATGGCACCAATTCATCATCATTTTGAACAAAAAGGTTGGTCCGAATCTACAATTGTTATTCGATTTTGGATAATTGCAATTATTCTTGCTTTGCTTGGCCTTGCAAGCCTGAAATTAAGATGATTGATTTAAAAATTAGTAAAAATTTTTTTGTTCTCGGCCTTGGTATATCTGGACTATCAACAGCTTTGTTTCTTAAAAAATTCTCTAAAACTATTTTTTGTTGGGATGATGATAAGGAGAAAAGAGAACTGGCAGCTGATGAAAAACTTTTAGTTAAAAAATTTGATTCAATAGATAATAGTCAAATTGATTATTTAGTTGTTAGTCCTATAATAAATCACAGGTTACCAAATAAACACCCTGCTGTAGAAAAAGCAAAAAAAATGAATATTAAAATTATTTCTGATTTAGAAATTTTAAATATTTATAAACTTCCTAATTACAAAATTGGAATCACTGGAACTAATGGTAAATCTACAACAACAAAATTTATTGAGAAAAGCTTATTATCCCAAAAAATTAAAGTCATTGCGTGTGGTAACATAGGCCTACCAGTAACAGAAATAATACCAAAATTAAAAAAAAATAATGTTTTGGCAATTGAAGCCTCCTCATTTCAGCTAGATAAAATTGATACTTTAAAGTTTGATATTTCAATTCTACTTAATTTAAATAATGATCATATTGATTGGCATAAAAGCTTTGATAAATACAAAAAGGCAAAATTAAGAATTTTTGAGAATCAAAACAAAAATGACTACGCAGTTATTTGTATTGATGACAAAGAAACAAAAAGAATTAGTGAAAATTTTGAAAAAAAATTTAATTCATCTTTAATTAAAATAAGTACGGAAAAGAGAGTTGATGATGGAATTTTTCTAGAAGACTCAAAAAATGGAATTAAAATTTACAATAATTTAAATTCTGAAAAAATTTTTATTAAAAAAAGGGTATTTAATTTTACAAAAGTAAAACATAATTTTCAAAATCTTCTTGCTACATATACGGTAAATTTTCTATTACAAAAAAAAGCTGAAAAATTTCAAGAATCAATAAAAGAAATAGTTAATTTAGAGCATCGAATAGAATTTGTTAACAGATTTAAAAATATAAGCTTTTATAATGATAGTAAGGCTACTAATTTAGAATCTACAAAAAATGCTATAAGTTCATTTCCAAATATTTATTGGATTCTAGGGGGGAGAAAAAAGAGAAATGGACTAAAAGGTATAGATAATTATCTTGGTAATATCATTCATGCATTCTGTTATGGAGAATGTAGAGAAGAATTTCATAATTACCTAAAAAAAAAGTCTATTAAAACATTAATTTTTGAAGATATGAAATCCGCAGTTAAAAACGCTTTTAAAAAATCTTTAAAAGAAAAAAATAAAATAAATATTCTTTTATCACCAGCTTGCTCTTCATTTGATCAATTTGCAAATTTTGAGGATAGAGGAAATAAATTTAAGATATTAGTTAATAATATTATTAAAAATGAAAAAAAATAAAATTTTCAGTTTAAATTTATTTTCAGACTTGGATAGGTGGATTTTTTTTTCGATATTAATTTTAATGCTTATTGGAGTTTTTGGAGTATTTAGCGCATCGACGAGAATAGATGAAAAATATGACCTTCTTTTTAAAAAACACTTATTTTTTTGTTTATTAAGTTTCATTATTATATGCATAATTGCCAAGTTATCACTTAGAAACTTAATTTTGCTTAGTTTAATTGTGTTCTTAATTTCCTTAATGATGTCTGCATCAACACTCTTTTTCTTTCCAGAGACTAAAGGGGCTAGTAGATGGATTAAAATACTAAATATTTCATTTCAACCAACCGAAATCATTAAACCAACTTTTATTATAATCAGCTCACTATTATTATCTCGTTATAAAACAAAAAATGATGCATCATTGTTTTTAAATATATTAATTTTCTTTACAATAATTTCAATTCTCTTAAAACAACCTGATTTTGGAATGTTTTTATTGATTTTTTCAGTCTGGATTATCCAAATCTTCAATTCAAAATTAAATCCAAAAATTTTTATTCCAATAATTTTCACATTCTTTAGTATTTTTGTTTTTTGTTATTTTTTATTAGACCACGTAAGGTTTAGAATAAACAATTTTTTTTTCACAAATGTTGGGGATAATTATCAAATAACAAAGTCATTGGATTCCTTTACTAATGGTGGGCTTTTGGGACAAGGTTTGGGAAATGGAAGTGTTTCCAAAAGTTTGCCAGACGCGCACTCTGACTTTATTTTTGCACTTATTGGTGAAGAATTTGGATTCTTAACAATTATTTTAATTATTTCTATTTACTTTTTAATTTATTTTAGAATTTTTTTAATTTCACAAAAAACACAAAACTTTTTTATTCTTAATTCATTAGTTGGCTTAGCAAATATTTTAACTTTTCAAACAATAATTAATATTTCGTCTAGTCTAAATATTTTACCCACCAAAGGAATGACTTTGCCTTTTATTTCTTATGGAGGGTCTTCATTAATATCTAATGCTATTTTAATTGGTTTTATTATGGTATTAATAAAGGTTATTAAAAATGAATAATATTGTTTTTCTTGTTGCTGGAGGAACTGGGGGACATTTATTCCCAGCAATTTCGTTGGCAAAATCTTTTAAAAATAAGAAACCAATTTTTTTAATTGATAAACGAGTTGAAAAAATATTTTTTGATAAAGACTTTGATTACTTTGTTATTCCTTCGTCTAAAATACATAATATAATAATAAAATTTCCATTAATTTTTTTTAAAATTTCGATAGGATTTATTTATTCATTTTTTTTAATTTTAAAAAAAAAACCGTCAATTGTTGTTGGGTTTGGAGGATATACCTCGATACCTGCAATTTTGGCTGCTAAAATTTTAAATAAAAAAATTATTATACACGAACAAAACTCTATTATGGGTAGGACTAATAGAATATTGTCAAAAGTTGCTGATAAAATTACCATTAATTATAAAAATACTATATTTGCCGATAAAACTGCAATCGTTACTGGTATCCCAATAAGAATTGGAAAAAAATTTATTAAAGAAAACAGAAAGAAAAAAACAATTTTAGTAATTGGTGGAAGTCAAGGTGCAAAATTTTTTTCAGAAGCAATGATAAAAATCGTTAAAAATTTAAATCACCAAGAAAAAAAAAAAATATTTATTGTTCAACAAATATTACTTGAAGATAAAGAAGAAATTTCAAAATTTTATCAAAAATTAAATTTAGACTATAAAGTTAGTGATTTTTTTGAAAATATTTATCATGAATTTTATAATGCAGATATTATTTTAAGTAGATGTGGTGCGTCCAGTTTAGCTGAGATAGAATATTTCAAAAAATTTTCAATTTTATTTCCTCTACCATCCGCAACTAATAACCACCAGTATAAAAATGCTTTAGAATTTAAAAAAAATAATAAATGCGAAATTTTTATGCAAAATAATATTGATTTTAAGAAACTTACAAAAGTTTTAAAAAATCAAGTTTTTTCAAATAATAATACCCGTTCTCATCCAAAAAAACAAAAAAAACTGTCCCTCGAGGCAATCATAAATGATATGTTAAGTTGATCAATGTTTATAAGAAAACATATACATTTTGTTGGTATTGGGGGGATTGGAATGAGTGCAATTGCTCAAGTTCTTTTTCAAAAAGGATTCAAAGTTTCTGGAAGTGATATATCTCAAAATCAAATAACAAAAAAACTTCAAAAAAAAATCAAAATCTATTATTCACACAACGCTAAAAATATAAATAATGCTGACCTGATTGTTCATTCATCCGCAATAAAATCAAACAATATTGAATTAAAAAGTGCAATTAAAAAAAAAATACCGATTTTTTCGAGAGCTATGATGTTAGCTGAAATAATGAGAATTAAATCTTCAATCACTATCGCTGGTTCTCATGGCAAGACTACAACTACTTCGATGATAGCAACTATTCTTGAAGATTCAGGTAATGATCCTACAATTCTGAGTGGTGGAATAATTAATGGTCTTGAAATTAATGCAAAGCTAGGCAAAGGTGAGTGGATTGTTGCTGAAGCAGATGAATCAGATGGGTCTTTCATGTTTCTTCCATCAACCGTGGGAGTAATTAATAATATAGATTTAGAGCATGTTGATTTTTATAAAAATATTAATCATTTGAAAGAATCATTCTTAAAGTATGCCGACCGTGTACCTTTTTATGGATTTATTTCTTTGGGAATAGATAGTAAAAATGTAAAAGCAATACTCCCCAAAATTATTGGGAAAAAAATTGTTACATTTGGCTTAACTGATGAAGCTAATTTCCAAGCAACAAATATAAAAATAATTAAAAAAAATGGTGGATTCTGTACCTCTTTTGATTTAATTGAAAAATTTGATAAGAAAAAAATTACTAAAAATATCAGTTTCCCAATGTTGGGAGAACATAATATAAAAAATGTTTTAGCATCAATTAGTATATCAAGAGGCTTAAACATTTCATATGCGCAAATTAAAAAATCACTAAAACATTTCAAAGGAGTTAAACGAAGATTTACAATTCTATATAAAACTAAAGAAAATTTAATTGTTGATGATTACGCTCACCATCCTGTTGAAATAAAATCAACATTACAATCACTAAGATCAATTACTAAAAATAAAATAATCACAGTTTTTGAACCTCACAGATATACAAGATTATCAGAAATGATGAATAAATTTATTGACAGTTTTAAATATTCTGATCAGATAATAATTTTACCTGTATATAGTGCTGGAGAAAAAAAAAAATTAATTGATAGTAGTTTTTTTTATAAAAAACTAAAAAAAAAATATAATAAAAAACTCATTTATCTCTTCTCTAATGAAAAGAATACTTTCAATTTATTAAAAAACAAAATGAAACCCGGCAATAATATTATTTTTTTAGGTGCTGGAATAAGTAGTAAAATTGCTTCAAATTTTTGTGAATTTCTGTCAGGTACATAATGTCACTTTATTATTTTTTAAAAGATATAGTTAAATTAAAATTTAATTATAATTTAGGAAAAAAAACATGGTTTGGTACTGGTGGTAAATCCTCTATTTTTTTAGTAATAAATAATATAGAAAGTCTGTGTTTTTTTTTAAAAATTATTCCTAAATCAATACCAATTTTTTTAATTGGGGCTGGATCAAACATTATAATTAGAGATGGAGGGATTGATGGAATAACAATTAAATTGGGTAAAAACTTTAAGAAAATAATTTTTTACAAAGAAAAAAATATTTTAAAAGTTGGTGGAGGTGTTAAAGATTTAGATATTGCAACATTTTGCCATAAAAATTCTATTGGAGGTTTTGAGTACTTAAGAGGTATTCCAGGAACATTAGGAGGGAATATTAGGATGAATGCTGGCTGTTTTGGAAATTTTATAAGTGACAGATTAATTAATTGTGAATTAATTAATCGCACTGGAAAAATAATAAAATTAAAAAAAAAGGAAATTAACTTCAATTATCGGTCTTCTTCAATAAAGAATCAAGATATTGTGTTAAATGCCGAGTTTAGTGTAAAATTAACAAAACAAAAAAAAATTGCCAAAAAACTAAAAGATGTGTCAAATACTCGAATGTTAAGCCAACCTGTTAACTCACGAACGGGTGGAAGTACGTTTAAAAACCCAGGTGATTTATCTGCTTGGAAATTAATTGAGAAGGCTAATTTTAGAGGAAAGAAATTAGGAGGTGCTAATGTTTCTTCAAAACATACTAATTTTTTAATCAACAATGGAAACGCTAGTTCATTAGATCTTGAAATTTTAGGAGAAGAAATACGAAGTAGTGTAAAAAAAAAATTCAATATTAATTTAGATTGGGAGCTAATAAGAATTGGTAACTTTAAAAAAATCTAAAAGAATACTAATTTTAGAAGGAGGTATTTCTGATGAATATGAAATTTCTAAACTAACGGCAAAACAGGTTTTTGAAACGATTCAATCCATGGGAGATGTTAAAGTTTTAGAGGTTACATCAAATTCAAATAATTTTTTCTCTGAATTAAAAAAAAGAAAACCTGATATAGTTTTTAACTGTTTACATGGGTTTTTTGGAGAAGATGGACAGGTTCAGTCAATATTAAATTACCTAAAAATTCCATATACGCATTCTGGTGTACTTGCATCTGCAATATCTATGAATAAAATTATTTCTAAAAAATTATTCATTAGCAATGGAATACGAACTCCTGATTTTTTTGATACTAAAATTATCAATAAAATTAATCTTCCTTTTCCTATCATACTAAAACCAGTTAATGGAGGTTCAAGTAACGGACTTATGAAACTTGATAAAAAAAGTCAGCTAAAATCAATACTTAATAAAAAAAAAAATGTAAAAAATTTGTTAATTGAAGAATTTATAGAGGGAAGAGAACTAACAGTAGGAATATTGGAGGATAAAGTATGTGGTATAATGGAAATAAAATTCAAAGAAGAAGTTTATGATTATAATAATAAATACGTTAATATTGCTCACCACATTTTAAACCCTAAATTACCAAAAAAAATAAAGGATGAGCTTGTAGAATACTCTTTAAAGGCTCATAGTATTTTAAATTGCAATTGTATTAGTAGAGTAGATTATAGATATGATGAAAAAAACCAAAAAATTTATTTGCTCGAGGTTAACACACAGCCAGGCTTAACTAAAAACTCACTTTTGCCAGAAATGGCAAAAAGTGTAGGAATTAGTTTTTTTAAACTTTGTAAAATATTAATAGAAAATTCTATATGCGAAAATTGATTATTGTTTTAACCTTTGCTTTTTTGGTTTTTATTTTTATAAATAATTATAAAATCTTTAACAAGGCTAATAATTTTTTTTCAAAAAAGATAAGTAAAATAGAAGTTTCAAACCTAAATTATTTAAATAAAAATTTTATTTTGCAAAAATTGTACATCAAAGAAGGAGATAGTGTTTGGAAATTTAATGTTGATAAATTAAAGTCAAATTTAGACATTATTAACGAAATTGAAAGTTACAATTTTAGATTGAAAAAAAATGGAAAACTAGAAATTTTTATCAAAGAAAAAAAACCTCATATGGTTTGGACTTTTTCAAATAAACAAAAAATAATAGATAAATATGGAAAAGTTTTAAATTTTAGTGGTGTTTCAACTAATAACATGGTCGAGGTCACTGGATATTTAAATAAAGATAATTTTTTTGATCTTAACTCTTTTCTTGATAAAAAAAAAGAATTCACGTCAACTATTGAAAAAATCCATTACGAAGAAAATATTGGTTGGAAGTTTTTTCTTTCTGACCAAACATGTCTTTATGCTCCAGACAAAAAGGTTAATGAAGTAATTGAGGTCTTTGAAAAAATTAAAAAATCTAAGGTTTATTTTAAATATAGATATTATGATATGCGAATTTTTGAGAGAATTTACTTAGAAAAAAAAAATAAATGTTTAACTTCCTAAATAATAACGAGAAATTTTTTGTAATTGATGTTGGTTCGCACAAAGTTGCGGGAATATCCTTTGAATTTAAAGATAATGTTCCATCAATTATGAGTATGGAGCACCAAAAAAGTAGAGGTATAAATCAAAATAAATTTAATAATGTTGATGAATTGTCTTTAGCAATTAATAAAGTTTATAAAAGAATTTCAAAAGGTTATAAAAAAAATGAAGTTTTTTGTAGCATTACTGATCCAAAAGTTTTTACAAAAAAAATAAAAACAGAAATAAATTCTGGACGCTTGGGTATTTCAAGAAAAGAAATTAGAAAAATTTTCAGAAAAAGCATAACTGAATCTAAAGTTCATGGAAAAGATTTAATCTACACCAGTCCCAATGATTTTATCTTAGATGATAAAAATTTAGTTTCAGATCCTTTAGGAAAGGTTTGTTCAAAATTGTGTTTAGTGAGTTTTAATATTTTCGCTAGTCATTATTATACTGACAAACTCAGAACATCTTTCGAAAAAAAAAAAATTAATATTAAAAATTTTTTTGATAGTGGAGTTGCTTCATCAATAGCTTGTGTAAGTGAAAATGAAAAAAAAGAAGGAGTTATTTGTATTGATATTGGATGTGAGACAACAAAAGTTGTTGTTTATATGAAAAACAATTTAATTTATGCTGAAAATTTTACTTTAGGGGGAAATAACGTAAGTCTTGATTTAAGTCATGGACTTCAAATTTCTGATGAGGCAGCTGAACTAGCAAAAATTAAGTATGGAACTGTTGTTGCACCTTTTAATGAAAAAGTTGAGTTAGAACTAGACTCAAATAAGAGAAAACTAATTAGTAAAAATCTTTTGTATGGAATAATTAAACCAAGATATGATGAAATTCTTGAAATTATTAGAGATAAAGTTTTTGATAATATCTATGCAAGAGTTGCAATAAATTCAGTAGTATTAACAGGTGGTGCGAGTAAAATTTTTGGACTAAAAAACATTTGTGAAAATATTTTTAATAGGAAAACAAGAATTGCAACCAATTTAATTAAAAATTCTTTTTTTTACGATAAACCAGAATTTAGCACTTTGATAGGTATGATAAAATTAGTAAAAGACTTTAAACTTCTTAATCAAGTTCCCGATATTTCACAAAATAAAATTTATAAAGTAATGGATAGAATAGATACTTGGATTGAAGAAAGTTATATTTAAAATGAAATAAAATGAAATTTTTTGTGAATTGTTCAATAACATTCAAGTTGTATAGTTCATATATGGCACAACCAAAATTCAGATTTGCTTCAAAAACTTCGCCTTTCGCTGATAAACTTCCAAGGTTTACAATTGCTTCAAAGCAAAAGTCGATAAACAAAGACATTTGTTTCACTGGAGTGGGTTTGCATACTGGAAATCAAGTGAATATGACACTCAGCCCCGCACCAGTTGATACTGGATATGTTTTTAGAATAAAAGAAGATAAAAAAATACTTTTGATTAAAGCTGATTTCAGAAATGTTCAGTCTACTCAGCTTTGCACAATTTTGTCTGATAAAAATGGTAACACAATTTCAACCGTTGAACACATCCTATCAGCTTGCTATGGACTAGAGATTGATAATTTATTTATAGACCTCAACAGTAATGAAATACCTGTTTGCGACGGATCTTCACTTGACTTTGTAAAAAAATTTAAACAAGTTGGCATAAGTGAACAATCAGAATTTAGAAAGTTTCTAAAAATCAAAAATGTGGTTGAAGTTAAAGATGGAAGCAAATACGCAAGGGTTTCCCCTTTTGATCAAACAATGATTTCTTGTGAAATAAATTATGATCACAAACTTATCGGCAAACAATCTATTTCTCTTATTTTAAACCCAGAAATATATGAAACTCAGATATGCTCTGCTAGAACTTTTGGTTTTTTAAAGGATGTCGAAAAACTTAGATCTCATAATCTTGCATTAGGTGGAAGCTTAGAAAATGCAATTGTTATTGATGATGAAAAAGTATTGAATCAAGGTGGGTTAAGGTTTTCTGATGAATTTGTTAGGCACAAAGTATTAGATTTCATAGGTGATATCTCCTTGTCAGGTTATAGAATACTTGGATCTTTCTTTACATCACACAGTGGCCACAGTCTTAACTTAAAATTGCTTAATAAGATTTTCGAATCAAAAAGTAATTGGGAACTCATTTGTTCAAACTAATTTAAAATAAATCTTTTAAAAAAATTAAATTATATTAATAATACTTAACATGCTAAGAGTAATTTTAGTTGTTTCAGCCTTTATTTTTTTGATTTCGTGCTCTTCAACAAAAACAACCACCACAATTAATTCCTCCAGTAAAAGTGATGTTTCCCTATACAGAGAGGGTATGAAACTTCTCAAAACCAAAAAATTTGAAAAAGCTGTTGAGATGTTTACTGAACTTGAGATCGTTCATCCATATTCACGGTTTTCTTCTAAGAGTCAACTAATGGCAGGTTTTGCACAATATATGCTTAATGAGTATGAGGAGGCAATTTTAACATTAAGTAAGTTTATTGAATTAAATCCTGATCATCCCTCTGTTCCATATGCTATGTATCTTAAGGCTTATTCATATTATGAAAGAATGCCAGATATAAATTTTGATCAAAAAACATCAGAAAGAGCTATGGAGGAATTTAACGAATTAATAAACAAGTTTCCACAATCAAAATACGCTAAAAAATCTTTAAAACATTTGAGTGTTTTAAACAATCATTTGGCTGCTAGAGAGGTTAAAATTGCTAAATATTATCAATCTCAAGGTTTTTATTTAGCAAGCATAAAACGTTATAAAAAGATAATCGCTGATTACAAAAAAAGCATGCATATTCCGGAAACTATATTCAGACTTATTGAATGCTACACATCCTTAGGTTTAGGAGTTCAATCATTATATCTTTTTAAAATCTTGGAATATAATTTTCCAAAAACTGTCTGGGCTAAAGAGGCAATTGGATTAATAAAAATCAACAAAAAATATGGTAGTTTTAAAAAAAGGGAACTCGATCTTAATAAATTAAAGATTGACGACTTTGATTTGTTATAAAATGATTAAACTACTCTCAATAAGAAATCTTTTATTGATAGATAAAATTGATCTTTCTTTTAATTATGGGCTTTGTGTTTTAACTGGTGAAACAGGAGCAGGAAAATCTATGATTCTTGATTCTTTGAATCTTATTATAGGTGAAAGGGCAAAATCCAGTTATAGGCCTGAAAACAAAGAACCAGTCACTGTAACAGCACTAGTTGATATTTCAAACTTTGATGAAGTAAAAAATACTCTCAATAATTTAGAAATAAAATTTGATGATGAAATTTTAGTAAAAAGAATTATTGGTTTTGATGGAAAAAGTAGATGCTTTATTAACGAGAATATAGTTACTACAGCGACTCTAAAATTAATTTTCAAGGGTATTATTGAAATTCATAGTCAATTTTCTGAGCAAGGACTTTTAGATAGTAGTACTCATATTAATATTCTTGATGATGCAGGAGATTATAATGGGGATCTAAAAAATTTGGAAAAATTATGGATCAATCTTACTCTTGCAAAGAATGAATATGATGATTTATTAAAAAAGTGCGAGAATGAGAAAAATACCCAAGAGGATCTAGAATTTGATATTAAAGAGCTCAAACTATTAAATCCTTTAGAGGGTGAATACAAAAAACTTTTAAGTAAAAGGTTAATTATAAAAAACTCAGTAAAAATAACTCAGACATTAAATTTAGTTATGACTAATTTTCAGTCGGAAGATCCTCCAGGAATTGAAATGTTATTTTCTAAATCTATTTTATCATTGGATAATATAAAAAATTTATTAGATAGTGATGCACAAAAAAATATTGAGAATTTAAATTCAATATTATTAGAGGCCCAAGAGGCTTTGAAAAATTTATCAAATTTAATAGATACTGATTTTAATATGACAAACCTTGATGAAATTGAAGAAAGAATAGAGTTATTCAAAAAAATCTCAAAAAAACATAATATTGAGGAAGAAAGTTTACATATTCTTATTGAAAGATTAAGTAAACAACTAAACGAGTCCTTAAATTATAATGATGAATTAAAAGAAATTAAAAAAAAATATGATCATTTGAAGAAGCAATATAAAGATTTATCTTATAAAATTTCTACTTTTAGAAAAAAAACAGCTTCAAAGCTTGATCATGAAATTAATAATGAATTTCCAACTTTGAAATTAGAAAATGCTAAATTTCAAACATTTGTAGAGGATTGTGAACCTGGGGTTAATGGTTTAGATAAGGTCACTTTTAAAATAAAAACAAACCCAAAATCACAAATGGATTTAATAAAAAATATTTCATCAGGAGGGGAACTTTGTAGAATAGCTCTTGCTATTAAAGTTATAGCCCAAAAAAAAAATAAAACAATTATGGTTTTCGATGAAGTGGATAGTGGCATTGGTGGGGCTGTTTCTTCTGCTGTTGGCGAAAGATTAAAAAGACTAGGATTATCAAGACAAGTTATAGTTGTCACTCATTCCCCACAGGTAGCTGCTTACGGAAATGATCACTTTATTGTTAAAAAAAACTATCAAAATAATGATGTTAAGATTCATGTAGATAAAATTAACAATGACCAAAAAGTAAACGAAGTAGCAAGAATGCTATCTGGCAAAGAAATTACTGATGAAGCTATAGAGGCAGCAAAAAAACTAATTCAAAGTTGATTAGTTAAAACTTTAATTTTTTTTTTAACCAAATTTTATGTCTCATATCTAAATAAGTGGAAACTTTAGAAAAAATTTCTTTGTGATATCTTCTAATCCATTTTTTTTGAGATTCATTTAATAAATTAAATTCAATAAGTCTTTTTTCATAAGGAAAAAGAGAAAGAGTCTCAAACTCAAGAAAGTTTTTGAGTTGTGATTCTTTAACTAATACTAAATTTTCTATCCTAATACCAAATTTTCCATTTCTGTAGAATCCTGGCTCATTAGAAATTATCATTCCTGGCTCTAATTTTACACTATTTAGGTTTTTTGATATTGATTGTGGTCCTTCATGAACTCCTAAAAAACTACCTACTCCGTGCCCCGTACCATGATTATAGTCTAATCCAATATTCCATAAATTAAATCTTGCTAGTGAGTCTATTTGATAGCCTTTAGTTCCCAATGGAAACTTTAAAGATGAAATATTGATATGTCCTATAAGAACATTGGTATATATTTTTTTAATTTGATCATTAGGTTTTTCCTTACCTAAGTAAATGGTTCTTGTAATATCTGTTGTTCCGCCTAAATATTGACCACCAGAATCACAAAGATATAGTTGTTTATCCTTTAAAATGGAGCTTTTTTTTTCAGGTTTGTAGTGAATAATAGAACCATTTGATCCTGTAGCGGAAATAGTTGGAAAACTGGGTGAGAAATATTCATTACATTCTTTTCTGAATCCTTCTAGCTTCTCAGCAGCTTCAAACTCTGTGATATTCGAATTTATTCTCTCCTCCTCTAACCACCGGAAAAACTTAATTAACGCTACACTATCATTTAAATGAGCCAACCTTGAATATTTGATCTCTTTTTTATTTTTTTTTGATTTAAGAATTTTGCATGGATCAGTTTTAAAATAAAATTTATTTTTTGTTAAGATTTTATAAAAAAAATATGAGATATAGTTATCAGTTTGAATTTTGTTTTTATTAAATTTTTTTAACCTTAATTCAAATTTTTTTATATCAAAAACTTTTAAGTTTTTGAATGTAATATTGAATTTCGAAGGTAATTTTTCAGTATTAACAAAAAACTCAATACTTTTTTTTGTTACTATTAACCTGCAAAAAACTAAAGGAGTATGATCCAAATCGTACCCTCTTATATTCATTAACCAACATATAGATTCAGGAGAAGTAATGAGAAGCACTCTTTCATCTGATGGTCGTATCTCTTTTAATTTATCTTCAAACGATCTACCAGAGTACTCTTTTTTAAGAGTAAAAAATTTTTTTATTTTCTCTTTAGGTCTATCGAACCAAATTGAATCAACAAGGTTTTTTTCGTCATGTATGATTGTATTTTTTGAACTTTTAAGATTATTAATTATGTCCAAAATGAAATTTTTAGAAAAGCATTTCGTATCAATTAAAATTTTTTTATTTTTCAATTTTTGAGTTAAAAAATTAACAATTGAATTTTCTTTTAAATCCAAAATTTCAAAAGAGGAGTGAATTTCCTTTTTAGCCTGGAGTAAATACCTTCCATCCGTAAAAAAAAATTTTTTTTTGGGGGAAATTAATGCATACCCATTGGATCCTGAAAAATTAGTAACCCACTTTAGTCTCATATTATAATTAGGGACATATTCATTAAGAAATTCATCAGAAGTTGAAATAAAATAAAAGTCAACTCCTTCAGTTTTTAATTTTGAACATAATAAATTTAGATTGGTTTTATTTTTCATACTTTCTTAAAAATTATTGATATCCAATTTTCAATATAGATACTTTTAACTAATTTTAAATTAAATTTACTGTAAAGATTTATAATATCATTTTTTTGACACTTGGTAATTCCAGAAATAACTAAAGTTCCATTATGATACAAATGCCTTCTGAATTCCTTTGCTAGTTTTTTTAAAGGAATTGAAAAAATATTTGAAACTATCAGATTGTACTTTTTTCCTAAAAAATATGGGTTCATAAAACCTTCACATTTATAAAATCTAAAATTATTAATAAAATTTAATTTTGCATTTCTTTTTACACATTTTTCAGCCTCCAAATCTAAATCAGTCATAACTATTCTTCTCTTTGATATTTTGTTAATTATAAAACCTAATACCCCAGTCCCTGTACCTAAGTCAAGGTAAGTATATTTATGCGTTTTATTTTTTTTTAAGACATTATTTAAGTTTATAATAGACAAATATGTACTGGGATGACTGCCTGTTCCAAAGGCTGTGCTTGCTGGTATAAAAACATGATCATAGGAAAAAAAATTTTTTTTTTGTGATATTTTAAAGTTATTTATTTTAATTTCTTCACTAATCTTGTTAGATAAATATGCCCAGTTTTTATTTTCAACTCTTTCTATTCTATTAATCTTAATTTTTAAGAAATTTGTTATTAATCTTCTATCAAATATTAAGTTTTTTGAAAAAACTTCTATGACCCATTTATCATTTAATTTTTTGTAATATATGTTATCAAAAAAAATTTCTATTTTTTTTTTTCGAAAAACCTTGTCAGAAACATATAAACTGATTTTAAACAAACTATTTTTTTTTTACAAAATCAGAGAAAATACTTGAAATCTCTTTCGAATTTACAAATTTCACTTTAAGTGTTTTCCCATTTATTCCTAAAACTTTACCTTTGCCAAGATCTTTATGTATAACAATATCCCCAATCTTAAATTTTTTGTTATTGATATAATTAATTTTTTTTTTAGGCTTTTCGATAATATTCTTATTTAATATTAATTCGCAATTTTTCTTTGGAAGTTCTGATAAAAATCTTGATGGAATAGACCTGTAAAAATTATAATTATATTGTTTTCTAAAATTGACAAATGAAATATTTAATTTCTTCTTTGCTCTTGTAATTCCAACGTATGCAAGTCTTCTTTCTTCCTCAAGCCCTTTATTTCCATTCTCGTCAAGGTTTCTTTGGTTGGGAAATATTCCTTCCTCCCAACCGGGTAAAAATACATAATCAAACTCAAGACCTTTTGCACTGTGAAGTGTCATTAAAGATATTTTTTCATTACTTTCTCTTTCATTAGATACATCTGTTAATAAACTAACCTCATCAAGAAATTCGTTTAATGTCCCTCTACTTTTTATATCTACAATAAGTTTTTTTAAATTCTCAAGCCTCCCCTCTGATTCAATTGTTTTTTCATTTTGAAACATTTCAATATACCCTAGGTCATCTAATAACGAACCTGACACTTCAAAATGTTCATTATTTTTTAACATTGCAGAATGTTTATCATAAATAGCTATAAAATTTTTAATACTATCAAAATTACTTTTAGTTAGGTTTTTCGTTTCAAAAAATATTTTTAATGATTGAAATAAAGATACTTTTTCTTTTTTAGATAAATCATATAATTTTTTTAAAAAAGCTGGGCCTAATCCTCTCTTTGGAACATTTAGAATTCTTTCTAGGGATAAATTATCATTGTCATTAATTAGAACTCTAAAAAAGGCTAATGCATCTTTTACCTCAGCTCTTTCGTAAAACCTCAAACCACCAACAACCTTATATTTTAAATTTTCTCTTATAAATCTATCTTCCAGATCCTTAAATTGAAAGCTTGCTCTGGTCAAAATTGCAATTTTTGATAAACTTACACCACTTTCTTTTAGACGATTAATTTTTTCTGATACAAAAACCGCTTCCATTTCATCATTTTCCAGGTTGACAATTTCTAATGGTTCTCCAATCGGGTCCACCGTCCATAATTTTTTACCTATCCTTTCTTTATTTTCAGAAATTATACTAGAGGCTGCCTCAAGAATATTTCCTGTAGATCTATAATTTTGCTCTAGTCTTACAATTTGTGCACCACGAAAATCATTTTCAAAATTCAAAATATTTTTTAGTTGTGCACCTCTCCAAGCATAAATTGATTGATCTTCATCGCCAACACAGCAAATATTTTGTTTTTCTCCAGATAATAATCTAAGTAGCATATATTGGGCGGCATTAGTATCTTGATACTCATCAACAAGAATATATTTAATTTTTTTCTGGTAGGTCTCAAGAATCTGAGAATTATTTCTTAAAATTTTCATGGGTAATAAAATCAGGTCACCAAAATCAACAGAGTTATAATCTTTAAGCCGTTTTTGATATAAGGTATAGATTTCACTTAATTTCCCTTTTGTTTGTTGTTCATAATCATGATTTGAAATTTCATTTGAAGACAATCCAAAGTTTTTCATTTGATCTATCATATAAAGAAAGCTTTTTGGAACAAAAATTTTTGGATCTAGATCCAACATAGAAACTACTTGTTTAATTAACCTTAGTTGATCTTCTGAATCTAAAATCGTAAAATCATTTTTGATATCTATTGTTTGAGAATGTTTTCTCAAAAACTTTGCGCCTATTGAGTGAAATGTACCAATTGACATACCCTCAACTGGATTCTTTAAAATCCTTTCTACTCTTGATTTCATCTCAAATGCAGCTTTATTAGTAAAAGTGACACAGAGTATATTAGATATAAAAGCTTTCTTAGAATAAATTATATTTGCTAATCTAGTGGTCAATACTTTGGTTTTTCCAGTGCCTGCTCCAGATAAAACTAACAATGGCCCCTCCGTATTCATTACTGCTTTTTTTTGCTGATGATTTAATCCAGCAATGAAGTCAGGTTCAGGAATAACAAGTTTTTCATTTAAAGAATTCATGCTGCCTTTTTTGGTGAATAACTTAAATTAGGACCAAGCCATTTTTCAGCTTCCTCCAAAGCGACGCCTTTTCTTTTTGCATAATCCATTACTTGATCTTTATTTATTTTTCCTACACCAAAATATGATGATTTTGGATGAGAAAAATATAAGCCTGAAACTGAGCTAGAAGGGCTCATTGCAAATGACTCTGTTAGATTAACTTTTAGATTTTTAGACACTTGTAATAAATTAAAGAGTGTTGTTTTTTCTGTATGATCTGGACAAGCAGGATAACCTGGGGCTGGCCTAATCCCAACATAGTTCTCTTTAATTAACTCTAAGTTAGAAAAGTTTTCTTTTTTAGCATAGCCCCAAAATTTCTTTCTAACCTGAAGGTGAATCATTTCTGCTAATCCCTCTGCTATTCTATCTCCAAGAGATTTAACCATTATTGCATTGTAGTCATCTTTTTCATTTTCAAACTTTTTTGCAAGCTTTTCAACTCCATCACCTGCAGTAACTAAAAATCCCCCAATATAGTCATTTATCTTTGATGAAGCTGGAGAAATAAAGTCAGCTAAACAAAAATTAGGTCTTTTTGAACTTGATCGATTTATTTGTTGTCTTAAAAAATGTAAAGTTTTTATAACTTTTTTTCTAGTGTCATCTTCATAAACTAAAATATCATCATCAATTGAATTAGCTGGCCAAAAACCAATAACAGCACTTGGTGAAATTATTTTCTCCTTTTTTATTCTATTAAGCATGTTCTGAGCATCATTCCACAAATCTCTGGCGGCCTTTCCAATCTTTTCGTCCTCAAAGATTTGTGGAAAATTTCCATACAACTCCCATGATTGAAAAAAAGGCTTCCAATCAATAAATTCCTCAATTTTCTCTATAGAAATATCAAAATTTGTTTTTGTACCTAAAAACATTGGTTTTACTGGCTCATATTCTTTCCATTTAAACTTAAACTTATTTTTTCTGCATTTTTCAATACTATTTTCTGCTCTTTTTCCATCATTTTTGTAAAAAGAATTTCTAAGATTTAAATATTCTCTGTTAAGTTCCTCAATAAAAGGTCTACATTTATTCTTTGAAATAAGTTTGCTTGCTACTATCACTGCCTTAGAAGCATCAGTTACATGACAAACTCCGTTTGAATATAAAGGAGCTATTTTTATCGCTGTATGTATTTTACTAGTCGTTGCACCACCAATTAGTAATGGTTTATCAATATTGTTTCGCGACAACTCACTCGCAACAAAACACATTTCGTCTAAACTAGGTGTTATAAGTCCAGAGAGACCTATCAAATCAACATTTTCTGAAATAATAGTTTCTATTATTTTTTGACACGGAACCATAACCCCTAGATCCACAATCTCAAAATTATTACATTGCAAAACTACACTCACAATATTTTTACCTATATCATGAACATCACCTTTAACAGTTGCTAATAAAATTTTCCCCTTAGAATTACTGATGCCACTCTTTTTTTCACTTTCCATAAAAGGAAGTAAATAAGCCACAGATTGTTTCATGACTCTTGCAGATTTTACAACTTGAGGAAGAAACATTTTTCCAGACCCGAATAAATCTCCTACTATGTTCATTCCATCCATTAATGGTCCTTCGATAATTTCTAAAGGTTTTGAAAATTTTTTTCTTAGCTCTTCCGTATCGTTTTCAATAAACTCATTTATACCGTTGACTAGTGAGTATTTTACTCTTTCCTCCGTAGATTTTTTTCTCCATTGTTTTGTTATTTTTCTTTTATCAGTGTTTTTTGTAGAATATTTTTTTGAGGTTTCTATCAGAAAATCTGTGGCGTCTTCTTTTCTGTTAAACAGAACATCTTCAATTGCTTTTTTCAAATCACTAGGTATTTGTTCGTAAATTGTAATTTGACCTGCATTTACAATAGCCATATCCAAACCAGCATTGATTGCGTGAAATAAAAAACACGAATGCATAGCTTCTCTTACTTGATTGTTTCCTCTAAAACTAAATGAGACATTGGATAAACCTCCTGAAACTTTTGCTAAAGGAAGGTTAGCTTTTATTAATTTTGTTGCTTCAAAAAAATCTTTTGCGTAGTTGTTATGTTCTGGAATTCCCGTGGCAACAGCAAAAATATTGGGATCAAATATTATATCCTGTGGGGGGATTTTTACTGAATCAACAAGAATTCTGTATGCTCTTGAACATATTTCAAATTTTCTCATGGTGCTGTCTGCTTGTCCTTCCTCGTCGAATGCCATAACAACAACCGCTGCACCAAAACTTTTAATAATCATGGCCTGATCAATAAAAGTTTGTTCACCTTCCTTAAGACTTATTGAGTTTACAACAGCTTTACCTTGCACACACTTTAAACCACTTTCAATTACTGACCATTTAGAGGAGTCAATCATGAAAGGTACCTTTGCAATGTCAGGCTCAACTGATATTAAATTTAAAAATTTTTCCATAGCCTGCTCTGAATCAAGAAGACCCTCATCCATATTGATATCGATAATTTGAGCACCATTTTCAATTTGGTCTTTGGCAATAGAAACAGCCTCTTCAAAATTATTTGACATTATTAAATTTTTAAATTTAGCTGAACCTGTTACATTAGTTCTTTCTCCTATATTTATGAAATTTATATTTTTTTTAGTCATTTAAAATTAAAGGCCTCTAGTCCTGAAAGTCTGAGAGAATTATCTATGGTTTTAGATTTTCTCGGTTGTAATCTTTGAACAGCTTTTTTCATTTGTGTAATATGCTCTGGTGTTGTTCCACAACAACCTCCTACAATATTAATATAACAATTTTCAGCCCAATTTTTAACAAATTTTGCGATTGATGCAGGAGTTTCATCATATCCGCCAAAAGCGTTTGGAAGTCCTGCATTAGGATGAATACTGACAAAAAATTCGGAAATTCTATTTAACTCAATTAAATGTGGTTCTAACTCTTTAGGTCCAAGAGCACAATTTAATCCTATGGTTAGAGGATTACAATGTTTTATAGAGTTGTAAAAACCCTCAAGAGTTTGTCCTGAAAGTGTTCTTCCTGACAGATCAGTAATAGTAGCTGAAATCATTAAAGGAATATAAATATTTTTTTTTTTTTCAAACTCACTGACGGCCATCAATGCTGCTTTGGCATTTAATGTATCGAAAATTGTCTCTATCATAATTAAATCCACGCCTGATTCAATAAGAGCTTCAATAGATATCAGATAATCTTGCTTCAATTCGTCAAAACTTATATTTCTAAATCCAGGATTATTTACATCTGGTGACATTGAACAGGTTCTGTTTGTAGGCCCTAGAACACCAGCAACAAATTTTTGTTGGTCAGGGTTTTCATTCATAAATTGTTCAGCTGCTTGTTTTGCAAGACTTCCTCCTTTGAAGTTTAAATCAAATGAAAAATCTTCACAATTATAGTCTTTCTGAGAAATTTTCGTGGAGTTAAAAGTATTTGTTTCAATAATATCTGCTCCAGCTTCAAGATATTTTTTATGAATTTCAAAAATTAGTTTTTCACAAGAAATATTAAGTAAATCATTATTACCTTTCAGGTTATTTTTTAAGTTTTTAAATTTTTCTCCCTTAAAATCTTGTTCAGTTAAATTTTCTCTTTGTATCATTGTTCCCATAGCCCCATCTAACGTCAAAATTTTTTTCTCTAAAACTTTTTTTAATAATTCAATTTTTTTCATATTTTACCTTTAGGCCTCACTCCAATTATGTGACAAATTGCAAAAGATAAATCTGCCCTATTCAAAGTGTAAAAATGAAGATCATTAATACCACCCTCAATTAGTTTTTTACATTGATCATGAACAATTGTTGCTGAAACAAGCTTTCGCGTTTCATGGTCAGAGTCTAACCCTTTGAACATTTGAATCAAATTCTCTGGCATTTTGCAATTCATTTTTTTTGCAAATTCTACTGTTCTCTTGCAATTAGTAACTGGAAGAATACCAGGAATGATCGGAATCTTTATACCCCTTTTCTGCGCTCCATTTATAAAATCAAAATAATACTCTACATTAAAAAAAAATTGTGTGATTGCCTTGGTTGCGCCTAAATCAACTTTTTTTTTCAAAATATCATATTCTTGTTCAATTGATGTAGAGTCAGGATGTATTTCAGGATAAGCGGAAACTGTTATCTGAAAGTTAAATCTTTCTTTTAAAAATTTGATGAGATCTGTTGCGTAATTAAAATCTCCTTTGTTTCCCAAACTTTTCTGGTTTTTGGGCCTATCTCCTCTTAAAGCAACAATATGCCTTACTCCTGATTCCCAGTAATCATTAGCAATTCGTTCAATTTCCTCTTTTGTAGACTCTATACATGTGAGATGAGCAGCAGGGCTTAATTTTGTCTTTCTTTTTATTTGTTTAACTAAATTATGAGTATTTTCTCTAGTTGACCCACCTGCACCGTATGTAACTGATATAAAACTAGGCTTAAGTGGCTCTAATCTCTTAATATTAAGCCATAAAGAGTCAATTGCATCCTTATTTTTTGGAGGAAAAAATTCAAATGATACGTTGGTTTTAGTTTTTTTCATTCTCAGAGAAGTAATTTTTTTTTTAACAAAAAATTTTATAGTTTATTTTTTTATAATATTATGCTTTAAATTAATATAATAATTTTTTATTTTGTATATTTATATGACGAACATCACCTCTATATTTCGCAGATTACTATTTTTAACCATTTTTCTGTCTCTCATTCCACTATTTTCCAATGCTGAAGACGTGAATGATCCATTTGAAAGTGCAAATAGAAAAATTTTCGATTTTAACAACATTCTTGATGATAATATTTTTGTTCCCATTGCTAAAGGATGGAGAAAAGTCCCTGACATACCAAGGAAACCTCTATCTAACTTGTCGACCTTAGCTCAAACCCCAATAAGTTTGGCAAACGCCATTCTTCAGTTGAATAGAGAAAGTATTGGCAACATTTTGGGAAGATTTTTAATTAACATGACTTTTGGACTAGGTGGAATGTTTGATGTTGCAGGAACTAAAGAATTTGGAAATGTTCCAGCTATTACCGAAGACTTTGGACAAACGCTAGCTACATGGGGTGTTCCAGATGGACCCTATGTTATGCTTCCAATCTTTGGTCCCTCCAGTGTGAGAGATGCATTTGGAATGGGAGTTGATACAATCACCAACCCATTGTCATTTGCTTATAGAATGAATGGTATTGGCATAGAAGCAAGGTTATCAGGACCAGTTTTGAGAGGTGTGAATCAAAGAGAAAAATATTTAGATTATGTTGAAGAAATGAAAGCAAGTTCACTGGATTTCTATGCTACTATGAGAAGTCTTTATCGCCAGAAAAGAAAAAAAGATATTAGTGGTCTTTTAGAGGATGAAAATGCTTCATCTTTAGATTTTATTCCTGTTGCAAGTATAGCTGATGATGATGGAATTTCTCAAGCTTCATCATTAAGTTTCTCTGATGAATTAGATTCTACAGACCTTGATTCTTCCTTTACAGATATATCAGGAACTGAAGATAAAGAGGTTAATCAACAAGTAAAAAAAATCGTTCAAGCTCAGGTTAAAAGAAATTCTAAACTTAATTCTCCAATTTTAATGCCATCATCGAACTATCCTGGTGCTAAAACAGTTGAAAGCAGGTATGCTCCTAGAATTTATAATGGAATTATGCCTTCTTCTAATTATCCAGAGTTCAGCAAATCGAGAGTTAATTTAATTAACTAAGTTTTAGTTGGTATGTTAAAAAGAATAATTATATCTCTTTTTTTTATCGTACCGAGCTTTTCCCAATCTGATGATCTATCAAAAAGCAAAATCTTTTTAGAAAAACTTGGAAAAGAGGTTGTTGAAAAGATTTCAAATGTAAATATTTCAGATGCTGATAGGTTTAAAAATTTTAAAAAATTATATCTATCAACTTTTGATAATTACTATATTTCTAGATTTGTTCTAGGGAGATACTGGAAAACTATTGATAAAAATGTTCAAAGGCAATTTGTAGAATCCTTCAACAAATATATTGTGGCAACTTATGCACCGAAATTTAAAGGTTGGGAAGGTACATTCAAAGCTACAGACTCTCTAATAGAAAAAAATTATTACAATGTTAAAATGGATATTCTTAACAAAGAAGGGCCAACACTAAAAATGATGTGGAAACTGTATTTAAATAAAAATAACGAATTTAAAATTTTGGATGTGAATATTGATGGTGTTTCTATGCTTGTAACTCAAAGAGCAGAATTTATGTCTGTGATTAAAAATAATCCAAAGGGCGTTAAAGGCCTCATTACAGCAATGGAAGAGAAAGCATCTGGCTCCTAAACACTTAATTATTAAAAATCTAATTAATGATTAAAGTTAAATATCTTAAGCAACTTCAAGTAGCTTAAACAATATCGAACACAAAAACCCTCCTAGTGTTGACAAGCCAACTAAATTATTATCTGATAAATGCGATGCCTCAGGAAGCATGGCTGAACAAATCATTGTTAACATTGCTCCAGCTGCAATACCTTCAATAAACACCAAACTACCATGGCTTATCGAATCACCAATGTAAGCTCCCAAT
>MDSZ01009935.1_pt1 | contig 32419 bp, 28 predicted proteins | sample 811201 | NCBI WGS metagenome assembly MDSZ01 (sample SAMN05326647, study PRJNA326480) | marine metagenome | isolation source: seawater | place: Indian Ocean: North | collected 2010 | reverse complement strand
TAATTAAGGCTTTTCTCAGAGCCATCTAGTAGATTGACTAATCGGATCGGTCTTAAATTCATGGTGACAAATTTGAGATGCTTCAGATGTTTATTGTCAGCAGATCCACCATTCACCACAATTAAATCTACTTCGTTAAGCCTCGAAACAGGCTCGCGCAAAGGTCCTGCGGGCAAACAAAAGCCATTGCCAAGCAACCTGGTACCATCGACTACAGCTATCTCTACCTGCCTCTTTAGCGCATAGTGCTGTAAACCATCATCACTGACTACAACATCACAATCATGCTCAGACAGCAGCGCCTGAGTAGCTTTAACTCTATCGGGATCAACAAACACCGGACATAGTGTCCGACGGCTTATCATTAAGGGTTCATCACCGACCTCCGATGCTGCCGATGAGGCGGTAACTTCGACGGGATAATTATCTGATCTGCCACCGTATCCACGTGAAACCACGCCTGGTCTTAATCCCAAAGACTTCATATGGTCTACCAAACTAATGACCAACGGGGACTTACCAGAACCTCCAACAGTGATATTACCAACCACTACCACCGGGACGGGAGCGGTCCATCTTTGCCGTGACTGAAGCAAACTTCGACGCAAGAAGGCCGCCTGACTAAATATCCAAGATACAGGCAGAAGAAGACGGAGCCATATCGCATCACTATACCAAGCCCGAACTAGGCGGCTCGCATTCGGGAGTTTTCTTGAGGAAGACTGCACTGGGAAAAGCATGCCGCCGTTTTCCACTTCAGGTTGACCAGCATCTTCTTGATTAGTGATTTCATCTTTTGCATGAAGTTGAGCGTAAAAACCTTGTTTCGCAAGCAGGGCCTCGTGCGTTCCTTCCTCGACGATACGTCCTTCATCAATGACAAAGATTCTATCCGCTTTCTCGATTGTTGAAAGTCGATGAGCAATAACGAATGTTGTCCTTCCTTCAATAACTGCTTCTAATGCCTTCTGTATATAACGTTCGGATTCCGTATCCAGAGCAGAAGTCGCTTCATCAAGAATTAGTATCGGGGCATCCTTCAAAAATGCCCTCGCGATAGCTAGTCGTTGTCTTTGACCACCTGACAACAACACACCGTCATCGCCGACAATAGTATCAAGACCCTTCTCTAACCTTTCGATAAAGTCAGATGCGTATGCATGCTCTGCTGCCCTTTCAATGTCTTCGTTTGATGCTGACTGGAGAGTGCCATAAGCAATATTGCGGGCAACTGAATCATTAAACAGTGTGACTTCTTGGCTAACGATTGCAATATGCTCCCTAAGGTTCGCTAAGGACAAACTGTCAATAGGATATCCGTCAATAAGGATTTCTCCCTCGTTCGGTGCGTAGAACCTTGGAATAAGGCTTACCAAGGTACTTTTACCGCTGCCACTTTTACCGACAAGGGCGACTGTCTCACCAGGCTGAACAGTGAAACTTACACCCTGCAAGACATCATCTAGTTCTGAGGAATAAGTAAATCTCACATTCCTGAACTCTATTAAACCTTCTACTCTCTCCAGTTCGATAGTACCTTCATCGATTTCAATATCTTGATCAAATAGATCAAAGATGTCCTCAGCCGCCGCCAGACCTTTCTGGACAGTAGCCACCACCTCACTTAACTGACGAATCGGCTTAGCAAGCAATCCGCTAGTCGTTATAAATGCAACGACAGATCCGGCGGTCATGCCCGCTAGCAACACAGGATCAAGCACCAACCAGACAAGCCCGGCCAACGCTAGCGCAACTATTAATTGGATTGTTGGTGTAGCGATAGCAGAAGTAACTACCATCTTCATTGATTGGCGGCGATTGTCTTGGCTGACTTTATTAAATCGGCTCCTTTCATAGTCACTACCACCAAAGGTTCTCACTTCACGATAACCCTGGACTGTCTCAGAAGCTACATGGGTTACATCCCCCATAGAATTCTGAATTCGCTGACTGATTCGACGAAAACGCTTACCCGCATAGCCAACCAACAAGGCTATTAATGGCGCCACTGCAAAAAAGAGCAGCGTCAGTCGCCAATTGAGGTAAAGTAAAAATCCGAGATAGGCGATGACCGTGAAGCCCTCTCGTATTATCGTTCGCACTGCGTCTGTGGCCGCACCTGTTACCTGGGTAACATGGTAGGTAACCTTAGCAACCAGATGTCCCATTGCATGTTTGTCATAAAAAGCACTAGGTAGCGTCAATAACCGATCGAACAATTCAGTTCGCAAATTATGAACAAGGTAATAAGAAACGTGGGCGATGAAATAATTTCCTACAAAGGTCCCGAAACCTCTAGCTGCAGCAATAATTACAATTGCTATAGGAATAAGGCTTCGATTTAAATTCTGACCATCCTTCAAGTAATCGCTGAAGTATCTTTCAAGTTGTTCGTTACGAGTTGTTGTCCCCGGCTGGAGTGAATCGACAATATAAGAAACCAACTGGACAAAAGACACATTTGCGAGAGAGTAAAGTAGGAAACCGAGAATGCTGAGCAAAAATGCTGCCCAGTAAGGCAGAACATACCGCAGCAATCTACCATAGATCCCGACATCAGATTTAATCTTAGAAACAGCCATTACCTTGCACTTTCGTTAGCGGGATAAGTGAGCTCCGTCGTTATACGAACTTTCGTGAAGCCTAACCTGCCTGCAATATCTAGAGCAGTTACGACTGATTGGTGAGGAGCCGCAGAATCTGCGGTAATAATCACCGGCGCAGATTTTTCACCTTTGCCCTTCTCATTGAATGCAGCCATTAAAGTCGACGCTTTGTTATTCAACAGTGCGACACCATTAACAGCGTAATCCCCTCGCTTACTTATAGAAATTTCTATAGCGCTTTCAAGGCTAGGTGCGTTATCGAATTCTGCTTTCGGCAAGTCAATTGACAGATGCGTTTCCCTGGTGAAGGTGGTGGAGATCATAAAAAAAATCAGTAGAAGAAAAACCACATCAATCAATGGTGTGAGGTTAACATCGACTTCCTGGCGCGAACGGCGAGCAAACCTCAATGGTTAACGTCCTCTTGACCTAAAAGCCTAATAAGGTCGCCACGATTTGTTATTTCACTACTCAGCACTTCGACCAGTTTTAAAGCTTCTTGTTCCATAATATTAAGCAACTCATCAACTCGCCGTGTGAAAAAACGGTAAAAAAACAGACTTGGAATTGCCACAGTAAGCCCAGCTGCCGTCGTAATCAGTGCTTCGGATATTCCACCGGCAAGGACTGCTGCATTGCCTGCTCCTTCGAGCTTTATAGCGGTAAAAACCTTAATCATGCCAATAACGGTGCCCAACAAACCCAGCAGTGGCGTAATTGAGGCGATCGTCCCAAGAGTATTTAGATAGCGCTCCATCTCATGAACAATCTGCTGCGCGACGTCTTCGATCGACTCTTTCATAAGCTCACGACCTTGCTGATGGGACGCTATTCCTGCCGCAAGAATTTGACCGAGGGAAGAATCAGCTCGTAACTCGCGCAGTCGGTCATTATTCATCTCATTAGCCTTGATCTGGTTCCAGACCCTGATCAGAAGACCACGAGGAACGACCTGCTTCATCCTAAGCGTCCAAAATCGTTCAATGCAAATAGCAGCCGAGATAACCGAGCAACCAATGATGGGAATCATCAGCCAGCCACCTGCTTGCACAAGTTCAACCAAGGAATTCTCCAGGCAGTGTTGTTTAGACTTTTACTGTATCACATTCAGGCACTAGTCTGAGGCCCCAGAGCCAAAATACCTAATGAAATCAATATATTCCGGAATTGTTTCTCACGACCTGCCCCTCGACCAACCGGAAACCCAAGCAACGATATTGCCTGCCAACAGACTACCTAATTCAGCATCGTTTAGGCGCATCTATTATTTTTAAAGTTTCTTTTAAGTGTTGCCCCAATGCCAGTGCTGGAATAGCGAGCAGATTCTCTACAGCGGCGATAGTCGAGCCGGCCCAGAATCTGATCGAAAATAATGGTATTTGCCGCCAATCTGCGCCCGCCTCATGCAACCAAAAGGGGGGATTAAACAAAAACTAAGCCTTCGACAATACGCAAACCCGAGAGCACACACAACGCATTCACTTGGGTCCTGTCATGACTGCCAACTGCCAATCAAGAACTCTAATATTCGATTGAGTTCCACCAGAGGTGTCGACACGTTCTGCGAACACGTCTATGGCAAGCTTCATCAATCTGCCACCGGCTACATCGTTCACCTCTTTAACATGAATTCTGCTGGAGAGAATGTCTTCTTCGAAAACCGGTGCAACGTGATCACACTTATACCAGCAAACAATCATCGCCAATGAAGGCAGAATCCTCGCGAGTTGGGAAGCCGCCATTGATATCGTGTGGCCTCCATAAACCAACCGCCTATCATAAACGCTGCGAGACGCATCAGTATGTGTCATAGCCATGTTCAAACTCATTCGAACAAGTTCAGGTGCCATGGTGACCGTATCTCTCGCTTCAACATCAATAACTTCTCCCGGATTAAAATCGATAGCCTCAACCGGCAGGACTGAGTAATTCCAATCCGGAATCGATGCAAAAACATCTTTCTTACTAATCACCTCTGGCATAACACTAAGATCATCAGCATGGCCTGTGTTAGCATCTGAATCTCTGCACGGTACCATTGGGCAGCGCCAGAATAACAAGACAGTTTCACCCTTTTGATTAACGGTATGAATTTCTAAACCGACCATGCCAGACGCAGCCCGTCCCGGCTTAATTGTGTTTTGTCGCAGCGCAAGGACCTTTGTTTGGGTCGTCAATGTATCGCCGATAAACACTGGCCGATGAAACCGTAAACCTCGATAGAAAAGGTTGCCCAAGACTCTCTGTGTCGGCACAGTACTAGCGCCGATCGCGATATTACAGACTAGCGACGGGTTAGCTAGCAATCGATTATCTCTCGTCAATCTAGCGCTGAGAGGTGCGTCTATAGCGGGTCGATAACGGTCAGCAAACATCGCCTGATGCACTGCCGCATAACCATCAGTCAACGTTACTGATGGAACCTGACTTAGGTCGTCGCCAACCGAAAAGTCTTCAAACCAGGGAGCATTTGACATTATTGGGATAAACCTCTGGCGGTTATCGGCCAAATTTCGCTAACCATGCCATCTCGATAAGGAAAATAGAAATCGTGCAGATTGACCGTTGGGTCACAGTGCGGAGTCAAAACTTCGAGCTTGTCACCAAGCTCAATCATTTTTGATGGGTTCCTCAAATTGACAATGCCATGCTCATCTCCACCCCAATGATAGACAACGCCTTCAATCTCACGAAATTCAGGCAACATCTTATCTGAAGCCAGCGATTTAAAGCCCGCGTCAACAGTTATTAATCGTGAATTTGGCTGACTTATCGCCGTGACCAGTAAGAAAAGCGAAACACCAAAATCGTCAAAGTTATCTGAATGCTGCCCGCCGATATCTCGATACTCTATATCCATGAACGCATATGAACCGGCCTGCAACTCATTGATAAGGCCTTGATCTGGCTCAATATCAAAAGTGCCCGTGCCTCCTCCTGAAAATATGGGCACGTCAATCCCCGCATCGTCAAGTAAGTCCTTTGTTTCTTGACCGGATGCCATGACTTCCCGGTATCTCTGAGCCCTCGCGCTATACCCTTCAATATGCATGCAGTGCCCTGCATACATCTGCAACCCTGAAAGTCTAAGATTAGATGCATCTAACACCTGTGTAGCGAGATCAAGAACTGGTCTTCCCGCCTTAATGCCGGTTCGTCCCATTGCAGGGTCTATGTCGATGTAGACATCAACTATGCAACCATCGACTGCCGCCAAACGATTTAGGTAATGGGCAGTATCTAAGTGATCGACGACGAGTTTTACCTTGGGATATTCAGATCGCAGTGCGATAAAGCGCTCTAATTTGTCAATGCTAGCAAGGGGTGATGTAATGAGGACATCATCAACGCCAGCTGCACACATAACTTCAGCTTCGCCTAGTTTAGCGGCGCACACTCCCTCAGCTCCTTTAGCTATCTGCTTACGAGCTATAACGGGACACTTGTGCATTTTTGTATGAGGGCGCAACCGGATACCAGCGTCATTTAGATGATTTTGCATTCGATCGAGGTTCGCTTCGAAGACATTTAGATCGATCACCAGTGCTGGCGTATGAAGAGCTTCAAGAGGAATCGGCTCCTCCAAAGTAACAACTTCAGAGGGTCGACCTGCGGTCCACTGGCGATAAAATTCTGCTATTTCGGACATTAATTACAATCCTGAGTTACACATCTAGATCACCTCCGACCTATGGCCGTTATGACTGTAAACCCGAAATTCGAAAATACAGCTAGGAAAAAGCTAAAACTGAGACTATCCAGTATTGGAAGGTAGTGACCATGATCAAAAAGCCCCTGAGCGTGACTAAGCATTAGGTGTCAGCTCAAAGATATTTTACTTAAGTGCTCCGCTAACAGTTTCGGCTATGGCAAGGCACGAAGTCAAACCAGGCGATTCAATACCGAATAAATTGATGAGACCAGAAATCTGATGTGTATCCTGAGACTGAATAATGAAGTCTGCAGGCTCATCGCCTGGGCCCTGTAATTTGGGCCGAATACCTGAATAACCGGGTATTAGCCTGCCGTCCCGAAGCTGAGGAAGATATCGACGAATAGCCTGATAATGAGATAACAGTTTTTTTTCGGGTAAGTCATAATTTTCAGTATCTATATACTCAACATCAGGCCCAAACTTTACTTGTCCACCAATATCAATGGTCGCATGAATGCCTAATCCAGCACCCGTAGAGTCAGGTACAGGGTAAATAAGATGATGGAAAGGGTTCTCACCCTGAAGCAGGAAATAATTGCCACGGCACAAGTAAAGAGCGGGAATTAACGATTTCTCGAATCCTTCAATTCCTGCGGCCACCTTTTGGGCACCGAGCCCTGCAGCGTTAACGATATGCTTGCAATTCAAAGCATAGGGCTCGCCTTCAATGAGGGTAAGAATAGTAAAACCATTAGGCATACGACGTATCTGCTTCACATGCGCGTGGCATGCAAGTCCACCGCCCTGTGCTTCTAGATCAGCTAAAAAAGCCGTCATAAGTCCGTGAGAATCAACGATTCCAGTAGAAGGAGACATCAGCGCCATAGTAGCGTAAACATTTGGCTCGACAGCCTTCAAATGCCTCCCACTCAAATACCTTAGATCACAAACACCATTCGCTTTCGCTTTTCGCTCTATTTGCTCGAGTTCTGGTTCCTCTGCCACCGATGTCGCAACAATCAGCTTGCCTATCGCACGATGGGCAATACCTCGAGAGGCGCAGTATTCGTAAAGGAGAGACTTGCCTCTAACGCAGAGACGCGCTTTTAAGGAATCTTCAGCATAATAAATACCCGCATGTATCACTTCACTGTTACGACTACTTACACCTTCGCCAAATTTGGCACCCGACTCCAGCACCATAACTTGATGTCCATCCGTCGAGAGCTGTCTTGCTATAGCAAGCCCGACGACACCTGCACCGACTACGCAAGTCTCAATAAAATCCAAGTTCGACATGAGACTATTATGATGCTTTCGAGACGATGGTAAAAGCAGGATCTCGAACTGCCCCGCGATTCAAATTGTTCAGATAAAAAAGGGACCCAGATTGGGTCCCTGTTCCGAAGTGAAGGAGGTAAACCTCGGAAACGACTAAAAGCCCAAGTGTATCTGCATGTTCTGATTGGAAACCTCGCAGGCTTGAGCTACCGCCCGCCCAAACAAATCGCCTCTACAAATACTCTGCGTGTCATGGTCTTCAACTTCGTTAAGCATCATTTTCAAATGATGGCAAACCATCTGTCCCGTCCTCCGCTTTAAATCACTGCCCTTTGTGGTCCGCATCTTTCTAGCGGCCACCATCGCTTGCTGCGAATGAAATTGAACGCTGGGCTGTTTCTTTAGTGAACTCCCTAAAGGAGCTGCCTGCTTTGGTCGATTAAAATTGTCTGCAGACTTCATATATATACCAGACGTTTTACTGTATAAATTAACAGTATCATTATACTGATTATTTGTACAGTTTTTTATCATTCGCGCCGAAATGAAATCTTGTTATTACTCGCTGTAGCAACAATCTTGTCACCAGCGCTAAATTCACCCGATAGAATCAATTCAGCGAGCGGATTCTCCACGTGTCTCTGAATAGCACGCTTCAGAGGCCTTGCCCCGTAAACGGGGTCGTAGCCAAGCTCTACTATCAAATCGATCGCCGATGCGTTGAAATCAAGTGTTACCTTTGAATCGGCAACTCTCGATTTCAGAATATCAAGCTGAATATCAGCAATCCCTGTGATCTGATCGCGATCGAGAGAATGGAATACCACTGAATCGTCGATGCGATTGGTGAATTCAGGGCGAAATGACTGACATACAACTTCCATGACGGCAGCGCTAATTTCGTCGTAGCCTCTACCCGACATTGACTGAATTAAATCCGAGCCTAAATTTGACGTCATTATCAAAACGGCATTACGAAAGTCTACAGTTCTTCCATGACCATCTGTCAGCCTGCCATCGTCTAACACCTGCAACAAAATGTTAAAGACATCAGCGTTAGCTTTTTCGATTTCGTCGAGTAGTATCACCGAATAGGGCCGGCGCCGAACAGCCTCTGTTAAATAACCACCTTCTTCATAGCCCACGTAACCCGGAGGCGCTCCGATCAAACGAGCAACTGAGTGTTTTTCCATAAACTCCGACATGTCTATGCGAATCAACGCGTCATCTGAGTCAAAAAGACACCGAGCAAGCGATTTAGAGAGCTCAGTCTTACCTACACCGGTTGGCCCGAGAAACAGAAAAGAGCCATTGGGACGATCGGGATCGGAGAGCCCAGCCCTAGATCGTCGAATTGCATTAGCTACAGCAATAACAGCTTTAGATTGCCCAACCACCTGCTTGTGGAGTTCGTCTTCCAGCACCAACAATTTGGCTCGCTCGCCTTCTAGCATTTTTGCAACAGGAATGCCTGTCCACTTGGAAACAACTTCCGCAATTTCATCTTCAGTAACGCGGTTGCGCAATAGCGTCATACTTGATCGATCAGTTCGCTGCGCGGTTTCGAGTCGACGTTCCAGTTCGGGTATACGCCCGTACTGCAGTTCTGACATACGAGTAAGATCACCTCCTCGTCTGGCTGAATCTAACTCTATCTTGACCTGCTCAAGGTCTTCTTTGATCTGTTGAGCCCCTTGTAGGGCAAGCTTTTCTGCACTCCAAATACTGTCAAGATCTGCGTACTCCCTTTCCGACTCATCTATCTCATCGTCCAGGTTTCTCAGACGTTGACGTGAACCGTCGTCTTCCTCATTTTTTAGTGCTTCACGCTCGATTTTCAACTGAATTAAACGCCGTTCGAGCCGATCCATATCGGCAGGTTTGGAATCCATTTCAATACGAATAAGGCTTGCTGCCTCATCCACCAAGTCAATGGCTTTATCAGGTAGATGTCTGTCAGTAATGTAGCGGTAACTGAGCTGCGCTGCTGCGATAATCGCTGGATCCGTAATGTCGACACCGTGGTGCACTTCATAACGCTCCTTGAGGCCTCGCAGAATAGCGATAGCATCGTCTACCCCAGGCTCATCGACCAAAACCTTCTGAAATCGTCTCTCTAGAGCCGCATCCTTCTCGATGTAATCACGATATTCGTCCATGGTGGTAGCACCGACACAATGAAGCTCCCCTCTCGCAAGTGCAGGCTTTAGCATGTTGCCAGCATCCATGGCGCCTTCAGCCTTTCCAGCCCCTACCATTGTATGAATTTCGTCAATGAAGAGGATAATCTGGCCTTCCTGTTTAGCCAGCTCATTTAATAGGGCTTTAAGACGTTCTTCGAATTCTCCTCTAAACTTTGCTCCAGCAATGAGTGCCCCTAAGTCGAGTGATAGAACCTTTTTTTCTCGTAATCCCTCTGGCACCTCACCATTGACAATTCTTTGTGCGAGCCCTTCGGCTATCGCTGTCTTACCCACACCAGGCTCACCAATCAACACCGGATTATTTTTCGTGCGCCGTTGCAAGACCTGGATAGTTCGACGTATTTCGTCGTCTCTTCCTATTACAGGGTCAAGCTTGCCCCGTTCAGCACGATCCGTCAGATCAATAGTGTAATTTGCTAAAGCCTGCCTGGTGTCTTCGGCATTCGAATCTCTCACAGTCTCTCCACCTCGCATCTGTTCAATCACTCGAGAAAGCTGTTCACTTTGAATCTGTGAAATTTTTAAGAGCTCACCAACACCTGTTCGATCATCCATTAAAGCTAGCAGCACCGTTTCACTCGCAATGAAATCATCTCCAATTTTCTGGGTATGCTTATCTGCAAGATTCAGAATTCGTCCAAGATCAAGCGATAATTGGATATCTCCATTGTTGTTCCTTATCTTCGGCAAATCTCCTATGAGCTGACCTAACCCTCGCTCCAACGCGTCTTTGTCGACACCCATCTGACTCAATATCGTGCTGACAGCGCCACCCTGTTGCTGCAGAAGTGCCTGGGCTAAATGGGCTGGCGCAATGCGATTATTATCATTTCCAACCGCGATTGACTGAGCGTCGGATAAAGCTTCCTGCAACTTATTGGTAAACCTATCTATTTGCACGATTTAAACCCCGCTTGTTTTCTCCATCCTGTAATGGGGTCATAAATACCTGGTTCAAGTCTCTTGCCTAAAGCCCAATGTTATGACAATTTGCGCGCAACCTATCGGACTGCCGCAATGATCCTACAGGCCTTTGATAAGACCACCCTACCGAATTCAGACGTCATTCAAACGCAACCCTTTTTGAATTCCTTGGATTGATAATGGCCTCAAAAAGAGTCGGTGCGTTCCACCAGGCATTTACCGCGATAGTTGTCATTTTAACCATTGGCACCTGGTTAACTGACTCAAGGATACTGAGTTTAGGTATGTTTTGCGCCTGCATGCTTGTCTTTATCGCACAAACACTCAACTCTGATATACGAGCCCCTATCGATCCAATCAGGCTGGAACAACATGATCAATCAAAAATAGCCAAGGTTTTCGACTCGTTCAAGGTTATGATCTATCTTCTGATACCAGGCACCGTCTGGATCAGTATTTTTTCTTCATATCCAAAGCTTGAATCATGTCTGACAAAATATACATAACGCCTGGAGGCGCAAGGCAGTTACGAGATGAACTGAACGAACTATGGCGAGTAACTCGCCCAGAGATCACGAAAAATGTAAGTGACGCGGCGGCTTTGGGAGACCGTAGCGAAAATGCGGATTATATATACGGCAAGAAAAGGTTACGGGAGATTGACAAGCGAATCCGTTATCTAACCAAGCGACTAGACAATTTGCATATCGTAGACAGATACCCCGACAACAAGGAAACCGTTTACTTTGGCGCATGGGTGAGACTGGAATCTGAAGATGGCGAAATCAAAAATATACGAATTGTAGGTTCAGACGAGTTCGATCCAAAAAAAGGTTGGATTAGCATAGAGTCACCGATGGCAAAAAGGCTGATTGGAAAACAGCTCGGTGCTCAAATATCGCTCGACCTGCCCAGCAAAAGAATCGACTATGAGATTCTCGATATCCGTTACGAACCAATAACAAAATGAGTTATCAGCGAAAAAATATCAAAAATATGATGGGTTACGCCAGCGGTGAGCAACCGACTGATCCCAATACCCTCAAACTGAACACTAACGAAAATCCTTATCCGCCAAGTGAGAGGGTTACTGAGTTAATTCGGCAATTTGACCCGGCTGCCCTAAGACGCTACCCACCGCCGAATGCTGTCAAATTTCGCCAACTGGCCGCTAAGCTTCATGGTGTGGACACAAGCAATATAATAGCGACTCGGGGTGGAGACGAATTGCTTCGTCTTGTTATCACAACTTTTGTTGAACCCGGTGAATCCATTGGCGTCACTAACCCAACCTATTCGCTCTATCCTGTACTTGCAAAAATTCAGGATTGTCCTCTCGTCGAAATCGAGCTCTCAGAAACTTGGGCGTTACCCGAGTCCTTCCCTGCTGAAATGAACAAAGCAGGGGTGAAATTAACTCTGCTGGTCAACCCTCACGCCCCAAGTGGCGTATTAATGCCAATTGATGCCGTCAGCCGGCTTGCAAGCAAACTAGATTCAATTCTTCTTTTGGATGAAGCCTATATCGATTTTGTTGATCACGAGTATCAATCGGCCAACTTGATAAACAAACACGACAACCTAATTATACTGAGAACTCTTAGCAAAGGTTATTCGTTAGCCGGACTGAGATTCGGTTATGGCATTGCTCCACAAGAGTTGATAGAGCCTATGCTGACCAAAACCAAAGACAGCTATAACCTGGATCTACTCAGTCAGGAAATCGCAGCGGTTGCCATTGAAGATCAATCGTCTGCTAAAGTCACGTGGGAGCTTGTTGTTAAAGAGCGCCAGCGGCTTCAAGCTGCACTTGAGACGCTAGGCATGCCAAGTCCACCCAGTCAGACTAATTTCCTTCTCGCAACATCGCCAGTCGATGCAGAACAGGTCTATCGACGATTAAGAGATAGACAAATTTTAGTCAGATATTTCGCTTCACCTAATTTAGAGGATAAGCTTCGCATTTCTGTAGGGACATCTGCAGAAAATGATCGTCTTCTTTTGGCAATTAGAGAGATACTGGATAACTACTGAATGATTTTGACCGATATCGACGATATAAGGCATACGGGGGTCATCGTGCTGAGGCCCAATAACTCTTTGAGCTGGCGTGCAAATGTACTTTTCTTAACGGCTTTTATGGCGCTGTCCCTAATTATATCTACTGGCTTCCTGATGGCAGGCGCTTGGGTCATCCTTCCTTTTTCACTTTTAGAAATAATAGTCGTCGGGGCCTGCATTTATTACTCAGTTAACCAGTGCTCTAGGCAGGAGGTTATTACGGTTACGGATCACGAAGTCAAAATCGAGGCTGGAGTCCGAAAGCCTAATAATAACCAAACTTTTCAACGGGCATGGGCTAAATTTTTAGTGCAGAAAGCTCAAAGGCCCTCGGAAGGCCCTGTTTTGTCGATTCGCTCCCATGGTAAAACCACTGAAATAGGCAGTTTCCTCAACCGGAGAGATAAAGAAGATCTTGTCTCGCAGCTGAGACGAATAGTACCCCGTTAATTTTTAGGAGTATCGACTAAACGCATCAATCCTTCCTGAGCGACAGACCCCACTAATTCACCTTGTTCCGTGAACATACTAGCTCTAATGAAACCTCTAGAACCCGCGGACGCTGTGCTTTCCATCGCAATAAGGATCCACTCATCAAAACTAAAAGGTTTATGAAACCACATCGAGTGATCAAGACTGGCTGTCATCAGTCCAGTCATCCAAGATTGTCCATGTGGTAATTGCGCAGTGCTTAACAATCCCATATCAGATGCGTAAGCTAGCAAACACTGATGCCTGGCATAATCGTCTCCGAGAGGTTTCTTTGAGCGATACCAAATATGTTGTACCGGTGCCATCTTCACTGGCAGCGCGTAATTTACGTTTTCGACCCTTCGCATTTCAATAGGACGGTCTCGCTTCTGATGCTTTAACATCTCGTCAGTGTAAAGGTGTTTATTCTTCTCCAGCACCTCTTGCTCAGTCGGCAAATCATCCGGCGACGGCACTTCCGGCATAATTGCCTGGTGGGACAATCCTTCCTCATGAACGTGGAATGATGTATTCATCGTAAAGATAGCCTCGCCTTTCTGTATTGCGACAACGCGACGTGTCGTAAAACTCCCGCCGTCACGAATTCGATCGACTTCATAGATTATTGGTAAGTCAGGGTCACCAGGCCTCAGAAAATAACCATGTAAAGAATGACACGGCCTTTCTTCTACCGTGCGCAGCGCCGCAATAAGGGCCTGTCCAATGACCTGACCTCCAAAAACCCGGCCTGAACCCATCGACTCCGAGAAACCTCGGAACAAGTTGGTTTCTATCCTCTCTAGATCAAGGTGTTCAAGGACTGAATCAATTAAGGTCAAAATTCGCTCCAACGGAAAAAGCGGTGCACCTTAACAGCAGCAAGCACTCATGTCAGGTTTGTTTGGTAATTAACAGGCACAAGAAATACCAATAATCACTTATAATTAATGCGCACTAAAAATAGAGCCAATTTAAATTAAGAAGTATCTCCCCTCAAAAGACCAAATCAGCAAGGTGCGCTCGCTGCAATTCCTTGGGAAGCTGATTTTGGAACCGAACTTGTGGCACTTCAATCGTCACTCTTTATCCTACGCCGCGTTAGTGGGCAGCCTTTGCTGCTTCTTGCCTATACCATTCCAAATGGTGCCCTGTGCTGTTGCATGCATATTATTAGGCTGCAACATACCTGTAGCTATGTTGCTAGTATGGATAAGCAATCCCGTCACTATCGGCCCCATGATGTACTTCGCTTACCGGGTCGGATTGACGATTCTAGGCATGGAAACGCCAAGTATTCCTGAGTCACCAAACTTCGATTGGTTTTTTGAGCAACTCTTGGACATCTGGCAACCATTGATTGTCGGCTGCCTAACGTGTGGTCTTATTGCAGGTCTCATAGGTTTTTTTGGTGTGCGATCCTACTACCGTTGGAAGATTATGCGCTACATTCAACAACGTCGGCAGCGGTAACTGTTATTCGTAACGAAGAATTTCTAGAGGCTCCAGTCTTGCTGCTCGACGGGCAGGCTGAAATGTTGCTACCGTTCCTATAAGCGTTGTTAGCCCAACAATTGCCAGTATATCTTCCAGTCTGGGATCAGTCGGAACCCTATCAAAATATGTCCCCTCGACAATACTAAAACCAAAAAAAACTTCGAGATACGCAATGATATCGGGCGCATAGAAGGCCAGCGGCAAGCCGAAGATCAATCCAGCAAAAACCCCGGCGAGCGTAACAATGGACCCTTGGATAAAGAAGAGCCCCAGCACCTGACGGTCACCCATGCCCATTGTACGCAGAATCGCTATCTCGCGACGTTTTGCATTGACCATCATACTCAATCCAGCAACTATACTAAAAGAGGCAACAGCAACAACAAACGTCAATACAATAAACATCATGACTTTTTCCATTCGGACCGTCGCAAAAAAATCGCCATAATGCTTGGTCCAATCATGGACCCGATAGCCAGCCTGACTCAATTGCCGATTTATCTCTGGAGCGGCATAAATATTATCAAGTGTTATACGTACTCCCTGATCTTTCTTCACAATTCGATTTAAAGATTCAAGATGCATCAACCCCAATCGATAGTCGAGTTCAGATCCAAGCGAAAAAGTACCTACGAATCTAGCCTGTTTTAACTTCGGCTTAAAAGTTTTGCCGGCAATGCTCATTGCAGGAAAAATAAGGCGAACACTATCCCCTTTAGTCAGCCCAAGTCGCCTTGCGGCGGAAGCACCCAAAACTAAATTATTCTCACCAGCAGTCAAAGTGTTGAGCGTCCCTTCCTCCATTGCAGAGGGTAGTATTGATGCGCCGACCTCTAGCTCGGGCAACAATCCGTAAAGGCCAACTAGCTGACTCCCACTTTGGGAGGTAATAAGGACCTGTGCTTGCTGAAAAGGCGTTATAGATTCGACAACAGAGTGTCCTACATCTAATGGAAGCCCTTTACTTGACGCACCATACACATAGACATGAGGCACAGCGCCAAGAATCCGTTGCTTTAGCTCCCGATCAAATCCATTCATTACTGATACAACAATCAGCAACGCCGCAACACCAAGCACTATTCCAAAAAATGATACTAATGTAACAAGGGAGGCGAAACCTTCGCGGGACTTACTACCCAAATGACGTCTGGCAATTAACAAGGACAGATTCATTTAACTTCTAGGTTTCCGCCATCTAAGAGGTGAACTTGCTGCATACTTTCCGCAAACAGCTGATCATGGGTCACAACCACAAGAGCCGTTCCCCTTTCCTCAGATAAAGACAACAGCAGCTCGTGCACTTGTTCCGCGCTGCCCCTATCGAGATTACCTGTTGGTTCATCTGCCAGAACAACACTGGGATTTGTAACCAATGCCCTGGCAATGGCGACACGTTGACGTTCACCACCAGACAGAGCAGAAGGAAGATGAGTAAGGCGATGCTGCAAATTTACCTGTTGGAGCATCAACTCGGCTCTTTCAAGTGCAATTTTTCGATTCTCACCTCCGATCATCAAGGGCATAGCTACATTCTCACAAGCATCGAAATCGCTCAAAAGGTGGTGGAACTGATAAACAAAACCAACGTGTTGATTACGCAACGTGCCTCGCTGTCGTTCTGACAACTGATTGAGATCAAGACCTGTCAGTAGAACCCTTCCGGAATCTGCGTGATCGAGGCCCGCAAGCAGATGCAGTAAAGTACTCTTACCGCTACCAGAGACCCCAAGAATAGCCACTGAATCAGTAGACTTAACAACAAGATCGATACCCGCCAAAACACCTATTTCGCGACCAGCCTGATAGAAAGACTTCGTTAAACGCTCCGCCTTGATTACATACTCAACGCTCACGAGAGAGAATCTCAGCTGGTTCAGCGCTGGCAGCTTTCAAAGCAGGATAAATAGTGGCAAAACTGCATATTATTAGGCTAAGCAATCCAATCATGCCAATGTCATCGGCTCGTATATCTGTTGGCAGGTACCGAATGAAATATTCGCTCATGGGGTCTAGGCCTAGCGTATTTGTAAAAATGCTATAAATAGCACTTAAAGAACTGGTAACAGCGATACCCACCAATAGCCCAAAGGAAAGACCAACCATACACACCATAATACCGTGAGCCAAGAAGATGAGTAGCATGTCGCCATAACTGGCGCCCATCGTTTTTATTATGGCAATTTCAGACTGACTATCCTCCACTACCATTGTAAGATTAGAAACCAAATTAAATGCTGCGACAGCCACCAAAACTAAGAGAAGAAGAAACATGGTTGCTTTCTGAGTTTGTATAGCATCATACAAATTACCGTTTTGGCGCATCCAACTGACACCGTAAACATTCTGAGAAGAGCTCAGTGAAAGTTGATAGAGAATCTTCGGAGCCTCAAACAAGTCAACAAAACGGAGAGTAAGACTGTCAACATGAGTTTGCCGCTTGAGCTTCGCGAGATCTTGGATTCTTAACAACATCAGATTCCTGTCCAGATCGGCACCCACCTGAAAGATAGTAACTACCTTCAATCTGCGAGTCGCCATTGACGGTCCAGCGAGAGAATAAGTGACATTGGGCAATACTAATGTAACAAAATCGCCCTTAGTCGCTTTAAGCGAAGCTGCCAATTCACTGCCGATAGCGACACCAAACTTGGTTGTTTCCAACTCGGCCATGCCCTCAGCGGAAAAAAAAGTAGGCAGGTCCGTCACGCTGCTTTCCAGTTCTATATCGATACCGCGCACCTGAACCCCGACTAATTGTTCAGCATGTAAGGCCAACCCCGCAGCCTCTGCGCTGGGCGAGGCTCCCTCGACCTTCGGGTGGAGAAGAACTTCGCGACGAAGTTTTTGCCAATCGAAGTCAGGTTCTTGCGCATAAAGTCCGCCCTGCGGCAAAACAGCTAGCACCCGCTGAAGCAATTCTCTCTCGAATCCATTTATAACTGACAGGACCGTTACGAGGACAGCGACGGCAAGTGCTAGCCCAGAAATCGAGAGAAAACCAACAAAGGACATAAAGCGTGAATCTCGCCCCGAACCTAACATTCTAAAAGCCGCCGATAACCGCCAGTCAGACATAATTCTCACAAGAACGAGATAAAAATATTAGAAAGCCTTTAATCCTCGGTGATTGAGTCAGCCATGATAAAAATTCCAAATTCACTCTATTCTTGGACATTTTTCACCAAATGCAATTGCGCAAGCTTAAGGACTTACTTAGGCAACCGCTCAAGAGGCATCATAAAACTTATTATTTCTGTTTAGCGATTCTTGCTCACAACGAGAAGGCTCACCGCCACAGATTTCACATGCACCGTCTACCCCTAGATTATTGAGACCTCCGCAAGACCCGGAGATAGGTTCTTTGCCATAGAGCACGCCGACGGACATAGCTACGATGACCATCAGCAGGACGAAAAAAGCCAGCACAAATTCGATCATTGTTTTTCCAAAACCTCCAGGTATCTCGACAGGGCCCTTGAAGAAAGCTCTTCGTAACCATTATTCTCATCCCGGATTATAGCGAAAACCATTAAATTCTCCTCTTCTGCAATATCCAAGGCAGCTTCAAGCCCGAGAACGGAGAAAGCTGTCGCAAGTGCATCTGCCATTGCTGCGCTTTCATGTAATACGGTTACAGAGCTGAGGGTGTGCTTAACTGGCCAGCCGATGCGTGGGTCAATAGAATGCGAAAAAATCTGCCCTTGATGCTCGAAGTAATTCCGATAGTCTCCTGAAGTTGCTAGCGCAAGGTCCGCCAGAGGCAACGTGCTGTGGAGCAATCGAACCTTTCTGTCAGGAGCCTCAACGCCAATTACCCAGTATTTACCGCGCAAATTCCTCCCTTTTGCTTTTACCTCGCCACCTATTTCAACCAGATAACTATCGGCGCCAGAGGCTTCTATGAGACCAGCAATTTCATCAACCGCATATCCTTTAGCAATTGCAGAGAAATCGAGATACATGGAAACGGGTCTCTCCAATTCGCCATCTGCAAGATGCAAGCGATGAAAACCAGTCCGGGACATTGCGGATTGAATGTCCTTTAAATCCGGCACTCCGTTGGATGGACCATTAGGACCAAACCCCCAGAGATTGACCAACGGTCCAACCGTGACATCAAATGCACCGGCCGACAAGTCATAAACTTCTCGGCTTAAGTGAATTAAAAACTCAAACTGCTCGGAAACGAATAAACGCCTGTCGGCGCTCTGATTGATCCTCGAAACTTCTGAGCTAGCGATGTAAGTGGAGAAAATCGCATTGATGTCGCTTAATCGCTGATCGATCTCATACTGTAGATTTTGTGTCTCTATGACTGAGCCCACAACTTTAATGCTGTATGTTGTGCCCATGGTGCTACCCTGGAGCGACACAAGATCTTTTTTGTTACCCTGACAGGCGATTAAAAGCGAAAAAAATCCAAACAGGATTAACTTTCGTAACCAATTGATTGAATTAAAAAAGGAAAACATGCTTTACTCCGCGTTAATCGAATAACGCCCGTGAAACTTAACTGTAGCAAAATTGAAAGCCAACATGTTACTTCCGCCTCGCCAAGTTCTAGCCAATCTCCCCACTCCATTTCATAGACTTGAGCGCCTGTCGGAAAAGATCGGCACGAACATCTGGTTAAAACGAGATGATTTAACAGATATGGTCGCCTCAGGAAACAAAATCAGAAAACTTGAATATTCGATCGGTCAAGCCATGTCTGACCAGGCTCACGTGCTTGTGACATGGGGCGGCATACAGTCAAATCATTGCCGAGCGACCGCTGCGCTTTCTGCCCGTCTAGGTTTAAAAGCACACTTGATTCTCAGAGGAGAAAAGCCTGACATTGCTGACGGCAACTTAATGCTGGACAGACTACTCGGAGCTGAAGTGAGCCACCTGCCAGTCGAAGACTACCGGGAAATGGAACAGACCTATTTGGCGCTTGAGAAACGCTACAAGGCAGATGGCTTAAAGACCTTTGCTATCCCCGTCGGCGCATCGGACGAGGTCGGTCTTTGGGGTTACATAAATTGTGTGGAAGAGCTGCTTGACGATTTTTCGATAATAGGCCTTGAACCTGACGCTGTCGTTTCGGCAGTCGGATCTGGAGGAACACTTGCTGGTCTTATCCTAGGCAAGGCCATTTATGGGCTTGAAGCAGAGATTCTGGGATTTAATGTCTGTGACAACGAAAGCTATTTTGTAGATAAAATCTCGAAAGACCTTCGCCTTTGGCGAAAACGCTATAAATCGGATATTAAAATTGACGAGTTACCCGTCACCATAATTGATGGTTACGTCGGACCAGGCTACGCAAAAGCTACGGCTGAAGTTTTTGAAACAATAGGTAAAGTAGCGAGAGAAGAAGGAATAATCTTTGATCCGGTTTATACTGGTAAAGCCTTCAATGCCATGCTTAATGAAATAAAGTCAGGCAGACTGAAGGACATGGAAAATATCGTCTTTATTCATACCGGCGGTATATACGGATTATTTCCACAGAAAGAACAATTACTGAGAGCCATCTGAAATGCATTATCTTTTTTTGACAATATTGACTCTTGCACTTTCATCCTGCTCTTTATGGCCCTGGCGCGTCGAAAAAACTGGAACCTGTCTCGACGACGATAGCTGCGAAGCCACTGACCCATTGACACAAGAACTGATAGGGGGAACTTGGTACTGTTACGGTGCCCAGCGGGACCTCCCCTGGGATTGCAGTCAAAACGAGGATAGCCGGAAGATCATTGCTGTTTCGGACGAGCAGCCGACGAGTGACGCCAGCGAAGGTCTTGAAGCTAAACAGCCAGCAGCTGGAGTTAATGTTTTAACTACCGATTCTGAGATACAGGATGAGATTACTAACGCAGGTAAAAAAATTACAAAGCAGCCAAATGAAGGCTCGGCCAGCAAAGATCAAAACCTGACAGATCATTTAACTCCTAGCGATATCATCTCAAACGTGCGTAACAATCTCACAGATTATAACGACGATAGTTATGCTATTCAGCTGATTGCAGTACAAAGCCTTGAAGAGGCAAACGAATTTTCTGCGAATTACTCCATAGACTCTCCGAAGATTATTAAGACTCGCAGCAAAAATAGCGACTGGTATGTAGTTATCTTAGATGTTTTTGAAAATTTGGAAGAGGCACAGTTAGCAGCCAAAGAATGGCAGGCTCTTAATAGAACGCAGTCGATAACGCCCTGGGTTCGTCCTATGGGGCCACTCAAACAATCTGTGTCAACCGAGTAAATTAACTGTCTGGTTATGGCTACAAAGGATTTATTACGTGCGTTGCCTTCTGTTGATAAAATTCTCTCTGCTGCCGGTTGCCAGCAATTAATCGATCGACATGGCCACACTCGTGCGATTCAAGAGATTAGACAAGTCCTCGATAAAACTCGCACAAGCATCCTCGCCGGAACGCTCAAGAAATCGAGCACAGTCAATGAGCTTATCGAACTTGTCGAGTCTCGCTTGCAGGCAATCGATAAAAATTCATTCATTAGTGTTCTCAATCTCACAGGCACCGTTCTACATACAAATCTCGGTAGAGCCAACTTACCCGAAGAGGCATTAAAGGCTGTCAATCAGATTGCGAAAGGCGCGAGCAACCTTGAATTCGATCTTGAAAAAGGTCAGCGAGGCGACCGCGATGACCATATCTCGAAACTCGTCAACGAACTAACAGGTGCAGAGGCGGCAACGGTAGTTAACAATAACGCCGCTGCGGTCCTTCTAGCATTGAATACTTTCGCACAAACGAGAGAAGTTTGTATTTCTCGTGGCGAACTAGTCGAGATAGGAGGGTCGTTTCGGATACCCGAAGTTATGGAAAAGTCAGGGAGCAGGTTAGTCGAAGTAGGAGCAACTAATAGAACCCATCTACGCGACTATGAAATGGCGATAACGCCAGAGACCGGCTTATTACTCAAAGTTCACACGAGCAATTACGAAATCAAAGGTTTCACCAGCGAAGTCACTTATGAAGACATAGCAAAGCTTGGAAAAATACATAACATTCCTTCACTGGCAGACCTAGGGAGCGGCACTCTAGTGGATCTCGCGCATTTTGGACTACCACACGAGCCTACTGTCCAGGATGTTATTCGAAGTGGAATCGATATCGTCACATTTAGCGGTGATAAGCTCCTCGGAGGACCTCAAGCCGGCATCATTGCTGGACGCGCTGATCTTATCCAAAAAATTAAGGCAAATCCTCTAAAGCGCGCTCTTCGTGTCGACAAAATGACCATGGCCGCACTAGTTGAAGTACTCAAATTATTTAGGCAACCCGAACGGCTAACTAAGAAAAACCCCACCCTTCGTTATCTTGCCAAGCAGCGTCACGAAATCGCAGCTATGGCAGCAACGCTAGAGCCTATTCTTTTTGAAGCTCTAGATTCGATTGCAGATGTGAGGAGCGTTGAAACTAGTAGTCAGATCGGCAGTGGCGCCTTGCCTATTGATCAGCTACCTAGCCAAGCGCTTGAGATTACCCCCAAAGACAGAAGCGAGGCATCACTTCAAATCATCATTAAATCATTTCGCCAATTGCCAACGCCAGTGATCGGAAGAATCCACGATGGCAAGTTACTCCTTGACCTTCGAACGCTCGATGAAACCTCTACCCTCGCCGAATTAGTAACACACCTAAAAAAACAATGATTATCGCGACGGCCGGCCATGTCGATCATGGAAAGACATCGCTAGTTCGAGCTTTAACCGGCGTAGATACAGATCGATTAAAAGAAGAAAAACAGCGTGGTCTCACTATAGATCTAGGTTTCGCATACACAGATGCCGAGACTGACAAGCGTCTGGGGTTCGTTGATGTGCCCGGCCATATCCGATTCATCAACAACATGCTTGCCGGTGTAGCAGCGATTGACTTCTCACTATTGGTAATTGCAGCTGATGACGGCGTAATGCCGCAAACTCTGGAACACATCGAGGTCTTACAATTACTTGGCGTTCGGCATGGTGTGATCGCATTAACTAAGATAGATCGAGTTGAAGACGAGCGCCTTGCTGAGGTCGAAAAAGATATTCGTCAAGCCACGCGGCACACCTTTCTTGAAGAGGCTGATATCTATCCCGTCTCCAATGCGACTGGGGAAGGGATCGACACGATCAAACTTGCCCTCGATATTGCAGCAGATGAGCTCGCAGCCAGGTCCACCGCGGGGCTTTTCAGGTTGGCCGTCGATCGACGCTTTTCCGTGCATGGTACAGGCATAGTCGTTACGGGGAGCGTTTTCTCAGGCACACTCAACGAAGGCGACTCGCTTCGATTGATGCCACAGGACATCGGAGTACGTGCTCGTAGTCTGCGAACACAAGATCAAACTGCACTCAGCGCCATTGCCGGAGACCGATGCGCCGTTAACCTGACCGGCAATCGGCTCAACCTGGAAGATATTCATAGGGGGAATTGGATCACAGAGAATCCAGCTCCCGCCTCGGATCGTATCGACGTGCAACTTCACGTTTTAAAAAGTGCCTTATCTGCGTTAACGCACTGGACACCCATACACTTTCATAGCGCGGCTAATCACGTGACAGGTCGGGTTGCACTTCTCGAGGATCGAAAACTTGAACCAGGCACAAAAGGTTTAGCACAAATCGTTTTAGATGAGCCTATAAACGTTTGTGTTGGCGATCGCTTCGTGATTAGGGACCAGGCAGCGCTAATCACTCTAGGCGGTGGATCAGTCATCGACCCTTGGTCGGTTAAACGAGGAAGAGCTCGATCTGAACGCTTACAATATTTAAGTCAGGTAAGGACTGAATCCGCAAGAGACACCCTGAAACTGATGGTTTTAAACCACGGCAAAGGGGTTGATCTAGCTCGATTTGCGATGGCATTCAACTTGACAGCATCTGAGCGAGAAACCCACATAAATCAGATCACTTGCCGTAAACTTTCAGAAAATTACGCGATCAGCGAGGAGCATTTTGGTTCAGCTAGACGCGAGTTGAGCGAACGATTGAAACAATGGCATCAAAAAAACCCAGATAAACCAGGTCTACCGATCAACCAGATAACGAGTTTAAATCGACAAATACCTGCAATGCTAACCGAGCAACTGATCGCTGACTTGATGAACCGTGGTGAACTTCAGCAAGATGGTAACCTCTTCTGTATGGAAGGTTATGGATTACGCCTAAGTAGCCGGGAACAACAAATATTTGCTGAAATAAAGCCATTATTGGAAACAGAAAAAACCAAACCGCCAGTCCTCCATGATCTAGCCAAGTCTGTGAATGTAGGACCAAAAGATCTAGAAAAAATGCTGAACCAGGTCGTCAAAGCCGGCCAATTGGTGCGCCCAGTAAAAAACCGTTACTTTTTGCCCGAGGCGATGACAGTTTTCAAAAATTATCTTTACCGAGCTGCAGACGAAAAAGGACATTTTACCGTGCAGAATTATCGAGATGTTGCCGGTACGGGCAGAAATCTCGCCATCGAGATCCTTGAGTACTTTGACCGTACAGGCGTAACTAGACGACTAGGTGATACCAGAGAGATTACCGATAAAAAATAACATCCACTAACTGGAGGTTAGAGACGAGGCTATTCCTATAGATTGAAACAGTGGACGGGCTATCGCCACTTGAGCCATTTAAGAGATTATTCGGGGCGATGAGGTTTTCCCCAGGCAGAAGCGATAGTTGCGCCTAACAACTGAGAGAAAAGCATTGTACTGGCGAGCACACACCAGCGATCAAACCAGTTGATCACCTCGAAATATGCAATCATCGCCAGCCCAGCAAAAATACCAGCAATCAAACCAATAAACATACCTAAGACGGGCTTAGACATAACGCACTAACTTCGAGTCAAAAACGCATTGTGCCCAAACCGAGATTGCATTTAAACTGCGTTTCATAGGAGGTAAGTCTTGCGTAGTTTTTTTCTTTGTTTTCTTTTTACATCCATTTTGTCGCCAGCATTTGGCGAAACAGCAGTGGGATCATCGGCACCTGAATTTGAGTTACAGGGATCTGACGGAAAGGCTTACACTTTGAGCCAGTTCAGGGACAAAAAGAGTGTGGTCATAGCCTTCTTTCCAAAAGTCTTTACGGGAGGATGAACCGCTGAATGCAAGTCTCTGCGTGACAGCGGCTCTGTAATTCAAAAGTATGATGTGGCGTATTTTATGGCAAGCACTGATTCGCTATCTGACGTAACCGCTTTCGCAGAAAAGAACATGGCGAACTTTCCGATCCTAGCGGATCCAACAAAAACAACAGCGAAAGACTACGGGGTGCTGTCACCGATGGGTTTTGCTAAAAGGTGGACTTTTTATATCGACGACACTGGAACCGTCATACACATAGACAAATCAGTCAACCCTCGAACCGCCGGTCCGGATCTAGCTGCAAATTTAAAAAGGCTAAACCTATAAACAACAGCTAAAACGATCGATTAACGATGTAATCCGCCAAAGACCGCAGTCTACTAGCAGTCTTAATTGCATCTAGTGCCGAATGTGCTTGATCTAGCTCCATCAGTAAACGTCGCTTAGATTCCTCTAAACCGAGCAGACTCACGAATGTTGATTTTTTTTTCGATATGTCAGAGCCTGAAGGCTTACCCAGTGCGTCTGTACTCCCTTCAACATCCAGAATATCGTCACGAATTTGAAAAGCGAGCCCTATATGATCAGCAAAAAGGCGCAGCTGCTCTATCAAATTGGCGTCGTTTACTGAATTTGCAACCATAGTCAGAGAAGCTTCTATAAGAGCTCCTGTTTTACGTCGATGCATGACTTCAAGTTCATCAAGAGCAAGCAACCTTTTAGAACCCTCGAGATCGGTCGCCTGCCCCTGAACCATACCGCTCATACCTGCAGCCCCCGCTAGATGCTTAACCCAATCGATTCTAAGATTGGCCTCGACTGGCGCCTCAGTAAGAAAATGCAATCCTTGTGTCAGAAGCGCGTCGCCTACAAGGATAGCCATTCCCTCATCAAAAGCTCTATGGAGGGTCGGTTGACCCCTCCGAAGATCATCATCATCCATAGCAGGCAGGTCATCGTGAATTAAAGAATAGGTATGAACAAGCTCTATTGCTACTGCGGGGTAGTCTGCCACGCTGAGATTGACCCCAGCCGCTTCGGCAGCCGCGTATGCCAGCAGTGGTCTTATTCTTTTGCCATCAGACTGAACAGCGTAACGCACGGCATCTGAAAAGCGACCATCCTGCTTAATCTGACGATCTACGAAATCATTCATTACCTGTTCGACACGAAGTTTGTGCAGATCAAGCCAGTCCTGAAATCGCGTCATGAATACAGCCTACTAAAGTTAAGCTGCTATGCTACCATCCCTCCATGAGCAAAACCTGTGTCTCCGTCAGTGCAGCGGCAAATATTGCGTTAATAAAGTACTGGGGCAAGGAAACAGGCCCCGGCAACCAGCCGGCAACCGGCTCTCTTTCGATCGGCCTTGAAGGCCTGAGGACAGAGACGACGCTAGCCATAAGTGATAAACAAAGCGATCTCATCGACTTCAACGATTCTGAGGCCTCCACTAGTAGAATAGTCTCTTATTTTGAAGAAATAAGAGACCTCTTCAATTTTACACATCACTTTGTGCTCACCAGCAGAAATTTCTTTCCAACAGGCACTGGCCTTGCATCCAGTGCCTCGGGCTTCGCGGCTCTCGCCATAGCCTTAGACAATCTCTTACAACTAGAGCTGAGTGATAAAGAACTCTCTCGCCTAGCAATGCGAGGCTCCGGCTCAGCAGCACGCTCCATTTATGGGGGTTTCGTCGAGGTTGTCAAAGAACAGGACGCTTTCGCACGGCAAATTCAACCAGCTAATTTCTGGCCACTTGGCATCATCGTGGCCATAACCGACCCAAACAATAAGACCATTAGTTCGACAGATGCAATGCGTCAAACCCAGCTTAACTCACCCTTCTACAAAACCTGGCTACATACCCATAACGCGGATATGGAGATCGCTCTAGATGCTCTTATGTCTCGTGACTTTGCCAAGCTCGCAGACGTCTCCGAGTCTAACTGCATGAAAATGCATGCCAGTATTATGACAAGTAGACCATCAATTATTTACTGGCATCCAGCAACTCTCGCCATTATCAGACGTATACAGGAGCTAAGGAATAACGGTTTGCCTTGTTTTTTTACCATTGATGCAGGCGCTCAAGTAAAGATTATCTTTGAACCAGCAGCCTTAGATGCAGTCAAAGACGGCCTCTCTGACATACAAGGCATAAAGCAATTGATAGAAACACAGGTCGGCGGTGAACCTAGAGTGTTATGACAGAAACTCCAGGCAAACTATTCGTTATAGGTGAGTATGCAGTTTTGTTCGGTGGAGAAGCAGTTCTCATACCCACACCGCAAATGGCAAAAGTCAAAATTGATGAAGATGGCAGAAATGAACTGACGGTGCTTCACACAGAAACTCGAACGACCCGCTTGTCTGAAGCGATTATTAAGGAACCTTTACTAGCAGCTGTCGTCAAAACTTTGGGTGAGGCTGACCAATGGTCGACTAGCTCTGTAACCCTGGATACAACCGACTTTTTTTTAAATGGGAAAAAACTTGGTCTTGGCTCTAGTGCGGCTCTTACGGCAGCTCTAATTATCGCCCTGCGACCCGAACTAGATCTCGCAGACCAAATGAAACTGGCGATTGAGGGGCATAGGTTATTCCAATCTGGTCGCGGCAGCGGTGCCGACGTCGCCCTCTCTATCCTTGGTGTCCCTATTAGATTCAAGATAGATCGAGAGCCAATACCGCAGGAGTTGCCGGAAGATCTGCATATGCTCGCAATTTGGTCTGGAGAAGTTGCCTCCACCAGCAACTTTCTACTAGAAGTTGAGAAGTGGCAAAGGCGCGACCCACAAAGTTTCAATACTCACATGACTAAATTGGCAACCTGTTCGAGTGATTTTTGCGCAACCTCGGATAGCTATACAATGCTGAGCCTCATTCATCGCTACAACAAGTATCTCCATGATTTTTCTATAGAATCTGGCATAAATTTCTACAATGACGCTCATGTCGCAATACAAAAAGAGGTAGAATCGGCACGCTGCGTCTACAAACCCTCTGGTGCGGGCGGTGGTGACTTTGGAATTGCTTTCAGCTCGGACAAGAAAGACATTACAAAACTAGCCAGGAAAATCGCCCGAGCAGGTAGAGTAGCGTTTATATTGCGCTGAAATCTAGGAGTAGTAATGAAAAAAGCACGTTTCCCTGGATTTTATCGTCTGCCTATCACGGAGCGATTAAGACAAATTTACGATCAAGGCTGGCTAAATGAGAGGGATCTCAACAGTCTAAGCAACGGTGAGCACATTCTTCCAACTGACCGCGCTGACAAAATGATCGAAAATGTCGTAGGCGTAATGGGTCTCCCTATGGGACTCGGTTTAAATTTCAGAGTCAATCAAAAAGATTATCTCGTACCTCTCGTCGTCGAAGAACCCTCTATCGTCGCAGCGCTAAGTGCCGCAGCGAAGACCTTTCTAACCTCGGGCGGCATTCATGCTACTGCAGATGAATCACTGCTCATAGGCCAGATTCAGATAGTCAATCCACCCGACCCAGAGCAAGCGAGGAATCAAATTCTATTCCATCGTGACGAGTTATTGGCCAAGGTCAATAAACTCCACCCCTCCATGGTGCAGCGTGGCGGTGGCGCCAAAGATATAGAGGTCAGAATATTCGATCACACTGATCAAAGCCCACTGATGGTGGTCGTACATCTGCTAGTCGATACTTGCGATGCCATGGGAGCCAACTTGATCAACACAATGTGTGAGGAAATCGCTCCTGACGTCGAAGCGTTGACGGGAGGCCGGGTTTTTTTACGCATATTATCGAATCTTACCGACCGCTCCGTTGTTCGAGCTAACGTAGCAATTCCGACAAAGCAACTTGAAGGTAAAGGCTACGCTGGCGAAGAGGTTCGCGACGGCATTATTTTGGCGTCACAGTTTGCAGCCGTAGACCCTTATCGGGCAGCTACCCACAATAAAGGAATTATGAACGGCATTGATCCTTTGGCAATCGCCACCGGCAACGACTGGCGCGCCATCGAGGCAGCAGCGCACGCGTATGCTGCCAAAGATGGGCAATATAGTTCTCTAACACGGTGGTTCGCGGACGACGAAGGAAATTTAATCGGCGAAATCGAAATTCCAATCAAGGTAGGTATTACCGGAGGCTCATTACAGGCAAACGATACAACGCGCATCACCTATCGACTGCTGAATGTCGATACTGCCCGCGAGCTTGCAGAGCTAATGGCTGCTATTGGCCTCGCGCAGAATTTTTCAGCGATCAAAGCACTATCAACCGAGGGTATTCAAAAAGGCCATATGTCATTGCATGCTCGCAGTGTTGCCGTTTCCGCAGGCGCTCCCAAACAACATTTTGAAACGATCGTGAGTCGTCTGATTAAGCAGAAAGATATAAGCGTCAATGCCGCGAAAAAAATCATCAACGAACTAACAATTACGGGCAAACCTGTCGAAATTAAACGTAAATCCACAACAACAGCGATGGCCAATGGCAAGGTCATACTACTCGGCGAACACGCTGTTGTTTATGGTAAGCCCGCTCTTGCCGTTCCATTAAAAAATGCCGTGTTGGCGGAGGTCAGTGATAGCAATCAACCCCCAGAAATTCATGTTCCAGCCTGGGACATAGACGATAAACTAGAACAGTCAAACTCTGTTTGGTGGCAAGCTATTCAGGATGTATTCCAGACTTTAGACGTTGCAGACCAGAATTTTTCTGTCCACGTAAAACCAAACATACCGGCTGCCATGGGACTGGGAGGCTCCGCAGCAATGGCCGTAGCAATTATAAGAGCGGTATCCAAGCATTTCGAGATCGAGCTGACAGATGACGAAACAAATAAGTTCGCTTTTCAGTGCGAAAAGGCTGCGCATGGAACCCCGTCTGGCATCGATAATACAATAGCAACCTTCGGTAGACCTTTGGTCTACCGGTCAGGCGAACAACAACAGATTGATATTCTGGAGATGCCGAAGCCAATCAAACTAGTCATCGGTATTTCTGACCGGCCGAGCCTTACCGTCGATATGGTGGCAGCGGTACGAGAGCGCTCACGAGCCCACCGAAGCCTCTACGATGCCCTTTTTAACAACTTCGAGCACGTCACAAAATCTGGTATCGAAGCCATCACTAAAGGGGACTACCAACAGCTTGGCCAGATGATGACAATAAATCACGGTCTTTTGAATGCAATACAAGTTTCTTCACCCGAACTAGATCAGATGGTTCAGATAGCGAGTGACAACGGCGCTTTAGGGGCCAAACTCACTGGCGCCGGGGGCGGCGGGTCCATTGTTGCATTAGCCGATGATAATTCAGAAGCCATCGCTAGGGCACTGACCAATCGCGGCTTCAAAGCATTGCAGGTAATCGTATGAAAAGACCCGCGGAAATTGTTTCCTCTGATCTGGAACAGTTGATACTGGTCGACCCCAACGATACTGAAATTGGCAGCATGACAAAGCTTGACTGTCATGAAGGCGATGGTGTTCTGCATAGGGCCTTCTCCGTGTTTGTCTTTAACTCACGTGGAGACACTCTCTTACAGCAACGCAGCAAACTGAAAATGCTGTGGCCGGGATATTGGTCTAATGCCTGTTGCAGTCATCCAAGGGTTGGCGAAGACTCAAAGGAAGCAGCGCACCGTCGTCTGAAACAAGAACTTGGACTTAGTATGGAATTAAGCTTTCTCTACAAGTTCCAGTATCAGGCGCATTTCGCCAACATCGGCAGCGAGCATGAACTATGTTGGGTTTGGCTAGGAATCAGCGACTCGGAGAATATAACAGCGAACCAAAATGAAATAGCTGACTGGCGATTTTTCAGTCAAACAGAATTAGAGGGCGAGCTGGACAGCAATTCCGACGCTTATACGCCATGGATGAAACTCGAGTGGCGCAAGATAATGTCAAAATTCGCTCATCTCGTGCCTAAACAGAGTAGTTAGCTGAAAACAATAAGTAAACGATGACATAGGAGATGGATATGTTGATTGAAGGTGGGTGCTATTGTGGAAAGATCAGATACAGCTTTAATGGTGACGTGGCGACGACCATGCAGTGCCATTGCCGCGAGTGCCAGTACATCACCGGCGGCAACCCAAACGTCATTGCTATACTGCCCGAAAGTGGCTTCAGATATGAAAAAGGTAAGCCGAAATCGTTTACTAGATCGGATATCGACAACGCCGTGACACGATTTTTCTGCAGCGATTGTGGCACAGCCATCGGCACTAAGGCCCCCGCAGCTACAGGTTCAATGGTCATCAAAGTTGGTACAATGGATGATGCAAGCTTTTTTGAACCGGCTCTTGCTATTTTCACGAAGGATTCACAAAGCTTCCATCACATCCCCGAAAACTTACCAGCTTTCGAAGACTTGCCGGGTTGAACCGATGTCGGTTGTCATATACGAAGTAAAAGAGAAGATTTGCACAGTGACGATGGATCGCCCTGATGCACTAAATGCATTTAATCCTCAGATGATGCACGAACTGTGTAAAGCGTTTCTGAAAGCGGCAGAGGACGAGAAGGTTAAAGTCATTATTCTTACAGGTAGCGGTCGAGCTTTCACTGCAGGAGCCGATCTTAAATCGATGAGCAGCGGCCGGCCTGAACCAGGACAGCATGACTTCGCCGATATGCTAAATGCGATCATTGATTGCCCAAAACCCTTCATTATCGCCGCCAACGGACTTGGGGTCGGCGTCGGCATGACGATTCTTGGCCTTGCGGATATCGCGATTCTTGCGGAAAGCGCAAAATTCCGAACCCCGTTCTCTACTCTTGGTCTGACAGCAGAAGCAGGCAGCACCTACACGTTCAGTCGCCTACTAGGGCCTCAACAAGCCGCATGGGTCCTGATGTCTGCTGAATGGTTCAGTGCAACCGATTGCGTCAACATGGGACTCGCAAAACAGGTGGTACCCGACGCTGACCTGTCAAAAGCCGTTTATCAACAAGCTGAAGTCCTGGCTAGCTTACCGATTGCGTCATTGATCAAAACGAAAGAGCTTCTAATGGCACCCCACAAGGATGCACTCAAAGCTGCATTTGAACGGGAAAACCGCGGCCTAGCTGAGCTTTTGGGTGGGCCCGCGAATAAAGAGGCGATCGCAGCTTTTATGGAAAAACGCGACGCTGACTTTGATGACTTCTAGACAGAAAGCTAAAAGCTATCCAATAACCTCTTCAGCGTAGCAAGGCCCTCAGCAACTCTATCGCCGATACCGTCTTTCAATTCCCGTGGGACAGCCTCAATACCAAGACCCTGCTTTTCGTATGCGAGCCTATTTTTGATCCGAAGCGCCAATTGTCCGCCAATTTCTCTTCCTAACTCAGTTGCGTCCGTATCATCAAAATAAGCTCGAACAATGCAACAGTTCCCTACATCAAAAGACTGTCCTACCAAACATTCAGCCCCACACTTAACTTTACTGATCGATGTAAACAAGACTTAGAACCGTACGTCAGTCTATACTGTGTAGAGAGGAGGCAAATCATGATTGAATATCACAATCCCGAAGCAAGTGTCGGCATAGAGAGTCAACCCTACGAGCTGTCACTACCGGTGACAGGCAAAAACGCGGTCAATCTTGGGTTTCTTGCCAATGGTTTTCCCGACTCAGTCAATTTCTTGAAAGAATTACAAACAGC
>MDSZ01068057.1_pt1 | contig 32450 bp, 32 predicted proteins | sample 811201 | NCBI WGS metagenome assembly MDSZ01 (sample SAMN05326647, study PRJNA326480) | marine metagenome | isolation source: seawater | place: Indian Ocean: North | collected 2010 | reverse complement strand
TTTATTTTTCATTAAGTTTATAACATCAAAAATGATGTTCTTTTTTTCAAGAGATTTCACATTTGATTTTATTATAATTTTATTATCTTTTCTTTTTTCAAAAATCATATCATCGAATAAATTTATTTTTTCAAAAATACTCTGTATGTTGTGATATCCATCAGGTCTTTTTTCTAAAACACGTATAAATAGATTCAGTTTTGCATATGATTTATATTGAAGTTTCACTTTTTAATCTTTTTAATTTATCAATGAGGTTTTTATTCTCTGGTATTTTATCATTTTCATTAATAACATTTTCGTATTCTGAGATTAAGCCCATTTTCAGTAAAATTTTACAATAATGTTCAATAATTTCTGGATCTTTATCTTTTTCGTATGCTAATTTCGAATATTTTAACGCATCTTTCATATTTCCTAATTTAAAATTTACCCACGCAAGACTGTCTATGATAGCTGCATTTCCTGGATCATGGGAATATGCCCTCTCAATCATATTTAAAGCCTCTGTGTATCTGTTTGTATGAATTGTTAAACTATAACCCAATGCATTTAGTGTATTTGTGTTCTCAACATCAACATCAAGTATTTTTCTCAAATCTATCTCCATTTTATCAATATTACCCATGGCCTCATATGCCATTGCTCTAGAGTAAATCACATTAATATTAATGCCATGATTCTTAATATATTCTTTTGTGAGATTTATTATTTCATTATATTTTTTATTAGCTCTAAGTATCTCAATTTTTTTCATAAAGACTCGCATCATATCTAATTCAGAAGCTAAATCATCTATGCTATCAAGAAAACCCATAGCTTCTATATATCCATCTTTTTTGAAAATTACATCAGATTTAGCTAAAAGTGCAGGAAATTTATAAGAATAATTTTCTACTCTATCAAAATGAGAAATTGCTTCTGTAAGATTATTTTTTTCTACATCAAGCATTCCTCTTAAATAATCTACTCTACTTTGATTAACAACTATCTTGGCAAGATATTTTTCAGATTCAGTATGAAATCCTGATTCGTAGAGTAAAACTGAAACATCATAAATTAAATCTATATCATTAGGTGTTGATATTAACAAATTATCAATTATTTCTTTTGCACTTAAAATATCATTTGACCGCAGATATACCTCGATGAGCTCAAGGAAAACTTGTCTATCTGTCAATTTTTTATCCTTTAAAAATTTTTCTAATATTTCCTGTGCAAGACGCAAGTTGCCTATGATCAAATTTGAATTTGCATATAAACGAGTGAGATGTCTGTCATTAAAAATATTTATATTATTAATGTTTTCAATAACATCATGCGGGAGATTAAAAGTATAGAGTAAGTCAATATACGCTATTCTTAATTCCCTTGAATTATTATCCTTGACTAGATCCTTAATAAAACTCACAACATTTTTTCTATTCTTATTTGCTTGAAGTTCAAATAAAATTCTCGCAAAATCCCTATTGCTCTGAGGATTGATTAAATTTACAAAATTACTGTAGTAATATTTTGCTAAATCTTTTTTGTTTAGTTCAACAGCCGCAGAAAATCCGTAACTCAAGGCTTTATACGAACTTTCATTTACTTTGCTCCAGTAATTTGATATTTCAATTAAATCTTTATATCTGTACTTAGATTTTGCGATATTTGATAATTTTTCAATAAGTGAATCATTCTTTACCATCGACATATCCCTTAAAAAAATATCTAGCGCTTCTGCGTCCAAGGATTTTTCAAGTGCCAGTCTCAAATAGATATTAGTGTATATTTTCTGATATTTTTCATCTTTAAAAACATCAGAATTTTTGTTGTTGTATTTGCTAATATTTGTATTACTGTCATAATTATCCCCAGATGAACATGAAAATAGAGACATAGAGACTATTATGAGTAAAGTTTTTAAATTTTTTACCATAATAGTATAATATATCACATATCTTTAATGTTAAATTATGAATATAAAGTTACTTAATTATGGCTATAAATGTACTCGGTATAAATCATAAGACAGCCCCCATAGAAATAAGGGAAAAATTGGTTTTTGATAAAGAAAGCCTACCCCACGCATTATCGGATATTAAAAAAATTGATGGAGTCAATGGTGTAATATTACTCTCTACATGCAACAGAACAGAGGTGTATACGGAGAACGACTATGACAATTCAAAAATTATTGAATGGCTAAAGAATCAAAACATGGTCGATGACATAACTAACTTTACATATAATCATTATGAAGAAAATGCTATCAAGCATTTATTGAACGTTACGTCTGGAATTGACTCAATGGTCGTTGGTGAAAACGAGATATTGGGACAAGTGAAGCATGCATTCAAAGTTGCTGATAATAATAAAGTAATTAATACTCCATTAAAAAAATTATTTGAATTTTCCTTTACAGTAGCAAAACAAGTAAGAACTGATACAGAAATCGGAACAAACCCAGTAACATTCATGTTTACAGCAATGACTTTAATTAAGAAAATATTTGAAAGTTTTGACAATAAAAGAGCAACTGTTGTTGGTGCTGGACACATGAGTAAGCTAGCTATCAAATATCTACAGTCTCATGATGTCCAAGATATTCGTTTAACAAATTATAACTATGATAAAGGACAAAGAGTTGCAAGAGAGCACGGATGTATATATTCAAAAATACAATATTTAGGTAACTTAATTTCCACAAGCGACATTATAATAACGTCAACGTCAAGCTCAACTCCTGTAATAGGTAAAGGGCTTATGGAAAGCTGTTTAAGAACATCAAAAAATCTTCCTGTAGTAATTATTGATTTAGGAGTTCCTCGAGATGTTGAGAAAGAAATTGCAACACTAGATAGTGTTTTTTTGTATAGCGTTGATGATCTTGGAGAAGTAATTTCCAAAAACTTTAAATTACGAGAAGAAGCTGTAATGGAAGCAAAAAAAATTATTGACAGTAAAATTGAAGAATTTAAATACTGGTTAATTCAAAGTGACTCAGAAAGACTCGTCAAAGCATATAGAGGGTTTGTTGATGATATAACTTATGGTGCTGCTATTAAAACAAAAAAAATGATTCAATCTGGAGAAGATATTGATAACGCGATAGATTACCTGGCCTCAACTCTTAAAAATAAACTTACTCATGAAACGACAGCTAAAATGAGAGAGATTCTACCTTTACTAGATGAATCGTCATTAAAGAAAGCCGAAGAAATTTTTAAGAAAAAATAAATGGTTGATGAAAACTCAAATGATAAGAATGACCTTCTTCTAGGATCAGACTTTAATAAAAAAATTATAAATAAGCTTGAAAAAATTAAAAATCGTTACGATGAAATCAACAAAAAGCTTGAAATACCAGAGAATTATAAAAATCACAAATTACTTGAGAAACTTAATAAGGAAAAAACTCAATTACAAAAACCAAATGACCTATTTGAGCAATATAAAACGATACTAAAACAGATTAACGATTCTAAAGATATAATCAATAATGAAACTGACAAAGAAGTCAAACAACTAGCACAAGATGAGCTTAAAGATTCATTAAGAAAAAAAATATTAATAATGAAAGATTTGGATAAGATATTAGTGGAGAAAGATCCAAATGATGCTAAGGATGTTTTTCTTGAAATTAGGGCAGGAACAGGTGGTGATGAGGCAGCAATTTTTGTGGGTGATCTGCATAAAATGTATACTAAGTTCTCTGAAAAACAATCTTGGAACATTGAAATGCTGAGTCAAACTGAGAGTGATCATGGTGGTTTTAAAGAAATAATGTTTAAAATTTCTGGTGATGATGTCTATGGCAGTCTCAAGTTTGAATCTGGTGCACACCGCGTCCAAAGAGTTCCTGAAACTGAAACTCAGGGTAGAGTTCATACATCAGCCGCAACAGTTGCGGTACTTCCTGTAATTGACGAGATTGATGAGATAAATATTAATCCAGCGGATTTAAGAATCGATACATATAGAGCTTCTGGAGCTGGAGGGCAACATGTCAATAAAACTGATTCCGCAGTAAGAATTACACATCTACCCACGGGCACTGTTGCAGAATGCCAGGATGGTAGATCACAGCATAAAAATAAAGCCCAGGCTATGGAAATGCTCTATTCTAAATTATTAATGGAGAAACAGGAGAGACAAAAACAAGAAACAGCGAATGAAAGAAAAAATCTTATTGGATCAGGAGATAGATCTGAGAGAATTCGGACATATAATTTCCCTCAGGGTAGACTGACAGATCACAGAATTAACCTCACGCTTTATAAATTAGACACTATAATGGATGGTAATATTGAACATGTGGTTGATGAATTAAGGAAATTTAATGATCAGAGTGATGAATAATCAAGATAATTTAACAATTAGACAGATAATAGATAATAATGCAGATGAAATTCCTCAAAAGGATTTGGAATATTGCCTAATTGATTGTTTAAAAAAGAATAGATCATTCGTTAAATTTAATCCGACTTATATCTTAAATAACAAAGAATTGATAGATCTCAAGAAATTAATTTTTGAATTAAGATCTGGAAAACCATTATCTTATGTACTTGGGTACCACCCTTTTTATAAGCATGAGTTCTATGTAGATAAGAATGTTCTTATACCAAGAAATGAAACTGAGATAATAATTGATGAAATTCTTAAAGCTGGAGATCTCTGGTTTAAAAAATATAATAAACTAACATTGATTGATTTAGGGTCCGGAAGTGGTTGCATAGGTTTATCATTAGCAATAGAAAGGCCGCACTGGAATATTGTATTAATAGATAAATTTCTATCCACTGTAGACATTCTTGAGAAAAATATAAAAAAATTTAGTTTATCAAATGCACATATTTTGATATCGGATTGGTTAAGTGCGGTTATATCTAATTCGGTAGATATCATAATTGCCAACCCACCATATGTGGAATATGATTCTGCTGAACTAGATGAAACTGTAAAAATGCATGAGCCACATACAGCTCTTTTTTCAGAGGATCATGGATGTGGAGATTTAAAGAAAATAATCAAGGAGGCTAAATATAAACTTCGAAAAGGTGGCATATTGATGATGGAAAATGGATTTGATCAATCGGAAAAAGTAAAAAAATATTTAGTAGAAAATGATTATAAAGACATCAATATACTATTAGATTATAATAAAATACAAAGATTCACTAAATCGAAGGTATAAAATGGACAAGGAAACAATTCTTAAAATAGCTAATTTAGCTAGAATAGAGGTAGATCACTCTAAAGTTGACGAAATTAAGACAAATTTAGAAAAAATTCTCAATCTTGTTGATGAGATGAATCAAGTTGATACAGATAACATCGAGCCCATGTCCCACCCACTAAATCTTAAACAGTACATGCGAGATGATGTGGTTACCGAAGATAATTATAGAGAGTTATTCCAGGAAAATAACGAAAATACCACTGATGGATATTATAAAGTACCAAAGATAATTGATTAAAATGGAATATAACACTCTAAGTTCAATTAAAAAAGCAATTGATTCCAAGAAAATTAGTTCTTGTGAAATTACTGAGCACTACTTAAATAAAATTAAAAAATATAATCCTAAAATCAATGCATTCATTACTGTTTTAGAGGATGAGGCTCTTAAAAAAGCTAAAAAGATTGACAATCAATTATCAAAAGGAGATATAAAAAACTTGTCTGGTATACCTATAGCTCAAAAAGATATTTTCTGCACCAAAGGCATTAAAACCACATGCGGTTCGAAGATGCTTGAGAATTTTGTAAGCCCATATGATGCAACTGTTATTGAAAAATTAGAAAATGCAGGAACAATAATGTTAGGAAAGACGAATATGGATGAATTTGCCATGGGTTCCTCAAATGAGACAAGTTATTTTGGAGACGTTAAAAACCCTTGGCATATCGATTATGTTCCAGGTGGATCATCTGGTGGTTCAGCAGCGTGTGTTGCAGCTGGAATGGCACCGTGTTCAACAGGAACCGATACAGGAGGATCAATCAGACAGCCTGCATCTCTTACTGGTATTTGCGGTATAAAACCAACTTATGGAAGAGTCTCGAGATATGGCATGATTGCTTTTGCATCTAGTTTAGATCAGGCAGGAGTATTCACTAGAACTGCAGAAGATTGCGCTATGCTGCTTACTGAAATTTCTGGATATGACCCAAGAGATTCTACGTCATCAAATGAACCAGTTCCAAATTATCTTAATGATTGTAGAAAAAAATTTGAATCAATGAAAATTGGATTACCAAAAGAGTTTATAGAAGGACTTGATAATGAAGTAAGAAATATATTTGATGATGCAATCTCTATTTTACAGAAAAATGGATGTCAAATTAAAGAAATTAGCTTGAAAACATCTAAACTTGGAGTCTCAGCTTACCAAGTAGTTGCTCCTGCTGAATGCTCATCTAATTTATCTAGATATGATGGTGTTAGATTTGGATATAGAGCTAAAGATGTAGAGAACATAACTGAATTATATAAAAAATCACGATCTGAAGGATTTGGAAATGAAGTTAAAAGAAGAATTCTTGTTGGAACTTATGCATTATCTGCAGGTTATTATGATGCATATTATCTTAAAGCACAAAAAATCAGAAATGTCATTTCTCAAGAATTTAATGACGCGTTTAGTGAGGTAGATTTAATCTTAGGCCCTACAACTCCTGACTCTGCATTTAAAATTGGAGAGAAACTTGATGATCCTATTGCAATGTATTTATCAGATGTTTTTACCGTAAGTACTAATCTTGCTGGCTTACCAGCTATTTCTATTCCTATGGGTTTAAAAAATGAACTTCCAGTTGGTCTTCAAATAATTGGGAATCATTTTGATGAATCAAAGATTTTGTCACTTTCACATCATTACCAACAAATAACTGATTGGCATAATTCATTGCCTAATATGGAGTTGCTATGAGTTACCAAACTGTGATTGGACTTGAAATCCATGTTCAATTAAAAACTAAGAGTAAAATCTTCTCGGGAGCATCGACATCGTTTGGTAATGAGCCCAACACACAAGCATGTGCTGTGGACTTAGGTTTGCCGGGAGTTCTTCCTGTATTAAATAAAGAGGCCGTAATGATGGCAATTAAATTTGGTCTAGCTGTTGATGCTAAAATTCAGAATAATTCAATTTTCGCAAGAAAAAACTATTTCTATCCTGATCTTCCAAAAGGCTATCAAATTTCGCAATTTGAAATTCCTATAGTATCCTGTGGTGCTATTAATATTAAAATTGGAAAAAACTCAAAAAAAATTAGAATAACAAGAGCTCACTTAGAAGAAGATGCTGGAAAGTCTATTCATGATATGTTTAGTAAAGATAGTGCAATTGATTTAAATAGAGCTGGGACTCCCTTAATAGAAATTGTTTCTGAACCAGATATGAATTCTGCTGAGGAAGCGGTTGAATATTTAAAAACTATTCATACTCTCGTCAAATATTTAGATATATGTGATGGTAACATGCAAGAGGGTTCATTTAGGTGCGATGCAAATGTTTCATTGAAGAAAAGATCTGATGAACAGCTTGGGATAAGAGCTGAAATAAAGAATATAAATTCATTTAAGTTTGTAGAACAAGCAATTAATTATGAAATTGAGAGACAATGTGAATTATTAGATTCTGGCAAAAAAGTTATTCAAGAGACAAGGCTCTATGATCCTTCAAAAAATCAGACTAGATCTATGAGATCTAAAGAAGAAGCAAATGATTATAGATATTTTCCGGACCCAGATTTACTACCAGTATATATTGATAATGATGTCATTGATTCAATAAAATCTGATATGCCAGAGCTCCCGGAAGAAAAAAAAGCTCGATTCATGAATGATTATTCTCTCAGTGAATATGATACGAGCATCTTAATCTCTGACAAAAAATTGTCGTCATACTATGAAAATGTGATTAAAAGTCAGAAATTAGAGCCAAAAAACGTAGCAAATTGGATTCTTACAGATTTACTTCGATTAGCTAATAAAAATGATATAACAATGGATAATTTACCAGTAAAACCAGAAGATCTAGAACAATTACTTATTTTTATTCAAGATGGTCATATTTCTAACAAACAAGGAAAAGTAGTGCTTGAAAAGATGTGGAATACCTCTAAAACAGCCAAAGAAATAATAGATTCCGAGGATATTAGTCAAGAGTCAAATGAGGGTGAGATTAACAAACTAGTTGATAAAGTACTAGAAAACCATTATAAAAGTGTAGAGGAATATATGAAGGGAAAAGATAAACTATTTGGTTTTTTTGTTGGTGAAATAATGAAAGAATCTAAAGGTAAAGCGAATCCTCAAATAGTAAACAAATTATTGAAAGAAAGATTTAAAAAATGATAATGAATTTGATTAAAAAAATTAAGGGTACATTCTCCACCGATTTATCGATAGATCTAGGCACGGCCAACACTCTTATATATGTTAAGGGTAGAGGTATTGTTCTAGATGAACCGAGTGTTGTTGTAGTAAGAGATGATAAATCATCCAATGGGAAAAAGATTGAAGCTGTTGGATTAGAGGCAAAAAAGATGCTTGGTAGGACGCCAACTGGATTACAGGCAATCAGACCAATGAAAGATGGTGTTATATCCGACTTTATGGTTTGTGAGAAAATGCTTCAACATTTTATTCGAAAAGTTCATGACAGCAAATTTTTTAGACCAAGTCCTAGAGTTTTGGTTTGTGTGCCTTGTGGGGCAACACAAGTTGAACGAAGAGCTATTAGAGAATCTGCATCTGGAGCAGGTGCAAGAATAGTTCATCTAATTGATGAGCCAATGGCAGCTGCCATTGGTGCGGGGATGCCCACTGATGAACCTCGAGGATATATGGTTCTAGATATCGGAGGTGGAACTTCTGAGGTAGCTACAATTTCACTTAATGGAATTGTTTATTCCTCTTCAACGAGAATTGGTGGTGATACATTTGATGATGCAATAATAGGATATGTTAGAAGAAATTACGGTTGCGTCATTGGTTACCCAACTGCAGAAAAGATTAAACACGAAATTGGCTGTGCATATCCGAGTAGTGACTTATTAGAAATTGAAGTAAAAGGAACAAATCTTTCGGCTGGAGTGCCTCAATCATTTACAGTCAATAGTAATGAAATCTTAGAGGCTCTTCAAGATCCACTCCAAGGTATTATATCTGCGGTCAAGACTGCATTAGAGCAAACACCTCCAGAACTAGGTGCTGATATACACGAGCGTGGGATGGTTCTAACAGGTGGTGGAGCATTACTCAGAGATCTTGATAAATTGATTACCGAAGAAACCGGTATGTATGTCATTGTGGCTGAAGATCCAATGAGCTGTGTCGCGAGAGGGGGTGGAAAAGTTTTAGAAATAATTGATCAAGAAGGCGCAGAGTTTTTATCCGTTGAAACTTAGCACTTTAGTTTTAATAAATAATGTTTGACCTAAACAATAACAGATCTGGAGAGGCTTATACTCTAATTATTTTTTTAATCATTTCTATATCTATAATATTTCTCGATTATAAATACAAACAAGTAGAATACATAAGATCTGTTATTAACGATGTTATCGTGTATCCTATTTTTAGTTTATCAAATATTCCTCGAACATTAATAAATAATATTATCAGCGAATCTCAAAATATAGAACTCCTAGAGGAGGAAATTACCAGCTTAAAACAAGAAAATATGAATCTTAGGATACAAGTACAGGAACTTGAAGGGCTTAAAGAGGAAAATAATAGACTCAGAAAAATAAAGATTCAGTCTGAACGTACTTCTAAGAAGCAATTGATAGCAAAAATTATTAGTGGCTCTGCTAGTCCAACAAAAAATATTATTGCGGTAGATAAAGGCAAAAATGATGGAGTTTTTTCTGGTCAAAATGTAATTGGGATGAAAGGCCTAATAGGACAGGTCACCGAGACAACTTTTGTGTCATCAAAGATCATTTTGATCAATGACGTAAGTCATAATGTTCCTGGAGAAATTAGTAGAACAGGTGAGAAGGTCATAGTATCTGGTACCAGAGATAAAATGAAACTTAAAATTGACTTTCTTGCGGTCAATACAGATATAAAAGTAGGTGATATAGTTTCAACGTCAGGACTTGGAGAGAGGTTTAAGGAAAAAATTCCTATTGGAAAAGTATCGCTAGTTGAACAAGATCCTGAAAAAGAATTTAGTTTAGTTGAAATTGAACCATTTGAAAATCTTGAAAACTTGACTGATTTAATTTTGATATGGGATTATAAACCAACCAAATTTACTAATGAAAAATCAAACAATAATATAGAATCAACTCAGAAGATCGATGAATAATTTTTTAGTAATATTGTTAGGAACAATAGTATCTATACTTGTGACTATAACCACATTTCCACTTGGTAATTTTTCCCCAGACTGGGTTTTTCTTTTCATTATTTATTGGCTAATTGCTATCCCGAATCTCTATAGTTATCCAATAATCTGGTTTGTTGGAATATTAACGGATGTATCCCTAGGATCAATACTTGGAATGAACGCCCTTTCTTTCTTATTATTATCGTATCTAATTAAAAAGAATTATAAATCACTTAGATATTTCACAATTATCCAACAGAGTATAATAATATTCGTAGTAATTTCAATCAAGATTACTATATTAGTTTTCATTGATGATATGGCGGAAACTAACTTATTCGACAGTAACATATACTGGTCTAGTTTATCGAGCGCGTTTATTTGGCCACTAATATTTTATGGGCTAAGACATATTAGAAGAAAATATAATATTGTATGATTGAATTCAACGACGTAGGTTTAGAGACAGATAAATCTTATATCATTAAAAGAATAATAGAACAATTATCTATTCCCAAGGACGGATCTAATTATAGACTCTCCTATCATAAAAATAAATTTCTTATAGAATGTATTGATGAGAAATTTAAAACGTCTTTTTCAATAGACGAATTAATGCGTGATGAAGATAAGATTTTTACAAAACTATTTCCTTACAATGGAGGTAGTATACTAGATTGTACTGCGGGTTTAGGTAGGGATGGTATATTGTTATCTCGGCTTGGTTTCAACGTAACCATGATTGAAAAAAATCCTCTTTTGGTCCTAATAATAAAAAACTACTTATCCAAAAATAAGCATATAAAGTCAAAACTGCTATATGGAGACTCGTTGTCTTTCGTGCGTCTAGCAAATAAACAATTTGATTATATATACATTGATTTCATGTTTGAGAAAAAAAATAATTCAAAACCGTCTAAATATGATTTATTTTTGAGATCAATTAATTACAATGAAAGTAATAAATTATATTTTATAGACGAAATGATAAGTTATTGTAAAAAGAGGCTAATTGTTAAAGAACCAATAAAATCTCAAAGTGATATTAATAATCATGATTTTGAAATTAAAACAAAATTAATTAAATATAAAATTTTTAATGGTAAATCTGCTAAATAATTTTTTAGAGAATATTCTTAGTAAATCCAATTATAATAACTACTATATTTTTAATGATTTAATAGATATATCAAAGAAATACACTTCATTAGATATAGAAGAAATTAAAAATAAAATTAATATTATACAACAGAATGATCTGGTAATTATAATTACTCAAGATTTCCATAAAGATTATAAAAAATATTATGAAGATTTCTCAAAATTAACTCTTTTATGTAATGAAAATACATTTATAGTAAATTATGGGAAGGCGTCAATCTTTGATGCAGAATTACATGTAGAGCTTATGTCTTTAGGATATAACTTGATTGCAAATAATAAAGACAATAATTCATTTTTATATATTTATGCTTATAATATAAGTAAATATAAAATACTACCAGAATGGTTGAATAGTGATAATTGGGCTAATCCAGAATTGTGGAAAAAATAATGATTGAAATTATTAAAGATTTAATTGAAAAAGAAATGAGTGATGCTCAAGTAAAGGTAGATGGTGATGGGTCGAAATATACAGTCACTGTAATTTCAGATAATTTTGAAAATAAATCGATAATTGATAGACATAAAATGATTTATTCTATAGTAGATGAATATATCAAAACTGGGGAAATTCACGCACTAACTATTTTTGCTAAAACAAACAGTGAAAATGTCAAATCATGACAAAAAAAAATTTATAGCAGATCAAAGAAAGATAATTCATGTTGATATGGACTCATTCTACGCTTCCGTAGAAATTAGAGATAAACCACATCTTAAAAAACTACCTGTTGCAGTAGCAGGTAGTAGCCAGACAAGAGGTGTTATCACAACATGTAACTACGTTGCTAGAAAATATGGAATAAAATCTGCAATGCCTTCAATAATTGCTAAACGGCTATGTCCAGACCTTATCTTTTTACCAGTTAATATGGAAAAATACAGAAGTGTTTCTCAAGAGATACACAATATCTTCAAGTGTTATACAAAAATAATTGAACCTGTATCTCTCGATGAGGCATATCTTGATGTATCTGATTCTGGTTACTGTGATAACGATCCAGTAATAATGGCATATCAAATCAGAAAAAAAATATTTGAAGACTTAAAAATAACAGCATCTGCAGGAATAGCAACAAATAAATTTTTAGCAAAACTAGCTAGTGAATGGAATAAACCTAACGGTCAATTTGTTATTTATGAAGAAGATGTAAAAAATTTTATACTAGACTTACCTGTAAGAAAAATAAATGGTGTTGGTGAAAAAACAGAAAAAAAATTATCTAACATAGGGGTAAGTAGCTTTTCAGATCTGCAGAATATAAAGCTCGAAAAGCTTGTAGAAATTTTTGGTAAACATGGGCAAAATCTATATGATTTATGTAGGGGTAAGGATAGTCGCCCTGTTGAAAATAATAGAATCAGTAAAAGTTTAAGCGTTGAAGATACTTATCAAGATGATATAAAGTCAATTGAAAAACTACACTTTGAACTTAAAAAAATTCATGAAAAATTATTATATAGGCTTCGTAATAAAAAAAATAAAGGATTTTCAGTAAAATCCTGCTTTGTTAAAATTAAATTTAATGATTTCAAAACTATATCTAATCAAAAATCTAGTATGACTTACGAATATGACATATTCAGAGAACTTCTAATGAAAATGTTAAAAAGGAATGATAAGCCTGTCAGACTTATAGGTGCTGGAGTTCAATTCTCTAGTAATTCTCAACTCAAACTTAATATCTTTTAAAATTATACTAGTATATTTTATAATTTTCTCATATCATAAAATATGATATTAATTCGGGGTAAAAAATGAAATTTGAAACAATTGCGATTCATGGTGGTTATTCACCTGAACCTACTACTAACGCAGTAGCTGTACCTATATACCAAACAACTTCATATGCATTCCGCGACACTCAACATGGCGCAGATCTTTTTGATCTTAAAGAAGCTGGAAATATTTATACAAGAATTATGAATCCTACATCGGATGTATTGGAAAATAGAGTTGCAGCGATGGAAGGTGGAATTGGTGCGCTAGCTCTTGCATCTGGTTCAGCAGCAACAACATATGCAATTATGACGATATGTGAAGCTGGAGATAATATTGTTAGTACTGGAACTTTATATGGTGGAACATATACTCTATTTGCTCATCAATTGCCAAGATTTGGGGTGGATGTAAAATTTGGAGATCACGATAAAATAGATCAAATGGAGAAACTCATCGATTCCAAAACTAAGGCAATTTTTTGTGAATCTATAGGTAATCCTGCTGCAAATGTAGTTGATATTCCTAAGATGGCTAAACTAGCACATAAGCACAATATTCCTCTGATTGTTGATAATACTGTTCCATCATCGTATCTTTTTAGACCAATAGAACATGGTGCAGATATCGTAATTCATTCTTTGACAAAATATATGGGGGGTCATGGAACTACTATTGCCGGAATAATTGTTGACTCAGGTAAGTTTCCATGGGCAAAACATAAACGTAAATTTAGCAGGCTTAACAGTCCAGATATGTCTTATCATGGCGTAGTATTCACTGAGGCAGCTGGAGAGGCAGCTTTTATAGTAGCAGCAAGAACTGTCGCGCTAAGAAATATGGGTGCAGCAATATCACCTTTCAATAGTTTTTTAATACTTCAGGGTATAGAAAGTTTAGCTGTAAGAATGGATAGACACTGTGAAAATGCCGTGAAAGTCGCTAATTATTTACTCAAACACCCAAATGTTACTTGGGTTAACTACCCAGGACTCCCTAGTAGTCCAGATTACCCTTTAGTGAAAAAACTTATGGGAGGAAAAGCATCAAGTGTTATGAGTTTTGGCATTAAAGGTGGAAGAAATAATGGTGGAAAATTTATTGATAATTTAAATCTCGTTACAAGACTAGTTAATATTGGTGATGCTAAATCACTTGCTTGTCATCCAGCATCTACAACGCATAGACAATTATCTGCAACAGAATTAAAAAAAGCTGGCGTACCAGAAGATTTAGTCAGATTATCAATAGGAATTGAAAACGTAGATGATATAATTGATGACCTTACGCAAGCTCTTGATGCTGTATTCGGCAAGAAAAAGAAGAAATAAAGCTTAATTTTTTATATAAATTTTTTTACCAAGCATTTTAAATTCTTTAGACTTCTCGTCTAAACCTATGCTGATTGCTTCATCATAATTATCAATACCATTATCTTGAGCATATTCGCGAATATCTTGAGTGATTTTCATAGAACAAAAGTGAGGGCCACACATGGAGCAAAAGTGAGCAACTTTAGCGCTTTCTTGGGGTAATGTTTCATCATGCATATCTTTAGCAGAATATGGATCCAGTCCTAAATTAAACTGATCGTTCCATCTAAATTCAAATCTAGCTTTAGACAGCGCATTATCCCGATCTATTGCCGCTGGATGTAATTTTGATAAATCCGCAGCATGAGCAGCAATCTTGTATGCAATTAATCCATCTTTTACGTCTTTTTTATTTGGGAGCCCCAGATGTTCTTTTGGAGTAACATAGCATAACAGTGATGTTCCAAATGATCCTATGTTAGCGGCTCCTATTGCAGATGTTATATGATCATAACCTGGTGCTATATCGGTAACCAAAGGCCCTAATGTATAAAAAGGTGCTTCAGAGCAGAGTTCTTCCTCCAATTGTACATTTTCTTCGATTTTATGAAGAGGTATGTGCCCAGGTCCTTCAATCATCACTTGAACATCATTTTGCCAAGCTAGCTTAGTTAATTCGCCAAGAGTCTTAAGCTCAGAAAATTGAGCTTTATCATTAGCATCATATATACTACCTGGACGCAAGCCATCTCCCAAAGAAAAAGATATATTATATTTTTTCATTATCTGACAGATATCGTTAAAATTTGTATACAAGAAGTTTTCCTGGTGGTGATAGAGGCACCATTTGGCAATGATAGAGCCACCTCGTGAAACTATTCCTGTTAGTCTATTACTAGTGAGAGGTATATACCTCAGTAATAAACCAGAATGAATAGTAAAATAGTCAACACCTTGCTCTGCTTGATCAATTAAGACCTCTCTAAAAATTTCATAAGTCAAATCCTCTGGTTTTCCCTTTACTCTCTCAAGTGCATCATATATTGGAACCGTTCCAATCGGCACAGGAGAATTTCTAATAATATTTTCACGAGTCTCATATAAGTTCTTTCCTGTAGATAGATCCATCACAGTATCTGCTCCCCATCTAACAGACCATAAAAGCTTATCTAGCTCCTCATTTATACTCGACGATACAGGTGAGTTTCCGATGTTTGCATTAACTTTAGTTAAAAATTTCTTACCAATAATCATTGGTTCAACTTCTGGGTGGTTGATATTACAAGGTATTATGGCTCTACCTGACGCAATTTCATTTCGTACCATTTCAGGAGTAATTGATGACTCACTAGAGTTAATATTCTCCCTAATAGATACAAATTCCATTTCTGGAGTGATTATACCTTTTTTAGCGTAATGCATTTGAGATACATTCATATTTTTTCTACTAACTCTAGACTTAGTAGCAATTGACTCTTTGAGTTTTAAGCGAACCGATCTTTCATGAATGACTGTGTCATCTCTATCATTTATCCATTTATCACATGTAGGTCTTAGCCCATTTTCAAGATTAATTTTATATTCCTCATCGGTATACAAACCTGTTGTATCATATACATTTATTGGCTTATTTTGCTTAACATTATTATTCTTGTCTATCGTAGGTGACTGCTCAATTTTTCTAAAAGGAACTTTGATATCTTCTGAAGATCCTGTGACGTATGATTTTCTAGAATTAGGAAAATTTTCTTGGTACTCTTCTATTGCTAATTTTTCTGACATTTAATGTACTCTCTATATAATAATTTCCATTGACTTATACTATAACAATACTAAACTTACCATTGAAATGAAAGTTAATAAAACAAACATATTTAATGAGGTTAAGGATAACTATCGAACTCAGAATATCCTTGATGAGAGAGTGTTGAAAGCTTTTTCAATAATAGATAGGAGTGACTTTGTACCAGAAGGTTTCAGAGATTTTTCATACAGTGATATCGAAATTCCCCTATCAGACAAACAAACTATGCTAAGACCATCTGTCGAGGGCATGATAGCTCAATCTTTAAATTTAAAAAAAACAGATAATGTTTTGGTGGTTGGAACTGGAACAGGTTATCTAACATCATGTATATCATTGTTATGTAATAAAGTAGACGGTATTGATATTCTAAAAAATATGGTAGATCTTGGACAAAATAATATCCAAAAATATAATTTATCTAATGTAAAGATAGAGAATAAGGATATATTCCAGAATTGGAATATTATTGGAAATTATAATGTTGTGCTGTTTACATTTGGTCTTGACAATTATGAGATAGTCTGTAACCACTTAAAAGAGTATAGTAATTGTTTCATGTTTGAAAATAAAAAAAACTTCCCAATGAAATCTGGGATTATAATTAATAAACTCAATGAATCTAACTTTATAAAAAATTTTATAACACAAGCATATACGACAAGTGCAATTGAATGTTAGAAGAAAAAAATCCAAAAGAAGTTAAGGATATTATTGATGACGATGATACTGTTGTTATCCTAGATGTAAGAGAGAAATGGGAATATGAAATTTGCCACCTTGATAATTCTATTCATATCCCAATGGGTCAATTATTAAATAGGATTGAAGAATTGGACAAAACACTTAAACATGTTGTAGTATGTCATCATGGAATACGTAGCAGAATGGTAGCTAAACATCTTGTAAGTATTGGTTTTGAAAAAGTTATAAACTTATCCTCTGGAGTTGAAGGATGGGCAAGTGAAGTTGATTCAACAATGAGTAAATATGCGTAAATATATCAATTTTTTTAGTATTATATTATTGAGTTTTGCAATTCAAAATTCTTATGCTGCTGATTTGTATGATATATATAAAAGAGCATTAATTCACAATAATGAATTTGCGATTGCTAAAAATGATCAAAAAATATCTAAAGAGCAATACAATCAAACTTTTTCATCAATTTTTCCAGATATAAATCTTACGGCAGCCTCAAATAAAACTGAAATACATAGGTATGTGGGTTCTGGAACAAATAATGATTTTACTTCTGAAACATATAGTGTGAATGTCAAGCAGCCAATATTTAGATTAGCATTTTTTGATGAACGAAAAAAATCTTTGGATAATATAAAAAAATCTAATATAAATCTCAATGAGAGATCAGCAATGATCATCTTAGATTCAGTGAGAATATATTTTAACCTTATTAATTTTAAAAATAAGATTGACGAGGCAGAGACAAAAAGAGAACTTGCTAATAGAGTTTATAAAAGTAGTCTTAAACTATATCAAAAAGGCATGATTACAGATAATCAACTAAGAGATAATAAAAATAACCTTGATCTAGCTAAACTTGATTATGATATAGCTTTAAATGAATTACATAATGCTGAACAAGAAATTTTTGTTTTTACTGGTAAAGATATTAATGAAATTCATGAGCTAAATACAGATGCAGTGATTGAATTTGAAAACTACGAATTAGAGGATGTTTTAAATATTGCAATTAACAAAAGCAATGAAATTAAATCAGCACAATATGATGTAAGTATAAGTAGAAATGATCTTAAGTCGAACAAATCACAGCATTATCCAACTCTTGATTTAATTGCTTCTTATGATTATTCTGATACCAGTAGTGGTACCAGATTTGGTGCAAATAAAAGGGAATCAAGTACGGTTGGCATATCTCTTAATTTCCCGATTTATCAAGGGGGATTCCAAAACTCTAAAGTACGTGAGTCGCGAATCAACCTCTCAAATGCAAAACTCATGCTTGATCATATTAAAAGACAAATACGAAAAGATGTTAATGATAAATATAATCAACACACAGCCTCAAAAAAAATGATCACAATAATTAAAAATAAATACAACTCATCTTTGATAAACTTGCAATCTGCAGAAAAAGGTTTTGCTAATGGCATATATTCAGATGTTGCTCTCCTTAAAACAAGACTTGACTATATTGAATCAAAGAATAATTATACTAAATCTGTATTTGATTATATTTTAGTAGATCTTCAACTTAAAAAATATTCTTCTACTCTCTCTGAGCAAGATTTACTACAAGTAAACTCTATGCTAGTTTGGTAGGCTAACTCTATGATAATATATAATTTAATATTGATTATATTATCTCCTTTAATAATACTAAAAATAATTATCGAAATATTAACAAAGAAAGATTCATTTGATTATTTTTTATGCAAAATTGGATTTGGTAAATATAATTATCAAAAAAATAGTATTTGGATTCATGCGTCATCTATCGGTGAAACAAGATCTGCTATAAAAATCATTGATGAAATTAAAAAAAATAATCATGGTGTGAAATTTATTATATCTACATCAACATCATCACCTACTCAGTTATTAAAAAAAAGATCAGATGTAACGCATTTCATTATTCCTTTTGATTTTTTTTTCATAACAAGAAGATTAATTAGAAAATTAAATCCCAAAGTCCTCATAATTATCGAGACGGAAATTTGGCCAAATCTAATTTATTCATGTCATGCAAATCATATCCCTATCTTCATAGCTAATGCAAGACTTTCTAAGAGAACATTGAAGACTAACGTAATAATGAAAAATATTTACAAAATTTCTCTTTCAAAAATAACAAAGATTCTATGCAAATCTGAGAGAGAACTAAAAAATTATTTAGAACTAGGAGCAAAAAAGGAAAAATTAGAGATTTGTGGAAATATAAAATTAGTTAATGAAGTTAAAAAGGCAAATACTGATAGAATAATTAACAGAAAATATGTATTAGCAGCCTCTACACATAAAGACGAAGAAAGGCAAATTATCACTGAGTGGCTGAAAACTAATGAAAAAAAAGTACTTCTAGTAATAGTTCCTAGACATATAAATAGGTTAGGAGATATATTGTCTGACTTGCCACTGGATATGATAAAAATTGCGATCAGAAGTAAAAATGATCCAATTCGAAATAACACTCAAATATACATAGCGGATACATACGGTGAACTTGATATATTGATGCAACATTGTGAATTTGTTTTTATGGGAGGATCTTTAGTGGATCATGGGGGACAGAATTTTATTGAGGCTGCAGCATACGGTAAAACAGTTATTGTTGGATCTTATATGTACAACTTTATTGATGAAACAGAAGAGTTTTTAAAAACAAACAGCATGATTATGGTAAAAAATTCACAGACACTTAAGCATGTTTTTGAGAGACTTTTGAAATCTAAGCAGAGACGTGAGTTGTTTGGTAATAATGCTATAAAATTACTAGAATCTAAAGAAAGCGTTATGAGCAATTATCTTTCATATTTTAAAGATTTTTTATAGATGAATAATAACTATCGAGAAAATAATCGAAATGGCCTTGATTAAAAAAATTATTTTTTACCAGCGACCTTCTTAATCTTTGAAGATTTCTTTCTCTATCCTTAACAGATAGTATTTTATAATAAGATTTATCAAAATCTATGATGTGTACTTCGTAATTATTTTTGGAAATAATTATATTATTTATATTAAGGTCTCCATGAAATATTGATAACTTATGCATTTCAGCAGTTGCTGACCCTATTTTTTTATAAGTTTCAATCATTTTGCTCTCAACTATGTTTTGAGATTTAAGAAACTCACAAAAATTCATACCAACAATATTTTCGGTTACCAAGTTAGCCTTATAAAATATGCCTCCAAGGTACTCTACCCAACCTATTAATGGCTTACATGTGTTGAAATTCGAACAGATTAGATAATGGAGTATTTCACATTCTCGAAATGGCCTTGTTTTTTTGATGGAGGAGTATAGATAAAAGTCTTTAAAAATACTCATCAATCCTTTTCTCTGATAATGCTTTTTTACTAAGCTTTTATTATCTATCCACTCCACATTTGTAAGCTCTTTTGTATCAAATTTTCCACTTTTAAAGATATCTGTTAGATTATTATTGTTATTTTTAGGATAGAATATGATTTTATTATCTAATTTCTTTATAACAATCTGTGAGCTATACTTCATTATATGAATTCCCTAAAATCAATTTGTATCCTTAGGTTGTCCTCTATTGGAGATGTTACACATATAGTACCAATAATCAACACAATTAAAGCAAAATGTCCATCAACAGAGATAACATGGATTATCGGAAAAGTAGAGTATGAATTAGTAAAAAACATGAAAAATATAAATTTTATCGTTATCGATAAAAAAAATTATCTATCGTCGTTTCAAAAACTATATATGCTACGAAATAAAAAATTTTTTGATATACTTTTTCATATGCAGGTGTCATTAAGATCTAATATAATTAGTCTGATGATCAATGCCAAAAGAAAGATAGGTTTTAATAGAAATATATCTAAAAATTTACACTCACTATTCATTAATGAAAAAATTCCTATAAAAAATAATTTACATGTTGTTGATACATTTTTTTTATTTTTGGAAAAAATAGGGTTAAAGGCCCATATGTTGGATTGGGATATAAATAATAATAATTTTGATAATGATATGTCCACTAAAAAAAAATATTTTGTAGTTAACCCTTTTACTAGTCAGCGTAATTTTAACTATAGAGAATGGGATATAAATAATTATAAGGTTATTGCTGAGTATGTTAAGGATAGTTTTGATATAGATATGGTGGTTGTTGGTGGCAAAAGTAATTATGAAATAGAGATGTCTAAGAATTTATGTTGTACTACATTTATAAAAAATTTAGTCGGTAAAACTAATTTACAAGATCTCTATAACTTAATAAAAAAATCAGAATTTTATTTAGGTCCTGATTCAGGGACACTTCATATTGCATCCATGATAGGAAAAAAAATTATCGGCCTCTATGCGACATCCAATCCCTATCGAACAGGGCCATACAAAAATATGAATTATACGATTAATAAATACCCTGACGCTGTAAAATTATATAAAAAAAGGAATATTGATAATTTAAAATGGGGTGAACGTGTTAGGCATAAAAGAGCAATGTCACTTATAAAGATTGAGGACGTCCGTGAAAAGGTAGATGAGATTCTAAGATTTTAGAATTTTATCTATAATATCAGTGGTAGATATATTTTCAACCAAATCAACGAGCTTTATAGTTTTACCATTAGCTTTCAAACAATCCTCGCCAGCAATCTCTTTATCTTGATAATCTTTCCCCTTAATAAGAATATCGGGAAGAATTTGACATATTATATCTCGTGGTGTTTCCTCATCAAATATCACAATATAATCAACAAAGTAAAGACACGCCAAAACTAATGCCCTCTGTTTTTCGAGAATGATTGGTCTCGATTTGCCCTTAATTTTTCTTACCGATTTATCACTATTAATACCAACAATTAACACATCACCATTTTTCTTTGCTTCTAAAAGAGAATGAATATGTCCGATATGCAAAATGTCAAAGCAACCGTTTGTGAATACTATTTTTTTTCTATGATTTCTTAGTTCTGAACATATTTTTTTCAAATTATCTAATGTTATAATTTTTTTTGTATGCTCAAGCATCTAATAACTCCTCCTGGGTTACGCTTGTAGAACCAAGTTTTTTTACTGATAAACTTGCTGCTTTATTAGACAATTTTACAGCAGAGGTCATATCGTTTCCTGCTAAATAACAAGCTGAAAGAATTGAAATAACTGTATCACCCGCTCCTGTAACATCAAACACATCTTGCTCTAAAGCGTCAAAATGTTCTACGCCATTATTACTAAATAGAGTCATACCATTTCTACCTTCAGTAACTAGCAAGTATTCTAGGTTCAACTCATCAAGCATTTTTCTTCCTTTTTTAATAAAATCATCCTTATTAGAGGACTTCCCCATAATCATTTCAAATTCGACAAGATTAGGTTTTAATAAAAAACTGTCCTTATAACATTTAAACGAGTTGCTTTTTGGATCAATGAAGGTTTTTATTTTATTTTTATTACAATGGTCTATAAGTTTTTTAATAATTGGTTTAACAACTCCTTTGTCATAATCTGAAATTATGATTCCATCACATTTTGTTATAAATTTCATAATATTATCTAATATTTTATCTATATTTAGGGATATTCCTAAGTCTTCGTGATCAATTCTGAGAAGCTGTTTATCTCTATCTATTACTCTCAGTTTAAGTGTTGTTCTAATTTTGCTATCTATAACAGGGTTATATTCTATATTAAGCGGAGAAATTATTTCATCTAATTTTTGCCCTGCCTCATCATTTCCAATAAGTCCAATTAATATAACATCCATATCAAAATCTGATAAGTTCTTTGCAACGTTTGCTGCTCCACCAGGTTTATCATCACACTGGCTTATATCAATTATAGGAACGGGAGCTTCTGGTGAAATTCTATTAACTGAACCTTTCCAATAACGATCTAACATCAAATCACCAATAACTAATATCTTTTGTTTATTAATCATAGTTCTACTAAATAAGAGTTAGCCATTGAGAATGTTTTTCATAATTTCCAGTAATTAGCTTAAAATAATTTTCTTGAAGTTTTTTAGTAATGTTTCCAGGTTTAAAGTCTCCAATTTTTTTATCATTTATTTCTATGATTGGGGTAACCTCTGCAGCAGTACCTGTGAAGAAAGCTTCCTCACATTCAAATACCTCGTCTAATTCAATCTTTCTTTCAATAGTTTTAATTCCTATATCATCAGCCAACTGTATAATAGTTCTTCTTGTAATTCCATCTAAAACGGTTGTCAGTCCTGGAGTAATGAGAGTATCATCTTTATAAATGAAGAAATTCTCACCTGAGCCCTCATTAACTGTATTCTCAGAATCTAGAATTAGAGCTTCATCAAAACCCGACGACAAAGCATCTTGTAGTGCCAACATAGAATTCAAATAATTACCAGTTGCTTTAGCTTTATACAGCATACTGTCTGCAGATCTCTTAGGGAATGGAGAAACTTTTACTCTAATACCGTTTTTTATTTTATCATCTCCCAAGTATGATCCCCAATCCCAGGAAGATACTGAAACATGTACTTTTAAATTATCTGCTCTCAATCCCATTCCCTCATTACCATAAAAACACAAAGGTCGTATATACGCGTTCTTAAGATTATTTATTTTAACTGAGTCACATTGAGCTTGCATTAACTGGGAAGGCGTATAAGGGATTTTCATGCCAATCAACTCTGCAGATTTAAATAATCTATCAGTATGGTCTTGTAATCTAAAAATTGCTGGTCCGTTATTAGTTTCATAAGCCCTAACACCCTCAAATACTCCCGTTCCATAGTGGAGTGTATGTGTAAGAATATGAATCTTTGCGTCTTTCCAATCACAGAAAGCGCCATCTAGCCAAATTTGTCCTTGAAAATCGGAAATCATCTTAAATATTATTATAATTTAACTGAAAACTATATCATGACTTACAGAACATAAATATAAGTATTTTAGTGAAATTATTGCGCCTGTTGTAGTTTATCTATTAATTTTAATGGTATATAATGAGAATCATTCGCATTATCAAGCTATTTGGCAGTGTACTTAAAGAGCATTTGTTATGAAAAAAATCGCAATTACTAAAATCTTATATAAATATTTTTTTATATGTCTGCTATCGTTTTTCTTACTATTGAATAAAGCATTAGCAGAAGAAGTTAATATTTTCAGTGCGAGAAAAGGACATCTTCTTCAACCACTAGTAACGGCTTTTGAAAAAGATACTGGAATAAAAGTGAATATAATCTCTGGTAAAGCTAAAGCACTTCAAAAAAGAATAGAACAAGAGGGTTCAAATTCTAGAGCCGATGTTTTATTAACAGTTGACGCAGGAAATTTGCATAGAGCAAAAGAGAATAAATTACTTAAAAAAATTAATTCTCCAAAACTCAATAAACTTATACCTGCGTACCTTAGAGATGATGAAGGATTTTGGTATGGATTATCAATAAGATCAAGAGTAATAATGTATAATCCGACTAAAGTTGATAAAAATGAACTTTCAACATATGAGGATTTAGCGAATAAAAAGTGGAAAGGAAGAATTTGTATAAGATCTTCAAGTAACATTTATAATCAATCGCTTCTTGCTTCAATGATTGCTCATAATGGAGAAAAAGAAGCAGAAAATTGGGCAAGAAATATTGTAAACAATTTTTCAAGAAATCCCAAAGGTAATGATAGAAGTCAAATGACTGCGGTTGTGTTAAATGAATGTGACATTACGCTGGCAAATACTTACTATCTAGGCAAATGGATAACATCTGATAAAGATATTGAAAGAAGGTATTCAAATAAAATTGCAGTTTATTTTCCAAATCAAGATGATAGAGGCGCTCATGTGAATATAAGTGGTGCAGCAGTCGTCAAATCATCGAAGAATATTACCAACGCGGTAAAATTTATTGAATACCTTGCAAGTGATAAAGCACAAAAATTATATGCTCAAACTAATCATGAGTACCCCATAAGAGATGAAATTGAAGTTAGTAAAATAGTACAATCTTGGGGTTATCCATTTAAGAAAGATAAATTAAATCTTAATAATCTTGGTGTCTATAATAAAAAAGCCGTTCTAGTTTTTGACAAAGTTAACTGGAAATAATCTTGATGACACAAATATTTAAATATGACAACTCGATAATAATTATATTTCTGTCATTAGTAATTATACCTATCTTAACTGTGTTCAGTTATATTTTTACACCCACATCGGAACTATGGAGTCATCTGACTGACAACTTACTTAATGATTATATTGCAAATACTCTATTTATTGTAATTTTTGTTTCTCTTTTCTCAACTATAATCGGTGTATCCTGTGCTTGGATAGTTGTTATGTATGACTTTAAATTTAAAAATGTTTTTAAATGGTTATTAGTTATGCCAATTGCACTACCAACTTATATCTCTGCTTATATATATGTTGGTATGATGGAGCCATCAGGGTTTATTTTTGAATTTTTTGAATCCTATTTTAATTTAGGCGAAGAAGTCTATAGAAATATAGATATGCAGAATATTCATGGAGCTATATTTATTCTTACAATCTGCCTATATCCTTATATTTATTTATTATGCTACTCCTCATTTAAAGAACAATCTTTTTGCGCAATAGAGGTAAGTAAATCTCTTGGATTGACACAATTACAATCATTTACAAAAATTGCTTTACCACTAGCGAGACCTGCAATATTTGGAGGGTTAACTCTAGTTATAATGGAAACTCTAGCAGAATTTGGAACAATGGATTATTATGGAGTAGCAACATTTACTACAGGCATTTATAGAACATGGTTTGCTTTTGGCGATGAATCTAGTGCTTTACACCTCGCATCTATTCTCCTTACATTCGTGTTTATACTAATAATTATTGAAAAATCTCTAAGAGGGGCAAAGAGGTATCAAAACACTTCAAATAAAAATGAGAGACCAAGAGTAACCACACTTTCAAAATTTTATCAAATTATTGCATTCTCATGGTGTATGTTAATTTGTTTACTGGGGTTTCTGGTTCCTGTGTTTCAATTAATAATATGGTTTTTTGAGACATATAATTATCTGTTTACATCCATATTCTCCGAAATTGTTATAAATACAATTATATTGGCTTTTATATCTTCAATAACTATTGTTCTAATATCTTTATTATCATCCTACAAAAATAGAACTGTGAATAATTTCTTTACGAATATGTCATTGAAGATTTTTTCGATTGGCTATTCAATTCCAGGTGTAGTAGTAGCTGTCGGTATTATCATTTTTGTTACATCGATTGATGAAATTCAGACGTATGTATTGGGTTCGCCGATGTTTTATTTGAGCGGATCGCTTCTCTCGTTGTTCATTGCATATCTAGTAAGATTTTCGTCTCTTTCACATAATGCGGTTGAGTCTGGATTAAGTAAGGTTAAAATAAATATCGATTTAACAATTAAATCTTTTGGACTATCTAATATAGAATCGATATTAAAAGTGCATTTGCCAATGATGAAGACTACAATAATTACATCTCTGATTTTAGTATTTGTAGATATAGTCAAAGAACTCCCAGCTACTTTAATTTTAAGACCATTCAATTTTGATACTCTTGCGATTCATATATATGAACTTGCAACATCTGAACAGCTGTTCTATATTGCCTCTCCATCGTTAATGTTGATTATAATTAGCATAATACCTGTTATAATACTTATAAATCAGACTATTAAAGATGGAAAACCTAAAACTCAGAATTAAAAATATTTCATATTCAATAAAAGATAACACAATATTAAATGATTTATCTCTCGATATATTCTCTGAGGATATTGTTTCTATCATTGGGCCAAGTGCTGCTGGTAAAACAACCCTTTTACGAATAATTGCTGGATTTGACAGGATTGATTCTGGCTTTCTTCAATTAGATGATGCTTTAGTTGATAATAATGAAACATTCGTAGAACCACATAATCGAAAGATAGGAATTATATTTCAGGATATTGCTTTATTTCCTCATTTAAACTGCAAAGATAATATACTTTTTGGTATTTCTAATCAGGATAATAATACGAAAAATGAAAGACTTTCTTATTTATCAAAAATTCTTAATATAGAGGGAATAAAAAATAAGTACCCTCATGAGATATCTGGCGGACAACAACAGAGAGTAGCAATTGCAAGGGCTCTTGCACCACAACCTGAAATCATCCTTCTTGACGAGCCTTTTAGTGCGTTAGATGAAGAGCTTAAAGATCAACTTATAAAAGACTTAAAAAAATTATTAAAAGAAGAGAAAATTACTTCAATAATCATCACACATAATATAAAAGAATCTTTTCAGATTTCGGATAAAGTTGCGTACTTATCATCAAAAAAAATTTTACAATATGATACCCCATATGATATGTATCATAGACCAAAATCTCGAGAGATTGCGAATTTCTGTGGCATAGGTAGCTTCCTGAAAGGAGAGGTGATTGATTCAAGTCATATTAGAACTTCTTTGGGTATTCTATTTGGTGATACCTCACCATTTAGTAAAAATGATTTAGTTGATGTAATGGTTAGACCTGATGATGTTATTCATGATGATAATTCTACTCAATCTGCAAAGGTTATAGAGAAGTTTTTCCATGGTTCTGATTTTCTTTATAAGTTGCAATTAAGCGATGGTCAAAATGTGTTGTGTTATACTCCAAGTCATCACAATCATTCTATAAATGAAATGATAGGAATTAAAGCTGAGTTAGATCACCTTATTTTGTTTAATAGATAGATCAGATTTCTCTTAGCTTGCGACGCAAAATTTTTCCAACATTATTTTTGGGCAATTCATCTATAAAATTAACCTCTTTTGGTATTTTATATATTGTCAGACCTTTTTTACAGAATTCAATAAGATCAACCTCAGTGAGCATTTTGTCAGATTTAACTGCATAAAGAATTATACTTTCTCCGCGATTAATATCCTCTCTGCCTACAACTCCACACTCTAATATACCAGGGTGAGATGAGATATATTCCTCTATCTCATTAGGATAAACATTGAAGCCAGATGATATTATCATGTCTTTTTTTCTATCAACTATTATCAAGTACCCTTCCTGATTTATTTTTGCTATATCACCTGTTTTAAAATAGCCATCATCAGTAAAAACATTATCACTCTCGTGTTTATTATTCCAATAACCACTCATAACTTGGGGGCCACGAACACATAGCTCGCCAGTCTCTCCGCAATTTAATTCATTCCCTCGCTCATCTCTTATTGAGATCTCGGTTGAGGGTAATGGGAGTCCAATTGTGCCATTAAATTTATCTCCAACTCTGTTTACACTAACTATTGGCGATGTTTCAGTTAAGCCATAACCCTGTGTGATCTCACAATTGGTTATTTTTTTCCACTTACTCGCAGTTGATTTTAAAACCGCCATTCCTCCGCCTATAGAAAACTTTAATTTTTTGAAGTCAATTTCTCTAAATCGGGAACTTGTTAATAACAAATTAAATAATGTATTTACTGCTGTAATAACACTAAAATTGTATTTTGAAAGAGTTTTCACAAAACTTTTCAAATCTCTAGGATTTGTAATAAGGATATTTCTAGACCCTATACTATAAAAATATAATAGATTTACCGTGAGTGAAAATATATGATACATCGGGAGTGCTGTTATAATTACCTCCTCACCTTCTTTAACATGTTGCTTAACCCATAAGGATAATTGACTTATATTTGATAAAAGATTCTTTTGGGTAAGGATAGCTGCTTTAGATTTTCCAGTCGTACCTCCAGTGTATTGAAGTAATGCAACATCGTCGTTTGATAAATTTAGTCTAGAAAATTTATATTTATGATTAATAGTTTTTGAAAATTTTATGTATCTTGATTTAACTTTATATCTCTCTCTTTTAATAAACTGAACAGTATTTACTATTATCTTCATTGGTAAATTTAATAAATCTGAAGCTCTGCAGACTATTATATTTTTAATTTTTGTTTTATCGATTATCTTTTCTACTTCTTCTAAAAATTTATCAAAAACTATGATTGTTTCTAACTGTGAATCTTTAGCTATACTCTCTATTTCTCTATATTTGTATAGCGGATTTATATTTACAACTGTCAATCCACATTTTAATGATCCAAAGAAAGACACCGGAAAAGTATGTAAGTTGGGTAACATTATTCCAATTAAATCTCCTTTATTCAGATTTAGATCATTCTGAAGATAAGCAGCAAATTTATCAGAGTAATTTGCAATTTCGCTATAAGATAAATTAGTATTTAAATTTGTGAAAGCGATATTATTCTGAAATTTTTTATCTGCATCGTCAATCATACTGATGAGTGAAGCGTAAGAGATCTCATCAATATCTTCAGGTACATTATGAGGATAGTTCTCTAGCCAAATTTTATCCATATTTCATAGTAAACTAAAAAAAACAAAGCCTCTATAGATAAGAGGCTCTGTAATAAAAGATTAATGCTGTAAAGAAAGGGGTTACATGCCCATTCCCATACCACCCATGCCGCCCATATCTGGCATTGCAGGTGACGCAGGTGCATTATCATCCTCTTTTGCAAGTTCTGTTACCATACACTCTGTAGTAATCATCAGTCCTGCTATTGATGCCGCATTCTGAAGTGCAGATCTTGTTACTTTTGTAGGATCCAGGATACCCATTTTCAGCATATCGCCGTACTCAGAAGTAGCCGCATTATATCCAAAGGAATCTTTTCCTTCTTGAACTTTAGCAAGTATTACGGAACCTTCTAAACCAGCATTTGAGACTATCTGTTTTAATGGTTCTTGCATGGCATTTCTTGCTATCTGGATACCTTGATCTTGATCAGGATTGTCTCCAGTTAATTTTTCCAAAGATGCTCTTGCTCTAATCATAGCTACACCGCCGCCTGGAACAACACCTTCTTCTACTGCAGCTCTTGTAGCATGAAGCGCATCTTCTACTCTAGCTTTCTTTTCTTTCATCTCTACTTCTGTAGCCGCACCAACTTTAATTACTGCTACACCACCTGCTAGCTTAGCAACTCTCTCTTGCATTTTTTCCTTATCATAATCAGATGTAGCTTCCTCAATTTGAGCTCGTATTTGATTTACTCTTGATTCAATTGCGTCTTTCTTGCCTCCTCCGTCAATGATTGTTGTATTTTCTTTTGTAACATTAACTTTCTTGGCCGAACCTAAGACACTGAGATCCGCTTTTTCAAGACTCAAACCTACTTCCTCAGCAATAACAGTCCCTCCAGTCAAGATAGCAATATCTTCAAGCATTGCTTTTCTTCTATCACCAAAACCAGGGGCTTTAACAGCTGCCACTTTGACAATCCCTCTGATGCTATTAACAACTAAAGTAGCCAGAGCTTCACCCTCTACATCTTCTGCGATTATCAAAAGAGGTTTACCTGCTTTTGCAACACCCTCTAAAATAGGAAGCATATCTTTTATATTTGATATTTTTTTATCATAGAGTAATACAAACGGGTCTTCTAATTCCGTTGTCATATTTTGTTGATTAGTTGCAAAATATGGTGACAAGTATCCCCTATCAAATTGCATACCTTCTACAACGTCTAATTCGTTTTCAAGAGACTGACCTTCTTCAACTGTTATTACACCCTCTTTTCCAACTTTACCCATTGCTTCAGCAATTATAGATCCAATATTAGTATCAGAGTTTGCTGAGATAGTTCCTACTTGCTCTATTGCTCCTTGGTCTGTACAAGGTTTTGACATCTTTTGAAGATTCTCAACTGCAGATGTTACTGCTTTGTCAATTCCACGTTTTAAATCCATTGGGTTCATCCCTGCCGCAACACATTTAAGACCTTCTCTGAGTATTGATTGAGCTACAACAGTAGCTGTAGTTGTTCCATCTCCAGCTACATCAGAAGTTTGGGATGCGACCTCTTTTACCATTTGAGCTCCCATATTTTCAAACTTATCTTTCAATTCTATCTCTTTAGCAACAGATACACCGTCTTTAGTGACAGTAGGGGCTCCAAATGATTTATCTAAAACTACATTTCTACCCTTCGGTCCAAGTGTAGTCTTAACTGCGTTAGCAAGTATGTTTACACCTGCGACTAATCTCTTTCTCGCACTATCACCAAATTTTACTTCTTTTGCTGTCATTTTTATTCCTCGCTATGTTTACTAATTTATTATCGCAGTGATATCATCTTCTCTCATCACTAAGAGATCCTCACCATCTACATTTACTTCCGTACCTGAATATTTTCCAAAAAGGATTTTATCACCTACTTTTACATCTAATGGTCTTACATCACCATTTTCTAATAGTTTTCCTTTACCAATTGCTAAAACTTCACCTTTAATTGGTTTTTCAGTAGCTGAATCAGGAATCACAATCCCACCAGGAGAGGTTTTCTCCTCATCCATTCTTCTTACAATTACTCGATCGTGTAACGGTCTTATATTCATAAAATCTCCTCAATTTCGTTGCATAGGAGCCGAAATGCTCTAATAGTGAATAATATAATGTTGTTATCATAAATTTCAAGAGTCAGATGACAAAATATATCTTATTCACTATCATCTTTGTCAATATCAATGACATTTTTACGTCTATGATTGCCTTTTTGATGATTGTTTATGGGAAGAATGTTGCTAATAATCCAGTTTCTAACAGGTTTAATGAATAAGACTAATCCTGTAAAATCTGTGAAAAATCCCGGTATGATAAGCAAGATTCCGCTAATAGTTGATGATACTGCAGAAATTATATTATCGCCCACTGAGAAGCCTTGAAGAACTTTTGATTGGATGTTTGAGAACTCATTAAAAGCCCCGTTTCTAAGCAAATAGAGACCAATCATTGCTGTTAATATAGTGAATATTATTGTTCCAATGCTACCTAGAATTGACCCAATTTCAACAAAAAGAAATATCTCTATTGCGGGTAGAGCTATTATCAGCAGAAAAAAACTTCTAGATTTCATAACTTTACTCTAACATCTATTTTTCCTATACATACTAAAAAATTATTTAAATTGAAAATTTTGAACTATACTTACAATTATGAAATATTGGACAAACTCATTAATAAAATTATTTTTGATATCTTCTCTCTTATTGTCGACTTCATATGCAAAAGGTCCAGAAAGCGCTACGCAATTTCTCCCTCCAGATGAAGCATTCATTCCCTCGGTAGAACTGATTGAGGATAAACAGATTAGAGTCTCTTGGATGATCGCAGAGGGATATTATTTGTATGTCGGAATGTTTGAGTTCTCTGTTGACAATGATAATGCAATTGAAAAAGTTATAATGCCTGACGGTATTAAAAAACAAGACGAATTTTTTGGTGACGTAGATGTTTTTTACAATCAAGCGATTGCGGATATTTTCTTAAAAACCACTTCTCGTGATATTAAATTAAAAATTAAATATCAAGGATGCGCGGATGCTGGTCTATGTTATCC
>MDSZ01258063.1_pt1 | contig 32452 bp, 46 predicted proteins | sample 811201 | NCBI WGS metagenome assembly MDSZ01 (sample SAMN05326647, study PRJNA326480) | marine metagenome | isolation source: seawater | place: Indian Ocean: North | collected 2010 | reverse complement strand
TCAGTAATGAGGCGCTGCTACGAATCTATAATTAAACATCAACAGTCTGACGGTGGATTCTCATATAGCTTAAATTGCTGCCAGACTGCTTTTTACGGGAGGAGAATAGCCGAGCCTTACCCCTGTGGCGACGTACACGGCACCACACTTTTTAGCATGGCTTTAGTTAGGTTAGACAAACACTTAGGATTAGGTTTAAATCTTTGTCAAGCGGTAACATGAATGAGATTATAGGCATTTGTTTATTTAAAAATGAAGACATCTACTGCCAGAGGGTAGTTAGAAATATATTAGATTTCTGCGATAAAATATTAATTATAGATAATGAGTCGACAGATAACACTCTTGAAATAGTCTCCTCAAAGTTTGGCAGACATCCAAAAGTAAATATTATAAAGTGCCATGATCACACTTTAACAGGTAGGTTCACTTACGAGTATTTTAATACTAAGAGTTTCTTATTTGCTGTTGATGGAGATGAAATATACGACCCAGTCGGTTTGAAAAAAATCAAAAAAAAGATTAAAGATGGACGCTATGATAAGTCGTGGAAGATATCTGGGAGTTCATTTCATGTGGAAGAGTGGAAAGACACTTTAGAAGTCCCTCAATTAAGTGGATTTACATGCCCTCCTAATAAACACGTGGTCAAGCTTTACAACTTTAATGTGATAAGCGGTTGGACCCAAGGAGAGAGACTTCATGGAGCAGGGCCTTCTCCATATCCAGACTACATAGAGGAAAGAATTGAGCATAAATTTGTTAATGAGAACGGCCATCCAGAAAACCAAATAATTCCTTGGGGTTTTTCAAACCTAAGGTGTTTGCATATGTGCTTTGTCCCTAGGTCTAGTAAAGATTTAGAGATTAGAGAGAGCTGCAACGTCTCTGATATTAGAGGCTTGGCAAATGATTCAGATTTTAAAACTGCTGATTCTGTGACAAAAAACCTAAAATATAGACCAGCCCCAGAAGGGCATGACCTAGACTATAAACCTAAAAAATACGGCTCAGGTAATCCGCATGACATACCGATAACTTCGTTACAAAACTTTTTATTATGAATAAAACATTTGTTTTTGGAATGTGCCCCAACCGTCACTCAGCGGGAGGAGGAGGAACTAAATTCGTAAATTACTTTTCTGAGAAGCTAGTTGGTAGGAGCTCCTTTCAATTTCACTACGATGACCCTCCAGACTATGTCTTAATGTTTGACCCAAGACACTTAGATTTCTCTGGAAACTGGCTAAGTGTTGACGTTTTAAAAGATTTAAAACCTAAGGGATTTAAGTCAAAGTATATACATCGTATAAACGACATAGGTTATCCAAAGAATAGGCCTCAAGAGTATGTGGACGGGGTTATTGAGATGGGCAACTTAGCTGATAAAGTAATTTATGTTTCTGAATTTGTCAAGGAATACTATGAAGATAATATATCTACAGAAAGCGCCGTAATTCCTAATGGGGTTGATGAAAGAATCTTTACAAAGAGAGATTATTCTTTTGATAAGATTAAATTAGTAACTCACCATTGGTCTTCTGACCCAATGAAGGGCAAGGCCCTATACGACTATATAGATTCAAAAATACCAGCTTGGGGGAATGTAGAGTTTACGTATATTGGCAATCCACCAAAAGGTTCAGAGTTTAAAAACACTAGAGTCGTTAAGCCGATGAATGCTGATGAGCTGGCTTCTGAGCTGAGAAAACATACGATTTATGTCTCAGGTTCCGAGCATGAGCCTTGCGGCATGCATAAGTTAGAGGGTGTTGCAAGTGGGCTTCCAATCATATATAATGAAAATAGCGGCGACTCCTATCTTACTGCAGATTACGGAATAGGTTATCGTGACGCTGAGAGAGATTTTGATATTTGCTTAAAACAAATGGAACAAAAACATGGATTTTTCTATAATAGAATAAAAGAAGAGTTTGACTTGTATTTAGACGTTCAAACAGACAAGTATTTAGATTTTATCTTAAAATGAAATATTTAGTAACAGGCGGTTTCGGTTTTATAGGTACGAATTTAGTAGTAGAGCTACTAAACCAAGGGCATCATGTTGTTGTTATAGACGACTGTTCTTCTGAGAACGTATCTTCTCCACAGTGGAGTGAAAAGTGTGACTTCATTCAATGCGACATTGCTAAACCTAACTTTTATCACAAGTTTTTAGATGGAGTAGATACTTGTTTTCATTTAGCTGCCAAAGCAAGAGTTCAGCCATCTATCCAAGATCCAGCTCATTTCGATTTCACTAATGTACATGGGACAGTCCAACTTTTTAAGGCTTGTGTAGACGCTGGAGTTAATAAAATAGTTTTTAGCTCTTCTTCATCTGTTTATGGCGATGCGGAAATGCCAACCGCAGAGACTCATCCCCTTAACCCTAAAAGCCCTTACGGGCTACAAAAAAAGATAGGAGAGGATTACTTAAAACTCTTTACTGAAATTTACGACATAAAAGGCGTTGCTCTTAGGTACTTCAACGTTTATGGAGAAGGCATGCCTCTTGGTGGAGCTTACGCAACAGCGATTGGAATATTCCTCAACCAAGTTATGAGCGGGGAAAAGATTACTATATTTGGAGATGGTGAGCAAACTAGAGATTTCACATACGTCAAGGACGTAGTAAAGGCTAATATACTGTCAGCGACATCAGAAGGGCTCAACGATTTTGAGATTTTTAACGTAGGTAATGGAGACAACGCTAGCGTAAACCACGTTGCTGATTTAATAGGGGGAGAAAGAGAGTACCTTGATCCGAAATTAGAGCCTAAAGCGACTTTAGCAAACAACTCCAAAATAAAAGAGAAGCTTGGATGGGCCACTACTGGCGATTTAGATAATTGGGTTAAAGAATACAAAAAAGTTATTAACTTGGAAAACTAAAATGCAAGCTATAAATATATCCTCGGCTGTTAAAATAAGAGAAATGAACGAATCTAAAAAAACCATTATTATTACTGGTGTTACTGGTCAGGATGGCAGCAACATGGCGGACTTTTTACTTAGTACTCATAAAGAAGGCGAAATACACGTCTTTGGAGGGGCCAGAAGAGTAAGCGTTGAAAATCACGATAACATTGAACATTTAGAAGGGAATCCAAATTTTTCTTTAATAAACTTAGACGTAACAGACTCTAGCTGTATCACAAGAGTAGTCCAAGATCTAAAACCGGATTACTTTATAAATTTTGCGGCGCAGAGTTTCGTTGGTAGTAGTTGGGATTTTCCAGTTCAGACTTTTGCGACAAATGCCACAGCGGTGTTAGATATGCTTGAGGCTATAAGACTTTATAATCCTTCTTGCAGGTTTTACCAAGCAGGCTCTAGCGAGGAGTTTGGGGATGTGGAATATTCTCCACAAGACGAGAGTCATCCTCCTCGTCCAGTTAGCCCTTATGGAGCTTCTAAGGTTGCGGCTAGACAGCTTGTAAAGGTTTATAGGGATTCTTATGGTTTGTTTGCTTGTTGTGGGTTACTTTTTAATCATGAGGGACTAAGAAGGGGAGAGGAGTTCGTGACAAGAAAAATAACAAAGGGTGTAGCGAGAATAAAGAGAAGCATGGATCTAGGAGAGCCTTTCGACCCCATCCAGTTAGGCAACATAAATTCTAAGAGAGACTGGTCTGACTCAGAAGATTTCATCAGAGGAGTTTGGTTAATGCTTAACCAAGACGAGCCAAAAGACTACGTACTGTCAAGTAATGAGACTCATGAAATTTCTGAGTTTGTTACTTTAGCTTTCGAAGCCGCAGGGATAACCGGCAGATGGGAAGGAGAGGGTTTAGAGGCTAAATTTGCAAACTTCCAAGACATTGTCCTAGTGGAAGTTAATGAAGATTTTTACAGGCCTGCGGAGGTAAACCTTCTTTACGGTAATTCTAATAAAGCTAGAGAAGAGATAGGGTGGAAGCCTGAAATTTCCTTTCCCAATTTAGTGAAGAGAATGGTTCTTAACGATCTTGAGTCTTGACTTAACTAAAAGCGTAGGGTACATTCCTCTGCGTGAACGAGAAGGAAAAGCGTAAGTATTTGATGGACAACTTTTTAGTTGATCGAAAAAATACTAATTTCTTTCACCAAAATAAGCAGGCCCAGAAGCTCTTAGCTTTTTTTCCAGACATTGAGCTTTGGAAATGGCTCAACTCAAATTACGACGACTTAAAAGTTTATACTCTAGTTAATTTACTTAAACCAGAAGTCCTTAGAAAGATTAGGGCTAGGAAAAAGGTTAAATCTTTCCAGCTTAAAGATAAAGTTTCTTACGATTTACTTGACAAAAAAGTGGGGGAAGACTTACGCATTGAAGAGTCCCCACCTAACACTGTTTTAGAGTTCTTAAAAAATGGCAGCAAAAAAGAAAAGAAGTAGCGCGGAGGGGAAGACCCCAGTCGACCAGATAAAACAATATTTATCTGACAATAAAGAGTATCATAATGATTTCGCTGAAGAAGTAGATTACGTTGTATCAAGCGGTAGTTTGCTGTTAGATATGGAGATGTCTGGAGGCGTTCGTCCCTCCGTTATTAGGGCTTCGGGCGTTTCAGAAGGCGGAAAAACATCTTGCGCTTTATCTTTCGCTAGAAACTTTCAGAAGATGGATAACAGCATGGTTGTCTATGTAAAAGCTGAAGGTAGGCTATCTAAAGATATGATAGAGAGGGCGGGAGTTGATACCTCAGAGGATAAGTGGTGCGTTAGAAAGACTAACATATACGAGCATGTTTTGAATTTTATAAGGTACTTAGTTCAAGACAACCCAACTAACTGCAAATATATGTTTATTATTGATTCAATGGACGCTTTGGTTCGTCATTCAGACTTAGATCGTCCATTCGAGGAATCCAATAAGGTTGCTGGCGGCTCTACTTTAAGCTCTGATTTCTTAAGAAAAATAGCTTTGAATCTTAGTGTTGGAGGCCATATTTTATTTTTAATAAGTCAAGTAAGGAGTAAGGTCTCAATTAACCCTTATGAAAAAAGCGACCCAAGGCTTACCAATGCTTCTGGCGGGAATGCCCTGCTTCACTATAGCGATTGGATTTTAGAGTTTCAGCCAAGGCATAAAGCAGACTTTATAATTGAGAAGGATCAACATGGCAAAGAGGGTATAGTTGGTCATTTTTGTAAAATCATTTTAAGGAAAACTCCAAACGAAAAAACAGGAGCACCAGTAAGGTATCCAATTAAGTATTTTAGAAAGAACGGCGAGAGTGTCTGGACAGAACAAGAGATAATAGACGTAATGACGGCCTTTCATTGCATAACTCAGAAAGGAGCTTGGATAAATTTTTCTGATGAGATGTGCGAGGAGTTCGATAAGAGGGGGCTTGACTACGAGAAACAGCATCAAGGATTGGAGAGTTTTAGAAACTACCTAACTAAAAACACTGAATTAACAAAATTTCTGTATGATTATATTCTTGCAGCTTTCCAAAAATAACCATGGATAAATTAAACGAACTTTTTCAAATGCAGAATTCTCTGAATAAGAGGATAGGCATAAACACTGATGAGATGACCAGCGAAGACGAAAGGGCTGAATGGGTACTCAATTACTGCCGTGCGATGTCACAGGAATTGGCAGAACTCACCGACAGTGTTCCTTGGAAATGGTGGGCCAAATATCAAAAATTTGATTTACAAAACGCAAGAGTCGAGGTTGTTGACTTGTTTCATTTTTTAATAAGCTTGGCTCAGGTTCTGGGCATGGATGCTGATGATGTTTATAATGTATACTTAAAAAAGAATGAAGTAAACCTTCAAAGACAAGACTCTGGTTATGCCGAAAAAGATGAAGATGACGCGCGTCATATATGAAGCTTTTCAACGTAAACGGTAAACTAGTTGGTAAAGATGTAGTAAAATACAGGATTAATTGGAATAAAAAATCTAGGTCTAAAATACAGTTTAAAGTCAAACAGTTCCTTATGCCTCATTGGCGGAATCACATTTGTTTTGAAGAATTTCCTGTTTTTGGAACTAGGCTAAAAGTTGATATAATTAACTTTACTAGAAAAATAGCTGTTGAGGTTCAAGGTAATCAACACTATTCATTCAACAAGTTCTTTCACTCTAACTCAAGGATGAAATATCTAGACTCAATTAGAAGAGACAACCAAAAAATAGAATGGTTAGAGCTTAATAACATCAAGTTAATAGAGATATTAGAAAATGAAGTCGAAGAATTGTCTAAAAAGTTTTTTTATGATAAGTTCGATATAAACTTATGATAGTGTAATAATATTTATGTCAGGCTTTAAATTCCCAGAATCTTTGCTGACTCAAATAAACGAATGCTCCAAAGGAGGATTTATTCTTTTCACGATAAACGACGAAGGCGAGCCTGTCGTTCATAGCTGCTTCGACGACCCAGTAAACGCTTTAGCGCTTCAATATTACGCTAAAAACTGGACTGATGTTATAGACGAGCTCAACAATAAAGCTACTTTCTCTAATATCGCGTCTATTTGCCAACAAGAAATTGACGAAGAACTAGAAGAAGGAGATTTCCCCGATCCCGAAGAAGGAGAAGGAGACATTATTTGATTTGACTTTTTCAAAAGCGTAGACTAGAGTCCATTGCTCAATGGAGTTGTATTCTCTTCAAATAGAAAGGCACGTTCTTGGCGGCCTGCTAAAAAATCCTAAACTTCTTTATGAAATAGACAGGTTCATAAGCGACTCTGACTTTTACCAGCCGACTCACGGCACTATATTTTCCGTCATTAAGAGCTTAATTCTTTCTGGAGGCAATGTTGATAAAATTGTTGTTTCTGAAAAAATTAAGAACTTGGGAATATCTTTTAAAGATGAAATTAATATCTATGATTACATAGAGAACCTTTCCTTTACTCAGATTTCCAAGAAGGGACTCATTGATTCATGCAAAGAGCTGTTGAAACTTAGGATAAGACGAGACTTAATTCAAAATGCTGATAAAATAAAAGACTACGTTAAGGGTTCCGGCTCAGACAGTATTGAAGAGATTGTCAGTAGCGTAGACAGGCTGCATTCTGAAAAAATTGATAGTTATTGCTTTTCTGATGAACCAGTTAATCTGTTTCAAGGGGTTGAGGAGCTAGTTGAGGAGACAGGGAACAATCCAGAGGAAGAGTCCGGCCTAAGAACTCCTTACCCAGAGTTCAATAGACTTTTTGGAGGGCTTAAGCCAGCTAATATCTACGCTATCGTTTCAAGACCGGCCCAAGGAAAAACCACTTGGATAAATGACATCGCATTCAAAACTTCTGTAATTAACAAGGTAAAAGTTCTTGTTCTTGATACTGAAATGAGCACGAAGGAAATGCAGTTTCGTATGACCGCGTCTATTTCTGGAGTTCCAGTTTGGTACTTGGAAACTGGTAAGTGGAGAAACAATCAAGGCATGGTTGACAAGGTTAGAGAAGCGTTTAAAAAAGTAAAAGAATACAAACACTTCCACTACCATGTCGGAAATAAGACTATTGACGAGATATGTTCAATGATAAGAAGGTGGTATTATTCACAAGTAGGCAGGGGCGAGAAGTGTTTAATAGCCTATGATTATGTTAAACTGACAGGCGAGAAGGTGGGCTACAACTGGGCAGAGCACCAAGCGATAGGAGATAAAATCGATAAACTAAAAAAGATTTCAGAGGAAATAAACTGCCCAATAATAACTGCAATGCAGATGAATAGGTCAGGAGAAAGCTTTAATAGAAAAGGGTCGGACTTAGTTGATGACGCTTCAGCAATATCTCTTTCAGATAGGCTTCAGTGGTTCGCTAGTTTTGTGGCTATTTTTAGAAGAAAAACGATAGATGAGATAGCTCTAGACGGAGAACAGTTTGGCAGCCATAAACTAATACCACTTAAAACTAGGTTTCAAGGAAAGGATGCCGCTGGTCATCACGACTTGATTAAAAGAACCTTAGAAGACGGCACAGAAAGGTATGCCAACAACTATCTAAACTTTGATGTGGAGAATTTCAACATAGAAGAGAAAGGTTCCTTGCAGAGAGTCGTTGAGGCTGCAAGAGAGGATCATGTCTTAGATGACGTAAGCGAGACTGACGGAGAATTACTATGAGCAAAGACATAAGAGAAATCCTTGAGGATATTGGATATACCAATATTAAAGATTTAGGGAAAGAGTATAGAATGAGTGCCATCTATAGGGATGGTGACAACGAGACAGCTCTGAGAGTTAAAAAAGATACTGGCTATTTTACTGATTTTAAAGAGTCTATATCCGGCCCCATAGAAGATTTAGTTAAAATTACATTAAAGCTTAAAGACGTAAGTGAAGCTAAGACTTGGTTAAGCGGCAAGATAGATTTAAGTAAGGTGGCGACAGTAGCCAAAAGTAAAATAAAAGAACAAAGAATTTTTTCAGAGGACTATTTATCTTCGCTAGTTAGAGACCATTCGTATTGGATCGGGAGGGGTGTTTCGGAGCCGACAATTAAATTATTTAATGGAGGAGTGGTAAAGTCGGGAAAGATGAAAGATAGATACGTCTTTCCTATTAAAAATTACAAAAAGCAAATAGTCGGTTTTTCTGGAAGAGACTTGTTAGATACTAAAGCTGGGTCTTCGAGACCGAAATGGAAGCATATAGGAGACAAGTCTTCTTGGAGGTTTCCTCTTGAGTTTAATTATGAAATTATTTCGAGTCAAAAGTCTGTTGTTGTCATTGAGAGCATAGGAGATATGCTTGCTCTTTGGGACGCTGGGATTAAAAACTCTTTAGTTTCTTTTGGTTTAGATTTGAGCGTGCCTTGTTTAAATACTTTACTTAAAGTAGATCCCAATAAAATACATATATGCCTCAATAATGACTCTGACTCTTCCGGAGCTGGAAATGTTGCGGCTAAGAAGCTAAAGACTAAGCTTTTGAAGTATTTTGACCCTAAACAAGTTGAGATACACGATATAATTGAGTATAATGACTTCGGGGAGATGCCCCAAAAAAGTATTAAGGATTTTTTCAATGGATTTACACAATAACATAGTTGACATAACGGAAATTCCTCCACAACAGGACTTAAATCATTATTATTGGTTTGAATCTTATTTTTCTGATTCAGACTGCGACAAAATTTTAACTCTTGGTAAATCTAAGGAGCTTGAGTCATCTACTGTTTTCTCTGGTAATTCTAGCGTTAGAAAAAGCAAAGTAGGTTGGATTCCTCGCGATTCAGAATCAGCTTGGATATTTAATAGTATTGGGGAGTGCGTCTCAAAAGCTAACGAAGGCTGGGCGATAGACTGGGAGGGGTTTCGAGAAGACCTTCAGTTCAGCCAATACGATTCTGTTGGCTCTCACTATGATTACCATATGGATATTGGCTTGGATCATTACCATAGAAAGATAAGCGCCGTGGTACAACTTTCAGACCCGAGCAAGTATAAAGGCGGGCAGTTAATGATTGATTCGGGCAGTAATGAGGTTAGATGCCCACAGGAAAGAGGTAGCGTTATACTTTTTCCTTCGTTCTTATTACATAAAGTAAGCCCATTAAAAAGCGGGGAAAGAAATTCCTTAGTGGCTTGGGCTTCAGGCCCTAATTGGAAATGAGTAAAAAAGATAGGGAGAGGATATTATCTGCCTCCAGAATTAAAACTTTAGAGACATGCACTTGGTCTTACTGGTGCAACTACCATCTAAAAATCCCCCAAAGGCAAAACGAGGGGGCTCTTAGAGGAACCATAGCTCATCTAGTTTTCGAAATCCTACTAAACCCAAAACATAAGCATCATTACGATGCTATAGTTATGGGAGGCAGCATAAACGATTCCCCCGCTGTCGCTAGGCTGGTTCTTAAGAAGCTTAATTTCGACACTCGTAAACATGACTTGCCGATGGATAGTCAAAGCAACTATGATCTAATGGATAAGATGATAGTGCTTGGCCTTAGCCATGACTATTTCTGCAAGGGCGGTAAAATAGACAAGCCCGAATATGAATTTTTAATAGATAATAACTCACCTAAATATAAAATAAGAGGGTTTATAGACAAACCCGCTGTCTATAAAAAAGATAAAGTTGTAAAAATAATAGATTACAAAAGCAGTAAAAATAAATTCTCCCAAAAAGAGTTATCTTCAAGCGTTCAAGGAATGGCTTATTCCCTTGCCGCTAGGAGAGAGTGGCCTGACTACAAACCTATAGTAGAGTTTTTGTTTTTAAGGCATCCTAGAAGTCCAGTTCAGAACGTAGAATTTTCAGATGAAGATTTAGAAGGCTTTGAGTATTACCTAGAGCATTGTTTTTCGATTATCAATAACTACACTGAAGAGACAGCCGTATCAAGGTTTGCGGCAGACTACGATCAAGATAAGTGGATGTGTAAAATAGGCTCTTGGAAGTGCCCATATCTGGAACCTTATTCCTATTATTGCTTACTTGATGAGAATGGAGAAGTCTTAGCTAAAAGCTTTAAAGAAGATTTTGATGTTAAAAAAGGGCAAAAAGTAGTAAAAGAGCAGTACAATGGTTGCCCAAGGCATTTTATAACTAGGCAGCCTAGGTCTAGCAACGACCCATTTGGGGATATTTCTGAAGGAGCAGCTAATTCAAGTTCTGACCCATTTAACTTTTAACTTGACTATTTCGAAAGCGTTATTTAGTTTCAGAGCCTTAGATGATACCTCTTTTCAAGAGTCACTATTCAATCGGCAGGAGCATACTTAATCTTTCCTCTGCTGAAGAAACGGCGATATCAGACAGTTCTATCCTCCTTATCAGCAAAAAAGCTGGACTAAAGGATGTTTTTTTAATTGATGACTCGATGAGTGGCTTCCTTGAGGCTTACATAAACTGCAAGGAACTAAAGCTAAATTTAATTTTTGGGCTTAGAATTACGCTTTGCTCAGACATTACTCAAAAAAACGAAGAGTCTAGGTCCTCAAATAGTAAGATTGTAATTTTTTGTAAAGGAACAGAAGGTTACTTGAGGTTGGTTAAAATCTTTGGAGAAGGAGCTAAAGATGGATTCTATTATGAACCTAGGGTAGATGTTTCAACTTTAAAAAAGCATTGGGATAGTAAAGATTTAATGATATCTATTCCCTTTTACGACTCCTTTCTCTTTAGCAATTTTTTGAATGGTGGGCGTTTTGTTCCAGATTTTAGCTTTTGTAAGCCTACTTTTTTCATAGAAGACAATGAGTTGCCGTTTGACGGAATTCTTAAAGATAAAGTTAATTCATATTGCGGAGGCGCTTATGACATGCAAACGGTGAAAAGTATATTTTATAACAAAAGGGAAGATTTTATTAGTTATTTAACTTTTAAATGTATTAACAAAAGAACCACCTTAAATAAACCTAATTTGGATCATATGTGTTCTGAAGAGTTTTGCTTTGAAAGCTGGGAGGAGGCTGTGAATGGATGACCATCTTTTAAGATACGACGAGAGCAAAGAGCTCGTTTTCATAGATTGCGAGACGATGAACCTTTGTCTCAATAGGTGCAACAACCTACCTTGGCAGATAGCTATGCTAAAGGTGAAGGGCTCAAAGATTATAGATAGTAAAGATTTGTATATCAAATGGGATACGGATCTCAAAATATCTAAAGAGGCCGCGGAGATAACTAGGTTTGACCCCACGAAAATTGAGAAGTTCGGAATAGAGCCTGAGTCTGCTTTTAAGCAAGTTAGCGAGTGGCTGTCAGGCTGCGACTACATTGTTGGACATAATCTTTTAGGGTTTGATATTTATTTGTTCAGAATACTTTATAAAGAGTTTGGAGCGGTGGATATCTATAGAGAGCTGCCAAGAAAAATAATAGACACTCTTTCAATAGCCAAGGGTATAAAACTTGGATTGCCTTACGATAAGGAAGAAGACTTCTTAGCTTATCAGTATAAAATGTATCATATCATTAAAAAAGGCCTTAAATGCAACCTTAAAGCTTTAGGCAAAGAAAACAAAATAGAACATGATTACGACCGTTTGCACGACGCTTTAGTTGATTTAGAGTTGAACTTGAAAGTCTGGAATGTTTTAAAGTGGCAGATTGAAATATGAAACAGATTATCAACAGCCACAGTCAGTTAGATTTTTCTTTTTTAAAGGGCTTTAGTAAGATAGTCGTATCTGGCCCACAGAGGTCTGGCACCAACCTACTATCACAGCACTTGATGAATGAGTTTTTTGAGTTCGCTGGTTACCAATACGTTGACGAGCTTGAATTTGACTTTTATCTTGAATCGAAGTTCGCAGAAAAGATGACCGATAAAATGAAGATGGTCATACAAGCACCCACAATGTCTCATCTAGTACACCATTTAGACTCTCCTAATACTTTTGTTTTCTTTTGCGTTAGAAAGGTGTCGGATATAATGGATTCCGAAGAGAGAGCTAGGTGGGATGGTCATAAGTTTGAGAGAGCAAACTACAAAAGGCCAGATTTTGACCAAATTCCAATAAGCCAAGCAAAATATAATTATTGGTTCTTCGAGCAAAGAACCCAGATGAAGTGCCTTTTTAGTGAAGTTCATTTTTCCGCTTTAGAGTCCAGCCCGATATGGTCAGGTCGTGATAAGTCTGGTTTTCAGCCAGATACCTCTTGGAAACCTGAGTCTGCTAGGGATGATGGAGACAAATGGGCTTTTGTCCAAGGCCCTAGTGGGCCTGAGTCGATGAAAGTCGTTAAATATTGGTTCGAAGAACAGGAGCATATAGAGAAGTGCCGAATACCAAGGAAATAAAGAAGTTCAAATCTAACTTTAAGAAGCTAGATTTAGATATGCATGGAGTCAGGCTTCCTGACTTTTTAATTGAAGATAAATACCGCAAAGAACTCAAAGTCGGAAAAGATAAGGATAACTATTTTTTCCTTAGATGCCTCTCATACGCCGGATATGAGCAGAAAGTAAAAGATGGGAGGATAGACCCCAAAGAAGCCGAGAAATACATTCAGAGGGCCAAATACGAGCTAGAAACCCTATTAGATTTGGGATTTGTGGATTACATACTCCTTTGCTGGGACGTAATCAATTATTGTAAAGAAAATGATATACCAACAGGTTTAGGAAGAGGCTCTGCGGCTGGCAGTCTGATACTTTACTTGATAGGAGTTACAGGGATTGACCCAATAAAATACGAGCTGTTTTTTGAGAGATTCATTTCTAAGATTCGAGCAAAGAAAAAGGTAGTAGATGGAATTACATACCTTGATGGTTCCTTAATGTGTGATATTGATTTAGATATATGTTATTATAAACGTCCTCAAGTATTACAATTTTTAGAAGAGAAGTTTAAAGGCAGAACAGCAAAGATACTCACTCTCAATACTCTTAGCGGCAAACTCTTGATGAAAGAGTGCGGCAAAGTCGTTTACGATAAAAACGAGACAGAGATGAACATGGTGAGCGGCCTAATTCCGAAGGTATTTGGTAAAGTCAGCGACATTGAAGATGCTTATGAGGAAGTTCCTGAGTTTAAAGATTGGTGCGACGAAAATCCCAAAGCTTACGCTATAGCTAAGAAGCTGAGAGACCTAGTAAAGAATAAAGGGGTACATGCATCGGGGGTTTTATTATCATATGGTGCGTTAGAGGATTCCTGCCCCACAGAGCTTTCTTCCGACAAGAATCCTGTCTCTTCTTTTGACATGGACTATTCATCCTTGTCCAATGTAAAACTCGATATTCTTGGACTAAGAAGTACATCTGTTGTTGACGAGGCGTGCAAGCTGGTTGGAATAAAGGTTACTGACATTGATGTCGAAAGCTCTGAAATATACAGGAATCTACAAGACCTCAAGTCGCCTCATGGCTTGTTCCAGATTGAAGCTGACACCAATTTCAAAGTTTGCCAGAAAGTAAAACCAAAGAACTTACAAGAGCTTAGTGCTGTTTTAGCTCTAGCTCGTCCGGGAGCGTTAGCTTATGTAGATCAGTACGCTAGTTATACTAACACTGGAACTACAGATGTTATCCATAAGTTCTTTGACGACATACTCTCAACTACTGGTGGGGTCTGTCTATACCAAGAGCAGATGATGAAGATGGCTCATAAAGTTGGGTTTACGCTTGATGAAGCTGAAATACTAAGAAGGATCGTAGGTAAGAAAAAGATCAAAGAGGTTAAAGAGTGGAAGAAAAAAATCGGCCAAAAAATTAAAGACAATAATCTAGACCCTGAGATTGGCAAGGTGCTTTGGAGCGTCTTAGAGGACTCTGCTAACTACTCTTTTAATAAATCCCATTCGATAGCTTACGCCGCCCTTTCTGCTGCCACAATATACTTAAAGTTTAATCATCCTAAAGAGTTTTTCTTAGCTCTTTTAAAAATGACTAGATTTGAGCCAGATCCAATAAGTGAAATTTCTAAGATCGAGAAGGAATTAATAGATTTCAACATAAAGCTTTTGCCTCCTCATATAACCAAATCTGAAATGGACTTTAGTATTGAAGGTAATGACATTAGGTTTGGGTTACTTTCTATAAAAGGCATATCAGACAAGTCTATAGAGAAGCTTTCTAATTTCAAAAGCAACTACTCCAACAAATTTGAGATTTTCCAAGGAGCGAAAGAGTCAGGTCTAGGTATTGGGATTTTGTGTGCGCTCATACAGGCTGGCGCTTTAGAAGGGTTTAAAGCATCTAGAAGTAAAATCGTTTACGAGGCCCAGCTTTGGAATTTATTAAAAGATAGAGAGAAAATTTACGCCATGAAACTAGGAGAAAGTCTTGACTACGACTTGGTGAACACGGTTGTCAAGCTTTCTACTTTTCAAGACGAGAAGGGTAAGCCGGTGATAAAAGAATCAAGAATGAAAACAATTAAAAAACATTCTGAGGCATATAAAGCGATTTACCAACAAAACAAAAAATCTGAAAGCTTTGCGAACTGGTGGTATGAGAAAAGTCTTTTAGGATACACTCACAATAGATCTCTAATAGACATCTTTTCAGAAAAGCGTGCAGACCTTAGAACAATTAGACAACTTTCCGAACTACCAGAAAGAAGCAATGTAGTATTTGTTTGTTATGTAAATGATAAACCATACAAAGGCAAATCAAGAAAAGGCTCTGAATACATTAAATTAGAAGTGGGCGATGAGACAGGCATTACGAAGGTAATGATATTCAATGAAAAAATGCAAAGATGCAAAGACGAAAATAATGGGTTCCCCGAGAAGGATCACATTATAGTAGTTAAAGGCACAACTGCTGATGATGTTGTTTTTGCCGATCTGATTGCAGTTCAGAGTAATAAAGTATTTACAAAATTATCTGACCTTAAGGACGGAGCTACGCCAGAAATAGAAACTATAAAAGAACCAATCAAGAAAGCTGTAAAGACTAGCGCCCCATCTAAGCCCGACTGTGAGGTAGGAGCGGGGCCGAGCTTTATGCAGATGCAGCACGAGACGGCGCGAATTTTAGGCGAACGCGCCGGTCTGAAATTTGACGAGTCGGAGTCAACTTACGAAAGGTATGACGGATGGGTTTACAAGGAAGATAAGATTGCTGCATATTTTGAAGTGAAATGTAGATATTATTTTAAGCGACCGATAAGCCTACTTACTGTCGATATGCTGAAGAGAATGGGTTATCTAATAACAGAAGATAAAAAGTCCTCTCAAAAAATTACAGAATTAGTTAATAAAAGTAAGAAGCACGGAGTTCCCTCTTACATCTTCGTAAACGTGCTGGGAGACAAGACAATCGTCTCAATCCAAGTCACGGATAAAAAAGGCAACATTGTTATACCTTATGAAGTGAAAGAAGGGTGGACTAAATACAGCAATAACTCCTACAAAGGAAACACCAAAAGAAAAAATGCCATCATTGACATCAATAGTCCAAAAGTTAAGTTCTTTGATTGGAAAGAAGACGATTTAAGCCCCGAAGGTTTGAAGGCATTGAATTATATTAAAGATCCAAACAAGTTTTCTTAAGTCATTGAGCCGCAAAGACTTACAAAATAAAAACATTTTAAAAAACGTAAGTTATTGATTACCAAAGAGTTACAAAAAAAGAATTTCCAAAGTCGTAAATCGTTGAGCGCCAAAGAGTTACAAAATGGAAAAGTATAACAACGCTGAGTTTGGCGAGCTTTTCGGCGACTTATTCTCTGTCAGGAATGAGCTTGGCGAGATCGTCGACAGAATCGACATCACTGAGATACCAGAGTTAGTAGATGTCGAGGGCTCTGGCGAGCAATATAAAGGTGCTGTTAGGGTAGTCAATAAAATCAAAAATTTACCCTCAAAAAAATTTTTTATGTATAAAGAAGGGCATCATTTAATGCCCTCAATGCCAGTTTTAAAGAACAATGATGTTACTGTTTCTATAAATGACTCTGGCCACACTTACCCTAGATTGTCTTTAGGTAAGTCCATTCCAATAGATATGCATACTTTAGTGGCGAGATGCTTTGTTCCAAATAGCAGCCCAAGGAAAAGGCATTATGTAGACCATATAAATGAAGATAATTTAGATCATTGTATTGAAGTTTTAAAAAGATTTAATTTTAAGATATGTAGGCCGCATCAATGTGATTGGAGGCCAACTAATTTAAGATGGGCATCAAATAGCGAAAATGTAAAATGGAGAAAACAACAAAACTTTAAATTTATGGACTATATAGAATCTACAGAATCAAATTATACGGAAGACCGACCTTGGGGAAGCTTTACGGTTTTAGAAGCAGACAAAGGCTATAAAGTCAAAAAAATATCCGTGAAACCCAACCAGAGGCTTTCCCTGCAATACCACCACCATAGGCAAGAATACTGGACGGTGGTGAAAGGCACTGCTTTAGTTACTGTTGGGGATATTTGCGAGAATAAACACGCTGGAATGTCTATTTCAATACCTAAAGGAGCGCATCACAGGCTTGCTAACGAAGGAACCGAAATTCTTGAGATTATTGAGGTTCAATATGGAGATTATCTTGAAGAAGATGATATTGTTAGGCTGGAAGACGATTATGATAGAAAAAAGAGTTGACAGCCCGAAAAGTAGACACTATATTTAACAGCTTATGAGCGATTCATTAGCTTTTTTTAAGCCGAACTCAAAATCAACGGGTCATCTTTGCAGTTTCAAATACAGCAAACTTGACAACTCATTCATGGCTGAGCTCGTCAAACAGTCAAGCTGGGACGCACAAAGGCACCAAGGATCATTTGCAGGGAAAGACCCTTCAAAGAAGGTGAGCGTCAAGCTTAGCGAGTTTGAAGTTGGTCAGATTTTAGCATGCGTCAAAAAGAATATTGATGTTTGTGGTGGAAAAGCGTGGTATCACGCTAGCAAGAATCAGATTACTCGAATCAAATTTGAACCTTGGTTCAAAATGAGTAATGAGAATGGCACATGGGTTAAATCTGGAGGCCAGCTTGGGTATTCGTTTAAAGTCCAAAAAGAGGACAAAGAAGATACATCTAACAAGAGTAATTTTCAGATTACCCTAGATTATGGCGAAGCCGAAGCCTTGTTGTATTATTTGGAAACAAGTCTTTTGGATTTCAACAATGCTCGTCTTGAAAGATACTCCAAGAAGCAGAAAGAGTGGATTAACAACTCTAAAAAGTCCAAACCACAAGAAGAAAACGCCCCCGCTTCTAGTTCTGGCGGCGATGATTTTGCAGATGTCGGAGACTCATCTGGAAGTGACGCCACTTTAGAAGTAGAACCATGGTAAAAAAGAAGAAGGTAATAATCCATACGGATTTTGCTCTTTCCAAGACGGGCTTTGGCAGAAATGCCAAGGCCCTTCTAACTTACCTATATAACACAGGCAAGTATGATCTGATTAACTTCGCTTGTGGTATGATAGACCAAGATTGCGAAGAGTTCTCAAAGACTCCTTGGAGAACCATAGGAGCCATTCCAAACGACCAAAACAAGCTAAACGACATAAACTCCTCTAATGATCAAAAAAGGCTTAGAGACGTTTCTTATGGTAGTGAGTATATCAACGAAGTAGTTCAAAAAGAGAAGCCTGACGTATATATTGGCATACAAGACTTTTGGGGTGTTGACTTTAGTATCAAATCTACTTGGTTCAAGAAGATACCATCTGCTATTTGGGTGACTTTAGATTCATTGCCGATCTTTGAGGCGGCTATAAAAAACGCCAAGACAATCGAGAATTATTGGGTGTGGAGCAGCTTCGCTGAGAAGGAATTACATAGGCTGGGATTTGATCATGTAAAAACTGTCCACGGCATCGTTGACGAGAAGTTCTTTAACAGGCTTGATGATAACGAGAGAAAGTTAATTAGGGCAAAAAACCATATTGACTTAGAAACTTATATGGTAGGTTTCGTTTTCAGAAACCAACTCAGAAAATCTGTACCCAATCTCCTCGAAGGCTACAAAAAATTTAAAGAAAAAAACCCAAACCAGAAGTCTGGGTTACTGCTTCACACTAATTACTCTGAAGGGTGGGAAATCCCAAAATTAGTAAAGGAGTATGAGATTAACGAAAAGGAGATTTTTACAACTTACGTTTGTAGTGAGTGCGGAGAGTATGCCGTAACCAATTTCCAAGGGCAAAGCCATAAGTGTCCCTACTGTAATTCAGAAAAATCATTTAGCACTACTGGCGTAAATATGGGAGTCACTGAGAAGCAGCTAAATGAAATTTATAATTTAATGGATGTTTATTGTCATCCGTTTACTAGCGGCGGGCAAGAAATCCCAATTCAAGAAGCCAAGCTGACCGAACTCATAACCTTAGTCACTAACTACAGTTGTGGCGAAGAGTGCTGCGAAGAAGGCTCGTACTCCCTTCCTCTTGATTGGGCAGAGTACAGAGAGCATGGTACTCAATTCAAAAAAGCCTCCACTTATCCAGACTCGATTTGTGAGAAGCTGACTGAAGTTCTAAAAATGCCTCAAGAGCAAAGAAAGGAGTGGGGCAAGAAATCTAGAGAGTGGGTTCTTTCTAAATTTTCAAATGATGTTGTTGGCGGATTCATAGAGAATTTTATAGATTCTCAGGAGGAGCACAGCTTTGACTTTGTTGAGTCTGTTGAGGACAGGAAAGACCCAAATGCTCACGTCCCTTTTATTAAGGATGATTCAGAGTGGATAAAAACCCTCTACAAAAACATCCTTAAGAGAGACGTAGACCCCACTTACGACGGGCATCAATATTGGATGAGTGAAATTTCAAAAGGAGCCTCTAAAGAAGATATAGAAAAGTATTTCCGACAAGTCGCTCAAAAGGAATCAGAAGGTTTAGAAAAAGAGGAGTACGACTTGTCAGCTCACCTCGATGAGGACGACAAAGGAAGGCGCATTATCTTTGTCCTTCCGGGAAATGAGAGAGACGTTTTGTATAGCACAAGCTTATTAAGAGATCTTAAGAAAACCTATCCAAATTACAATTTGTATTACGCTACAAACAAAGATTACATTAGTATATTAGAAGGAAATCAATATATACATAAAGTAATAGAGTTTAATAAAGTAATGGAGCAGCCGTTCTACCTTGAAGGAAAAGGTAAGGATGAAGGATACTGTGATATCGCTTTCCTTCCTTACTTTACCACTCAAAAAACCATAAACTACACACACAACGCTAAAGATAAGATAAACTTCGGCCTCAAGTGTGTGGAGACATTCCCAATAAGATAATGCATTTAATAGAAAAATATAGTCTCGAAACAGGTTTAAGAATTAGCAAACCCGAAATATATGAGAGGTTTTATCCTGTTCCCGTATCGGGGAAATACATCACTCAATATGTAGAGCAGGGAGTTCCTTCCATGCAGTACGATTATTGGGAAGATGTTATCGAATCAATCAACCCCTATCTTAAAGCTAACGATATAAAAATACTGAATCTCAATCCCGATAAGGTAAAGCCGTTAGATAACTTAACTCAATTAGACGAAAAGATAGATTGCGGCCAACTAGCTTATATCATTAGGAACTCTTTATTGCATTTCGGAGAAACAAGCTTTGCAACTGACCTAGCCTGTATCGCTGACACTAAAATTGTCAGCATGTATTCAATGTCGCACAAAGAATGCCTAGAACCTTATTGGGGGAAAAAGGAAAATCAAATAACTCTCAGTCCCGACAGCCGCCCAAGCTATTCAGCCGTAGAGTCTCCAAAGGCTATAAACAAAATAAAGCCAGAGCAGGTAGCTGAATCAATACTATCTCTGTTGGGTATAGATTTTAAAGCCGAGTATGAGACCGTCTACGTAGGTAGCCTTTATAAGAATAAACAAGTCGAAGCCATCCCTAGAAGCGTTGCTAACGTAAACTTCTATCCCATGAGCATTAGGATGGACTACCACTTTAATGAGAAAAACATGGCAGAGCAGTGTTTTGTGGGAGAGGGCTTAGTAAATGTTATTACAAATAAGCCAATCCAAGAACCCGTATTAGCTCAGGTAAGGGAGAAATTGGAATGTGTCTATTATTTAATTGAAGAGGATGACGATCCAAAATTTGTACAAACTTTAAAAAGACTAAAAATACCATTTAAGCTCATGTCTTATTTGGATAAGGATAAAGTTAGAGACAAAAAAATAAAATATATGGATTTTGCGCCGATCTATCACCAGAAGATAGCAGACCCGTATAAGATAGACGAACTCAAAGACGAAGATTTAAATAGGCTTTATTATTTTTCCAATAAGAGAATCCTAAACGATGGGAAGGTGTACCTTAGCAAATGTGCTCTTGATTGTGAGGATGTCCATTCTAATCCAGACGTACCTCATAAGGTAATTCAAAATGAAGAATTTTTTAAAGAGCTTGATTGCTTTAGGATAGTCAAAAAAGTTTCTTGACCAATTAAAAAGCATTCTATAGCATAAGAATCGATATGGCAGCAAAAAAGAAGGTAGCAAAAAAAACAGAGTCGGTTGGCAATCCCACGGCAAGAGCTAGGAACGACCTAGGACTGATTTCAGACGGTAGCGTAGATTATGTTTACGACGATAATGGTCTTGTAGACTGGCGCAAGATGGTAAAGGAAGAATTTTTAGTCGCTAACAAGCAGAAAACTAAAGAGTCAGACATATCCAAGCTAGACGATAAAGATTTGTTGATTTTGCTAGGTGGTATAAAAAATTTAGCTCAAATAAGAGGGTTTAATAGCGTTGAGTATAAAGTACATGCTGCCGCCCCAGATTATGTAATGGCGTCTTGCAGGATTAGTTGGGTTCCTAACTTTGAAACCGAAGGTAAAGAGGTTGTTTTCGAGGCGATGGCTGACGCTTCACTTTCAAATACAAAAAGCTTTGCTAGAAACTTCTTAGCCGCGATAGCTGAGAACAGGGCATTTGTTCGCTGCGTTAGAAACTTTTTGAGAATAAATGTTGTTGGCTCTGATGAGATGGGAGACGCTAACTTGTTTACCGAGTCTAATGAAAGCGCCAGCTCTCCGGCTTCAGCAGACCCACACTCTCTACTTTCCTCTGTTATGAAGGAAAAGAATGTGTCTTTTGACGACTTAAATAAAAAACTCGTAGGAGAAGGCAAGGTAGAGGAAGGAGCTTGGAGCAGTATTCAAGACATCCCCAAAAGCCAGATTTTTGCCCTAATCAAAAGACTTAAAACTATAAGCTAGTGAAAGACGAACGTTTACCAAGAAGGAGTTATTTAATAACTTTGAATGTTGGCGATTGTATTCCGCCTAGCGACAAGTCAAGAAGCATGGGCGTTAACCTTTTGTTCAGAGATGATAATTTTGTATGGACTAAGGTTTTGAGTTGTTATAATAGGAAAGCAGCCGTGCGAAAAGCTTCGGCTTGGTTTTTTTCTATAAAATGCAGTCAGCACGCTAAAAAATTCTTAAGTCATGTTCAAGTCACTGATATGACTGTTGACGATCCATATAATGAAGTTTTTTTCTATACTAAGTTTAGGTGTTTTGATTCAAATAATAAACTTTTAGAGGACTCAAAGATAAACCAACTAATAAAAGAGTCCAAAGGTAAGCTTAGAAAAGCTAAAACTAAACGAAAAACTTTTGCCAATAGGTCTTCTGTTGAGTGGGACAGAAATGATAAGAGGATGTCGTATCGAGGCCCCGGATTGAAGTGGACAGGATACCCCAGTCTTTATAAAGACCTTGGAAACGGAAGCTACTATGTTAAAGTGAAAAAGTCTCGCCAGAAAACAGTAGGCACTAAATATGAATTCCGTAAAGAAGCCAAAACTGCCCCCATGCCCAGAAAAGAAGGCGATGGAAGAAGAGTTTGGACTGGTAAGGTTATAGACATCAAAAAAGGAAAAAAAGTTCAAAGTCTAACTTACTCAACTATTAGATTGAAATCTGAAAATTTCGAAGATGCGAAATCTGAATGTGATAAGTATAGAAGAAAAGCCGCAAGGCTATGAAATACAACTTTTTTGTTAATACTACTCCCTCCAGACTAGAAGAGTCTGATTGTCTTCGCAACGCTATTGACAGTCTGCTGGCTCAAACGCTTCGGCCTGAGAAGGTTTATGTTTGTATCCCTAGACACTATAGAAGATTTGATGTTATAGTAGACGAGCATATGTTTCCTAGTTGGCTACGCCAAAATCCTCAAGTTAAGATTTTAATGGGGTATGACTACGGCCCAGCTTCTAGATATATGTATGCGCTCGGAACTGGCGGAACCATGTGCGCCGCTGATGACGATGTCATTTATAAGCCAGATGCTTTCGAAAGATTAGCGGATTTCAAAAATAGCCAAAATTTAGACGCGGCTAGTAACTGGTCTTACTTGTGGTGGCATTGGCACGATAACGACGGCAATCCAAAAGAAATAGATTTCTCTTTAAAATATCTTCAAGGCGTAGATATGATTTTAACTGACTCTTCTTTCTTTTCTGGATTTGGTTCGTTTCTTAATAAAAGCCATAGAGAGCATCCAGATTCCTTTTTGTATGACGACCTAACTTGCTCGTACTACTTGCAATATACTAATAAGAGCGTCGGCTCTTTGTTTGAAGGCGATGAGTCAGACGCCGTTTATTCAGAGCAGATTACCGCCTCCGACGAAACAAGATTAACTGATGAATTAGGAAGGGGCGAAAGGTACTTTAAAACATTCCAAATCATTTCGTATTTAAAGAAAAAATACCCCATAAAAAAACTAAATAATAGTGTAAGTAGTTAACATGTTGGTATGAACGCCATACTTCAGTCTGTCTGCAATAACTACGAAGATATCATATCTATTACGAGTCCCGTAAACCAAAAATACGCTAAGAAGGTTGGGGCTAAGTATGTCCTTCACAAACAAAAATTCGAACACGACAGAAATCCATCTTGGAATAAGATATATTCTACTATAAGCCTGTTTGAAGAAGGGTATGACTATGTATTTTTTTTAGATGGCGATGCGATGGTGGTTGACCATAGCAGAAACATATTTGATTTAGCTACCAACCCCAAAAACTTGTCGCAGCACATTGGCGATAGTGATAGAGTCCTATTCCATGTTTGCGCTGAAGAATTAAAGAAGCCATTTAGTATCTGCATGGGAGTATTTTTAATTAAGAGAGACCCTCTCATGCTTCGCTTTTTGAATGACATACTTGATTATGAAGACGAGCACTTCTTTATGAACTGGGGATGGGAGGGGTCAGCTGCAATAGAGGTTTTACGCAGAGATCCTGAGTTATATAAAGATATCATTAAAATATACACGAACTCATATTTCAATAACACTGGCAACTGGGTGTTTCATGCTAAAGTAAAACCATGTGAAGGTCCGGGAAAATCTACAAGAGACGAGGATAAGGTCGAAACGCTTAACAAGAGAAAAGACGAGCTAACATTTTGAAACTATTTCTATTTGCTTGATTATAATAGACGAGTTTTCTATCGTTATCCGATTAGCCACTATTGTTTTAGAAAAGTTAAATTCAGTATCTAACCTAATAGAGTTTTTTTCTTCTCTGGGAGTTATTAAATAATCAACGTAATCAAGCATTCCCCTAGGTTTTAAAAACCGCCAATACAAATCTTTCAAACTAGGCTCACATTCGATAAGGACATCTAACTCCATATCTTTCGACGCCATTGTGACATCTCTGAACGGTAAAGGCTCAGAAGGGGGCTCGGAAAGTTCTGCTTTGATAGTCAGAATCACTTGATAAAATTACACCAATACAAAAAAACCCCCCGCCAAAAAGGCAGGGGGCTAAAAAACTAAACGTTTAACGTCTAATTACTTAGTTGTCTTAACTCCAGCCGTTGAGATGTTGACTTTGTTAGTCTTTGTTCCAACGGAAAGAGTTGGCGACTTTAGGCCCAACTTTATAAAAGGAAGGGCTAACTGGGCTCCCTTATCAGAGGAAGCGGATGCGGAAACGGAAGTACCTGCCGCTGCTCCTAGTGTTAAACTAGGAACTGGCACCGTTAGCTTTTGACCAAACAATGTAAGGCTAGGCTTCGTTCCGAACTCTGCACCAAACCAACCAGCTTGCGCTTTGCTCACTGGTGAAGTAAGAAAGGCAGCTGCCGCAATAGAGATAATTAGTGATTTTCTCATAATTTTGAATATTCACACACTTATTGTGCTGCTCGTTATTTTACACCTCTAAGATATATTTGCAAGTTTTTTCTTGCATTTTTAAAAAGAAAAGAGTAACATAATTTTGTGGCTGAAATCATAGGCTTATCTGGTTACGCTGGTTGTGGAAAAGACTTATTCTTCAACTTATTTAAGGAAGAAATCCGCAAAATGAACGGATCTTCCACTACTAGAGTAGCATTAGCAGACCCTTTGAAAAAAGAGGTGCAATCTACGTTGTTGCAGCTCAAGGGGATAGACCCTCTGAGTTGCTCTAGACAGCAGAAGGATATGATAAGAGACATACTTGTTTTTTATGGAGTTCACAGGCGCAATCAGACGGAGGGGAGATATTGGATAGACCAAGCAACAGAAAAAATACAAGAATTGTCCGAAAAATTTGATTTTATTTTAGTAACAGACATAAGATTTAATAGATTTATAAGAGACGAAGTTCCTTGGGTTAGGGAAGAATTGAAGGGTAAGTTGTTGGTAATCAAGCAGTTCGTTTATGAACCAGATATGCATTGCGTAAATACAGCATACCAAAAACCCCCTAACGATACGGAAGAGATCAATATGTTAAATGTAGAAAAGTATGCTGACTACACTCTAGAGTGGCCTTTCTCAGACGAAAAAGGACATATAGAAAACAATCTAAGGCCAGCGGTCAGAGAGTTCATATCTAAATATTATGAAGATGCAAATAAATAGTATGTTCTTGGACGCCTTGCGCTCCAAGTACCAAGCACAAATATTGGAAGCCTTATCTAACCTTGAGGTTTATTTTAAGGTTCCAGTCGGTATCGGAGAACACTCCGATTTGTTAGTCGAACACGACAAGTGGGTCGACAAGCTCGCGGCAGCGAAAGATAAGCTTGCTGCATTAGATGAGCACTTCCAGCAAGTAGAATTTGATTCTAGTTCTAAGGAGGGAGGTGAAAGTAATGTTTAATTTTTTCAGAAGAAGAACCAGAATGGGCAAATGCCCAGAGTCGGGTTTTGAAGCTCCTCTAAAAGAGTTTGTGAAAGAGTACCGTGACGAACATGGAACTTCCTTTGCGCCTAAAAAAAGCGAATGCTGCTCTGGAGCGAAAGGCTGTGGAGCAAAAGGTTCTTCTCGCCGCAAACCAAGGAGAAGCTCTTCGAAAGGCAGCTCTTCTAAAGGTTATTCTTCAAAGGGTTATTCCTCAAAAGGAAGTTCTTCAAAAGGAAGCTCTTCGAAGGGAAGCACTTCTAAACAGACGAGAAGGAGTTCTTCTAAGGGCAGCTCTTCCGAGTCTTGGGATGGAGCCAAAGGTTCCTCGAAGGGTTCTTCAAAAGGATGGTCTGGTACCAAAGGCTCCTCAAAAGGGTGGTCTGGTACGAAAGGTTCTTCCGAAAGTTCAAAGAGCAGAGGTAAAGATTTTTCTAGGCCAAGTTCTGGTACGAAAGGATCTTCTTCGTTTTCTGACGATAAAGGAACGAAGGGGTCTTCTTCATTCTCTGACGAAAAAGGAATAAAGGGAGCTTCAAAAGGAGCTTAAGTGTCACACTGGGACATACTGTCCCGAAGTTCGACTTCATAAATCAAAGCGCCTTGAGACAACTTGTCTCATAGGCGTTTTTTTCTTAGTAAATTTACGTTTTTTAAGTTGGCACGCTTTTTGCTAATAGTATTATGTATGCTTAATACATTAAATAATACAAATAGATTGGCTAGGAATATTTTAGACGAGGTCTTTGAGCCTTTTGTCCTTTCGGGGGAAAAGCTCACTTCTTTTAAATTAAAGGACGATGTTTACTCTCTTGATTTGGAAATGGCAGGTGTTTCCAAAAAAGAGGTTAAAGCTGAAGTTCTAGATGACCAAGTTTTGGTTAGCGCCAAAACAAAAAGAAGAGACTTTACTTTTTCTTCAACTATTCCTAGTGATGCGGATAGGTCGTCAATTACAGCTAAGATAAAAGACGGCCTGTTAACAATAGAGCTTAAAAAAGCGGAAGAAGCTAAAGGCCATATTATCCAAATAACTTAGTGTTTTTCGCTTTTTACCCCTCGATCAAGGCACAGTTTTATGCTGTGCCTTTTCTTTATTCTAGTGTAAAATAAATTGACATGGAGCAAGAAGCTTTACAACAGACGGCCCAAAGTTTTATTGGGGAATACGGCTGGCTTTTATTAGCTGGCGCGGTGACTATAATCTTCAAGGATATTGTATCTCAGTTTGCAGCTGGGCTGACAATATGGTTTAGCAAGGATTATACGCCAGATGATATTGTTCTAATTGGAGGTAGAAAGGCTCGCATAGTCAGAGTTGGAATGAAAAGCACTACTTTTTATTTCCCAGACACGAGCACAAAAAAGACCGTGTCAAACTGCGCTTTCGTTGGCTTAGATATAGAACGAAAGATGAAAGACTGGGATGAGTCGGGGAAAAAGTAATAAACAAATTGCTTTAGATCTTTTAGATATGATAATAGAGAAAGCTTATCTGGAAGACGAAGATCATAAAAAAAAGATGATAGCACAACATAAAGGTTCAAAAGCTATAGGGACAAGTTGGATGTGTTTTCATCTCGAGACTTTAAAAAACGTTTTAAAAAAAGGAGATTAAAATTATATGTTAATAGGATTAATTATAAGCTTATGTCTTAATGCAGCTTTGGGGTATTGGATTTATACCATGAAAAAGGGCGCGTTTGCAAAAGCGGCTTCTGAGATTAAAGAAGCTGCCGAAGCAGTGAAAGACATAGCTGATGAAAAATAAAGCTTTAGACTCTGTTATAGATGAGGCTCTTCAGCTATCTGAAAAAATACAGATAGTTCATGATACTGTGGAGTGGCTTGAGAGAGAAATAGACAAAGCCTGCGACGACTTTGATGATCTTCATAACGGTTTTCACGACAACCTAGATATGCTAGAGAGAGAAAAGTTTTCATTGAATCTTACTAAAAGAATAAGGTCACTATATCGCAAGAATAAATGTGAAGCTAAGTATCTTGATGAATTAGAAGTTCAAATGGAAAGTTTAGATCAGAGAATTATGGAGCTCGCTCGTGCCGAAGAAGAAGAATGAAGATAAGTGTTATGCGGTAGTCTCTAATGGTAGAAATTTTCTACATGGAGCTTTTCCTTTTACGAAAGAGGGACGCATTTTAGCTGAAAAATATGCAAAGACAATATCTCCCACTTTAAAAGACAAACCAGAAATAGTTGTTTCATAATGAACATTAATGAATTTGAGAGGACTAAACCGAGCGAAACTTACAACGCTATTATGAAAGCGAAAGAAAAGTACGAGACTCTACTTAAAGAAACGGTTATTATGGAGAATACAGATGCAGTAAAAGTAGAGATGTCCAATGTTTTTTTAAGAGAATTAAGAGAGATTATGCGGCTTTTTAAAAATGGGCTATAATTTAGTAAACGATATTCCTATAACTGAAGACGGTTTTGCTAACGTTTCTTGCGTTGTAGAAATCCCTAAAGGAACGAATACTAAATATGAGTATAACGAACAGCTTAATATATTCGAACTAGAAAGATGTTTAGTTTCGTCTCTTCAGTACCCTGTTAACTATGGTTTTGTAACTCAAACTTTTGCACTAGATAACGACCCTTTAGATGTTCTTATATTTAACCATGATCCAATTGACAGAGGGAGTTTAGTTAGGTGTAGAGTTTTGGGCGTTTTAGACTTTGTAGATAATAAAGAAATAGATTATAAACTAATAGCGGTGCCACACTGGGCTCCAAAAAATAAATATGCTCGCTTAAGTTCTATAGAGCCCGAACACCTCAAAATTTTTAAGCAGTTTTTCAGAATCTATAAAATAGACAGAAGCAGCTCTTGTAAAGTAGGAGAATGGAAAAACGGAAGAACAGCCAGTAAGATTGTTTCAGAGGCTCACAACAGATGGGCTTTAAAAAACTACGAAGAGGCAAGAAATAGGGATGATTGATTTTGGATTAAATTCGCAAGAAGAAGATAAGGAGCTTTTACAGTATTACTGGTTTGAATCAGCTTTCTCGCCAGATCAATGCAAAGAGATTATTGCAATAGGTAAGAGTTACCCCCAAGAAGGGGGCCAGATTTTTGCGGACGATGAAGGAAAAGAAGGCACAACTTCTTCTAAAACTAGAAACAGCACTGTAAGATGGATTGACTACAACGACCCAAGAACAGGTTGGTTAATAGACGAGTTGAGTCGAATGTCCATAGAGGCTAATAAAGAATTATTTAAGTTAGATTTATATGGCTTTACTGAAAAACTACAATTTACTGAATACGAAGGAAAGGGTTCTCATTACAACTGGCATCCTGACATTGGCCCTAGAATGAATAAAAGGAAGTTGAGCATAGTAGTTCAACTGAGCGACGAAAAAGATTACGAAGGGGGCGAACTTGTCATCAATACGGGAAACTTAGTAACTCCCAGCAAGAAGCAAGGGACTGTAATAATCTTTCCATCTTTTTTACTTCATAAAGTAGACCCTTTACAATCTGGTAATAGATATTCTTTAGTTTCTTGGATTAGCGGCAGCACTTGGAGATAGACTAATGGGAATGTTTGATGATATAATTGTACCTAAGTCTTATTTGAAAGGCTTGTTAACAAAAGAGCAAGAGAAGTTAGTTAAAGATAATAACTATCAAACTAAAAGCCTTGAAAACTTCTTGGGCCAATACAAAATTCACAAACAAAAGCTCTATACAAAACAAGGAGATTGGAAAAGCGGCAAAGATGGCGAATGGATCAGAGACAGCTATACCGGAAAAATTAATTTTTACAATTCCTTCCACGACAAAGATAAAAACTCATGGTGGAGTGAATATGAATTTACTTTTGAAGCTGGAGTTTTAGATAAAAAAGAATTAATTAAATTTCAAATAGAAGAAACCGCCGAAGAAGCGGAGGTAAGAGAAAAAGAGAACAAAGAATGGGCGGCAAGAAGAGACGCCTTTCAAAGAACTTTCAAATATAGATTTTTTAGTAAGCTTTACGGAGTGTTAAACCGTTTCTTAAACTGGCTCCTTGACCAAACAATAACGCCGCACCCAAAATACATAAAGCCAGATAGACAACGAGCAGTAAAAAGAGCCAGAAAAAACCCCAGTTTCTGGAAAGATTGGTAATGAAATTCCCGTCAAAAGGGTATAGGCAACTTTATAGCGAGTGCCCAGAAATTCCAGAGAACACTTGTCCTCATATTGACATAGCTCAACAACACCTAGAAGAAATCAAAGTAGACGTTGAGCAGTATGTTGATATTGCGCAACATCGCTTAGAAGAACTTAGAGATCAAAATGAGGCACTTAGGGATGTCGGCAAGTATTGGAGAGAAGTTTCTATGAACTTACTTCAAGAGTGCTGCAAACTAAACAACCATATAAAGAAGCTCGAAGAGGAGTAGAAAGTGTAATTTATATGGAGTATGAGCAAAAAAGGTTTTAGCTTGATTGAGCTTTTGGTTGTCATTGCAATCATAGCTATTCTCGCTGCTTTATTACTTCCAGCTCTTTCGTCAGCCAAACAAACAGGCTGGCAAGCGCAATGCATTAATAATCAACGACAACTGAATCTTGCTTACGCAGAATTTGCCGCCGATCACGAAGATAGATTTCCCTACGCCTCTGCTTGGAAGAATGAGCCTACGGGTATGTGGGCTTGGGTAGCTGATAGTATGAGTGGTAATGGAGCTTGGGGCCAAACTGACAGACCTTTATTTTGGTCGCCGCTAAAATCTTATGCCGGTATGGGTATTTTTGGATGTCCGGGAGATAAATCAACTGTTATTTGGCAAGAGACTAGAGGCAGCAAGACTAACTGGGTTGATGTTGTCCGAAAAAGGCCCCGCTCTTATAGCGTAAACATTTTTGTTGGAGGATGGTCTGGTTGGCCTTTTGAAGCTGATACTCAACATAGAATATATCACACTTACGACGACATAAAAGACCCTTCTTCTGTTTTTAGTTTTATTGAAATGCCGCCTCAGTCTATAAATGCTGGCAATTTTAGAGTGCCTCCTACTTTAACTGGGAAGGAAAGCGCTTTTTCTATGGACTGGCCGGGAGTGTATCACAACAAAGGTTCTGTAGTTTCTTTTGCGGATGCTCATGTTGAATTTAAAAGGTGGCTAGAGGAAGATACCAAAGTCATACCAGAAGCCGTCCAAAACCCTACCACAACAAAAGACCTTGTCGTCAGCCCTGACAATAGAGACATAAAATGGTTAAGCGATAGAGCTACCGAACCATACTCAAATACTCATCCTTGGAGACAAGTAATGAATGGGATATCAAGGTACAACCGACCGTGGAATACTAGAGATGTAGATGGGAAGATGTATGACTCTTGGGGCTGGTTTTGGAATGACACGTGGGGACATCATCCAACATGGAGTCCCTATTATGAATAAAAGCTTTACTCTTGTGGAACTGCTCGCGACCTTATCGATAATTTCAATATTGACAGCAATGCTTCTTTCTGCTTTATCTAAAGCGAAGCAGGCAGCCCAGCTTGCTGAATGCCATAATTACCGACGCCAGCTAACTATTTATTACTACGCCGAAAACTTTGACCAAGAGATTGAAGAGTGGCCATCTTACACTACTCAAGAATTAATGCTAGACCATAAACTTATCCAAGACAAGTGTTATACTTGCCACGCATCAGCACCATGAAAAAATTATTACCAATACTGTTCGCTTGCTCTGTTGTAGCGCAAGATAGCCCGTATCAAGAAATCGCTAAAAGGAATGCTTTTACTCTAGTTGGTGAGCCCAAGCCACTTCCTCCAGTAGCTAATTTAGTGAGACCTAAAGTCAACTTGTATCTTACTGGGATAGTGAATTTCAAAGGGTCAACCAACGTCTATCTGTATTCCAAAGACATAGGTAAGAAGTTTTTGACTTTAAACTACAAAAAAAGGACTGATGAGGGAATTACGCTCATAAGCATTAACAAGAATTTAGTTAAAGTGTCTAACAACGGCAGAATAGAATTACTATCTTTCGACTCCCATAGAAATCCAAGCATCATTACTGCAGGGCCATCTAAAAAGCCGACCATTATTAAAAAAGACAGTAAAGGTAAGTCCTCTAAAACATTACCTACACCACCAAAAGCTAGCGTAGTTAAAGTTCCTTCAAGACTTCCCAAAATAGACCCAAAAATGCTCCAAAGAGGGTTAGAGTATTTGGATAAAGTTGAAGATAAGGAAAAAAGAGAGTACATACTTCAAAGACTTGAAAAGCTTCAAAGTGGTCAACAAAACATAGACCAAAAAATAGAGACAAACGAAAGACGTAGACAATACGATGAAAGAAGGAGAAGGTATGACGGTTCCCAAAAATAAACTAATAGAGTTCACTAATCTAGTTAATGAGTGCTGCTCGGTCATGGAACACAGCTATGTGGCCGATTGGCTGAACAAACCCAATCCAGACCTAAATATGGAAATGCCTATCGACATTTTTTATAAAGAGGGAATGGATAGAATACTTAGGCTCTTATATTTTATTGATATTGGCGAGGCCGACGTATAATAGATTATGTGAAAGACGATCCGATTTCTTCGTTCGATTTTAAGGTATGTAACGCGATTCAGAACCCAGACGGCTCTGTGAGTTATGAATTTGAGTATTCTGATGAATTCAAAGATTTTTATGAAGAAAAAACTGGGAAAGAACTAACTGAAGAAGGGTTCCAAGAGTTCGTTGATGAAGTCATTAGTAAGAATTTAGAGGGGGAAGAGAAAAAAAGTATTGACTCCTCTGAAAGTGAAGAGTAGCGTATTTCGATGCCTACGACTGAGAAGGTAAGCTTCAAAACTAGATATAAAGATACTGAAACCAACAGAGTTGATAGATTGATTTATCTCTGTAAAGGAGACAGGAAATTTCTCAAAAATTATAAAGTTAGGGCCGATGGAAGAATTTCTTCAGTAGATATTAAATTCCAAAAGTCAGAGACTT
>MDSZ01028537.1_pt1 | contig 32452 bp, 24 predicted proteins | sample 811201 | NCBI WGS metagenome assembly MDSZ01 (sample SAMN05326647, study PRJNA326480) | marine metagenome | isolation source: seawater | place: Indian Ocean: North | collected 2010 | reverse complement strand
TGGCTAAATAATCGCCAACTTCGACCATGACCACTCGGATCTGGCACTACCAGGCTTGGTCTGCGAAGGTTGTTGGAGCACTATGAGAAATCCGGGCTAACCGTGTGACCAGCGGTGGTGGCAGCGGAAGCGGCGGTTCAGGTTCCGGTGGCAGCGGCACTTATCCATACACTTACACCTGCCCGGGTGGTTATAGTGATCCGGTAACAATTGATGTGCCTAACGACAGCTGTTCGTCTCAATCTGAACGCCTGGCGTACACTTACGGTTGTAACCTGATCGATGACATGCCACGCGCCTGTTACAACTACTACACCTGTCTGGGTATTTCCTCCAGCGAAGCGTCAGCTACCTGTGGTTATTAATCACAGCACTGATCAGTCAAAGCTGATCAATAAGCGCTGACCAAAAAAAGGCCTGCAATTGCAGGCCTTTTTTATTTGCTGTTATTCAGCTGCCATCACGCCGTCATACGGCTGACCATGTTTTTCTTCTTCAGATGAATCAGAATCTGGCTGATCGCCGCAGGGGTCACACCGGAAATACGTGATGCCACACCGAGGGTTTCCGGCTTCAGTGTATTCAGCTTCTGCTTAACTTCATTAGACAGGCCGCCCATGGCTTCGTAGTCGATGTCGTCCGGCAGCTTCGTGTTTTCATAGCGGCGCAGCTGTTCGATTTCTTCCAGCTGACGGGCGATATAACCATCGTACTTGGCCTGAATCTCAACCTGTTCTGCCACCTGCTGGTTTTCCACAGGCTCACCTTTCAGGCCAGCCACGTCGGCGTATTCCAGGCCCGGACGTTTGAGCAGATCGTGCAGGCTGTATTCGCGCACGAATTTGGTTTCACCTTTAGCTTCCAGGGTGGCCGCTTCAGCAGAACCCGGCTGAATCCAGGTGCTCTTCAGGCGCTGAGCTTCCAGCTCGATGCCTTCTTTTTTCGCTGAGAAAGCGGCCCAGCGTTCGTCATCGACCAGACCCAGTTCGCGACCGACTTCGGTCAGACGCAGGTCGGCGTTGTCTTCACGCAGCACCAGGCGATATTCCGCACGGGAGGTGAACATGCGGTACGGTTCTTTGGTCCCCAGCGTGATCAGGTCGTCGACCAGTACACCGATGTAGGACTGATCGCGGCGTGGCACCCAGGCGTCTTTTTCCTGTGCGCGCAGCGCGGCGTTTACCCCGGCCAGCAGACCCTGAGCACCGGCCTCTTCGTAGCCAGTAGTGCCGTTGATCTGACCGGCAAAGAACAGGTTATTCACAAAGCGGGTTTCGAGGCTGTGCTTCAGATCCTGCGGGTTAAAGAAATCGTATTCGATGGCGTAGCCCGGGCGGGTAATGTGCGCATTCTCAAAACCACGGATGCTCTGGATGTACTGAATCTGCACATCAAACGGCATGGAAGTGGAGATACCGTTCGGGTACAGCTCGTTGCTGTTCAGACCTTCCGGTTCAACAAATACCTGATGGCTGGTCTTGTCGGCGAAGCGCATGATTTTGTCTTCGATCGACGGGCAGTAACGCGGACCAATACCTTCAATCACACCGGCGTACATAGGCGAGCGGTCCAGGTTCTGACGGATGATGTCATGGGTACGCTCGTTGGTGTGGGTGATGTAGCAGTTCACCTGTTGTGGGTGCTCACTTACATTGCCCATAAAAGACATCACCGGCAGCGGTGTATCGCCTGGCTGCACCTGCATCACTGAGAAATCAACACTGCGCGCGTCGATACGCGCAGGCGTTCCGGTTTTTAAGCGGCCGACGTTAAACGGCATTTCGCGCAAACGCTGAGCCAGAGCCACAGACGGCGGATCACCGGCACGGCCACCGGAGTGGTTCTCCATACCAATGTGAATACGGCTGCCAAGGAAGGTACCGGCAGTCAGTACCACAGTGGTGGCATGAATACGCACATTGGTGTTGGTCACCACGCCGCACACAGTCGAGCCAACGCCATCGCCCTGCACGATCAGATCGTCACAGGCGGCCTGGAAGATATCCAGATTCGGCTGGTTTTCCACAATCTGGCGGATGGCTGCACGATACAGCTGGCGGTCAGCCTGAGCGCGGGTAGCACGTACCGCCGGACCTTTGCGGCTGTTGAGGATACGGAACTGGATGCCGCCTTTATCGGTGGCACGCGCCATGGCACCGCCGAGGGCATCGATTTCTTTCACCAGATGGCTTTTACCGATACCACCGATGGCCGGGTTGCACGACATCACGCCCACGGTATCCGTGTTATGCGTCAGCAACAGGGTCTTACAGCCGGTACGCGCCGCAGCCAGCGCCGCTTCTGTACCTGCATGACCACCACCGACAACAATGACGTCGTACCGCACCGGATAATCCACAACTCACCTCAGAATATGTATGCACACCAGCGGAGAATGCCGCCGGTCAGAAAAGGTCGCGAAGTATACCAGTGTTACCGGTCAAGTGGCAGGGGTTCAGAGACGTAAGTGGGTGTTTTTTGACCAATCAGGTTATCCACTTTATCCACAACATGCTTATGCGTGTTGAAGAAACTTATTAACTTTTGTGGCAATTCCTTAAAATCCTTTTAATTTCATAGAGTTAATTAGTGGATAAAGCTGTGTATCGCTGGGGATTATTTTAATCAACAGGATAAATAACAGGGTTATTCAACCGCAGGGAACAGCTTTTGCGCTACTTTATCAAAAGCTGCTCACAGGGTTATGCACAGGTATGTTTTCGCGAAAAGTGCGTTTTAGACCGCGGTTTCCGTTCCGGTATCAGTTCCCGTGTCGGTTCCTGTATCCGTGCCAGTACCGGTATCCGTTCCTGTGTCTGTACCCGTATCGGTTCCGCTACCCGCCGATACCGGCGGCGTAAAGGTCATAAACAGCAACTGGCTGCCTTTGCGCAGATAGAACTCCAGCTCGCCGGCCAGATTGAATCCGGCGTAACCGTTCACCAAATCCTCGTTGAAGTCCGGGCAGTCGCTGCGCTGGCGCATGTTGACGTTGTAGAGGTTGTAATCCGGGTCTTCGGTGGTAATAAAGCCACTGAATTTGCAGCCGCTTTCGTCAGTAGCAACACCGGTAAAGGTTGTGCCCTGAGAGGATGAAGAGATCACCATCTCATAGCCGGTGGCGGTCCATTTGCCGGTGCCGGTGAGTTTCGACAGCGGCGCGTTATCGGTCCAGGTATCTTCCCGGGTCATCTCGATATTGCCGGACGCCGTGCCATCAATGCTGAAACTGCCGAACAGGGAATCATTGGTCGCGGCGATGGAAGCCTGCTGCACGTCCAGATCGACTTCCGCCTCCGAGCCATTGGCGATGAACATCTCTGCATCAGCCTCGGAATCGGTGCTCAGGGCATAACTGGTCAGCGCAGCAATGGCGGTTTCATCGTCCGGATTCAGCACCAGTGTGCCGTAGTAGCCGTTGTTTTCGTCCAGACCATACAGATTGCCGTTGTAAATCAGCACCCGCATATTGGCTTCACTGGTGGCACCGGCATTCAGCACGCCATCCCAGAAACCATTCAGCGCTGCCGTCACATCGTTAACGTCTTCGCCCTGCTCATTGGTGACCGACTTGTCTTCTTCAGCCAGACACCCCGTCAGCAGCAGGGCAGAAATAAGTGAAAGTGTTGATAAAAGCCGCACCGGCTATGCTCCTCAGAAATAATCACTGTTATAAGCATAGCAATCGGCAGCAATCGTGCTGGCTTGAGGATCTTCAGCAGAAAGATCAAGGTTCAGTTGCACGTTATATGGAACAAACTGAGCTGTGCAGAGCAGAAGAAATGGCAGGAATCAGTCGTTGACAGGGAACGCCGAACACACACGGTTGCGGCCTGCGCTTTTTGCTTCGTAGAGTTTTGCATCGGCGCGGGCAATGGCATCGGAATGGCTGCTGTCTTTGCCGCAGGCGGCGGAAATGCCCATGCTCAGAGTCATGGACACATCGTCATTGAGCGGGGTTAATTCGACCAGACGACGAATCCCTTCAGCCAGCTGATGTGCAGCTTCCAGATCGTCGGTGTGGATAATAATCAGAAATTCTTCCCCACCATAGCGGGCCACCAGATCACTGCTGCGCAGGTTCTGGCGCAGCAGGCGGGCAACGTGCATCAGCGCCTTATCGCCCAGCGCATGCCCCCAGGTGTCGTTCACGCTTTTGAAATGATCAATGTCTGCCAGCATCACCACGTAAGGATTGTGGCCGCGTTTAAGGCGGGCAAATTCGCTGGCGATGTATTCATCGGCGGCCATGCGGTTTGCCAGCCCGGTCAGCGAATCCTTGCGCGCCAGCGACTGCAGCTCCAGATTCAGCTCCACCAGTTCCGACGTGCGCTGCTCGACCAGACTCTCCAGCCGGCTGTTGGTCTGCTCCAGTTCGTGGCGCGTCATCTGCAGTTCCAGCTCTGCCAGCTTGCGTTTGGTCACATCCCGCATGCTGCCAATAAAGCGATAGGGCTCGCCCTGTTCATCACGCTCGGTGACCTGAATGCGGTTGCGTACCCAGGCTTCGCCGCCATCTTTGCGCAGCAGGCGGTGCTGGAATGAGGTGCGGCCCTGTTGCGGCAGAATTTCAAACACCTCACGGTTAAAGCTGGCGCGGTCGTCCGGATGCACCAGACTTTCAAACTCCTCTCGGCTGAACACGGTCTGCGGGGTACTCAGACCGAGAATATTGACGATCTCTTCATTGCCGAAGACGATATTCAGCGTCTCGTTGTCGCTTTCCCACATAGCTTCACCGGACGCCATCATGGCCTGCAGGAAACGCCGCTCTTTGGCCTGCAGCTCCTGATGGGCGTTCTTCAGCTCCGTGATTTCATGGGTCACCATAAACACCATGGGTTTCTTATCTGCACCCAGTGTGATCGGCACTTTATTGCTCCGGAACCAGCGGGGCTTATAACTGAACGGATCGATGACCTGCTCATCCAGCACCTCTGCCTGACCGCTGATCAGCGGCCGTGACAGGGTTTCGTGATAGAACTCTGCCAGCTTCTCATCCTTGATAAAGTCGTGTTCACGCTTGCCGATCATGTCGTCGATGCTGACGCCAAAGAAGTCGGCAAAGCGGCTGTTGGCAAATACAAACCGGCCATCGGTGTCTTTCACCACAAACGCCGACGGCGCCTGATTGATCATCATCTGCAGCAGCTGCATATTGCCGGATACCTGATTCCAGCCGTACTGCGCTTCTTCGCGCGACGACGCACGGGGTCCGCGGCCGTGGCAGGCACAGCATTCCGCCCACCAGAAGCCGTCCCCGTTATTGATAACAAGGCTGTTGCTCTGACAGAAAGGGCAGATCGTAGTAACGTGATTATCAATATTTGCCATATAACCGCGGCGGTTGAGACTGTTTCTCTCAGTCTAGACGCTCATGTTTTATACGCCCCGATTCTTGTCAGTAATTGATCTGATCACAGAATTCAGTGGTGGACATTTTGTCCGGTACGCACCTTTCCCCCTTGTCGGAATCGTTCCAGCATGCCCGCTCAGAATAATAAGACGTCAGCCCGACTGACCGGAGATACTTATGGCAAAGCAGCTAACACCACGCCTGCAGCGCGCCCTGGACATCAGCTCAGAGATGACCATCCCCGGGCGCAAGATGACCTTCGCTTTCCGCCTTGATTACATCCCCCGCTACTGGAACGACAACGACGCCTTCAAATCCACCTTTATGAATGCGCTGTCGTGCCTGTTTCCGGAAGGCGAGCGCATGTTTATGGAGGCTGTGCGCGCCCATCAGCACCGCATTCATGACGGCCAGCTGAATGAACAGATCAAAGGCTTTATCAAACAGGAAGCCATCCACGGTAACGAACACGCGCTGTACAACGACTATCTGAAAAAATGGGGCTACCCCATTGATAAAATCAACCGCTTTGAAAAGCGCGAAAAAGTCTGGCTGAAGAAGTGGATACCCGCCGCTCACCGGCTGGCAATTACCTGCGCGCTGGAACACTTCACCGCCATTATGGCTAATCAGGTGCTGACCGACCCCAGAGCCACCGAAGGCATGCACCCGCAATTTAAAGAGCTGTGGCGCTGGCACGCCATTGAAGAAACCGAGCACAAAGCCGTGGCTTACGATGTTTACCAGCAGGCCGTCGGCAGTTACTGGCTGCGGGTGCTGACCATGATTCAGGTGACCATCATGTTCTGCCTGCGCACCAGCATTTATCAGGCGGTTTTTCTGTGGAAAGACGGTCAGTTGTTCAACCCGAAAACCTGGTGGCAGGGGATCAGATTTTATTTCCTGCGCCCGGGTCTGGTACGCCGCATCCTGCCCGAATATCTCGACTATTTCCGCCGCGACTTTCACCCCTGGATGCACGACAACCGCGAACTGCTGCAACACTGGTTAACGGAAGGGCAAAACTACAAAGCCCTGTAATTGCCATCTCTGTAACCTGATGATCGTCTCCGCTTCAGGCATAATGCCTGCAAAGAATTTTCAGGAGACGACATCCGGTGGCACGCGGTAAAAATCCCAAGGCGAACGCCAAAGCCAATAACAAAGCGGCACTGAAACCCGTAACCCTGTCATTGCCTGGTCAGGGCCTGCGTACCGTTATGGCCGGTGAAGCCGTGCAGATGATGAAGCAGCAACGTCAGGCCGGACAGATTCCGCTGGCTGCGGCCATAGCCCAACAGATCAGCCAGCAGGTGCCGGCACTGGATGAACCCTGGCTGCTGTTGTTCGGCCTGCTGCATAACAATGGCAATTTCCCGGCTCTGGCCCAGGAAGCGGAGCGTTGCCTGACGCAGAAACCAAAATTTATTCCCGCGCTGATCAGCCGCGCCGCAGCATTACGGATGCAGCAGCAACATGGCGAAGCGCTGACGCTGATAGAAAAAGCGCTGAAGCTGGAACCCGGCAACGCCGAAATTCTCAACCATCTGGGCATCACCCTGAAAGAAATGGGGCGCATCGACGAGGCGCTTAAAGCCTTTAACCGCTGCGCTGCGCTGGCCCCTGATAACGTCAATGTTATCTGGAACCGTGCCGATATGGCCGGTCAATTACCGGCGGCGGAATATGAGCGTTGCTGCAAGCTGGCAGAAAACCCGAAGCTGCCGCCCAATCAGCGCGCGATGGCATTTTATGCGGTGGCCCACAGTGATGAAGCCGCGGGCAATTATGACCAACAGTTTGACCATATTCAGCGCGGCGCAGAGATTAAACGCGCCATCGTAAAATACGATCACGCTGCTGAAATTGCGCAGATTAACCGTGTTGCCGGATTTTACCCGCAGGCATTTTTTGCCACGACGGAAAGGCCCGGAAACGAACGTACACAGGATTCGGCGCAGCCAATTTTTATCTGTGGTTTACCGCGCTCCGGTACCACACTGACTGAGCAGATTCTTTCCAGTCATCCACTGGTTATTGCCGGTGATGAACTCAATGATCTGCCCATTGAAACGTCGAAAATATTGCGCAAAAAAGGCATTAAAAAAGACTTCCCCGACTGGGCACCGGATTTCAGCGAAGACGATTTTCAGGCCATTGCCGACGGCTATATGAAGGCCACCAAAGCGCTGCAGCAGGGCGGATTTTTTACCGATAAAAACCTGCAGAATTACAAAGCCGTTGGTCTGATCCGCAAGGCTTTCCCACAGGCAAAAATCATCATCTGCCGCCGCGACCCGATGGACAATCTGTGGGGCTGCTACCGCCAGTATTTTACCGACGGGATGGACTTTACCTACGACCTCAATGAACTGGCCGATATCTGGCTGGCCAGCGACCGTCTGATCCGCCACTGGCAGGACGTGATCAGCGACCTGCATATTCTTGAATACGAACAGCTCACCCGCGAACCGCAACAGACCATCCGTGGACTGCTGGATTACTGCGGACTGGAATGGGACGACGCCTGCCTCAATTTCCACACCAACAAGCGCTCGGTGCGAACCCTGTCCGCCACTCAGGTACGCAAGCCGATGACCACCGCCCGCGTTGCCCAGTGGAAGCGTTATGAGAAACAACTGAGCGGCCTGCAGGAGAAGCTCGGACTGGCGTAATCACACAGTCTGTTTGTGGATCAGTCTTTCTCAGCCAACAGAGAAACTTTTAGCCGCATCCGGACTCGATTTTTTATAACCTGCATGACATTAAATCCGGCCGGAAGCCCTCGCCAAACGCATGGAAATCCGGCACACGTAACATCTACCCGATAAGTACAACCGGTACTCAAGGAGCGCAGCATGACGACTCAATGGATCAACATCAGTAAAGACGGCGACAAAGAATTTAATGGCTACCTGGCTCTGCCACCAACAGGCAAAGGCCCGGGCCTGATCCTGCTGCAGGAAATCTGGGGCGTAAACGACCATATCAAAGCCGTAGCAGACCAATACGCCAAATCCGGTTTTGTGGTGCTGGCACCCGACGTTTTCTGGCGTGCAGAACATCAGGTATCCCTGAACTACGACGAAGCCGGTACAGAGAAAGCCTTCCAGCTGATGACCGACCTCGACAAAGATCAGGCCGTTACCGATCTGGTAAAAGCCGTAGATAAACTGAAATTCCTGCCAGAAGTAACCGGCAAAACCGGCATCATGGGTTACTGCATGGGCGGCATGCTGTCGTTCCGTACCGCAGCGGCCACCGATCTCGACGCAGCCGTCTGCTATTACGGTGGTGGCATCGCCAACTACATCGACGAAGCAGCCAACGTACACAACCCAATCATGTTCCACCACGGTCTGCAGGATCAGCTGATTCCGGAAGAAGCCCGTGAAAGCATCCGCCAGCACTTCGCGGTACGCAAAGACGCCGTACTGTACGACTACGAAGCTGACCACGGCTTTAACTGCTGGGGCCGTCCAATGTACGATCAGGGATCTTCTGCCATTGCACAGGGCCGTACACTGAGATTCTTAGGTCAGTACCTGAGCGAGTAATCCGCTCCGACGGGTAATAAACCAGAACCAGTACGTTTAATAACCTGATGGTTCTGCCCACAAAAAAGCACTGCAATTGCAGTGCTTTTTTATTTCACGCCGGGCGGTTTATTCAAAAAAGAGCGGAGTATTCAGAGCTTGGCGGTTTATTCAGAGCAGGGCAGCTTATTCAAAGCGAGCTGTGTATTTCAGAATCGTTTTTAGCCCGGGCAAAACCGCTGATTTTCCCGAGCATTTTTAAACGCCCCAAAGATCGCAATCAGATTTTACGTTCAAAGCCCTGGCGGTACATCAGAAACTCATTATCACTGCTGATACCGAAATAACTCGCCGGGCCGCCTGCGCGCAGAATTGGCTCTGCTGCCACCGTCTGATAAATGCCGTCTTTCAGAAAAGCTTTCTGAATATGCACACCAACCACTTCACCCAGAATCATCCAGTTTGGCATATCGTCACCAGCCGCCGTCTTTAACTGAAACATCTGCGTCAGCTTACATTCAAACGCCACCGGGGTTTCCGCCACGTAAGGCACACTGATGATCTCTGACTGCGCAGGAGTCAGACCCGCCAGCTCAAATTCATCCACCTCAGGCGCCACAGACGCACAGGTCGCGTTCATCTGCTCAGCCAACGGCCGGGTCGCCAGATTCCAGCAGAACTCACCGGTATCCTGAATATTCTGTACACTGTCCTTCCAGCCGGCACTGCCGAAAGCAATCACCGGCGGCGTATCAGCAAAAGCATTAAAGAAACTGTACGGCGCCAGATTCAGTACCCCATTTTTATCCTTCGATGAAATCCAGCCAATCGGACGCGGACCAATGATGCTCTTGAACGGATCGTGGGGCAGGCCGTGGCCGAGGTTTGGTTGGTAGAAGTAGGTGTCAGACATCGAAACTTTCCTGTGGTAAAGACAGATAGATTATAACAGCGACCTCAGTCTCTGTAAGACTGCTCGCTATCCTTTAATTCTGGCAGTCCGCATAAAGATAAATATTCGTAGGTTTTATTATAAAACTCTGGTTTCCTTGTCTCATCTTCTTCGTCGCCTATAGGAACATAAATCACCATTCCTAACCTTGCTCTTGTAAGAAGAACTCGATATGCATTCTTTAGGTAAACTTGTGATTCTTCCAATCTCCGGCGTTGCCATTTACTGCCTGAAAATTTGAAATGTTCAAATTCAAGCCCATCATATCGATAATCTGCATCCCAACCAATAAGAGCCCAATCTAGCTCTAATCCTTGCACTTTGAATTCGCTAACAGCCTCTTCTAGAGCGTTTGAGCTACGAACATCGCCCTCAGGCTCTAAAAACCATTTAGTTTCATCTGTTTCTATGGAGTTAAAAATACCAACTGCTCTTAATCGCTTAGCACTAGAGCTGGATAAAAGTCCCATTCTCTCATTGCCTTCGTGCGATTTTCTAATCCAGTCCTTGGCTAAATTAAAGTTTCTCGTAATCGCTAACGGATATCTATCTTGTATTTTTTCATATTCAATTTTCGCTTTAGCAGCATCACCATCAACCAAATGTCCTACAAAATCAGATAAATTACTTGCTCTCAACGAACGAATTGACGAAGTTAAATGAAGGCTATCTTTACAAAAAATATCTCGATCAAAATTATGAATTAGCGATCCTTTCAACTTATCATTCAGTAATAGTTCTGAAGAGTAATATGCTTTCCAGTGCGGGTAGTTTCTAGTTAGTGCTTCAACCCACGACTCTAACCCTGCTTCTCCATCATTAATCTCTTGTCCTTCACCTACAAGTGCAATAATAACAGTCCAATCGCTTTGTCTATCCATGACGCCGATTAAAAAGTCAGCCTCTGAGCCAGTGAAATTACTGTCTGCTTGTTGTAACTTAGTTGAATTCCAAGCCCGTTGTGCTTCATCGAAGATCACCACCTGTTCATCTGGACACTCAAGAGAACCCATGTAGTGCTTTCTAAAATGGTGGATATTTTGAATACTAGTGTGAACTTCCTGCTCTGTCGTTTCAGTGATAGTTTTTTGAGATTTTCTATCTCTAATAAGCGCTTCCCGTAATACTTTAACAAGTGGCCCATTGCCCGATAGATAGACAGCTCGCTCTTCTGCAACACGATCCTTATCTGTGGCAATATTAAGTCCAACCAGTGTTTTTCCAGCTCCCGGCACACCAGTTACAAAGCAAATTGCTTTTTCTCCATGTTCATTACAATGATGTATTATGGATTTAATTACATTTGTAGTTTTATTTAAATTTTCAGCTCCAGCATCTGACCTCAAAATATCATCAACTTGATTGTTTGCATATAAGGCTCTTGCAGCTTCTACTATTGAGGGAACCGGCCTATAAGGTGAGTAGAGCCAAGTCAAAAAATCTAAATTATTGTACGTCGGGTACTGCTCCGAAATACTAGAGATAATTGATTCCAAATTATCGCCGTTTGAAAGAATTGGGGCTAAGATACTTCTACTAATTCCGTTGTGTTTCCATTCTTCATTTTTTGCATTGGTAGCTACTAGTATTGGTATGATAAGTCGCTTAGAACTTTCTTCATGGAAAAGCGATAAGTCTAAGCAATAGTCCATCAATTGCCGCTTATCTGCTGATTTAAAGCTGTACTCTCCAACTTTAAATTCAAGAACAAAGATCAACCCTTTATAAAATATTAAGGTATCAATCCTTTTACCCATTCTTGGAATCGAATATTCAAATAGGACATATGCATCGGGAAAGATTCTAAGTTCTTGCTGGAGTAGTTCAATTTGGGAAATCCAAGCATTTGTTTGTTCATGCACCAGCTCTTGTCGGTGACCTCGTGCAAGACTTCCAATTACTTCGTTAGGCTTAGTGTTCAAAAAAGTCTTTACATCAGCTTGGTAAAGGGTTCGATTAGTCATCATCTTCCCCAAAACTGACAAGGTGTGCCATCGGCACATCTAACGCTTCAGCCAAGCGCGCTATATTTAAAAGCGCAACATTCCTTTTACCTCTCTCAATACCGCTGACATATGTGCGATCAAGTTCAGCTAATTCCCCAAGCGCCTCTTGGCTGAATCCCTTAGCCAACCTGATTTGTTTAACCCTTTGACCAAAAGCCAGCAATAGATCCTGTTTCATTCAAGTTCCCTATCAGTAAGAACTTGATATTGCGATTTATGTGACTTATATATCTACGGACTATAAGTCACATACTGGATACATAAGATGCTGAAAAAGATTCCTATTCCCCCTGCCTACTTCAAGAAAGTGAATGATCTATTGATGCTCCAATATTGCATTACTTTCACAGACACCGGGTATGAAGAGGCCGAGTGGATTAATCTATTCACCGACCTAAGCCCTGAGGAAAGCGTCTTAGCGTATGCCGCTAAATATGACTTAACCCCTAGACCTAATTCTTGTTTCTCTTAACTAAAGAATTCATAGGGTTGCCCAATCCTCCAATGAAACACTCTTTCCTGCCAACCCTACAGAAATTCAGGCTATAGTAGCCCTAACTGAGGAGGGCCTATGACTGTGACGAGTATCCGACAAGCAGACACGCAGATGCAGGAATCGCTGGCGGCGATGATTGATCGCCATACCCAGGGGAAGACTGACTGCGAGAGTGGTATTCCGGGATTAACCTTTTTCCGCCGTGAAGCGCCGGCAGCTCCAGCCACCTGTATGGTAGAGACCAACCTGATTCTGGTGGTGCAGGGCTCCAAGCAGATGTGGGTTGGCGGGCACGGTTACCCCTATGATTCGAACAACTTTCTGATTACGTCGGTGGATATCCCGGCGAATTCCGAGGTGGTTGAAGCCTCCGCAGAGACGCCTTGTCTGGGCCTGTGTCTGAAGCTGGATCTGTCGCTGATCAGTGAGCTGATTACTCAGTGCAAACTGGATACTGCGCACAAGCGCGGGCCTGAGCACGGCATCGGCATTGGTACCGTGACAGAGTGCATCAGTCAGCCATTTGAGCGTCTGGTAGCCCTGCTGGATGAGCCGGGCGCTTCCCCTGTGCTGGCGCCGCTGATTATCCGCGAAATTCATTACCGTCTGCTGACCAGTGATCAGGCCCCGCGCCTGCTGCACGCCGCGTCGATAGGAAGTCAGGCGCAGCGTATTGCCCGGGCCATCGACTGGCTCAAGCTGAATTACAAAGAGGCTCTGGCGGTGGATGATCTGGCTGGTCATGTGCAGATGAGTTCGTCGTCTTTCTATCAGCATTTCCGTCAGCTGACTGGTATGAGCCCACTGCAGTATCAGAAGTGGCTACGCCTCAATGAAGCGCGCCGGCTGATGCTGACGGATGATCTGGATGCCGCAGAATCGGCCTTTAAGGTAGGTTACGACAGCCCGTCTCAGTTCAGCCGTGAATACCGTCGTCTGTTTGGTCTGCCGCCGAAGCGTGATATCGACAGCTTGCGCAATACTGCCTGATTGACAGTTTTATTACAGAATCAGGCAAGTCTTATTTATTAGCCGGAATGGGTCACCCTTCCGGCTTTTTCATTTCTGCGCAGTTCATTTTGCCTGTTCATTTGTGCTTTTCATTTCCGCACAGCTTACTTCTGTTCTGCCGGTTCAGAGAATATCCGCCAGTTCGGCGCAGTAGTTGAAGAGCTTCTGCTGCAGCGCCTGGTTGTGAACATCGGCGTGGGGTTGCTGTAAACGGCGATGATGAAAGTAGCCGCCACTGCGCAGCGCCAACGGATCGTCGGACGTTGCCAGCCAGGCCTGTGTTTCGCAGCCCAAAGTCAGGTCGTCCGGCGCTGACGCGCCGCCCATGCGGGTCGGCACCCAGCCGGGGTCAACGGCGTTGCAGATAATCTCCGGACAACAGCGGGAGAATGCCATGGTCAGCAGGGTGAGGTAGAACTTGCTTTCGGAATAGGCGAGGGCGCTGTTCCATGACACGCCGTTTAACGGCCGCTGCTGCCAGTGCGGGTCGCTCAGATCGTGCTGACCAGCACCATGCATATTGGAACTGAGAAAGATCAGCCGCCCGGGGCGGTTGATCAGAATCGACAGTATGTAAGGGGCCAGTACATTAACCGCAAAGTTCTCGCTCAGACCGTCGGCGGTAAGCCGCGCTTCTTTGCCAGTGTTATAAACACCGGCATTGTGGATAACTGCATCAAAGTGGCCAAAGTCATTGGCCTGGCGGGCGAGGTCTTTGCTTTCAGAAATTAAGCTGAGATCGCCGCTCAGAACCGCCGCTGCCTGTGGCAGTTCCGCCTTAATCTGCTCTGCACGCCCGTGATTACGGGCATGGAGTACCACCTGATGGCCATCAGCCAGCAGCAATTCAGCGGTGCGTTTGCCCAAACCGGTGGTTGAGCCGGTAATCAGAATAGTCGCCATACGCCCCCTGTTTATAAACAGTTTCCTGTGGATAAATCAGTGCATTAATTGTTGCTGATCTGAGTTTAAGCTGTGAATTGCCTGTTAGATTCAGAATATAGGCTGATTTTTGCCAGACACCTGTTAATTATTTTGCAGCTGACAGGCCAGCATCGCCTGTTCGATGGCTTCCCAGTCCATTTCCCGTGGGCTGATGATCTCAATGCGTGAATCGCGGCGATGGGCGACACGATCAAAATCGTGTTCATCGCGCACGCGGTTGTAGAACACCCAGTCACGGTCGAGGCGGATCACGCCTTTGATCCGGTCGACGCCTTCGAGGCCGTTTAATACTTCCTCAAGCACCCAGTAATCAAAGCAGTCATCGCGGTGAAACAGCCAGCCACAGCTGTAATGGCCGGCGCTGTTGCCGATCTTACGGATCGGCTGGCCTGGCTGCGGATGTTGTTCATGACTGTGTTGATCATGCTGGTGATGACTGTGATGGTCGTGATCATGGCCGCCATGCTCGCGTGTATGGTGGTCGTGTGTATGGCCATGATCTGAATGATTATGCGAATGCTCATCTGAGTGGGTGTGTAAGTGGGTGTCTGAGTGACTGTGAGCATGGGCTTCCGGGAACTGTGCCTGCAGCTCGCCGTTACGCACCAGATCCAGCAGGGCAGGGGCGATCTGTCCGCGGGTCACACGGCCGATATGCTGTTTCGGCGGGAACATATTGCTCAGGCTTTCTTCTGCCAGCTGAATCTGTTCTTCCCCGGCCACATCGCATTTGTTGATCAGCACGACATCGGCCAGGTTGAGCTGGTCGTGGAAGATTTCGTTGTCGATCACTTCCGGCTGACCCAGTGAACGCGGATCAAGAAGGCAGACAGTGGCACGCAGATCGAGCTGATTACGGAAGCCCGGGCCCATTAAGGTATCAATAATGCCTTCCGGATGGCCGATGCCGGTTGGCTCGATGATCAGACGATCTGGCTTAGCGCGTTCAATCAGCGCGCGCAGCGTCTGCCCCAACGAAGCACCCAGAGAACAGCAGATACAGCCACCGGCCAGTTCTTTGATGTGCAGGCCGTCTTCATCCGGCATCATTTCCTGATCGATCCCCACCTGACCGAACTCATTGACCAGTACCGCCCAGGATTCGCCCTCCGGCCGCTGCGCCAGCAGCCCGTTAATGGTGGTGGTTTTACCCACACCGAGGAAGCCGGTGATGATGTTAGTCGGGATCAGACGGTTCGCTTGTTGCTCGCTCATAAGGGCGTTAATTCCTGAATATCTGCGGTTTGCGTGTGCTTAGAGTGGGGGCGGCGGTTGTGGATAACAAGCACCAGATAAAACCGCCTGAAGAATGTGCGCGAGGATGTGCCTGAACGTGTGGCGCGATTAAGTCTGGCCGCGGCGTTTATTTACCGATACAGAAACTGCCGAAGATTTCGCCCAGCAGATCGTCGGCGGAGAACTCCCCGGTAATTTCGTTCAGCGCGTTCTGCGCCATACGCAGGTCTTCTGCCAGCAGTTCGCCAGCGCCCATGCCTTCCAGCTGCTGACGGCCGAAATCGATGGCGTCCTGCGCCCGGTTCAGGGCGTCGATATGACGGCGGCGGGCGAGAAAGCCACCTTCAGAAGCGGCATCAAAGCCCATAATCTGCTTCAGGTGGTCGCGCAGCACATCCACACCAGCGTTCTGTTTCGCTGACAGGGTGATAACAGGGAAATCGCCACTGTCATCCAGACCAATCACTTCTGTGGATAAGTCCGCCTTGTTGCGAATAACCGTCATGCGGCCGTTGTTGAGCAAATCGCTGGCCGCTTCCTGCAGACCGCGCTCGTCATAGAGTGCGTGCAGTAATTTCTGCGGGTCTGTTTCTTCCGGGGTGGTTTTGCTGGAGTCGATCATCAGCAGTACGCGGTCAGCCTGAGTGATTTCTTCCCAGGCGCGCTGAATACCGATGCGCTCAACTTCGTCTGGCGCATCGCGCAGACCGGCGGTGTCGATAATGTGCAGCGGCATACCGTCGATATGGATATGTTCTTTCAGAACGTCCCGTGTGGTACCGGCAATATCGGTGACGATGGCCCGTTCCTGGCCAGCCAGCGCATTCAACAGTGAGGACTTACCTGCGTTCGGGCGCCCGGCAATCACGACGTTCATGCCTTCGCGCAGAATCGCCCCCTGACCGGCTTCTTTCAGTACGGCTTTGAGTTCCGCATCCACGTCATTCAGCATGGCAGCGACTTTGCCGTCAGACAGAAAGTCGATTTCTTCTTCCGGAAAATCAATCGCCGCTTCGACATAGATGCGCAGCTGAATCAGTTGATCGAGCAGGCTGTGGACTCTTTTTGAAAACTCACCCTGCATCGAGCGCAGCGCACAGCGCGCCGCCTGTTCAGAAGCGGAATCAATTAAATCGGCAATGGCTTCAGCCTGGGCCAGATCCATTTTGTCATTCAGGAAAGCCCGTTCTGAGAATTCCCCCGGGCGTGCCAGACGGCAACCCAGCGCCACCACTTCTTTCAGCAGCAGATCGAGTACCACCGGGCCGCCGTGGCCCTGCAGTTCGAGCACGTCTTCACCGGTAAACGAATTCGGATTTGGGAAGAACAGCGCGATACCTTCATCCAGTACCGTGCCATCGGCCGCATTAAACGCTCCGTAGTGGGCGTAACGCGGTTTTGGTGCATAACCCAATACCTTTTCTGCCACGGTCAGCGCCAGTGCTCCGGACACACGGATAATACCGACGCCGCCACGACCCGGGGCAGTAGCGATGGCGGCAATGGTGTCCTGATGGATGGCGTTGGTCATAAGTGAATCCGTTGGCGATGTTTGCAAAGGGTGGCGCAGTACAAAACGGGCATTGTACATGAGCGCCGCCCCGCAAACGAAATTGGCCTGCATAAGCGGCCGGAAGGAATGACCTGAGGAAACGGGTGTGTCAGTACTTACTTATTGCGGATCAGCTGCTGAATGGCATCTTTTACGCTGCTGCCGCCCTGGGTCAGCTCAATAATCATGCGGCTGATCTGCGGTGTATTGACGACCTCCGCCAGGGTTGCTGCCACATCGCCACGGCTGACGGTAGAGTAGGGCAGCGCCGGACCGGCGTCGATCATGCCACTGGCCGGATGATCCGTCAGGGTACCCGGACGCACGATGACCCAATCAAGATCCGAAGAAGCCAGATGTACATCTGCCTGCTTTTTCACTTTCATGTAATTTTCAAAGGTCGGCGACACTTCACGGCCACGGCCGGATTCCGGAAACGCCGACACCAGAACAAAGCGTGGAATACCGGCGCGACGGGCGGCGGCTACCGATAACGCCAGACCATCACCATCAATGGCGTTGGTCATCTCTTCGCCGCCTTTACCGCCGGCACCGGCAGCAAAGACCACGGCGTCACAGCCTTCCATTTTGGAAGCCATCTGCGCAATGTTGGTCTCCAGCAGATCACCCATTACCGGCACAGCTCCCTGCGCCTGCAATTCATCTGCCTGGATTTTTGTACGGCACAGGCTGAACGGCTGCTGATCCCGTTGTAGCAGTTCCGTTGCTAATAAACGGCCGATTTTGCCGGCACCACCAACAATAAATACCCTTTGCATATGAATTCCTTCGCTGATTTAAAGGCCGTGGATAGGCGGCCGTAAAAGTTGGCAGTATGAGTCTTTCAGAGGCAGAAATATCCCGCAGAAAAGCAATGTTTCGTAAATCTGACAGGCATAAAAAAGGCCGTGCAATGCACGGCCTCTCTGATCTGAAAAGCGCTGTTTATCAGGCCGCTTTTTCGATCTGTCTGGTGATCACATACTGCTGTGCAATCGACAGAACGTTGTTGGTTACCCAGTACAGTACCAGACCGGCCGGGAACCACAGGAAGAAGATGGTGAAGATGATCGGCATAAACTGCATCACCCGTGCCTGCATCGGATCTGGTGGCGTTGGGTTCAGTTTCATCTGCAGGAACATGGAAGCACCCATGATCAGTGGCAGAATGAAGTAAGGGTCCATCACCGACATGTCTTTAATCCACAGCATGAACGGCGCCTGACGCAGCTCAACGGATTCCATCAGTACCCAGTACAGGGAGATAAACACCGGCATCTGCACCAGAATCGGCAGACAGCCACCCAGCGGATTGATCTTCTCTTCTTTGTAGAGCTTCATCATTTCCTGGCCGAGTTTCTCGCGGTTATCGCCGTACTTCTCTTTGATCTCGTTCATCTTAGGCGCGACTTTGCGCATGTTCGCCATAGAACGGTAGCTGGTTGCAGACAGCTTGAAAAACGCTGCTTTTACCAACACGGTCAGCAGAATAATCGCCACACCCCAGTTACCCACAAGAGCGTGAATGTTCTGCAGCAGCCAGAACAGCGGCTGGGCAATCCACCACAGCCAGCCGTAGTCGACGGTCAGCTCCAGGTTTTCTGCAATTTCAGACAGACGGTCCTGATCTTTCGGACCCATGTACAGGCCGGAACCGACTTCCGCAGTCTGACCAGGTTCCACCACGGTGGCTTCATCATAGAAACCAAAGATGTAGTTACCTTTTACATAACGACCGTTGTAAGTGTGCTCTTCCTCTTTTGGTGGCACCCAGGCCGCCAGGAAGTAATGCTGCAGAATCGCTGCCCAGCCACCGGTTTCGATGGATTTGAACTGCCCGTCTTCCAGATCACCAAAGCTGACTTTCTTGTAACGGTCGTCTTTAGTGGTCAGCGCGGCACCCAGATAGGCGGCCATACCCATGCTGGAGTTCTTCGATGGATCATCAGAACCATCACGCTTCAGCTGTGCATAAAAACGGCCGGACCATGGCTGCTCAGAGGTGTTGGTGACGCGGAAATTCACATCTGTCAGGTAGTCACCACGACGGAAGGTAAATACTTTTTCGATATTTACCTGATCGGTAGAGGTGGTCAGTACCACTTTGATTTCGTCTTCGCCATCAGCCAGCTGATAAGAGGTTTTTTCAGCACTGAACACTTTGGCATCGGTACCACTGGCGATCAGACCACTCTGAGCCACATAAGTACGGCGTTCGTTACGTTCCATCAGAACAAACGGAACATCCGGGGTATCGATAGAAGCCGGGTATTCCGGCAGCAGAACTTCAACAATCTCACCACCGCGTGGGTCGATTTTGACTTTCAGCACATCGGTTTCCACAGAAATCAGCGCGCCACTTGGTGCAGCTGAACTTATTGCAGGCGCTTCATCCACCTGAGGCGCTTCAGACTCTGTGCTGCCCGCTTCTGCAGTCGCGCTGGCTACCGGAATATCCGGAGTATCAGCGCTGGCTGAAGATTCAATCGGTGCGTTCATCTGGGGTTTCTGACCGTAGTCGTCATTCCAGGCGAGAATTAAGAAATACGAGCTGATGGCCAGACCAATAAAAATGACCGTACGGCGGATATCCATGATTAGGGTTTCCGTTGACAACAAAGGGAATGGGATTGGTGTTTTTCAGGCAGATCCGGCACTGGATCCACCCCATGGGAACCCCAGGGATGGCACCGGAACAGTCGTTTGAGCGCCAGCCAGCCACCACGGATTGCACCGTAACGGGAGACTGCTTCCTGCGCATAAGAAGAGCAGGTCGGATAATATCGGCAACGACTGGGAATCAGAGGACTGATTGCATAGCGATAGACAGAAATCAGCAACAGCAGTGCTTTAGCGCCTGGACTGGCGGCGGTTTTTGCCTTTGCTGTGTGCTTGTCTGTCATGGGATGGACGCTTCAATCTGAACCAAAGGGCGTCAATCATCTCACGAATTTGCTGGTTGTCCAGTTCAGCAAGACCAGAGCGGCCGAGGATCACAAAGTCGAGCGCATCAATGTCGTTCTGATGGTGCCGGAAAGATTCCCGGATCAGACGTTTGATGCGATTGCGATCGACAGCACGCTTGATCTGCTTTTTCGCCAGAACGAATCCGATTCTGGCCTGGTCCTGCTCATTCGGTGTCGCCAGCAGCAGGAGATGCTGCGAGCTACCACGCAGTCCGGTGTTATCAAAAACCCGTTTAAACTCTGCAGGCCGCAAAAGACGAGCACTGCGGGGGAACGAAGTTTCTGACATCAAGCCGGTTACGCGATCAGATGATCAGATTAAACAGTCAGACTGTGACGGCCTTTAGCACGACGACGAGCCAGAACCTGACGGCCGTTTTTAGTGGCCATACGAGCACGGAAGCCGTGAGTACGCTTACGCTTCAGTACGCTTGGTTGAAAAGTACGTTTCATAACACTATCACCCGGTTGGTTATAAGGGTCAATTTTTAGGGGCGGCAATTGTATGAGAAAGGATCAGTAATAGCAACGGTCATTTTCTGGTCAATTTCGGGCGCTGTTTTCTGAATTTTTCACATGCGGATTTCAATACTTTGAATACTGATGAATATGTATGTGAAGAAGAGTAGAAGTTCGTTATTTTTACTCTTAAGCAGCCATGATTCTGTGGAAAACCATAAAAAACCTTTATAAATCAAGACCTTGAGTCAATGATAAGCACGCGGGTTAACGGCTTGTAAGTTATGAATCACCGGTCAGAAAGTGGGGGACGGATTGTGAATGAAATCCACTCTGACGGACTGATCTGAGTTATCCCCAATTATGTCCCGAGGAAACCCGGTAAATTATCCACAACCTTATCAAAGGGGAGAAATTAACGGCTAATTCTGTGGATAACCGGTGGGGTTCTCAGTTAGAATGTCCGGCTCTTCTGAAATGACCGACGATTAAACGGATTACTCACGTGGCACTGACAGCTTTGTGGCATGACTGCCTGGGACAACTGCAGCACGAACTCCCTGCGCAGCAATACAACACATGGATCCGCCCTTTAAGAGTGGACAGTGAAGAAGGCCAGCTGGTTCTCAGCGCCCCGAACCGCTTTGTTAAAGACTGGGTAAAAGATAAGTACCTGCAGCGCATTCAGGAAATCATGTCTGAACTGAATGGCGGGCGGATTACTCACGTCGAGCTGTCGGTAGGCGAATCCCGCCCGATGTTTACCCGTCCGGATGTTAGCCGTACTGCGCCTGAACCGCGCCCGCAGCCTGCGCCACAACCGCGCCAGGCGACTGATGGCTATGCTTTCGGTACCCCGCGCGAAGAACCTGCGGACAATGACTATGCTGCAGCGCCTGCTCCGCAGGAAATGAGTCGTCCGGCCTATGAAGTGAATCCACCGCCGCCGCCGGTGCGTTTTTACGGTGAGCCGCCAGCGGCACCAAAGCCCAAACGCGAAGTGCAGGTAGAAGGTGGTCTGAATCACCAGAGCTTCCTCAATCCGACCTTTACCTTCAAAACCTTTGTTGAGGGTAAATCAAACCAGCTGGCCCATGCTGCTGCCCGTCAGGTAGCGGAAAACGCCGGTGGTTCATACAACCCACTGTTTATATATGGTGGTGTTGGTCTGGGTAAAACTCACTTAATGCACGCTGTGGGCAACTATCTGCAAAGTAAAAATGCCAATGCCAAGGTGCTGTATGTGCATTCTGAGCGTTTCGTGCAGGATATGGTGAAAGCGCTGCAGCTGAACGCCATCAATGAATTCAAACGTTTTTACCGTGGCCTGGATGCGCTGCTGATTGACGATATTCAGTTCTTCGCCGGTAAAGAACGTTCTCAGGAAGAATTCTTCCATACTTTCAATGCCCTGCTGGAAGGCGGGCAACAGATGATTCTGACCTGTGACCGTTATCCAAAAGAGATCAACGGCCTGGAAGAACGCCTGAAAAGCCGCTTCGGCTGGGGCCTGACGGTGGCGGTTGAGCCGCCGGAGCTGGAAACCCGTGTAGCCATCTTAATGAAGAAGGCAGAGCAGACCGGCGTCGACCTGCCGGATGATGCGGCCTTCTTTATTGCCCAGAAAATCCGCTCCAACGTACGTGAGCTGGAAGGCGCACTGAAGCGGGTAGTGGCTAACGCCCACTTCACTGGCAGTGAAATCACGCTTCCTTTTATTAAGGAGTCGCTGAAAGACCTGCTGGCACTGCAGGATAAGCAGGTAAGCGTCGACAATATTCAGCGAATTGTGGCTGAGTATTACAAAATCAAGATGTCTGATTTATTATCTAAGCGCCGCACCCGATCCATCGCCAGACCGCGTCAGGTGGCGATGGCACTGAGTAAGGAACTGACCAATCACAGTCTGCCGGAAATCGGCGATGCGTTTGGTGGACGTGACCATACAACAGTTCTGCATGCGTGCCGCAAGATTAAAGAACTGCAGGAATCCAGCGCAGATGTTCGTGAAGACTATAAGAACCTGCTGCGCTCACTGACGACCTGATAAGCCGCTCAAAATTGAGTGTATAAAAGGCGTCAGAGACCGTTTTAAAATGCTAACACAGGCACTGCTTATAACAGGCAGGCCCAGGACCTGAGTGGAGAACCATGAAATTCGTAATATCCAGGGAAGCCCTGCTTCGTCCTCTGCAGTTGGTGGCCGGCGTTGTGGAAAAGCGCCAGACTCTGCCGGTACTGTCGAATGTGCTGCTTGAGGTAGAAGGCCAGCAGCTGTCACTGACCGGTACTGACCTCGAAGTTGAGCTGGTCGGCCGTGTCACTCTGGATGAAGTCGGTCAGGAAGGTGAGATCACCGTACCGGCGAAGAAACTGATGGATATCTGCCGTTCTCTGCCGGATGGTGCCCAGATCGAAGTCGAACAGGACGAGCAGCGCGTTAACGTGCGTTCTGGCCGTTCCCGCTTCACTTTATCGACGCTGCCGGCGACTGAATTTCCGAACGTCGAGAGCATCTCCGGTGAGCAGGAATTTACCCTGGCTCAGGGCAGTCTGCGCCGCGTGATCGACCGCACCAGCTTTGCCATGGCGCAGCAGGACGTTCGTTACTACCTCAACGGTATGCTGTTTGAACTGACGGCTAACAGCCTGCGTACGGTTTCCACTGATGGCCACCGTCTGGCGACCTGTAATGTCGAAATCTCCGGTCCGGATAGTGCTCAGCAGATCATTCTGCCGCGTAAAGGCGTGCTGGAACTGGCCAAGCTGCTGACCGATGCAGAAGCGTCTGTATCCCTGTCGCTGAGCAGCAATCACCTGCGTGCGCACACTGAGAACTTCACCTTCACCTCCAAACTGGTGGACGGTAAATTCCCGGACTACAACCGCGTTATTCCGAAAAACGGCAGTAATGTGATGTTGGCTGACCGTACTGAACTGCGTCAGGTGTTTAACCGTACGGCGATTCTGTCGAACGAAAAATACCGCGGCGTGCGTCTGGTGCTGGATGCGGATCTGCTGAAAGTATTCGCTAACAACCCGGAACAGGAAGAAGCGGAAGAATCCGTGGGTGTTGAATATCAGGGCGACCAGCTGGAGATGGGCTTTAACGTGTCCTATCTGCAGGATGTGATGGGCGTACTGGATTCAGCACAGGTTAAGATGACGCTGTCTGACGCCAACAGCAGTGCATTGCTGGAAGAGCCGGAAGGCGGTGACGCAATGTATGTTGTTATGCCGATGCGTCTGTAGGAAACGCCTATCTTAGCTGCCATCACTTCGGTAAAAACAGGCTCAGAATGCTCGTTTATGGCTTATAAGCCGGGCATTTTCGCCTGTTTTTGCTTTGTGCTGACCGCCCGGATAACGATTCTTCAAAAGCGGTTCTGTTCTGGTCGTTATCTCTCTACGAGAATTCCCTATGCCAATCCGGCAACTTAAAGTCAGCGGCGTGCGCAATCTGCAGCCGCTGGATCTCGATCTCCATCCTGGTGTGAATTTTATCTACGGCGCCAACGGCTCCGGTAAAACCAGTGTACTCGAAGCCATTAATCTGATGGCAGCGGGTAAGTCCTTCCGCACTTCCAAACTTCAGCATGTCTTCAGCAATGACAGTGATCGCATTGAGCTGTTTATGGCGATCGACGATGAGTCCCTTGGTGATTCAGAGCTGGACAGCCTGCGACTGAAGGGTGGTGATCATTTGCTTAAGCAGAATGGCTCAGTGCTGACATCCCAGGCGGATGCGTCGCACCTGTTGCCGGTACAGATCATCGAACCAACGACCTTTAAGCTGTTGTCCGGTTCGCCGGAAGAGCGACGCCAGTTTATCGACTGGGGTGTGTTCCACGTGGAACATGCTTTTATGGAGCACTGGAAAACATTCCGTAAGCAGCTTAAGCAGCGCAACTCTGTTTTGAAGCAGAAGGAAGAGGATTGGCTGTCGGTATGGAATAAGGGCTTCATCGAAAGTTCGGAAGCCATTGATCAGCATCGCCGTGATTATCTGAAGCGCTTTAAGCCGGAATTTGAACGTATCCTGAAAGAGCTGGATGACACGGTAAACGTGCAATTGGCGTACTACCCAGGCTGGGATAAGGATTCCGCCCTGGTGGACGTTCTGGAGCGTCAGAAAGAAAGGGATATGGCGCTCGGTTATACCCAGTCTGGCCCGCACAGAGCAGAGTTGCGGATCAAGGTTGATAAGCAGCCTGCAGCCGAGATTCTGAGCCGCGGACAACAGAAAACCGTGGTCGCAGCACTCAAGATTGCCCAGGGGTCGCTGTTCCAGCAGGAGAGCGGACGCCGCACTATCTATTTAGTCGATGATCTTGCGTCAGAACTCGACGAAAAGCACCGTTTTGCTTTATGCAAGCTGCTGGAAGATTTAAAATGTCAGGTCTTTATTACCAGCATTGATAAAGAGAAGCTGAACGATATCTGGCAGCCTGCGGCAAGCAAAGTGTTCCACGTGGAACAGGGAAGAATCCGCGAAGACGAACCGGCCGCTAACTAATTCACGAACAGCTTTCAGAGCCGCGGATTGTTCATACGTCCGCTGCCTTTTTGCACAGAATTCATCAAGAGGAACACCACATGAGTGACGAGCAGAATTACGATTCGTCGAGTATTAAAGTCCTGAAGGGGCTGGATGCCGTACGCAAACGCCCAGGCATGTACATTGGCGATACCGATGACGGTACGGGTCTGCATCATATGGTGTTCGAGGTCGTGGATAACTCCATCGACGAAGCATTGGCCGGTCATTGTGATCAGGTGGATGTGATCATCCACGAAGATAACTCCGTATCGGTATCCGATAACGGTCGTGGCATTCCAACCGAACTGCACCCGGAAGAGGGTGTATCCGCCGCTGAGGTTATTCTGACCGTACTGCACGCGGGCGGTAAGTTCGATGACAACTCTTATAAGGTCTCCGGTGGTCTGCACGGTGTGGGCGTATCCGTAGTAAACGCACTGTCTGAGAAGCTGAAGCTGACCATTCGCCGCAACGGTAAAGTATTTGAACAGGAATACACCCACGGCGTACCGGATTACCCACTGAAAGAAGTTGGTGTAACCGATGGCAAGGGCACCACTGTGCGCTTCCTGCCTTCCAAAGAAACGTTCACCAAAACCATCTTCAGCTACGACTACCTGGCCAAGCGTCTGCGTGAACTGTCGTTCCTGAACTCAGGTGTGCGCATTTTCCTGAAAGATGAGCGTGTGGCCGATAAAGAAGACCTGTTCCACTTTGAAGGCGGTCTGGGTGCGTTCGTTAAGTACCTGAACGAAGGCAAAACCCCGGTGAATGAGGTTTTCCATTTCAATGCTGAGCGCGAAGACGGCATCAGCGTCGAAGTGGCCATGCAGTGGAACGACAGCTTCCAGGAAAACATTCACTGCTACACCAACAACATTCCACAGCGCGATGGTGGTACCCACCTGGCGGGTTTCCGTGCCGCGCTGACCCGCTCGCTGAATACTTACATCACAGCAGAAGGTCTGGATAAAAAGAACAAGGTTGCCACCACAGGCGATGACGCCCGTGAAGGCCTGACCGCAATTATCTCGGTGAAAGTGCCGGATCCTAAGTTCAGCTCCCAGACCAAAGACAAACTGGTTTCCAGCGAAGTAAAAGCCGCTGTGGAACAGGAAATGGGCCGTCTGTTCGCCGATTACCTGCTGGAGAATCCACAGCAGGCAAAAGATCTGGTCGGCAAGATGATCGACGCCGCCCGTGCCCGTGAAGCGGCGCGTAAAGCCCGTGAAATGACCCGCCGTAAAGGCGCGCTGGATATCGCTGGTCTGCCCGGCAAACTGGCAGACTGTCAGGAAAAAGATCCGGCACTGTCTGAAATTTACCTGGTGGAAGGGGACTCCGCCGGTGGCTCGGCCAAACAGGGCCGTGACCGGCGGACACAGGCGATTCTGCCGCTGAAAGGTAAGATCCTGAACGTTGAAAAAGCCCGCTTCGATAAGATGCTGTCATCCGCTGAAGTCGGCACCCTGATCACCGCACTGGGTTGTGGTATCGGCCGGGAAGAATTCAACCCGGACAAGCTGCGTTACCACAGCATCATCATCATGACCGATGCCGACGTCGACGGTGCGCACATCCGTACGCTGCTGTTGACCTTCTTCTTCCGTCAGATGCCGGAAATCATCGAACGTGGTCATATCTTTATTGCCCAGCCACCGCTGTACAAAATCAAACGTGGTAAGCAGGAGCAGTACATTAAAGACGAAGAAGCGATGGAGTCTTACCTGACCCATATCGCATTGGAGAAAGCAGCGCTGCATCCTGCACCGGAAGCGCCAGCTATCACCGATGAAGCCTTTGCTGAACTGGTTGCTGACTACCGTGCTACTCAGGACACCGTCAGCCGTATGGCTAACCTGGTACCGCGCGAAGTGCTGCATGAAATGCTGACCCTGCCACGTGTCACCACTGAACTGCTGGCAGATAAAGCAGGCCTGATCGCCTGGGCAGAGAAGCTGTCTGAGCGTCTGCCGGATGCTGGCCGCAGCGGCAGCCACTTTGTGGTTAACGTCGTTGATGACGTTGAGCGCAACAGCAACAAGGTTCAGGTGAAGGTGATCACCCACGGTATTCCACGCGACTACCTGCTGGATAAAGATTTCTTCACCGGCGGCGGCTACAACAAACTGGCAACCATGAGTGAGAAGTTGAGCGCCACCCTGGAGGAGGGCGCTTATATTCAGCGTGGCGAACGTGTTCATATGATCGAAGACTTCTGGGATACCATTCAGTGGTTGCTGAACGAAGCCAAAAAAGGCTTCAGTATTCAGCGCTACAAAGGTCTGGGCGAGATGAACCCGGATCAGCTGTGGGAAACCACCATGGATCCTGAAACCCGTCGTATGCTGCAGGTAACCATCGAAGACGCCATTGGCGCTGACAAGATGTTTACCACTCTGATGGGTGACGAAGTAGAACCGCGTCGTGCCTTTATTGAAGCCAACGCACTGAACGTAGCCAACCTGGACTTCTGATCCGGTTGGTTGTGGGATCTCATCCTCCGTGATCTGAGGTCTCACAACCGTGATCCGGCGTCTCATCCTTCGTGATCCAGGGTTGTCTTAACGTTCTTATTACGCCTTTGCCGCAAAAGTCTGCAAAGGTTAGAGTGCTATGGAAGGCTCCTTTATCTAATAAAAATATCGCGTAAAGGGAAGTAATCGTGGCTCAAGAAAATGAAAGCTACCCAGACAGTGCCATTTCAAGTTGGAGTGGATTCGTCTATCAAGGGAAAGTAGCACTTTATCACTGCCTAAAGTTGATTAGTGAAGGCGATGAGGACTTCGAGCTTCAATTGGATAGTACTGATGACTTTGCAATATATAAAAATGATACTTTGGTAAGTGCACATCAAGTAAAGGCCAAAGTAGGTACATACCGCAGTGCTTATATCAGCGCGTTAGAAAAATCTTCTCAGATTGAGCTTGATCGTGTTAAAGGAAGTATTCGCTACTTCCATATTTCTGTTCAACTAAATGATACTAGTGACTATATTGCAGGGAACGGAGAGATTGTTAAATTCTATAGCTACAATAATGATAAATATTGTGGGTTAGATAGGATTGAGCAACTTACAAAGTCTATCATTTCTCAGATATGCAAAAACAAAAATATTACCGTTAGCCCAAATATTCTAAATTTTAATTACTGCATTCTTTCCGAGAAAATCAGCACCAAAGCAATGGAGATACATAAGAATATTCAGGTTGATGGTGAAACTGAAAGTAAAGCTGCATATACCAACAGGATAACAGCAGAGCAAATTCTTGAGGAAATAGTCGCTAATAATCCTTATGAAGATAAAGAATACTTTTCAGTAGACTTAAAGAACAGGCTTTACTCTTTTCTTGAAGAAAAGTTAGATGGATCGCTTCAAGGAATGACTGATTCTGCTTATTTGAGAATACGGAATCTGTTTGAGCATATAAGGGATAGTGATGCGGATAAACTAGAGGCCTTATGTCATCTAATTCAACCATCAGAACGGTTCTCTAGTATTCAAAGAAAAGATATTAGACGCTACTCCACTCTCATTGAGTCAATAGATATAGAGCCAATTTTCAATAACCTTCCTCACTATTTAGATAAAGAAAAGAAGTTCTATATTCCCACTGCACTTTATATATCAGCATTAGAGGAGCGTGAAGAGTGCGCCTTGGATATTCGTAGTGAGATGGAAAGCAATGATGCGTTGCTTAAGTTGCTATATGAATACAACAACTTAATAGCATCTAAAGCCACCGAATCATTCATGATTGATACGAAATATACTCTTAGTGCGGATTTTAGCGATCAGGAAACACGAGATAAAATTGATAGCAATATCACCAAATCGCTGTGTATAAATGTTGTAACTAAGGAAGAAGCAGAGGAACGTCTAAATGATACTTGAATTAATCAATGAGTCCCTCACTGAGCACGGTTTTTTACAAGAGTTTGAGGTGGAGTCTACTCGATTTTATAAAAGGGAAATGGGGGACGCGATTAGATTTGCAATACTTCATGAACTTAGTGATTTATTGGCGCCAGCCGAGATTAATTCATCAATCATGCAACTGGTACCGGATGCTTTTATTAATAATCCGTCATTTAAGAAAAATTGTGATTTGATTTGTGTTTATCGTTTGAATCAACTTGCTGAATTTAAAAATTATGAAGAGCAGATATTCGCACTTGAGGAAGACCCGCACTACTTTAAAAAGTACGTTTTATATTATAGTGAAGCCGAAGAATTAGCTCTCAATGGTCTATCTTACCAAGGTCTACAGGAAATAATTAGCAGCAAAGACCTATTTAATAAGTATAAAGAACAGCCATTAACAGCAACCAACTATAGCGTGGCTGCAAAAATCTTCATCAAACTCCCCTTTCTGGAACTACCTTTTAATAGAGGAGACCTTGTACCATTAAGATTACAAGCGGAGGGAGCAGTTAAGGAAGAGGGTCTTGGCGCAATATATGAACATATTCAGACGTTTAGTAATACTAATGCTGATGACTTGATCAAGGAAATGATTAATGATGAACTGGCAAATAAATAAAGTTGAAATTTCCAGTTTTAAGGCTTTTAAGGAAATTTTACTTGATCTTAACAACTCATCTCTACTGACTTTGGACGGCCCTAACGGTTTTGGGAAGACTAGTGTATTTGATGCTATTGAACTGTTACTAACAGGACAAATAAAGAGAATTAATAATCTTTTTTCTAAGGTAATGGTTCAAAAGCAAAAAAACTATGAAGATAATCTGTTCTGGAATATCAGATCAGGTGAGAATGATTTAACGATTAAGATTGAATTTTACAATCAAGAGCGTTGTTTCACGTTGGCGAGATACGCATCTACAGATACTTTGAAGGATAAGTCACTTAATAGGGCAGATCAATTTTCGCAGTTTACTCTTTATGAGTTACCTCATTTTTCATCAACAGATTTTTCGGAAGAAAATAAGCGTGATAATGACTACATAGAAGAGTTATTTGGAAAGAACTTTAGAGAGAACTTCTGCTTCTTGAATTATCTTGAGCAAGGGCAAAATCAACTGTTACTTACAAGAGTTGATGGCAGGAAGGATGCATTAGAAGGTTTATTCAATATCACAGATATTGCCTCAGAAATATCCAACTGCAAAGCCATAGAGCGTAAATTTACTGCTTATCTTAGGGATTCGACACGCAAAGCCAAAGAACAAGAATTGACTACTGAGTGTGAATCTCTTCGATCAATGGCTCAGGCTGATCTTGGTGATATAGAATTTAAAAAGCTTTCGAGTATAGATCCACAACCTGAATGGGATAAAGAAAATCTATTTCCTACATATTCGTCTGAAACTTTATCTCAATATCTCGAATCCATAGAAAAACTGAAAGAGCTATCATTACTTAGGAACTCTATTCGTGTTAGAGATCATAACGACAAAATAGAGTCTTATATCACCAAAAATATGGCTTCACTTAAAAGTCTTGCTCAATTTGGATCAGATTCGAAAAGGCTAGCTGCTCTTGATGATATAAAACAAAAAATAGACCAATTGAAATTGATTAAATCAATTCTTCAGCGTGGGGCAAGCTCTATCACTTTGAAAGAGGCTCAGACTCTATTCAGCTCAGAACCCGATAAGTTGAAGGAATTTGAGGAGCTTATCTCTAAACGTAGTGATTTACAGCAAAAGTCGCAATCGAATGCCAAGGTAATTGCGGAACTATCTCGTTTGAAAACACTGATGCTTAAAGAGCATGCAAAGATTTATCCAGATGATGCGGCTTGCCCTATGTGTGGAGCTGACTGGAAGTTGCATGTAGCAATGCTAGATGCAGTTGAAAAAAGATCAAAAAGTATTTCGGAAGAGCTTAGCTCTGATGGGAAGTTACTACTAAGCCTAATAGATCAAATGAATAGTGAACTGAAACCTATGGCTGAACAAGTCGAGCATCAGGAGGAAAGATTTTATCGAGACTATGACTCAAACCTTCACACTGCTCTTCTTAGTGAAAAAGTTCGTTTAGGTACAATTATACAGTTGCTTGAGAGGCTTCAAGATACAGGCACAGTAATCGATTATAAATTTACAGATAATATGGGCATAGTCGATGCCCGTTTACAAGAAGTCATTGCTTCTATACGCGCAAAGAAGAGAACCGAGAAAGAAGCTCTACCTGAAAACTGGCGGCAAGTTATTGAATCCACATTCAAAAATATTGATGATTTTTATGCTGTTGAACCTACAGATTTTTCAAATAAAATTTTGTATGTATCTGCTAAGTCTAACGAGACTAGGAATAATAAGTTGCAAAAATCACTTTTATCCTTGCAACAAATTCAACGTGAAAATGAGGCTGCTCAGAAAGTACAAGAAAAAGTAAAAGCACTTCGGACTACCTTGGAAAAAGTTGAAAGAACATACGCAGATCATACTATCTCAGAAATTGAGTTGATATTTCATATATATAGCGGACGACTGATCCAGAACTATCAGCGAGGACTTGGACTATTTATTGAAAGTCGAGATGGGAAACAATTGAGATTTTTAACAGCAGAAAAATCTGATCATGACGCAGTCCTTTCCATGAGCTCTGGGCAAGTATCAGCGCTTAGCCTTGCATTTTTCCTGTCCTTAAATAAGGTTTATTCTCGCGTTCCTTTGATTCTTATCGATGACCCTTCTCAATCTTTAGATGAAGTGAATATAGCTTCTTTAACGGACTTGTTGCGCTGTGAGTTGAAAGAACGCCAACTGATAGTGTCATCTCATGAAGAGGATATATCGTCGTATATGCGGTACAGATTTACAAAAGCAGGGCTAACAACTCGTTCACTGAATATGCAGAGTTTAGCTAAAGAAGTAGCGCGTTAGACAATTACAGAGGTTGTTTTTTGGCAGGATGTAAATGCATGATTTTCTAATGTATTGAGAATACATCACCATCTAGTGGTAATAAGTTGTGTAACTTATTACAAATCACAGCGGTGGTTTGATCCGAATCTATCAGATACGGCTAGGGCTCGATCTACTCTATCAAACCACCGTACAATGATTTATCAAAGTATAATACTTTGATTTTTATAGTATTTTTCTTAAATTATATTTTGATTTCCCCCCTCCTGTTACCTTATTCTGGTAACAAATTAACCTCATTCTCGGAACATATTGATGACTCCATTTGGATTGTATTTGGAATCACTAAGGAGAAGTCGTCAGTTGCAACAAGTTCAGCTGGCTGACCACCTTGGTGTGAATGCCTGCTACGTAAGTTCAATGGAGAATGGGAAGAAAGGCCCACCTTCAAAGCAAGTATTAAATAAGTTAATAGTTTCCTTAGGGAAGGTCTGATTAACCGCTGATTTTTGCTGATCTTGGTTTTAGCCGGCAAAAAATCGAAAATTCAGACACTATCT
>MDSZ01130017.1_pt1 | contig 32457 bp, 36 predicted proteins | sample 811201 | NCBI WGS metagenome assembly MDSZ01 (sample SAMN05326647, study PRJNA326480) | marine metagenome | isolation source: seawater | place: Indian Ocean: North | collected 2010 | reverse complement strand
AGCGCAGTAATGCGTGCAGCTGACCAGTACTAATAGCTCAATTGGCTTGATTTATGCACTGAAAAAAATTTTTATTAAAAAAAATTGATATTTATTTACAAAAAAAAGTATTCTCATTTATGCACAATTGTACAATAGCTGTTTATGGGCTTGGGCCAGCAAGTATTTTTTTTTTGAGAAATTTTTTTGATACAGATATAAAAATTAATGTTTATGAACTAGGAAAAGAAAAAGATTTTTCTAAAATAAAAACAATTAATAAAGTCAATGGTCCGATTGAATTTTTTAAAAATTCAAATCCTGAAAGAGCCAAAGGTTTTTTTGGAACAGCTAGTTTGTGGGAGAAAAAAGGAGTAGGTGGAAAATTTTTTAAATTTGATAAAGAAGATTTTCAAAAATGGGACTGGCCGATCAATTTTGATGAAATAAATAAGAATTATGATCAAATAATAGAATACCTAGATACTAGTTTATCCATAAATATAAAAAGAGATTTTCAAGATTTGGATATCAAATCATTTATCAATTTTAGTAAAAAAGAAAATATATATCAAAAAAAAGGGTCACAAACTTTGAGTTATTGTTTTGCTGACGTCATAAGAAAATTAAAATCTAAAATTAAAAATTCAAAAAACATAAATATTATTTATCAGTCAGAATTGCTTAATTTTGAGATAAGCAAAAATAAAAATTTAATTGAACATGCGAATATAAAAAAAAATGGAAAAATAATAAAAGTTATTGCAGATTATCACAATCTTTCTTTAGGGTGCCTTGAGTCTAATAAAATTATATTAAAAACCTTTAAAGATTATCCATCTTTTATAAGAAAAAATAAAATAGGAAGAAAACTAACATTTCATCAATCAATAAACATTGGAAGCTTTAAATCTTTTTCAAGAATTAATAAATCATTTATAAAAAAAAAGATTAATTTCACCAATGAAATACTTGGATTAAAATTTAAAAATTTAAATAAGAAAAATCCAAATAGTTTTGTTGTTTTGGCTTTTGAGCCCTCGCAAGCAAAGAGTCTTATAAAAAGAATATATAATAAACTTTTTGGAACTATTAATAAAATTAATGTGAGTCTAGCAGTTGAACATTTGCCTTCATCAAGTTGTTTTATTGAGCTTTCCAATAAAAAAAAAAATATGTTTAATATATTTACAAGTTACAATAGTACAAATCTTAATTTTGCAAAAAAAGAATATAGTAAGTATATTAAATTTCTAAATCAAACAGAGGTTTTTGGGTATAAGTTTTTCAAGAAAGATTTTCATATCAATTTTGAAACAAATAATCATCACCATGGAGGATTAATATTTGGCAATAGATTATCGAATCCAGTTGATAAAAACTTACAATTCAAAAGTCTAAAAAATTTATATATAAATAGCAGCTCTATATTTCCAAATTCTAGTGTATACAACCCTACTTTTACAATTATAGCTTTTGCTAATAGGCTTTCTAATTTTATCTATAAAAAAATAAAATCATAAGTTAAATATATATTCAGGTAATAAATTTAATAAACTTAAAATGAAATTAAAAAAAATTCTTATAACTGGTGGATCGGGCTTTTTAGCAAGCAATGTTGCAGATTTTTTTTCAGAGAAAGGATTAAATGTTACAATATTAGATACCAAAAAGTCATCTTTTTTAAAAAAAAAAAATCAAAAACAAGTAATCTGCAGCATACTAGATAAAAAAAAATTAATAAAAAACTTTAAGAATCACGATATTGTTTTACATTTTGCAGCAAGTGCTGATTTAATTAAATCGAATGAAAATCATTTCTTCACCATTGAAAATAATGTCTTAGGTACGATGAATGTTTTAGAAGCATGTATAAAAAATAATGTAAAAAAGATAATATATGCTAGTTCTATTTATTCTATGAGTGAGCAAGGAGGGTTCTATAGTATGAGTAAACTAACTTCAGAAATGTTAATAGAAAATTATTTCAAAAAATTTGGTTTAAATTATGTTATATTAAGATTCGGATCTATTTATGGATTAAGAGCAAATTATTTTAATAGAATTAATAATTATATAATTGATGCTTTAAAAAAGAAAGTTATAATTCGAAAGTCATCCGGAAAAGAAATAAGAAATTATATTAATGTAAAAGATATTTCAAAACTTACTTATGAAGTATTAAAAGATAAACATAAAAATAAGTATTATAATTTATTTGGTGGCGAAAGGACAAAAGTATATCAAATTTTAAAACTTATTAAAAAACTTTTACCAGAAACAAGAATAGTATATAGAAAAAAAGATACTTTGAAATATAATTATAAAGTTAACCCTTTTTCATACAAACTCAGAGTGGGACAAAATCTTAATTTAAATCAATACGTCAAATTAGAAAAAGGTTTAAAAGAGTTAATTGAAAATATCAAAACAAGTAATAATACAAACAATAGAAAATAATTGTACTCCAGTAGCTACAATTAAAGGAGAGCCTTTTGTATCTAAAAGAATTGATAAGACAAAAACTGATAAGAAAAATTTAGTTTAATGCTTATTAAATCAATAATTTTTGATTTTGATAGAGTGATAGTCAATTCAACAAAGATTAAAGATCAGGCTTTTAAAAAAATAAAAATTATGAGAATTTTGAATTTGATTTATAATTTAAAAAAAGGTAAAAAAACGAATGTCCATTAAAGAAGATGATGTATCAAAAGTTCTAAAAGATGATGGTGTCAAATCAATTGATATAAAAAACTTTCAAAATTTAAATCAAATTCAAATTGAAAAATTATATTCCAAATTTGGAAAAAATAAATCATGGGCTGCAAGACTTACATATAATAAGCATTTTGGTGGTGTGATAATTAATCAATTACCAGGAGAGGGAAATAGACTACATAAACATCCAAATACACCAGAATGTTGGGTAATACTCGAGGGAAAATGGAAATGGTTCATTGAAGGAAAAGGTGAAATGATTGCAGAAAAAGGTTCAATTATTAATGTTGAAGAAAACACATACCACCAAATTACCTGCATAGGAAATGAGCCAGGTATGAGATTTGCAATAACCCTGCCCGATGTCATGCATGTTTACAAATAAAGTAAAATTTTTTAAAAATAAAAAAATTCTTATAACTGGTTTCAGCAGCGGTATTGGTAAAAAAACATGTTTAGAATTACTGAAAATGGGCGCAACATTGATTTTAGTTGGTAGAAAAAAAAATATTTTTAAAGATTACAAAAATACTCATTTCTTTGAAGTGGATTTAAATGAAATTGAAAATTTAAAAAAAAAGATTCAGTCAATTTCTAAAAAATTTAAAAAGATAGATGGATTTGTTCATTCTGCAGCTCAAAATCAATCAAAAAATATTGATAAGATTTCTGTTTTAGATTGGACAAGAATTATAAACGTGAATTTAACTTCAGCATTTATTATTTGCAAGGAATTAAAAAAAAATTTTAAGAGATCAAAAAAAAGCTCAATTGTCTTAATTTCATCTATTGCAGGCCATAGAAAAAGTGTAGTAAGCGGTGTGCATTATGTGGCAAGTAAATCAGGCATTATTGGCTTAACAAAACAACTATCACATGAATTTGGTAAAGAAAAAATAAGAATCAACTGCATTAGCCCAAGTCAAACTTTAACGCCAATGTTAAAAAAATCTATGACAAAAAATCAAATGAATTCGTTACAAAAAAACATACCATTGCAGAGATTTGCTGAAACACAAGAACAGTCAAACGTAATAATATTCCTTCTATCAGAATTATCATCGTACATTCATGGAACGTCAATAAATGTAGATGGTGGACAATTATGATTGATGATTTGACTTTTATAATAGCAGTAAGAAAAGGTAGTAAAAGAATAATTAATAAAAATATTAAACCTTTTGCAGGATCGTCGCTATTGGAAATAAAGCTTAAACAAATTTGTAGAGTTTTTAAAAATCCTAAAATTTTTTTTTCATCTAATTGCAAAAAATCAATTAATATTGCAAAAAAATATACCCAAAACATAAATATAAGGCCTGCTTATTATTGTTCAAGTAAAGTTCCAATGAAAGAGGTCTATAGTTATTTAGCTTCATTTGTTAAAACAAAGTATGTTTGTTATTTACATGTAACATCACCGTTACTTACTGATAGAACTCTTAAAAAAAGTGTAACCTTGATGAATAAAATGTTAAAAAAAAATGTAAACAAACATGACTCTATTGTAACGGTTACAGAAGTAAGAGAATATTTATGGTATAAAAATAAATCTGTTAATTATAATAGTTCAAATCATCCAAGATCACAAAAATTACCTATTTATCATGCACTAAATTTTGCAATCAATATTATATCTAAAAAAAAAATGTATACTGAAAAAAGAATAGTTGGAAAAAAATTCTTTCCACTTACTCTCAATTACCCTGAAAACATTGATGTTGACGAAATTTGGCATTTTCATGTAGCGGAAAAATTATATCCAATTTATAAAAAAAAAATTCATTCATAAGAAAATACCCAATATAAATTATTATATGAAAAAAAGAGAAAAAAATTATATAGAAAATATGATATTCGACTTTGATGGAGTAATTTATGACTCTGTTAAAATTAAAAATAATGCATTCAAAAAAATTGTTAAGGGCTACAATCTTTCAATTCAAAAAAAATTCTTAAAATTTCATTTAAATAATCTTGGTGTAAGCAGATATAAAAAATTTGAATTTTTAAAAAATAGATTAATTAAATCAAAAAATAAAGATTTTATTAATGATAATTCAATGATGTATAAAAAAATCCTATCAAATGATCTTAAAAAAGCAAAATTAATTCCGGGTGCAAATTTTTTTATTAAAAAATATAAAAAATTTAATCTTTTTATTTCATCAGGCACACCAGAAAATGATCTTAAAAAAATATGTAAAGAAAAAAAAATAGAAATTTATTTTAAAAAAATTATGGGTTCTCCTAAGAATAAAATTCAGCATATTTCGGACCTAAAAAAAAAATTCAAAATTAACAAAAAAAATACAATTTTTTTTGGAGATTCGATTACGGATTTTAATGCTGCAAAAAAATATAATTTGGCTTTTATTCAGGTTGGGAATAATATGAAGAATAATATGGTTCAGTTAAAAATTAAAGATTTTCATGATAAGAAAATAAAAAAATATTTAAATGAAAGAATATTGAAAAAATAAAATATTTTCAGATTTTAAAACAGGTTTAAAAAAAGAAATTAAATAAAGAAAAAGTATAACATATGATTAATGTTTTAATTACAACATCGACATTTAATAAAAATATTCTTAAAAAATTATTATTAAAAAAAAATTTTAAAATCATTACAAATAAAATGGGAAAAAAAGTTGATTATAATTTTTTAAAAAAAAATATAAGTGGGATCGATGTAATTATAGCAGGCACAGAAGTATATGATGAAAAAATATTGAAATTAGCAATTAATCTAAAAGCTATTTATAGAATTGGAGTAGGGACCGATAATATAAATTTAGTTTTTTGTAAGAAAAATAACATAAAGGTATTTACTTCAAAAACAGATTTATCAACTGGAGTAGCTGAGCACGCAATAGGGCTAATACTTTCTGCAATAAAAAAAATAGTAGAATTTGATAAAAATGTTAAAAACAAAAAATGGAAAAAGCAATCAACGAACCTACTTTCTAATAAAAAAATTGGAATAATTGGATTCGGAAAAATAGGTAAAAAAATCTATGAATTACTTAAACCTTTTAAATTAAAATATTTTTACAATGATGAGAAAAGATCCAATTATTTAAATATAAAATTTAAATCAATTAAGGAATTATTCAAAATTTGTGACGTAATTACGGTCCACTTACCATTAAATAAAAAAACTAATAGAATAATAAATAAAAAAATATTTAATCAATCTAATCCAAATATTATATTGGTAAATACATCAAGGGGAGAAGTTATAAATGAAATGGATTTAGCAAATTTTTTATCAAAGAATAAAAAGTCTATTGCAGCCCTCGATGTTTTTCAAAAAGAACCATATGTTGGAAAATTACAAAAATTACATAATATAATATTAACACCCCATGTCAGTGGTTATTCACAAGAATTAAGAAGTCAGATGGAAAATGAGGCAATAGATAAAATTATACAAAAATTCAGTGAAAAATAAATATTTTATAAATTTAAAATCCGCTTCAATGAACTGCTTAAAAGATGTTCATGAGTTGTTAAAAAATGATAAATTTATAAAAAATATTTTTTTGTCAGGAGGAGAAAGTTTAAATATTATTAAAAATAATTTATCAATATTAAATTTAAGTAGAAATAATAATATATATTTAACAGATGAAAGAGTTACAACAAACAAATCATATTTAAATTCAATTAAGTTTAAAAAAATAAAAATTAAAAAAGTTAATTTTAAAGACAATTTCAATCTAAATAACTTAAAAAACTTAAACCAAATCGATAATTTAATACCAAAAAAAAATTTCATAAGCATTTTAGGTGTAGGGGAAGATGGGCATATTGCATCAATATTTAATTTGAAAGAAAAATTAGTTCTTAATAAAAGTATGATTTTGACAAAAAGAAGTGATGAAGATTTTTTTCGAATTTCGTTATCATATGAATATTTATCTAAATCAAAAAAAATATTTTTAATATTCAGTAATAAAAAAAAGATGAAACAAATAAAGAATAAAAATACAATTATTTATAAATTTTTAAAAAAAAATAATATAAAAATACTTAATTATTTTGTGAAAGAATAAATTATAATTTCATGAATGTTATAAAAAAAAAATTTTATTAATTTATAAGAAATTTATTTTAAGATAAGTCAATTCTATTTAAATTAAAACTTTTATTCAAAATATTTATACTATTATCACCCTCATTAAATAATAGATCAATTATAGATAAATGTGATAAGAAATTTCCATATAATTGATTATATTTAATTTCGTTATACTCTAGTAAATAAAGCTCTATATTTTCATTATTTAATAAATCAAAATCGTTTTTTAAATAATCTAGAGCACCCGGGTTTATTAAATAATTTTTATCTTTAAAATGATTACATATATTAATTAACTTTGAAGTTTTTTTGTCTCCAATATTTAGATCTGAGGATTGATATATCTTTTTCTTTAAATTCAAAATTTTAAAAATTTGATTTATCAAAATAATATTAATTTTTGATAGATGTACTTCATTGCTTATTTTTTTTTCAATGTCTGAAAAATATGGAAAGATTTTATCAAAATACTTCGATTTAGAATAATTGAATTTTATAATCTTCAAGTGTTCTTGATAAAAATTTTGATTGTTGATTTCTACATCCTTGATTAATTGTCTACTTTTCTTCTTTGTTTTTACTGGTACAGAAATAAATTGTTCACCAAGATTAGATTTTACCTTGTTTCTTTGTTGCCATGATCTTTTATCAAATTGAACATCATCTAAAAAAATAAAAATATCAGAATTCATTATTAAGCCAAAATAACCGATCCAAGGAAGATATGTAGGTTGGCTAATTGCTATCATATAATATGTACTCGTAATAATTACTTTTTTTTTTAAAAGACAAATTTTTCCAGTATGGAATAATTTTTCTGTTTGATTGCAAAACATTTATACAAATCTTGTTAGCTTTTATTTTGTTTGCCAAAAGTTTAATATGAAACAACATTTTTCTTGATAAGCCTTTTTTTCTAAATTTTGGAATAGTATAAAAATCTCTAATATATATATTTTTGCTTGTTAAATTTTTATATACTGAAAAAAAAGATGCTATTGAACTATAATAAATCAATACATAAAAGTTTGCTTTTTTGAAAATTAAATTTGTATTTATTTCTTTTTTTTTTATTTTTTTTTTTAATATTTCTTCTAAATATATAATATATAAATTTGCTAATTGCTTTTTTCTTTCTTTACTAAGTTTATTAAGACTTATTATCATCTCTAAATTTTTTTATATTATATTTTTTATCAATAAGTATATTCTTTTTTGACCTTGTCGAAGCTCTTTCAAATTCGTCTATTGGTGGATTAAATTTAAAACCTAACAATTCTTTTTGAAAACTTGATAATTTATTGTAGATTACTAGAGGAGTATTTTTTGTGTGGTCAAATGTTGGTTTAAGAAACCACCTTGAATAACTAAAAATCATCCCATATCTATCCTCATGAGTAAATTTTTCTGAGCTCCCATGCCATAATGAAGCATTAAAAATTATTACAGACCCTTTTTTTGCTGTTAATATTTTTTCATTTGAATATTTTTTATTTTTTTTTGGAAATCCATCAAAATGCTGACTTTTTGGCAATATTCTTGTGGCACCATTTTTTTTTGTAAAGTCATCTAATAACCAAATTACTTGTAAAATCAAAGGATATTTAGTTTTTGAGACTCTGGCATCATTATGAAGTTGTTGCGCAAATCCCTTTTTTGGAGATCTTATAGCAGACTGTCTTAAAATAATTTTTTCATTATTATTGAATGAACCAGTTGATAATGTTTTTTTTACAATATTGATAATTTTTGGATGATCTAGATATTTTATAAATTTGTTATCTTTATTATGAAGATTATAAATTGCTTCTTCTAAAGGATTTTTTATTTTTATTTTTTTTTTAAAAATCTTAAAGTTTTGTTTTGCTAATTTTTTTAAGTCATCACACTCTTTTTTATCAATAACATTTTTCAAAATTGTGTATCCATTGCTAAGAATATTTTTTATTTCAATCATTTTTTTTAGCTACATTATAAAGGCTTTCGATCAATTTTATGTTGTATCCTATTTCATTAAATTTAACTAATAACTTATTCTTATCTTTTATAGATGACAAAAAATTTTTTATTTGATCTTCACTTGCAAGTTTTTTTTTATCAAATAAAATTTTTTTCTTTTTAAGATAAGAATTTTCCAATTTATAAATTTCGCCTTTTGGCCAATTAATCATACCTTTTGTACCATAAATCTTTATTTCAGTTATATTTTTAGAAGTATTCAATCGATATCCTAGTTCAAAATTCACTAAACAATTATTTGCAAATAATATTTGTCCGCTTGCAAACTCTTCGTTATTAAATTTTTTAAAGGGTAAAAATTTTTTATTTTTATCAGTTTTAACTAGTTTATCGAATGTATAACAATCAATTTTTTTTATTTTTGGAAAATTTAAATACCAGCTGACAAGATCAAAATAATGTGAACCATAGTCAATTAATGGTCCACCACCACTAAATTTTTTACTAGAAAAATAATGACTTTGTTTTGGTATCCCATTAAAATTTATTTTTTTTATAGTTATTAAATAAATATCACCAATTAATTTTTTCTCGATAATTTCTTTTACCTTTTTTGAGACAGGCCTAAATCTCTGATGATAAGCACATGTAATTATCTTATTTTTTTTTTTTATTTTTTTAATTTTTAGAAAATCTTTATATTTTATTAAGAAAGGTTTCTCTACAAAAGTATGTGTGTTGTTACTTATAGCGTCAATTATATTTTGAAAATGCATTGCTGGAGGTGTGCAAATAGCAGAAATATCTATCTTTTCAAGTTTATAAAGTTTTTTTGAATTTGTAAAAATTTTCTTCACTTTTTTTTTAAGATAATTTTTGAAACTAGATTTATTTTTATCTACCAGAATAATATCATTTACAGATTTTATATTTTTCCAAATTGGATAATGAAATTTCTTAGCAATATGTCCAAAACCTATTATTGCAACTTTAATTTTTTTCATTATTTAAAATATTTTTTTATTTCGTCAAAAATAATATTAGCATATATATTTTCTCCACTCTTGCTTAAATGAATACCGTCTGGTAGAGGTCTACAAATTTTTTTTGGATTTATTTTCAAAGTTTTTTTTCTAATATCAATAAGTTTAATTTTATTTTTTTTTGATAATTTTTTAATCATTAAATTATATTTATATAAATTTTGATTTAAGTTTTTATTGTTAATTTCTATACGTTCATTTAATAAATTATGATAATTAATCAAAAATATTTTTTTTGAGTTGCAACTTTTTAGTTTTAGTATTATTTCGTTGATATTTGCTGAAAAAGCAGAGATTGATACATTAGGATTCCCATTTAAAGATTTAAAATGCCAGCTATCATTCAAACCTATTTGAATGAGTATGATACTTTTTTTGTTAATTTTATCAAAAATCTTTGGAAGTTTTTCAAGCGCCACTCTTGAATTTAAACCCACTACTGCATTTATATGAAAATTAATTTTTTGTCTTTTTTTTAATTTAATCTTATTTTGTAATGCTTTTGCCCAATTTGATTGGAAGTTCTTATTATATTTAATTATTGAATCTCCAAACAAAATTACTTGATTATACATGTCATATTTTTTTTAATTTTTTAAAAAGATTTGATATTTTGTTATCTTTTGAATCGATTTTTTTCATTGTCATAATTGTTTCATTTGGAGAGTTCTTGATTGCTATTCTTAAAATATTCATCCAATTCACATTATTTTTTGATCTAGTTTTTTCAATTTCATCAATAATTTCTAGATATTTTTTAATTTTTTTTTTTTGATATATCTTTTTCATAAATTGGCTTATTTGCTTTTATACTTTTAATAGCACTTTTGTTTAAAATATTAAAGAATTGTGATGAACAAATTCCTATTTTTGGTCTGAGTGACACAATATTATCTCCACTAATTTTTTCACCTTTTTTTATATCCTTCTTAGAAAAGATAGATCTTCTTTGAGAGGAATTATATGTATTTTTCTGAAGCTTATGATTTAAAATTTTATGTATTTTAACAATAAATTTTTTTAATTCTTTTAATTTTTCTGGTGTAAGCGAGAAAGCCTTATCAGGTGATTTAATTTTATTGTCTAGTATAAAATGCTTTTCTATGAGTACTATACCTTGAGTAGATGCTGCAATTGATGAATAGATATTTTCAGTATGATCTGATAAACCTAAAGGAATATTTTTAAATTTCTTTTTTAAAACTTTCAATCTTTTTAAGTTTGTTTCTTCATCTTTTGTTGGATATTTACTTACACAATGAAGAATTATAATTTTTGAATGATATTTTTTTATGATATTTACACAATTTTTAATTTCCTTTAAATTTGAACAACCTGTTGATATTATTACCGGTTTTTTTGTTTTGGCTATTTTTTTTATTAAATTCACATCTGTAATTTCAAGGGATGCAATTTTGTAAATTGGATTTTTAAGTTTTTCTAAAAAATCAACTGCTCTAGGACTAAAAGGAGAACTAAATAATATAACATTAAGCTTTTTTGCTAATTTAAAAGCATCTTTGTGCCAAGAAAAAGGTGTATTAGCTTTTTTGTACAAAGAGTATAAATTTTTATTTTTCCACAGTCCTTTTTTTAAAAAAAATTTCTTTGACTTTGAGTTAAGCGTCATATCCTCTGCTTCATAAGTTTGAATCTTGATCAAGTCTGCACCTGACTCAGATGCCATTTTAATATGTTTGAGGAATAATTTTTTTGAACCACAATGATTTGCAGATATTTCTGCTACTAATTTAGGTGGATATTTACTATGAAATAAAACTTTGTTATTAATTTTCATTTTAATTATTAATAGTTATGATAACTAATAATACCATAAATTAATAACTCAATAAAAAAATGAATATTGCAATCATTCCAGCTAGAAGCGGTAGTAAAAGAATAAGGTTAAAAAATATAAAAATTTTTTCTGGTAAGCCAATAATTTATTGGACGATTAAAGAACTTAAAAAATCTAGAATTTTTGATCATATACTCACAAGTTCAGACTCAACTAAAATTTTAAATATTGCTAAGAAGTGTGGATCTGACTTGTTAAACAAAAGATCAAAAAATTTATCAAAAGATAATATTTCAACAATAAAGGTTATTAAATCAGAAATTGAAAATTTACAAAATATTTTAAATATCAAAAACTTTAATGTTTGTTGCGTCTATCCTTGCAATCCTCTTTTGATTAAATCCGACTTACAAAAAGCAATTAAAAAAATGAAAAAAAATAGGAGTAAATTTATAGTTTCAGTTTCTGAAGCAAAAAAAATGGAAAAAACATTTTTCTTAGAAAAGAATAACAAAATAAAGCTTTCCATTATAAACTTAAAAAAAATCAATAAAAATTCAAATAATATGAAAAAGCTTTACTATGAAAATGGTCAGTTTTGTTTTGCCAATAATAAGATTTGGTTAAAAAATTCTTCAATTTATAATAAAGCAATCGGGTATGAAGTTCCGGCCTGGAGATCCACAGACATTGATGAAATAAATGATTGGAAGAAAGCTCAAATTATTTTTAATCTATTAAAAAAAAATGAAAAGTAAAAAAATCTTTTACGGGAAACATTTTATTGATCAAAAAGATAAAATTTCTGTATTTAAATCTTTGAATGAAAGATTAATTTCTGGTGGAAATGTGATTTTAAATTTTGAAAAGAAATTATCAAAATATTTAGGGTCAAAGTATGCAATTTCTTGTTCAAGTGGAACTGCAGCTTTACATATGATTTTTACAGCGTTAAATTTAAAAAAAACAGACTCTGTAATTATTCCAGCAATTAATTTTGTTGCTGTAGCAAATATTTTAAGTATTCTTAAAATAAAGTTTTATCTAGCTGATGTTGACAAGTCCTCCGGCCAAGTTTCTGCGCAAACCATTAAAAATTGTATAAAAAAGAATAAAATTAAAAATTTAAAAGTTGTAGTTTTATCTTATCTTGGAGGATATGTTTATGATATTGAAAATATTATTAAGCTAAAAAAAACCAACAATTTTAAGTTAGTAGAAGACTCTTGTCATGCTTTTGGATCCAAGTATTTATATAAAAAGTTTTATTATAAAGTAGGATCTTCTAAGCACACTGATTTTTCTGCATTTTCGTTTCATCCTGTTAAATCTATAACTACTGGTGAAGGCGGTCTTGTTACAACAAATAATAAAAAATTTGCAGAAAAAATAAAGATTATTCGTTCACATGGTATTGAAAGAACAAAAAATTATTGGAATTATGATATAAAATACAATGGTTTCAATTATAGATTAAGCGATATCAATGCCGCTTTAGGTATAAGTCAATTAAAAAAAGTAAAAAAATTTTTAATTAAAAGGAAAAATATAGCCCAAACATACAATTTAAATATTTTACAAAATAAAATTATTAAAAAACCTTTTTTTGACAAAAATTCATCTTGGCATCTTTATATTATTAGAATTAATTTTTCTAACTTAAAAATAAATAGAGATACTTTTATTAAATATCTAAATAAAAAAGGTATATATCCCCAAATACATTACAAGCCTATATACCGTTTTGTTAGATATAAGAAATACTCTAAAAAAAAATTTCCATTATCAGAAAAATTTTTTTCAGAATGTCTAAGTTTGCCCATCTATCCTTCCTTAAAAAAAAAAGAAGTATTTGATATAATTAAACATTTAGAAAATATTATAAAAAAATTTAAGAAAAATTAAATTTTCTTCTTTATTATTTGAACTAATCCATCAATATTTTGTATTTTTTTTGAAGAAAAATCTTTTTCAGAAAATTTAATTTTAAATTTTTTTTCTAAAAATATCATCAATTTTAAGAATTGTAATGAATCTAAATGATCAACTAAACTCTTAGAATTATTATTAAGTTTTGTATGTTTAATAATTATTTTTTTTATACTATTATTTTCCAACTTCATATGGCAAAGCACCTTGCGGGTGCACCATCGGAATTTTTAATTTTTAATGGAGCTACAATTAGCTTAAATTTTTTTTTTTTTATTTTTCTAAGATTTTTTAAATATTCAACAAGCAATACATTTTTACCTAAAAGAATTTTATGATTTTGAGCGTCAAATTTACTTTTAATTTTTATATTAGGATTATCAATTTGAGGTGTATCCATTCCTAGCAATTTACAACCACCTTTAACTAACCATCTACATACTTCAGGACTCAAGTAAGGGTGGTGACTATAAAACTTCTTTGTTTTATAGGCCTTAATATCCCAATCAAATCTTAAAACTAATCTTAGGGGTGGTTTCTTTATTTTTTTTTTATCTGTTCTAGAGAAATTTCGTGAAAAAATTTTAATTTTGAAAAGTCAATTAATAATGCATCTCCATAAAGAAGTTTAATGTTAATTTTATCAATTGTTTTTCCATTTTTTATAAAATGCAGTGGTGCATCTACGTGAGTTCCAGCATGAGAGCTCATTTCTATTTTTTTTGTTTCTCTGTGTTCTTTGTTAATTGTACCTAATTGGGTAATTCTTGTTTTAATATGCCAATGTTTAGGAAATGTTTGCATATTGTTTTCGACGTCATGAGTTAGATCTATCATTTTAAAATTCTATAATTTCGTAAATTAAATTATTTGGAGATTTAATCAAACAAATTTTAATTAATTTATTGTTAACTTTAATTTGAAATTTTTTACTTACAATAAAACAAAATTTTTTTGCAATATTTCTTGTTTTTTCTAAGTTTGAACTTATCAAACATATGCCAACGAATCCCAAATTATCTAAATAAGAATTAAAATTATTATCTGCTTTTTTTATTTTGATTTTAAAAGATAATTCCTTTGAAAAGGTTTTTAAATAAGCTAGATTTTTATTTATTTTGAAATTAAAAACTTTTTTTAGAAATTCTTTTTCTTTTTTTTGACTTATTACGCAACATTCAAAAACTTTTTTTTTAAAAAATAAATTTTGAACCTTCAAATAATTTTTCCTATATTTTGTTAATTCTATTGAATTTTCTCCTTTTTTCTTAAGAAATACTGTTTTATGAAATTTATTGTCAATTCTTAAAAATTTTTTTTTATTTTTATTATTTAAAATTTTCTGCCTGAAATAAACTTTATATTTCTTTTTTTTGTAAAATTTTATTTTTTTTGATAAATTATTCGTATTTAGCGTTATATGGTCTAATCCAATTATCATTATTGTAATAAAAGAGATTGTTTTAATTTATTTTTTAAAATTTTTCCATTGTTTGATTTTGGCAATTTTTTAACAAAATAAATTTTCTTTGGAAAATGAAAACTGGTTAATTTTGTTTTGAAACTTTTGATAATAGAAACATTGCTAACTTTTGATTTTTTTACAACTGCAGCTCCTATCTCTTCTCCGTTTATATTATCATTGAAACCAAATATACAAATTTCTTTTATAAGCTTTTTATTTGCAACTAAATTTTCAATATTTGATGGGTATATATTTTCTCCTGCTTTAATTATAATATCTTTAGATCTTCCAACAATGTGTAAATTTTGTTTTTTATCTAAATAACCCAAATCCCCTGTATTAAAATAGTTTTTAAATAATTTTGGAAAAATCTTTTTATTTTTAATCATATAATATTTAAAAAAAGTATTGTTTTTAATTAATATTTCATTTTTTTTGTTTATTTTAATTATTTGATTTTTTAAAACTTGACCAACTCCATTGTGATTCTTTTTATTTGCACATGATATAAATAACACCTCACTTAAACCATAACTATTAAATACCTTTTTTTTAAATTTCTCTTCAAAATCATGTTTATCTTTATTATTGAGAGGAGCAGTGCCAACAAATATTTTTTTAAGTGTTTTAATCTTTTTTATAATTTTTTTACCACTATACATTTCAGTAATTAATAATAAATTTGAAGGTGTTAACCAAATTGTATTAATTTTAAATTTATCAATAAGTTTTGGAAAATTTAAAAGAAATTTAAAATCAAAATCTCTATTAACTATAATTTTTCCATTAACTAATAATATACATAAAACTGAATTTAAAAATCCAGCCATATAACTTAAAGGTAAAAATTGTAAAAAAGTTGTATAAGTATTTAAATTATTTTGTTTTATAAAATTTTCTGCAGATAACCTCAAAGATAAATATGAGTGAGCGATTCCTTTAGCTTCCCCCTCCGTTCCTGAAGAGAAAAAAATTGAAAATACTTTATTTGGATTAAATTTAATTTTATTATTATATTCTTTACTTTCGTATATTTCTTCTAAATTATCTTTTTTGTCTATTATCAAATCTGGCGATAAATGCTTAATAATATTTTTTTTGGATTTTTGATAATCTCTTTTATTAATTGGAATAATAATTGAATTATTAATTATTGAAGCTAAATATAAATATATATATTCAGCCGAATTATCTATTGAAACTAAAACTTTTGAATTTCTTATAATTTTTTTTTTTCTGAGATAGTATAATGTTTTTAATACATTTTTTTTTAGTTCAATATAATTAACTTTTTTATCTCCATCGATTATAGCTATTCTTTTACTTTTAAAATTTATACCTAAGCCTTCCATTTTTTAAAATTCTTATATGATTGCTCTTCTCCGTAATAGTCATCATAAAATGGCTTCCATTTTGATTTTTTATTTTGAGTTTTAGAAATCTTTTTTGCTAAATTTTCGGCTACTTTTTCATTGACAGCAGATTTGTTAATTCTTGAAACAGCAATAATTAAATTTTTTGGGTCAACTTTATATTTTTTTGAATATTTAGAAATTATTGGCATATAACTTGAATGAAAAAGCGACATTCCTGAAACTGTGTCTATAGATTTAAATTTAATATTTCTTAATTTCTTCTTAATAATATCTTCAGATAAATCCATTAATTTTAAAGGGTCAATACCTAGAGATATATTTTTTCTAGCTAAGGCACATAAAAATTGTTCTAAGACAGTATTTCCTGCACTTCTTCCCATACCTTGTAATGAACAGTCTATAAAATCAAAACCTAATTCATAAGCTTTAAGCGCATTTATGTTTGCAAGCCCTAAGTTATTATGTCCATGAAAGCCAATTTTTATTTTCGGTGCTTGATTTTTTATTTCATAAAAATATTTTTCTATTTCTTCTGGAAACATCCCGCCTGCAGAGTCTACAAGATAAATAACATCAGCACCTGTTTTTTCAAAATGTTTAGCATACTTACCAAACTGTTTTGGTGATATTAAATAACTTTTCATTAAATTTGCACAAACCAATAGATTATGTTTTTTTGATTTCTCTATAAATTTATTTTGTATTTTATAGTCTTCAATATTCGTACCAATACGCACAAATTTAGCTCCATAATTAGATAGTTTATTTAAATCATCTAGTTCTGCGATACCTGGAATACAAAACATTCCCCAATTTATCTTTAAATTTAAATTTTTTGCTACCTGCATATATTCTTTATCGCTAGCTTTAGATTTTAAATTTGTTTTCTTAGTTGCTCCTAATCCAAGCCCATGACCTATTTCAATAAAATTTATCCCTGCTTTTGATAAATTTGTTAATATTTTTTTTGTATCTATTTTTGAAAATTTGAAATTAATAACATAACTTCCATCTCTGAGCGTACAATCAAGAATTTGAGTCATTAATTGATTTATAATTTAAATAAAATTGTAACTTATTTACTATCAAATTTTTTATGATAATAAAATATAATGAAAAATATACTCAAAAAATATTCAAATCAAGAAAAATGGGAAACGCACTTTTCTAAATTAAATAAGATATCTTTTCCTAGCGAAGGAATAATAAGAATTTTTCTTGGAAATTATCCAAAAATGCAATTTAATTATAAAAAAAAACAAAAAATATTAGATCTTGGCTATGGAGATGGAAGACATTTGCTTTTTTTTAATAAATTAAATCTAAGTGTTTACGGTGTTGAAATTTCAGAAAAGATAAACCAAATTACAAAAAAGTTATTAAAAAAAAATAGAATTAACAATGTGGTTTTGAAAAAAGGCAATAATGAAAAAATTCCTTTTAATAATGAATATTTTGAACACCTAGTATCATGGAATAGTTGTTACTATATGGAGGATAAAAATTCAAAATTTGAAAATCATGTAAAAGAAATGGCAAGAGTTTTAAAAAGATCAGGGTACATAGTTTTGTCAATTCCCAAATTTAATTGTTTCATTTTTGATAAATCAAAAAAATATAAAAAAAAATATGCAATTATAAAAAATGATTATTTTAAAAAGAGAAATGGACAAATAATGCGTTGTTTTAAAAATGCTGAAGAAATCAAGCATGAATTTTCAAAGTATTTTAATAATTTTGTTATTTCAGAAATTGACATGGATTGGTTTGGCTTAAAATATTCATGGCATATAATTATAGCAAAAAAAAAATAATGTATGACTATTCAAAAAAAGATTTGGTAATAGCCCTTAAAAAAGTTGGTCTAAAAAAAAATGATATTATTATTTGTCATTCAAATGTTTCAAGATTTGGTCTACCAAAAGGTGGCCTAACTAAAAAAAATATTTATAGAACAATTTTTAAAGCTTTTTTTGAAGTTGTTTCATCTACAGGTACTCTAATTATTCCCACTTTTACATATTCATTTTCAAAAGGAGAAATATACGATCCATTAAAATCTAAAAATATTTGTGGCTTATTTAGCGAAGAATTTCAAAAACAAAAAAATATAAAAAGATATTTAGATCCAAATCAATCGTTTTTGGTCTTTGGAAAATACAAAAAATTTTTTTGCTCAAAACCTTCATTAAATTCATATGATGACAATTCTATGTGGGCAAGATTACTAAAAAAAAATTCAAAAATTTGTAATTTAAACTTAAATGCTGGGTCAACATTTATTCATTATGTAGAAAAGAAAATCGGAGTTAGTTATAGATTTGATAAAACGTTTACTGGCATAATGAAAAATGGAAATATAAAAAAAAAATCTAAAAGCACTCTTTTTGTACGCAAGTTGAATAGAAAACAAAATTTAGCACAATTTGAAATTTTTACTAATATAGCAAAAAAAAAAAAATTTTATAAAAGATCAAGAGTAGGAAAAGGATTTGTAGGACTTATTAGCTGCAAGAATACTTTTAGATTAATTGCCGAAGAAATCAAAAAAAATCCTTTTTTTCTGACTGAAAGTGATAAAAGATATAAATCACTAAAAAAAAATAATGTAAATTAAATTTTTCAAAAAAATATTATGAGAATTGCTATAATTGGTGGAGGTTTTTATGGATGTTACTTGGCATTTAAGCTTAAAACAAAATTTAAATCAAAATATAAAATAGATATTTTTGAAAAAAATAGTGATTTGTTAAAAGAAGCTGCGATAAATAATCAATGGAGACTTCATTTAGGATTCCATTATCCAAGATCTAATCAAACAATAAGACAATGTGTTGAGGGATATAAATTATTTGCTAGAGATTTTAAAAAATATATTTTTTATCCAAACTGGAATCTTTATTTGATTCACAAAAAAAGTAAAACTAGTTTTAAACGATTTTTAAAAATTTATGATAAATTTAATTTAAAAATTGAGGAGTTTGATTTAAATAAATTAATCTTTTTAAGAAACAAAAGTGACTATTTGGGAGCAATTAAAACAAAAGAAGGGGTTATCAAATTTGATAAATTAAATAAATTTTTAAAAAAAAAAATTCTTAATTCTTGTAACTTATTTTTAAATACACAAATAATTAAAGTTGACAATCTAAAAGGAATTTTAAAAGATCTTAAAGGTAATATTTTTGATAACTATGATTATATCCTAAATTGTACCTATACCGATCCCAATTTAGGAAATAAAAAAAAATTTAGAATAAAATATGAGTTAGTTGGAATGGTAGAGGCAAAAAATCCCTTTAAAAAAAAAATTGCAATAACAATTGTAGACGGTCCTTATATTTCTTTATATCCTAGAACTAGCAAAACTGTTTCGTTGTCTAGTGTAAAACATACGCCTATAAAAAAGGTTCTTCATTATAAAAATATTCATAAATTAGAAAATGTAATTTTAAAAAATAAACAAACTTATATTAACAAAATTGTTAAAGATGTAAAAAAATACTTTATTCCAAATTTAAATATAAAAATTGTGAAACTAATTCTTTCGACAAAAGTCAAACCACTCAAAGATAATCAAGATCAAAGACCAACATTGCTTACAAGGAATAATAAAGTATTTAATATACTATGTGGTAAAATTGATGCCGCACCTTTAATATTTAATAAAATTATAAAAAATATCTATAAAAAAAATTAATTTAAAAAATCGACACTTCTTTTCATTATCTCGTAAGTTAAATCTTTATTCTTTTTATAATAAGATTTGTTATTTTTATTTTTAAAAAAATCATCAAAAAATTCTGTCATTGGGTTATTTATAATTTTTTTCTGATTTTTAAATTTTAAATAATTAGTAAATTTTTCAATTTTATTTTTGGTTAATCTTTGAATTTTACTTTCATTGATATTAATTGTTAATATTGTTCTTTGATTTATTTTTTCACTAAAATAAAAATATATATTTGAACCAGAATAGTAAAATTTAAGAATACAAGAATTTTTTTTTATATTTAAAGATCGAATCACAAATTTTTTTTTATTAATGGAAAAATTAAAAAAAAAATTTAAAAAAGATAAAGCATGTGGCATCAAATCGATAATAATATTCTTATATAATTTTTTTCCACCAACATTGAAAATAAAACTAAAATTTTTAATTTTTCTATCAGTGTTTACAAATTTGCTAATACTTTTTGCTAATTTAGACATTGGGTAAACAACAATTAGTTTTTTATTCTTTCTATAAATTTTGTTCAAAAAATTTAGATAATTATCTTTGTATTTTAAAAGTGATATAATTGGTTTTTCTATAAGTATTATAGTTTTTTTACCCGATATATATTTCAAATGTTTATCATGAACATCATTTGATGAACATATATCGATTAAATCAAAATTTTTTCGCTTTAATATGCCAATATGAGAACTTTTAAAAATAATATTTGTGTCTTTGTATCTAGAAACTATTTTATTGAGAAAATTGGTTCTTTTACTTTTTAATCTTCCAACTATATAAATTTGTTTAACTTTATTTTTAACTAATTCGTTAATATGAACTTCCGCAATTTTTGTTGAACCTATAATTGCGCAAATCATTATAAGTTAATTTTTCTTTTCATTAATATTTGTTTGTTTAATAATATATTTAATACTTTATTTACTTCCCAAATTGGTAATCCAATTAAATTAGATATATCTATTGAATCATTTTTTCCATTGCATAGCCATAAAATATTAGAAATTAATATTCTACTAACTAATTTTATTTCATCATCATTTTTAATTTTACTACTTAATTTAAAATATCTACTTTGATAGTCACTTTGTTTTTTTAAAATATTTAAAGCCTCATTACTAATTGAATATTTAATTTTTCTCTTTTCAAAAAAAGGTTCACACTTGATATTTTGAATAGGAATAAAATTATCTTCAATTCCTTCTATTATTTTTTTTACAAAATTGTAAGACCCTTCAAAACCCTTAGAATTTATAACTTTTCCAATTTTATCATCTGACGTATGATATTCTTTGTAATTTCCAAATTTTGTTCTCATCAAAACACCAACTGGCAAATTAATATTTGGCGAGCAATATTGTCGTTCATCACTTCCTCTATGAGTCCAATCATATACTTTAGTTTTTTTAGAAATATGCTTCAATACGTGAAGAGCTATTTTATTAGTAAGTAGATATTCATCTCTAGTTTTTAAATATGAAAAACTTCTATTATCTCCTACACATGTAAGGATAAATCCAGCAATAATATTTTTTTTCATCCTATGAAAATTTTTATGCAAGTAAGCAATAGATCCAATGGTTTCAGGGGCAAAGATAATTCTATAAGTATAATTTTTTTTCTTTTGTAAAATCCATTTAGTAATAAATGTTAAAAGCGATATGCCTGAAGTTTCATTATTTGCTAAATTTGGATGACAAATATAAGTAGATAGTAATATTTCTTTAGAAGATTTACCTGGAATTATTAATTCGCCATAATCTAGTTTTCCATCAAATAACTTTGAATTTATATTAACAAAATATTTTCCTTCTTTTAACTTTTTATATTGATTGTAAGATAAACAAAATCCCCAATTTTTTTTATAGTAAGTTGTAGCATAAGGAATTGAATTAGGTTTATTTTTTAAAAATATCAAATTTTTTTTTAATTCATTAAAATTAATAAATTTTTTTACTGGCTTGCTATAAGAAACAACATGTAAAAAATTTTTTTTTAATTCACAAATTTTTTTATTTTTAGGTGTAATTATAAAAGCATCTTTTATTTTCCATTCTTTAGGTATAGTCCAATCAAAAACTTTTTTATTACTAGGAAAACTTTTTAGCTGAAGCTTTTTAATCTCTTTTTTAATAATTTTTAAAGTTTTTCTATTACCTTCTCCTGTAAGAGATCGATTAATATTAATTATTTCTTTTGCAAAATTTAAAATTTTTAAACCAATTTTATTTTTATTTGATTTCATCTAAACTTATTTTGTAACCTCAAAACATATAGATATAATTTTTCTTGCATTTTGATTAGCGTCAATACTGTAATTATATTTTACTTTTTTAAAAGATCTAAATCCTATTTTTAGAAAAACTGTCTTTAAGCTTATTTTATCATATAAACATTTGTGTTCACCATATTGATGAACCATCCAATCTACAACATCAATTAAATTAACATATTTTCTTACTCTTAAGGCAACATTAATTTTATCTTTTTTTTTATTACTCAAATGCCATTTTGGAGGCAAGTTATTTTTTCTCTCCTTTTTTATTTTTTTAGGATTCTTATAAACAGCAGAATAATATTTAAAATCATTATTATTAAGGTTATTGATAAAAGGTTTAAAAAATTTAAAATCATTTTTTATATAGCATTTAAATATTTTTCTAAAATCTGGTATTAAAATTCTTATCTTTCCACCTTTTTTTAAAACTCTGTAACAATCATTGATTAGCTTATTTCCCTCAATCCAAGTAAGATGTTCTAGAAGATGAGAAGAATATATATAATCAACTGAACTATCTTTAAATGGCATTTTTTTTCCTAAATCTGTAATTAAGTCTACTTTTGTATTTGGATGTTTATAAAAATCTATATTTATAAAATTTTTTTTTATATCCTTTCCACAACCTAAATTTAATTTAATTTTTTTTTTCATTTATCAAAATTATATAACTTATTATTTTTTGTAATACTCTCCAAAAAGCCTTTTGAGTTTACCGAAGATAAGCCTGGCCTAGGTTTAATAATTGCTAAAATATCATCAACCCATCCAAATCGAACTCCCGCACAGAACATTCTCGTTACTAAATCTAAATCATTGTTTTTATTCCATTTTTTTCTCCAAGAATGCAGACTATATCTGAAGAATTTTAAGTAAGATCTGTAAAAAAATGTTTGAGTAGGACCTATCATTGCATTTTGATTATTAATATTTTTGCCTAATCTAAAATAGTTTCCCAAAGCCATATTACCTTCTGTTTTTTTGTCATTATAAAGCGTAGAACCTGTAAAAAACTCAATTTCTCTTCTTTTAATTGAATTATTCACCATAATTTCTAAATTCTTATCTGTCCAAATTGCCCAATCATCAAGTCTAGCTATCCAATCCCCGGAAGATTTTGCTATAGCTTTATTTGCACCAACCGAAGATCCTACATACCAATGATTAGCAGCATATTCGTTTAGATAGGGGTATCTTTTTTTTCTCACAGGTAAGTTGAAAAATTTAATTCTTTTGTCGTTAACTTTTTTTACTATACTCTCAGTATCATCTGTGCAGCAGTCACCAATTATTATATATTCAAAGTTTTTATAAGTTTGAGAGAGAACCGAGTCTATTGCTCTTTCTTTCAAAATTTTTCCTCTATTATAGGTAGTAGTAATAACACTAACTAAGGGCTCTTTAAGAGTTTGATATTTTTTTGATTTTTTTTCTCTTTCTATATTTAATTTATACGGTTCATAAAAATCATTATAGCTTTTTATTATTTTACAAATTAATTTATCTTGAAATTTTTGTTTTCTATTTAAAAGTTTTTTTTCGAGATCTTTCACTATTTTTTTTTAAAATTTTTATTCTGTCATTGACTGGATCTTTACTTTTATTACAGTATAATTTATAAAATGATAAATCCTTTTCTTTATTATTTGATAAAAATTTAGATTTCCACCCATAATTAGTAATATCTTTTATTTTTTTTAAGAATTTTTGTTCATCATAACTTACATTTGCCCTCTTATTTATTGCTAACTCTGCACTTTTATCAAAACTATGAACTTTTTTATCTAAATTTAAAAAAACTGATTTTTTTGTACATGCAAGCTCAAAAAAAATACTTGAAAATGATGGTAAAATAAAAATATCGCTTATTTCTAAAACTCTTTTAATAGAAACATTAGAATTCAAAACATTAATATTTTTATAATTATTGAAAATATCTAAATTTCTGTTCTCAATATTATATCCACATTTAAGAAAAAAATTAAATTTTGAATTATTAACTTTATCAAAAATATTTAAAATTGATTTTATCAATTTATAAGTATTTACTTCTCGATATATACCTATTGTGTTATCGCCCACTTTTGCAAATTGTGTCACAACTAAACAAATATTAATTTTATTATTTAATACTTGTTTTTGGTAAAATGTATCAAATATTTCTTTATGGTATAAAGATCCCACACTGTAATAATTTGCTTGATTTAATGAATTATGAAAATTTAACTTTTGTTTATTTCTAATTTTATTCGTATAAACAAAATAATTTAAAAATTTTCCACCAATTCTGTTATAATCAATTTGAAAAGGCTGCGCATTGTAAACGCCAACTGTACCACCATGTAAATCAACATAGATAGGAGTAGTATTTTTTTTTCTACTCAATATCATTTCACATATAGGAAAATTGTACTCTGTTAATATTGAATTAAATTTATACTTCTTTTCTAGCGCTTCGAAGAAATCTAAATTCTCCAATAACTTTGGTAAAAAGTCTTCAATAAGTAATTTTAAATCTATTCTAATATATTTATAAAAATTTTTTGACTTATAACTACATGCCTGTTTAAACTTTTTCGAATTTTCAATTTCATTATATATGGAATTAAAATTTAAATCATATTTTTTATTTATGTTTAAATATAAATCACTTAAATAAATAATTTTATATCCATTTTTTTCCAATTGTTGCTTAAATTTTTTTTGGTTTCTATAATCTGTAAAAAATAAAATATTCTTATTTTTATTTTGAAATTTAATAAAATTAGAAAATATAGAATAGAGATGATTTTTGTAGTCATCTCTTGTTAATATTTTTTTTGTCAAATTAATTAAAATTCTCCAAAAATTCTGCAATTTATTTGTTTTTGAACTTATATTTAAATTTATATAATACTCTTTCAATAAATTTTGAAATTTTTTTTTCAAATTAAATTCTAAATTTATATAATTATCTTTAGAAATATGTTTGGAATTAATCTTTAATATTAATTTTTTAAAATAATTTTTTTTATTAGAAAATAAATCTATTACTCTCGACAGCAATCCATAATAACCTGAAACATTGTATTTATAATAATAAATGGATTTAAAATTAAAATTTTTTTTTAAATTGTAAATTATTTCTATGTCCATTATATAAGTTAAAAAAAAATTTCTATTAAGTGATGAAATACAATTAAAAGGAGAAATATTATTATTTTTAAAGCTTGGGACATGTTTTTTAACAATTTCGTCTAATATATTATTTATTTTTCCATATTGTTTGATAAGAGAAATTCTTTGTTTTACATTAAATCTATCTTTATAAATTGATCCAGCACAAATATATTTCAAATTTAATTTATCTAATTCATCAATTACTTCAGAATTCCATGCAATTATTTTAAATTCGAAAATGTTATAATTTTTTTTGAAGTGATGAATTTCAATTTTATTTTGAAATATTACACACCTCATTAAGAATTAATTTATTTTATTAATTTAAGATATTTTTTATCAAGTTGCGAAATTTCAATATTATTCTCTGATGAATATTTTAATTTAGCATTTAATTTTTTTCCAATTTCACCTGTAGAACTTTTAAAATAATAATTTTTTTTATTATTAATATTATTTGAAGGAGCAATTATATAATATTCTTTAAATTTGATTACATCTTGAATTTCATCATTAGAGTAAAGAACTTCATGTACTTTCTCACCTGGTCTCAATCCAATAAAATTCAATTTTTTGTTTGGTGCAATAAATTTAGCTAAATCAACAATTTTAATTGATTTACAAATGGGTATAAATATTTCACCTCCTTTCATAATCTTCAAACTTTTGATTACAAAATTCACTCCATCGTCTAAACTAATTAAAAATCTTGTACTTTCTTTATGTGTAATTGGAATATATTTATTTTGCTTAATTGATGCTAATTTTTTAAAAAATGGTATTACAGATCCCCTAGAATTTATGACATTTCCATATCTTACTAACGAAAAGGCTATTTTTTGATTTCCCACTATATTATTTGCAGCTACAAATAATTTATCCGATACAAGTTTAGTAGCTCCATATAAATTAATTGGAGCAACAGCTTTATCAGTTGACAGAGCTATAACTTTTTTCAATTTATTTTCTATGCTAGCTGCAATTATATTTTTTGCTCCATCTATATTAGTTTTTATACATTCTGTAGGATTATATTCAGCTGCAGGCACTTGCTTTAGAGCTGCTGAATGGACTAAAATATCAACTTCCCTTGTTGCCAGTTTTAATCTTGAAATATCTCGAACATCGCCTAAAAAAAATCTTAATCTCTTATCTTTAAACTTTTCTTGCATTAAAGATTGTTTCAATTCATCACGCGAATAAACAATTACTTTTTTGGGTTTATGTTTAGAAAGTAAATTTTCTATAAATTTCTGACCAAAAGACCCTGTTCCTCCAGTTACTAAAATAGTATTATTTTGAAAGTTCATTATATAATAAAGTTAAATCTGAAATTTGTATTTATTGTAAATATGTATATTTATTCAAAAATATAATCAATTTAATTATGACAAAGATTAAATACTTAAAAAACACATGTCCAATATGCGCTTCAAAAAACACTTATAAATTTAGAAATTTTTTAAGAAAAGATATTTTTCCAACTAATATAGGTGTTACTAAATTTGAGTTAAAAGATGAATTATGTATAGGGTGTGGATTAATTTTTTCTAATCCAGTTCCTTCTCAAAAATCTCTAAATAGTTTCTATTCAAACAAATTTTTGAACAAATTCTTAAATCCTGATTATAATATAAAAAATCAGATTAGATTTATTAAAAAAAATTTTAATACAGATAATAAAATACTTGAAATTGGGTCATCCAATAATTTTTTGGTAAAAGAACTCAAATCCTATGGATACCGTGTTCATGGATATGATTTATCAAATAAATCTAATTTGGGGATGGGTAAGTTCGATGTAGTTTTATTTAATCATGTTTTAGAACACACTAGTAAGCCTTTTGAATTCTTAAAAAGTTTAAAATCTTTATGTAAATCTAATGGATTCTTTATAATTGAAGTTCCAAATAGTGAAAATTATCTTAAGACAGAAACTTCTGTTTTGACTTGTGAACACAATTATCATTTTAATAAATATAATTTAATTAAACTTCTAGAAAAAATTGGATTCAAATTTAAATTCCATGAAAAGAAATTAATTTCAAGAAAATCATCTCTAAGGCTAGTTTTTCAAAACCATTTAATAAATAGCAATAATGATTTTAAAAAATCATTTTTTTCAAATAATTTAGATAAAAAAAAAATAAAAAATATAAAATCAATTTATACTCTAATGCTTAATAAAAGAAAAAATATAAATTTAAGTCTTAAAAAAAAATACAAAAAATTAGAAAATATTTCATCAAGAAATAAAACAAAATTTATTTATTGGGGTGCTAATATAGTTTTTTTAAATTGCTATTTGAATTTTTCTAGAAAAATAAGTAAAAATTTTAAATTAGTAGATATTAATTATTTGAAAATTAAATATTTAAAACTAGATAATGAAAAAATAAATGTCGAAAATCCATCTAAATATATTTCAAAAAGTAATATATTTTTCATTTGTAGTCTTTCTTGGTACAAAGATATAAAAAAATATTTAATAAAATTAAAGGTACCTAAAAAAAATATATATCCAGCTTATTAATATGAAAAAAAAAGTATTTAATTTTAAAAGTGATTTAAAGAAGGGCTTAAATTTTTACAATGAATTTGGATTTTGTATATTTAAAAATATTATATCTAAAAAAGATATAGATAATATTAATAAAGAAATAGAAAGCATCGTTCAAAATCAAGCTCAAAAACATTTGTCAAAAAAAGAAAGAAAAAAAATTAAAAGTATAGATGAATCTCTGATAAAATTATCAAAAAAGAATGATGAGCTAAGAAGTAGAATTTATAATGTCATTCAAGATTTACCATCAGTTAAAAAATTCAGTTTAAATAAAAATTTTTTTAAAATTGCTAAAATGCTGGGCATATCAATTCCATTGATAAAAACAGCCCAAATTAGAATGGATATGCCAAAAGAAAAAAAATTTTTAATTCCTCCTCATCAAGAAATTAAAAATATCAGATCTCCAAATATGATTTTTTTTAATACTGCACTTAAAAAAATAACAAATAATATGGGAACGATAAATATAGCACCAAAAAGTTTTAATTTAGGCCCAATTATTCCAACAGTTAATAATAAGTTTAATTATCAATACATTGATAAAAAATTATATTTTAAAAAATACCCTCTAAAATATTTTGAATTAAATAAAGGAGAAACTTTGTTAATAAATAAATTGACAATTCATGGAAGTAGAAAAAATACCACAGATTACAAAATTAGATGGTCAACTATCGTGAGATACGAAGATGCAAAAAAAATGCCATTTTTAGATTTAAATGACAGCTATAAACAATTTGATTTAAAAGGTTAAGAGATTTAATAAATTTATGTTTTATAAATTAAGGCATTATATTTTAGAGATTATTGAAGCAATTAAATTATCTTTCAAAGATTCTAAAAAATTTATTTTAATTTTATTTTTTTTATCAATATTGTTATTGTCTTTTTTTGAGACCTATATAATTGCAAGCTTAATACCAATAATAGATAACTTTACTTCAACTGATAAATTGATCGAATTTAATCTTAAATTCAATAATTTTTTTGGATTTAATTTTGATAAAAACGAATTTATAGGAATAATTTTCTTTTTAGCAATCTTAAGCTTTTTTATTACTTTTTTTTTACAACTATCTTCAATTTATTTGAATAGATCTATTGTTGAGTCTAAAAATGCCATATGGCAAGAAAAAATATTAAATAGTTATTTATCACAAGACTCAATTTTTTTTTCTAACAAATCCTCAGGTGATTTAATTCAGAGACTTCTTGTTCATACAAAAAATGGATCAGAGATTATTTCATATTTATTGAATATTTTAAAAGAAGCACTAATTTGCATTTTTATTTATACTTTTTTGTTATTTCTTTCATTTAAATTAACATTAATTCTTACTATTTTTTTTATATTTATTTTTTTAATTACCTCAATATTTGGAAAAAAAATAATTTTTTTAAAGTCGCAACAAGTTGCTGACCTACAAAAAAATATTTTCGCAGAAGTAAATAGTATCTTTTCTGGAATAAAAATAATTAAAATATTTAAGAAACAAAGTTTTTTTCAAAAACGGCTGCAAAATAAAATAAATTTATATAAAAAAAATAACGTTTTAGTGAACGCCTTTTTAAACTTGCCAAGTAACTTTGTTAGGTTAAGTACATTCGTAATAATATTTTCTACACTCTATTTTTTTTCAATAAACGCTGGTAGCGAGAAACTATTAACCATTTTAATAGTTTTTTTTGCAGCATCATATAAAATTAATAACTCAATTGGTGCTATCAATGATACATTTTTAAATGTAATAAGATTGCTGCCTTCTATTCATATTATTAAAAAATCTTTAAAAATTGAAAGAAATTTAATCTTAGAAGAAAAGCTAAATTTTAGCAAAAACATAGAATTTAAAAATTTAAATTTTTTTTATGAAAATAAAGATAATAAAATCTTTACAAATCAAAAATTAAAAATCTTCAAAAATAAAATTCATGTTATTACAGGAAACTCAGGATGTGGTAAGTCTACTTTAACAGACATAATAGCTGGTTTGCTTTCAGTTGAAAACTTAAATTTAATCATTGATGAGAAAAAAAATTTAAAAATAAATGGAAAAATAAAAATTAAAAATTTAAGTTATTGTGATCAAGATGGCTTTATTTTTCCAGGGTCAATAGAACAAAATATTACAATGTTTGATGAAAAACCTGACTATAGCAAAATAAATGAGGCTATAAGTATTGTTAAGATTGATGAGATTGAAGAAATGCAACTTAAAACTAATCTTTATGATGGTGGAAAAACTTTATCTGGAGGTCAAAAACAAAGATTAAATCTAGCAAGAATTATTTATCATAATCCAGAAATAATGATTTTAGATGAAGCCACAAGTAGCTTAGATGAAGAAAACGAAAAAATTATCTCTGACAACATTGTTAATTGGTCTAAAAAAAATAAAAAAACTCTAATTATTATTTCACATAATGACTATCATTTAAAATATGCAGATTATAGGATAGACATAAATCAAAAAGAAATTATCTATAAAAGTGTCAATTTTTAATTTTGAAATACCAGATAATAGTGAAGATATCCTAGAAAAAAATATCAAATTATCAAATAATATATTTAAATTTATAAAAGAAAAAAAAATTGAAAAAGAGATTAAAAAAATTTCTCTTTTGTTAAATTTTCCCGAGGGAGAAATGAGCTTTTTTTTTTCAAAAAAAATATTTTTAAATTTTTTAAACAAATCATCAAAAACAAAGTTTACAAAAAAAATAAAATTTAGCTGGTTTAGTCGATACTATTTATATTTTTTTATATATCCCTTTTTTTTAATGTTATTTAAAAAAAAAAATTCAAAAAAAAAAAAAATCAAATATATAATTGACAGTATCGGAAGCGATATAGAATTAAGTTTATTTAAAAATTTTGAAAAACAAGAAGGAACAGAAAATATTTTATATTTATCTGAAAAAAAAAAATTAAAAGGTAAAAATATAATTCCTTACGATTTCATGAATACTGGTTTTAGAATTGTAGATGTTATCTGTTATTATAAAATTTTTTTTTATAGCTTAAAATTAAGTTTGACAACAAAAATAAATTTTGTTTATTTATCTTTATCGTTCCTAAAAGAGTACTATTATTATAAAAATTTTTTTTTATATAATAATGCTGAATTTTTATTAACCCACAAACATTATGATACCTCAAATGTAAAATGTTTTTTTTTCAAAAAGTTTGGTGGAAAAATCTACGCTACTATTCAAAAAAATATAAGCACAACCAATTCTAATAGTTTTTTTTATTACGCTGATTATAATTTTTCATTTTCTGAAAAAGTAAAAATTCCAATTAAAGAAAGATTTAATTATTTTAAAAAAAATGTTCCTATCGGTTCTTTTTTCATGGAAAATTTATTTTTAAATCACACTAAAAATATTAATTTTTCTCCTAGCAAAGAAGACAGATTTGATGTTTTATGTGTTGCAGGAAATGATATTCAACCTTTAGGTTTTTATGATTCTTGGTCAGATCATAATAAAATATATAAACTACATTTAGACTGGCTTAAGCAAGCTTCTATAGAATTTCCAAAATTAAAATTTGGTTTTAAACATCGACAAAATAATAATAACAATTTTGAAGAAAAAGTTCTTGAAGGATCAAATGTTATAATTGTTAACAAGAGATATAATTCTTACGATATAGCTCAAAATTCAAAATTAGTATTAAGTTTTGCTTCAACTATGATAATTGAACTTTTGACATTAGGTATAAAAAGCTTTTATCTTAATCCTGATTTTAAAAACAAACAATTTTTAAATGATATTAAAGATTATGAAAAAATATCAATTAAAAATTATTTAGCACTTAAAAATTGCATAATAAATTTAGATTCAAGTGAAAAAATAAATAAATATGAGTATTGTGAAAATAGTGAAAAAGTAACGGAAAAAATAATTAACCACTTAAAAAAATTATGATTTATCAATTTAAAAAAATATTTTTATTTACTTTTATATTTGTTGTTTTGTTCATTTCTTCAAAAATTATAGTTAATAATAATTTTCAAATTTTAAAAAATAATAAACATGAAAGTTTTTTTATATTTTATAATAAGTTAAATGAAAATTATAAATTACAACTTAGTAATATTAAAAATGACAATTTATGTGAGAATATAAAAAATAAAAAAATAGATAGACATCATTTACGTTGGGTTTTTGAAGGTTTTAGGATCTCTTTGCTAGAAATGATATATTCAAAATTTAAAAGCAAAAAATTACTTAACTATTTTTTTTCTTTCTCAATTTTTTTAATCCTTCTAATTTCATTTTTGTTTTCTTTAATGACCTCATCTCTTTTGTCGAATAAGAAATTAAACAGTCTAAATGAAAAAAATATATTAATT